>Ga0315273_10008688_pt1 | contig 12837 bp, 14 predicted proteins | sample YL17G02_0_MG_FD_205753 | JGI IMG/M metagenome (GOLD analysis project Ga0315273, IMG submission 205753) | Sediment microbial communities from Yellowstone Lake, YNP, Wyoming, USA - YL17G02_0 | ecosystem: Environmental > Aquatic > Freshwater > Lake > Sediment | place: USA: Wyoming | collected...
TTGTTAGTGGCGGGGAAGGCGGGATTCGAATATCATCCCCTCAATGGGGACGCGCGACCGAAAATAAAACACACCCGAGGGATCGAGTGTGTCTTGTTAGTGGCGGGGAAGGCGGGATTCGAATATCATCCCCTCAATGGGGACGCGCGACCGAAAATAAAACACACCCGAGGGATCGAGTGTGTCTTGTTAGTGGCGGGGAAGGCGGGATTCGAACCCGCGACCGAGTCACCCCGGCACTCACTTAGCAGGCGAGCCCATTCAGCCACTCTGGCACCTCCCCATTTTTCTAGTCGCTCGTAGGCGGTTGCTAAAGCCGTCACGACGAAGGATGCTGGCGGAGGGAGTGGGATTCGAACCCACGTTGGTGTGACCCAAACATGTTTTCAAGACATGCACCTTCAGCCGCTCGGTCATCCCTCCAAGTACGCAGATTTTACCATAAACAAAATGAGAATCGAGATTTGGGGCAGAATTTGCACTTCATGCGATTTACGTTCTCGAATACGAGTAACAAATATTGAATCCCGACCTTCTTGGTATAATTCACGACCTACGCAGTCCTGCGCTCTCAACCGCGCAGCGCACATTTTAGCAAGGAGCAGGATGAAATATCATATCTGGACCGAAGGTTGTCAAATGAACGTGGCCGATTCGCAACGCGTCGGCTCGGCATTGGAGCATCTCGGCTATGCACTCACAAAGACTATCGAAGAGGCCGATGTCATCGTACTCAATACCTGCGTTGTGCGGCAATCTGCAGAAGATAAAGCCATGGGACGCCTGAGCTCCTTGCGCCCTCTCAAGAAAAAGAATCCCAAGCTTGTGATCAACTTAATGGGCTGTATGGTGGGTGTGCGCGGCGCCGAAAAACTGCGCGAAAAACTTCCGTATGTGGATGTCTTCTCGCCGCCATCCGACCCGGGTCCATTGATCTCATTACTCACGCAGGGCGAAATCCATTCCCTTGAAGATGCCGAGACCGCGCGCCGCTTTTTGGTGATGGATGATGAACTCCTCCTGCCACTTGCCGAACGCGGCCACCTCGTCAGCGTGCATGTGCCTATTGTCTATGGCTGTTCACACGCCTGCACCTTTTGCATCATCCCCTACCAGCGCGGTGTTGAACGCAGTCGTCCTGTTGGCGATATTGTTGGCGAAGTCCGCTCGCTTGCAAAACAAGGCGTAAAGGAAGTTACATTGCTCGGCCAGATCGTGGATCGCTATGGCAAAGACGTTCCCGACGGCTCGGACCTCGCCGGCCTTTTACGCATTATCCATGAAGTTGACGGCATCGAACGCATTCGCTTCCTGACCTCACATCCTAATTATTTCAACGACGATCTCATCCATGCCATCGCCGAACTTCCGCGCGTCATGCCGCATATCGAACTTCCGATTCAAGCCGCGGATGATGAAGTACTGGTCAACATGAAGCGTGGCTACACACAACAGGATTACCGCGACATGATCGCGAAGATCCGAAACAAATTACCGGATTGTTCCATCGCGACGGATATCATCGTTGGATTCCCCGGCGAGACCGAGGGACAATTCATGCAGACTCACCGCCTCCTCTCGGACCTCAAGCTGGATGTCGCTCATCTGGCCCGTTACTCGCCGAGAGCGGGTACCGTTGCCTCCCGCCGCATGGAAGACAACGTGACCAACGAAGAGAAAATGCGCCGCTTCCGCATGTTGGAAGAATTGCAGGAGGGAGTCGTCGCCGAGATCAACAAGAAATACCTCGGTGAAAAAGTGGAAGTATTATTTGAAGAAAAAGTAAAAAGCCGCTGGCGTGGACGTATGCCCACCAACAAACTGGTCTTCGTTGAATCAGATGACAATATACGCGGCAGAGTCATTCCTGTTACCGTCACGTGGACCGGGCCATGGTCCATGCAGGCGACACTCGTCAATGTCATTGCGAGACGGCGCACTTCCGTCGAAGCAATCTCCGATTAATTGGCGGAGACTCCTCGATGAGATGTATCCGTTTAGTGGGAGATTGCTTCGCAAGAAACGCTCGCAATGACATTCGTAAAGTGGGTAATTAACTATGCCCCACATCCGCCCTATTGCCATTTGCGTCTTTCAGCATCAGGATAAAATTTTGGTCTTCGAAGAGTACGACTTCGTCAAGGAACAAACCTTCTATCGTCCACTCGGCGGCGGGATCGAATTCGGGGAAACCAGCGAGGAAGCGATCCGGCGCGAGATGATGGAAGAAATGAATGCCGAAGTCGTAGACCTGAAATATCTCTGCGCGCTGGAAAATATTTTTGTCTGTAATGGAAAGCCCGGTCACGAGATCGTCATGGTCTATGACGGGCGGCTGGTCAACCCTGGGATGTATGAGCAGGCTGAAATGTCCGCGCTTGAAACGGATGGAAATCCACTGCGCGTGTTGTGGAAGCGCCTCGATGAATTCAGTCCAGAGTCCCCGCTATATCCAGATGGTCTGCTGGAAATGTTATGCTCCCGTTAGGTAACCGAAGGCGCATAAATTCAGTTTAACTTTGACGAAAAGGGACATTTCTACTTTGGGCTAACATATGCTATTTCCCACTTGACCCTTCTTCCTGAACGTCCTACAATTCAATTGGCCTGTCAAACCAATAAAAACATGTAACGGCAGATCCAATACCTTCAAGCGAAAAGCATGTCATGGATTTCCCCTTCAGAAAATAAGGTATGAAAAAAATCCCAACGTATTTACGCATTAGTAGTTCTTTTATTATCATTGCTCCCATAATTGCGTGGTGGGTTGAATATACTTTGGTCACTCCGGTACCGTTTTATTATCGCTATGGCGAAATCGTGACCTATTTCATTGATTCGTTGGCGGTGTTCAACGGCTCCACATATAGTTATATAGATCACCCCGGCACGCCTGTATCTGTTATTGGCTCCATACTCCTGGCGTTGACTTATCCATTTACCAGCGGAGGCGATTTCACCTTGTATCACCTATCGCATCCATTAATATTCGTTACGCTTACCAATATTTTCCTGACATTATCCTTTATCATAGGCGCGCTGTATTTCTATAAAACAAGCCAGTCAATATTAACCAAAGCGCCGTTGACGGCATCGCTGTTTTTATCATTAATGTATTTCTTTCTGCATACCCAGAGTTTTGATGGCACAACCCTGTGGCATCAAAACTCTTTCTCCTATCCATTTGGAATGCCGTTGTTGCTCTTTCTATTCTTTATGCTAATGGATAATCGTACGATGGAAAATCGCCGGCTATTCCTGTTTGGCTTTTTAGAGGGCATCTTTTCCGCAGTCCAGTTCTTTTTTATTGCCTGGCCCATCTGTTCTGCCATTACCATTTTTATTTTTTACCGTATGAAAAAGGAAACCACTTGGACTGCGTTGAAAGCAAGTTTTTTTTTGATCGTTTCCGCAGTCATTGGTTTTTTGACAGCCGTCCTGCCCATTATCAATAAATTACCAGGGTTCTTTCGCTGGATCATCAATGTAGTTGCCAGTGACAGGAGGTATGACCAGGGGGCACACCGATTTTTTTCGTGGAAAACATTTCTGGATGGTTTTTCAAATCTGATACACGCGCAACCTATTCTCTTTCAAGCCGCCGCGATACTGATATTGATGTTCCTGCTTTTGGTCTTGATCAAGAGGGCAAATGTCCCGTTACATTTTGGTTTATCTGCATTAGGGTTTGGATTGATTTTACAAATCGTTTTCCTTACGCTTATGTTCGTCAGGGAACCAGGACCATTATATGGCCTGTCAATCGCCGCTACTTTGCCTGTGCTTGCGCTGGTTAATTTAAAACTGCTGGAAGAAAAACTCGATTCGCAAAACGAAAAGATATATGGCGTGGTTATTGTTTGCATGTTCGTGTTTGCCAGCCTGGTTACTTTTTCCAACCTGAGCACCGCCATAGAAAAATACCGATATATCGTCAAAATCGAAAACAGCGCATATGTTGAAACAAACAAATTCATTTCCAACTACGCAAAAAGCACGAATCCAGTCATCATCCACACCCCCGACTCCCTGGACGAATGTGCCGTATTACTGTTTGGAAGAGGGTACGCCCACTTGCAAATCGACTCGCAACTTTCGCAAATTTGCCCAAACCAATATTACTATGATTTTTGGGTGAAAGAATTGTTCGTAAAAGAAGAGCGATATGCTTTAAATCAAGTGGACTGGGATCTCTTGATAGTAGGGAAATCATATTTGTACCAGGAACTCTTATCTTTAATAAGAAAAGAAACTGTCCATGAGATTACCCCAGGTTATATAATTGTCGAGAATAAAAGGTGAGATTGACCTAAAGCGCCAACAGCTATTGAATCTCAACGCAAATCACATTATTCAGGAATAATAACCATGGTTTACATCTTCTTTAATGAGACTTTCAAAAAAATATGTTTCTTTTTATTTGGCATTGCATTGCTTTATTTTGGTATTCGATTGCTTCATTATCATTATTTGTTGATTACACATCCATACCCTTTGGAATATAGGGAGGGGTCAATTTTACTTACGACCGACTTGTTGTTGAAAGGTGAAAACCCATACGCCTTAAAGAACATGCCTGTTGCTGTCAATGTATATGGGATTTTTTACAATTTGCTTGTATATCCTATTGCAGGTATTTTTGGCGTTAATTTTCTTGTCCATCGCGCCATAGCCGGCTTTTTTATCGTTTTTACCTGCGTTCTTCTTCTTATAGCTTTGCGGCGATACATGGTTGACGCGTTGTATGGTATTTCCGCTGCATTGATTTTGTACGCATCACTTTTATATTTTATTACCCCGCTCGCGAGGCCTGATGGGCTCGGTGTTTTTCTTTTTCTTTTAAGTATTTTAATAGTTCACATAATGGAATTTTCGGCATGGTCCATGGTCATAAGCATCTTTTTGGGGATAATTGCATTTTATACAAAACCTTATTTTGTATTATCCATTCCGTTAGTAACAATCTATTTGTTTTTGTTTGTGACAAAAAAGAAGGGGTTGTTTTATGGGGCGACGGCGTTTGCAGCATTGGCATCAACGGCATTTATTATCGATCATTTATATGAAACATACTTTTTGAATGTAATTATCATACATCTGAATTCCGTTAATAGCGATTATAAATGGCTATGGAAACAAATAATATACTTTTGGAACATGAACTATGGACTGATTCTGGCGGGCTTTGTTTTTCTTTGCCTTTCCTGGCTTGACACCTTACTTACAGCTCCCTGGAAAAATACCGGCTTTAAATCTGTTTGGGGCAAATTAATTGAAAAAGTTAATATTCTTAATGTAAATAAACCATTGATTAATGCAGACTTTCCATTATCATTATATTGCCTGATGGTTTTTTCTGTCGTATTTTATTTCAAGATGGGTCGTCATGGAGGAAATTGGATGACGTATGCCTATCAATTGGTCTCCCCTTTTTTGTTGTTGTACATTTATGTTTTATTTAATATGCCTTTGCTAAATCCTCGACTGGATGGGTTTAGAAGAAATTGGAGCTATATATTAATAATTCCCCTTGTTTGTTTGACATTATATAGTTTATTTTGGTCCCTACCAATTGGGTCAAGGATGAAGCCATCTCCTGATTGGGAACATGTTGAGAATATTGTTCTTTCTCATAAGAATATACTTAACTCCCCGGTCGTTGTATCTTTTCTTGTTGAACAAAATAAGCAGGTGTACGATTCCGGGCAAACCATGTATTTTATCGATGCGAAACACTCTTTTAGATGGCTGGATACCTGGGTGCCCACAAATTCGGAAATTAGAGATATTCAAAAAAACTACACTAATTCTTTGATGGTCGAAATACAATCAAAAAAGTTTGATGTGATAATGATAGACGACAAAATTCAAGCTTCGTACTTGAAAGACCTCCCAACATTTTACTTTTTAAGTGAAACGATAAAGGTTTGCATGTTTCATACAGAGCAATATATTAATTTGGGGGTTTGGTATCCAAAATGATAACAAAACGCCGGCAGTTACAAAAAATCCAGGTAATCCATGTACATGTTTTTTTAAACGAATGATCAATGATGATGTTTGGCAACATACCAGACTGCGACGAGGCCCAATACATTGAAAAGCACTGCCGCGCCAGTCACCATGGAAAAGCCCAGCGCGTATAACACGGGCGCAAGCAGTGCGCCGATGGCGCGGCCAATGGATTGCGCGGCGCCTGCAAAAGATAAAGTTGTGGCGCGCGCCGATGGCATGACTTCGCTCATCAACGGGATGATGCTGACAATTGTGAACTCAAACGTAATATAGAAAAAGAATAGTCCGGTCAATGCGCCGAGTTGGGTGTGTCCGATGAGGGGCAAAAGGATCGCCGCGACGCAATTGGCTACGATACCAATACCTGTGGCGCGGACTTTGCCGATCCGGTCAACGAACATCGCCACCATGCCTTCACCGCCCAATTCCGAGAATCCGATGATCGCGGATGCGGCTCCCAATGCTGTGATCTGTAACTTGAACGAATCCTCCAGCCACACACCAAACATCAGGTTGACCACTTCATTGGCGGCGGAGATTAACAGGCCGATCGAGAACGCGGTCAACACGGTGGGAGATGTAATAATGGCTTTGACGTTTCCAAAGATGCCATCTACATGATCCACAGGTTTGGCCGTGTCTGTGATCGTAACCACAACAAAGATGATGGCGGCAATCCCCCAAAGACCCATCACAGGAAATGGAGCATACCACGAGGAACGCGCGATCATCCAGCCTGCCGCGGGGACGCCAAGGATAAATGCCAGCGACCATGCAAATTCACTGATCGCCAGGGCCGTGCCGCGTCGTTCGTACGGAATATGATCGGCGAGGTAAGCTGTCAGCGATGGGTCAAAAATGGATTTGGCTGCCAGGTTGAGGACAAGTGAGAGTCCAAGCGTAGTGAGGCTCGGCCAAAAGAACACCATGCCCATCGAAAGCACGAACATACTTAATCCCAGCAGGATGCCAAATTTGCGTCCACGCGGCTCGAGGATGGGGAAAATGAACGGGGTGAGTGATCCGAGAATGGCGCGGTTGGCAACCAGCCCGGTGACCACGCCAATATCCACGCCCAGTCCGCGTGCAAAGACAGCCAGAAACGGATATACCATCCTGTGCATGGTGTTCAGGATGGTACGGATAAGGGTGAAGATAATTAGTTGAAAGCGTAAACGCAAAAAGATTTTTCCTAGAACTTGGATTGCCCGCAAGCATACCATAAAAGAGGAATGTAAAAGAAATGGGGAAGGCGTAATGAAACCAACAAGACTTTTTATATCTTGTTACAAGTATCACCCTTTCTTCGTGATAAATAGCACTAATTGCCCTATCTGGATATTGCTACAATATTAATAGCAAGATGCGAATATACGTATATAGCGCCAAAGGAAAAACCTATGAATTCCGCCCTTGAAACCGAAGTACTCACCTTACACGCCGAGATCTGTGCTGGCCTGGCTGACCCGACCCGTATCATGATCTTATATGAACTAGCTGATGGTCCACACAATGTAACCGAACTCTCCGCAGGGTTGAACATGTCTCAGCCACTGGTTTCGCGTCATTTGAAGGTGTTGCGCGAGCGCCGCATGGTGACAACTCAAAGACAGGGAACAGTGATTGAGTACAGTCTGGCAGACCAGCGCCTGATCAAGGCTTTGGATCTGTTACGGGCGGTTTTGCGCGATGGCCTGGCGAAACGCGCGGAACTAGCCGAAGCAATGTCATAGTGGCAAATCAAATCTCAGGAGAACATTAATGAAAACTTTTCTCATCCTTGGCGCTGGTACCGGTGGCACCATGGTTGCCAACAAAATGACGGAAGCGCTGGATATGCAGGAATGGCGCATCGTCATTGTTGATCGTGACGAGGCTCATTATTACCAGCCCGGTTTTCTCTTTATTCCCTTCGGGATCTATTCCCCGCTAGATGTTGTCAAGCCCAAACGCAATTTTCTACCGCCAACAGTGGAAGTCGTCTTCTCGGATATTGAGTTGATCGAACCGGATAAAAACCGCGTCAAGTTATCAAACAAGAAAACGATCAACTATGATTATCTGGTTATCGCGACAGGCAGTCACATACACCCTGAACAGACCCCTGGAATGCAGGATGCGGGTTGGCGAAAAAATGTTTTTGACTTTTACACCCTCGATGGAGCCACCGCCCTGAGCAAGTTCCTGAAATTTTGGAAGGGCGGACGGATGATATTGAATGTTGTTGAAATGCCGATAAAATGCCCGGTCGCACCTCTGGAGTTTCTCTTCCTGGCAGACTGGTTCTTTCATGAACGCGGTATGCGCGATAAGGTGGAAATTACCTTTGCAACGCCGTTGCCTAGTGCATTTACGAAACCGCGTGCTTCCAGCGTTTTGGGTGGAATGCTGACAGACAAAGATATTGCATTGGAGCCTGAGTTCGCCATCATGGAAGTGGACAATGGCAAACAAGTCATCCGTTCGTATGATGATCGTGAAATTCCCTATGATTTGCTGGTGACCATTCCCACCAACATGGGCGCGGATGTGATCAAAGCTTCGAATATGGGCGACGCCCTGAACTTCGTCCCGGTGAATAAAAACACCATGCAAAGTGAGAAATGGGAAAATATCTGGCTGATAGGCGATGCCAGCACTGCGCCGGCTTCCAAGGCCGGTTCAGTGGCACACTTCATGCTGGATGTGGTTGTTGAAAACATCCTGCGCCATATGGAAGGGTTGGCGCCGTTGCCCAAATTTGACGGTCATGCCAACTGCTTTATCGAGTCTGGGTTTGAAAAGGGTGTTTTGATTGACTTCAACTATGATGTGGAGCCGCTGCCCGGTATGTTCCCACTGCCCGGGTTTGGCCCTTTCTCTTTGCTCAAAGAATCACCCACCAATCACTGGGGTAAGATGATGTTCCGCTGGGTATATTGGAACATATTGCTCAAAGGCGGTGAACTGCCTTTCGAATCGCAGATGTCCATGGCTGGAAAGTGGAAATAGGAGGCATGATGGATAACGACCTTGCTCTTCTACACCAGAAGATTGATCATCTAACCGCACAGTTGGATGCCCAGCATCAGCGCCAAAATGAGATCAAAGAGTTGATGGACGATGCCATCCCGGTCGTCAATCATGTCATCAAGCTTTCAATTGATGAACTCGCCGAAATCGGAAATGACTTTGAACTTGGCGATCTGCTCTTCCTCGTCAAACGGGTCCTGCGCGATACGCGCATGCTGGTCGGCCTGCTCGATCAACTGGAATCGGTCGCCGAACTTGCCGGCGAAGGCCAGAAAATGGGCAAGCGTATCTTCCATCAAATAACAATGGAACTTGACCGTCTCGAACGGGAAGGATATTTCGGATTTGCGCGCGCAGGCTGGAAGGTTGCTGACCGCCTCGTCCATGACCATAAACCTGAGGATGTGGAATCCCTCGGCAATCGCGTGGCTGACGCGTTGAAGACCGAACCGCCCGAAAAAATTTCACTTTTCACACTACTACAGATGATGGACGATCCAAAAGTCCGGCGTGGATTGTATCGCTCGCTCAACTTACTTAAGGCCATCGGTGACTAGACTTGGTCACAAAGTTAAATTTAAAAAGGAGATAAAAAAATGATTGCTATTCTCGACACAGTTGCTTTCAACGCAGAAGGTTTTATGACCGATCCAAATCAATGGACCAGGGAGATCGCTGATAACCTTGCCAGGCAGGAAGGCATTGATATGCTGACCCCCGAACATTGGAAGATCATTGACTTCTGCCGCGAAAGCGCTAAAAACTCTGGCAAGGCTCCCACGCTGCGCACCATCACAGATGGCACGGGCGTCAGCACAAAAGAGTTGTTCGCCCTGTTTCCCAAGGGCCCGGCTAAGAAAGTTGCCAAAATTTCCGGTTTGGGCAAGCCGGAAGGATGTGTCTAATCGCCTGCGCGGTCTGACACTCATTAATTACATTTCAATAGGAGATACGAACATGACTGAGAAAAACCGACATATTGCGTTCATTTGTTCAAAGGGTGACCTCGACATGGTCTACCCCGCCCTGATCATGGGCTGGGCCGCACTGGGCAATGGCATTGACGTTACCCTCTTCTTCACCTTCTGGGGACTCGACATGGTTACCAAAAAGCGTGTGGATAGACTGGAAATTGCCCCCGTTGCCAATACCAGTTTCAAGATGAGCATGATGGGCCTGCCGACCGGTAATCTGGGCATTCCGAATATCATGGGCATCATCCCAGGTATGACGGCTTTCGCCACCTGGTTCATGAAAACGAAGATGAAAGCCCTGGGCGTACCGCCTGTACGTGAATATCTTCAGATGCTGTCAGATGGCGGCGCCAAGATGTACGGCTGTAAGATGACCGTGGATATGTTTGGCATCAAGGATGAAGATTTCCTGCCTTGTGTCAGTAAAGTTGTCACTGCCAGCGACTTCATAGACATGACCGAAGGCGCGCAAATCATCTTTATTTAGCCTTCCCGATAAATCAGAACTTTCGCTTGGACTGCAAAATCTTTGCGAAGCACCCTGCGGGTCTGATTTTGCACCGAAGTCAGGAGACTTCGACTCTGTGTAAGCAAAAGTCCTATAAACAAAAAACGACTCATATGCTTTTGAGTTGTTTTTTGTTTGCACCTGCCCGGGTTATCCTGGCGATGTTTCTATTTTGAAGGCGGATTTGCCAGAAAAACTTTGGTAAGGAAATAGGCCGCCAGCCATGCCAGCAAATTCAGGGCAATGAAAAAAATCATGATGACGTAATTGCCTGAGTTGAAGATCGGCGAGGGCGGCGGATGCATGATATTTTGTACAGTGGCAAAGACCACGCGCAGAACAATAAAGAAGGCCAGGTTTGCAAGCGATGTCAACCACTGCTGATTGATGACCCACAAGCCTGCCTGCAGGAGAACGCCCGTAACGGCAAATGTCAGCGCGAGCCGAAAGCGCGGCTCGGCCAGAAAGAGTCCGTTCCAGTTGGCTTGCATGGCATATAACGAAAGCGGCAGATAGGTCACCCAAAAGATGATGCCGGTGCGGCCGAGCGCGGCAGACCAGGCGTGGAAACTGTCCTTTCGCGCAACCAGCCCCAAAAGTCCCGCGAGAGCCGCAAGCGCGAAGGCCGCTTCTGCAGTCAAGACCCACGCGCCGTGCAGGTACACGATCCGTACGTTTGATCCAAGCGACTGTTCCTCAGGCCCAAAGAGCGCCAATAGAATAATCGCAAACACAGTCAGAAAGAACGATGCAAGAGGAGATTTAATTTTAGACATGCGTTAATTTTACTATGGCGTGCAGAGCGCAAAGAAATCCGCAGCATCGCTCATCTCATTTGGGCCAAACACATGCAATTTCACTCTGTAATCATTCGCGCCATTGACCCTGTAAAATTCCTGCACTGTTTTTGTGCCCGCACTTTCAAAGGTCAGCGTTTGGTCAGGCGCATTGCCCGTATTGACCTCCCATCTCCAGGTAACAACTGCAGGGCCATTGGTCGTGATCTCCCCGACAAAGCCGAAGACTTGTGGGAACGCACTACATGCGACTGTGATCCTTGACGGCTCCACCCGGACCGTGAGATTGGTGACCGTTACAAGCGGCGCGTTCACCACTGAAAGCGAAGCAACCTCACCTTCCGTTTCGACAGCGCTTGCCGCCACCCAGCACACTCCGCCCGGATTGCCGGGGTCTTGAACATTGAGCCATAAGCCATCAGAGGTTCTGCCAACCGCCCGGGCGGATTGATTTGGTTTAACGATGCCTACGATCTCGAATACAAGCCCGGGCCCAAAGCGACAGTTCACGGGTAGGTCTTTGGCGCGGATTGTGAGCATGGCCTGCGTCGGTGAAGGGACAAGGGTCGGCGATGGCGTAACGGTTGACGTTGCAGTTGCATACGGTGTTGATGTGGATGTCGGCGTAGCGCTGGCTGGAAGTCCGCAAGCCGCGAGCATAAACATCAAAACAAGCATAAGGCTGGTTGTGCGCGCAAGCTGGTTCATGTGATTTCCTTTTCGGTATATGTCGGCGTAGTTATCATTTTAATCCGAAAGGCGACTCTTGCGAGTCACCCATCTATACCATTTTAGGACTTTTGTTACTATCAGGACTTTCGCTCAATCTCGTTTTTTCATGTCACCCTGAGCATTAGCGAAGGGTCTCTGCTCTGAAATCAGAGATTCTTCGCTACGCTACTAAGGAACAAGGTCGGTTGTTGCGCGATATTCATATCGCCTTACCGTGGTAGAGCGATATAAATATCGCGGTACGCTTTTTTCTTTCACATTGAACAGCGGCTTTTTTCGCTGTGGTTTTACTCAGAATGACAAGCGAAAGTCCTGACTATTTTACTTTTATGTTTTTCGATTTGTATCTCCTCTTCCCAGTGTAAAGCAAAACGTGGACCCCTTCCCCACTTCACTCTCGACCCAGATCCTGCCGCCATGGACTTCAATAATTCTTTTCACGAGGGCGAGCCCAATGCCCGTGCCTTCAGCTCGTGGATCCAGTTTATTGAAGAGACCAAAGATACGCTCATGGTATGCGGAGTCAATGCCGATGCCATTATCTTTGACATGGAAGATGGGTTTGCCATGCTCCGCGTCTTCACCGCTTTGACCAATTTCAATGCGCGGGTTGATTTGGTCGCCCATAAATTTGGTGGCGTTGTCAATCAGGTTTTGCAGGACTTCCACCAGACGCTGGCGATCTCCGTGTACGGCGGGCAGGTCTGGTCGGGTCTGAACCGTGACCCCACTTGCTTCAAGTTGTCCGTGGACATTGTCCATTGCCTCACGCACGAGATCAGCAAATGGAATTGTCTCA
>Ga0315273_10008689_pt1 | contig 12837 bp, 9 predicted proteins | sample YL17G02_0_MG_FD_205753 | JGI IMG/M metagenome (GOLD analysis project Ga0315273, IMG submission 205753) | Sediment microbial communities from Yellowstone Lake, YNP, Wyoming, USA - YL17G02_0 | ecosystem: Environmental > Aquatic > Freshwater > Lake > Sediment | place: USA: Wyoming | collected...
CCCGGCGGCATCATCCTCATCTCGACGCCGAACAAGGAGCTGCCGTACCGCATGCGATCGATCCCGCTCATCGGCTTTGCCGACAGGAACCCGACGCACATAAACGTGCAGCCGCTTGTCTACTGGAAGAACCTCGCCGCGCGGCATGGCTACGAGATCGTCGCGTCGTGGAAGGGCGAGTACCTCACGCACATCAGGCTCATACCGAAGATACTGAAGGCGCTCTGCGCAACGCTGCGGATCGATCCGCGGAAGGTGCCCGTCGTCAACGCCTTCGAACAGGCGTTCGTCATGGTGATTCGGCCGGCGAATCAACCCGTACGGGGATAACAGCCGCGACGGTCTCTCAAGGGAATCGTGCGGGGAAGGACCGTCAAGCCCGCCCGGCGTCTGTCGCGGCTTCAGCGAGAGCTTTCCACCGCTGCATCAGGGTGACTGCGCCTTCGGGAACACGTGCGATATCCCGCGGGCTTTGCGGGGCCGGAAAGCGCTCGCCGTATTTCAGCGAAACCATGTTGAAGGCGCAGCAGAGGTCCGAGACCCTGTCGGGGTCGTCGTTTCCGGGCACGAAGCCGATGCTCGCGGGGCATAGGAAACAACGTGCGAGGTATCTGCACTCCCCGCACCGGCCGTACGCCGAGTGCTTCCTGTCCTTGCGATGGAACATCCCGGCTCGCCGAACCGCCGCGGGGAAGGACGTGAGGCGGCGGGCGAGCCCGGGATCGTCGATCCTGCCAAGCCGCATTCCTTCCACGCGGCCCCGCAGGAGAGGCGAGTCGAGTTTCAGGTAGGATCCCACGAACATACTGCAGCCGTAGACCTGCCCGTCCACGTCGACGGTGATGCCTCTCCCGTGACCGACCCCGCACATGAGCCACCTCGTGCGCGCGCGGACGGGAGCTCCCTCTCCGCCTCGCAAGATCTGAACCGGTATCTCCCCCGTTTTTCGATAGTGCGCGAGACTGCTTTTGAAAATCCGGCCGAACTGCGCGTCGAGCTCGTCGATGCGTTCGACTCCCCAGTCCCCGTCGGAGGCGATGCTCGGCGCGATCACTATTCTCCGCGCGGCCTTCCGGAGAAAATAGGCGACCGAGTCGGCGAGGTGCTCGAGGTTCCGGGGGCTCACGGTGAGGGCGATTGCGACGTTTCGCTGATAGAAATCGGAGTGCTTCGTTCGCAGCCGGTCGAGCAGCCGATCGAGAGAGGAGAACGTGCCCCGGCCCCGAAGGTCCTGGGCGGCGGCGACGCCGTCGAAGCTCAATTGTGTTTCGAAGCGATGTTCTTCCAGAAAGGCGGCGATCTCCTCCGTGAGAAGCGTGCCGTTCGTGCTCACGTAGTACGTTGCGTCTCTCCCGGCGGGGCAGGTTTTCTCGACGTGCGCGACCGCACGACGCATCAGGGGAAATTCCAGAAGCGGCTCTCCTCCGCTGAAACCAATTCCGAGATCCCCGCGGCCGCCGCTGAGCACCAGGTCCAGCGAGGCCCGAATCGTGCTCCACGCGGCGCTCCGCAACCGTTTCGGGCTCTGGTAGCAGTAGCCGCAGCGCATATTGCACCGCGACGTGAGAATCAGAGAGAGAGATTCAATCCTCTCGAGACCGGACATGCTTCACCGCCACGACTACTTCCGGGATTTCCGCGTGCGCCGCGTCGACCGTCTCGGATACATCGTGTCGAAGACCTTCAGGACATACCGGAGCCACAATTCGATCCCATCAAAGGCCATCACGAAGTCTTTCCTCGTTATCATCGTCTGCATCAATTCCGGAGGAATGGTGCATATGGCCGTAGGCACGTGCGGCGGGAAGCGAAGGATCTTGCATATGAACGTGGGCACGTGCGGCGGGAAAAGAACGATGGTCTTCGAAGTGATGGCGTCCGAAACCGGCGTTTTGCATACAATTGGAGTGGGCGCCGGCGGGTACTTGTAAGGTTGGATGTATGCCTTGAAGCTTCCCGCCTTGGCGATGCTCTTCCTGGCCTCGCGGATCGCGCGCAGCGCCTCCAGGATCGCTGCCCTGGTGTCACGACTCGCCGCCAGCCTGTCGGCGCGCCGCGCCGCCAGAGACTTGGGCGTCGGTTTCCTTACTGACATGTCGTTACCTCCCTGCAGATGAAGTTAGAAGGTTCCCTTCTTCGCCTCGGTCACCCAGATGTTTCCCCTGTTGTTCTCGCGAGGGAACAGCAGAAAGCGTCCGTCTAACGAGATATCGAACGTCCCGAGGGCCGGCCCCGGGCTGAAAATGATCGGCGGATCGATCGGCTCGATCGTCCCCCCTTCGGGGGAGACCCTCCGAAGGCTCACGCGATCCTCACCCCAGCTTCCGCTGATAAACAGCGAACCGGTGGCGGGATCCCACCGAACGGTCTCTGCGTTCGCTCCCGACGTGATTCGTCTCCCGGGCATCTTTCCGTCGGCGGGCACGATCCATACCTCCGGACCCTTCTCGGCCTCCCCTACGTATGCGATGCGCGCGCCGTCGGGCGACCAGACGGGGGCGATGGCGTACACCGTGTCGCTCGTGATGCGCAGGAGGGGACCGGCCGGTCTCCCCTCGGACACCGGTGCGATCCAGATGTGGGAGCCGCCCCCGCGTTCGGAGGCGAAGACCAGCCTCGAACCGTCCGGAGACCACGCGGGCTGCACGTCCGGCGCGGGATCGTCGGTAAACCTGATCGGCTGTCCGCCCGATGCCGGAATCGTATAGATGTCGCGCTTTTCGTCGAGCACCCGGTAGTATGCGATCCATTTTCCGTCAGGCGAGAACGCCGGGCAGCACGCATGCGCCGTGTCCTCGGTCAGGCGTTGGGGCTGCCCCGTCGGGATTCCCCTATCCAGCGGCTGAATCCAAAGATCGAACGTCGGTCCGGCGCGATCCGACACGAACGCGACCTTGCTCCCGTCGGGCGCGATCGCGGCTTGACAGGCGCCTCGCATCCCGGGCAGCTTCGTTACCTTCTGCGACTTCATATCCTTGATGTAAAGCGCGCCCGGTTCTCTCTGCGTCGTATAGGCAAGCCGCGATCCATCCCTGCTGACGCTGGGATCGTACTCGTACCCGGGGCCCTGCGTGAGCCTCTTGGCGGCGCCTCCTTCGGCGGCGATACGCCACAGGGCCAGGGTACCTCCGCGCCCGGAGGAGAAGTACACGTACTTGCCGTCGCCGGACCACGCGGGATTGCTGTCGCCCAGCCCGTTTCTCGAAAGGCGCTTGGCCGGGCCGCCCGAGGAGGATACGGTCCACAGATCCTGCCGCGTCGCGTAGCAGATCGTTCTTCCATCGGGGGACCATGCCGGTTTGTGGTGCTCCCACATCCCATCCGTGGGTCCCGTCAGAACCGTGATCTTCCCCGGGTCGGCAAGCGAAGCCACGCCGATTCGCTGCTTCCCGTTCGGCAGGAGCGCCGTGAACGCGATCCGGCCGTCGCGTGAGATCGCCGGATCGAGGGCGTTCTTGATGAGCATCGTGGCGCCGCCGCCGAGGGAGCTCATCTTCCAGATCGCCTTCGCGCCGCCGCGTTCGGAGACGAAGGCGAGCGCGCCTCCGTCCGGAAACCACGCTGGACAGTAGTCGGGAGCGGGGTCGTTCGTGAGGTTCAGGTTGCTCTCGCCGCGAACATTGGTGATGTAGATATCCCTATTTCCGGATTCATCCGAGGCGTACGCGATCGTGCCTCCATCGGGGGAGAGCGCCGGATCCCCCTGCCAGGCGTCGCCGCTCGTCACCTGGTGCGCCTCCCCGGGAAGCCCGGATGATAGGCTCCCCGTGTTCATGGCGGTTCGCCAGACGACCGCGACGGCCGCGACGGCGACCGCCGCCGCGGCAAAAGCGAATAACCACCTCCTTTCCTTGCCTTTGAACTTCCATTCATGCGTACCGGTGAATTTATTGAAATCCAATTGCTGTTTCAGGGCGCTCAGGTCCGCAAGCACCTCATTCGCGTCCTGGTAGCGATCCGCCTGGTTCTTGGCCAGCGCCTTCTTGACGATGCCCTCGAGCTCCGCCGGTATCCCGGAACGGAGGCTCTGTATCGGGGCCGGCTCTTCCTTCATGATGGAATACATCACCGCGACGTCGTAGTCCCCTTTGAACGGAAGGGATCCCGTCACCATCTCGTAGAGAATGACGCCGAGCGCCCAGATGTCCGTTTGTGGGCCGGTCTCTTCGCCGCGCCCCTGCTCGGGCGACATGTACGAGACCGTGCCCATCGTCTTTCCCGTGCTGGTCAGCCTCAGTTGCCCCGCAAGCTTCGCCAGTCCGAAATCGAAAATCTTGACCTCTCGGTCCTGCGTTATGAAGATATTGCCGGGCTTGACATCCCTATGCACGATTCCATGGGTATGGGCTTTCACGAGGCCGTGGGCGATCTGCGTGGCGATGTCCACGGCTTCCCCGAGATCCAGCGCTCCTTCGGCGATCCTCTCCTTGAGGGTCTTTCCCTCGTAGTAGGCCATGGAGATGAAGATCTGATCATCCTCTATCTCATCGACCTCGAAGATGGTGCAGATGTTGGAATGATCCATTGCGGAGGCTGCCCGCGCTTCCTGAATGAAGCGCTGCTTCGCCTTCTTGTCGCGGGTGAGCTCGGGAGGAAGGAACTTGAGCGCGACCGTGCGTCCGAGCTTCGTGTCCTCGGCCCTGTAGACGACGCCCATGCCGCCGGCGCCGATCCTGTCGAGGATCCTGTAATGGGAGATGACCCTGCCGATCAGAGAGTCCACGGGCAGACACCTCGAACGTGAGTCTGGAATTATCTGTAATGGTCGAGCCGCCGCTCCATTGATAAACGTAACAGATAATTGACGGGAGTGTCAAAAAGAAAATGGCGGCCCGCGCGAGCGTCTTGACAAGAATCCGCAGTTCCTATACATACACTAATTGAGACTTCGCTCATATTGCCGGCTCGCTTCATGGACTATCTTTTTTGTATGAAAAATACCAGGATTACAGAGTGGATTCTGTTTTTCGGCCTTGCCGTATTTCTGTCTGTCAGCCTCTTTCTCGTCGATGATTACGGGATGAATACCGACAGCCAGAAGAACTTCGGCGAAGGGGAGATGAATCTGAATTACCTCCTCACGGGCCGGGTGGATCAAGGAGTTCTCCAGTGGCAGATGCACGGGGCGTTCATCTTCATCGCCGCTGAAGCGGCACGACGCCTTTTCCATGACACCCTTCACCTTTATGATCAAACGGCGGCTCGTCATATCATTCTGCCTTTTCTGACCGCCTTCTTTCTTGTCTTTCTCTTCTACTTCGCCACGAGGCGATGGAGCGCTCTCCACGGGCTCATTGCGGTCGGGCTTCTTCTGACATTCCCCGATTTCTGGGGTCAGACGTTCAACAACCTGAAGGACGTGCCGCTTCTGATATTCTTTTCTCTCTCCATCATGTCCTTCGTCGAATGGACCGTCACGCGCGCGTTCAGATATTTCTACGGATTCTTCATTCTTTGGGGTTGTGCCCTTGCGATCAAGATCTATGCCTTTCTTGTCCCTGTATTGCTCATACTCTGGATACTCATAAAGCCACGGGACCGGGAGTCGAGAGAGAGACTCCCTCTGCGGGGCTTGATCCTCCATACGATCGCCGGTCTCTCAATAACGTTGGTCATTGCGCTCGCCCTCTACGCCCCGGCTTTCTGGGGTGTCGAAGGAAAGTGGTCTTTTCTTCAATTCTGGCGTGACCGCGTCAGAGAAATCACCTATGGAGGACGCACCGCGTTCAACCTGCATTCTTTCGCGCAGGTATTATTCAGGACCCCGCTCCTTGTGCTGATCTTCGCCCTGATGGGTTTGTTCAAGGCGGTGAGAGATTATCGCAAATCCCCTCTGTATTCGCTCGTTCTCCTCTGGCTGTTGACTCCCATCGTGATCCCCTGTCTTGCCCGCACTGTGGTCTATCATAACGGAATGAGGCTTTTCATGGTCTTCCTTGTTCCCTTCTGTCTCTTATCTTCGGTCGGGATCGTTCAGGCTGCGGGCATTATCGCGGAAAGACTCAAAACAAACGGAAAAGTGCTTGCATGGGGTATCGCGTCTCTTACGATAGGAACAAGTCTATGGGGCGTCGTTTCGACTCATCCCTATCAAGCGACTTTTTTCAATGCCTTGGCCGGAGGATTGAAAGGGGCTCAGGAAAAAAATATCGCCGATTCCTGGGACTACTGGTTGAATTCCTACAGGGAGGCGGGTCGATGGATTGATCGTTTCGGCGCTCCGAATGCCAATGTCCTGGCCCTTTACGCCTCCGGGACTCCGCCTGTTTTCAACACCGCCTTGATTGAGGATGCGGTCAGCAGGCCGGACCTGAAACCCCGGTATCTCCCCGCCATGCCTGTCCGCGGAGGGAGAGTCGCGATTCCCGACAACACGTATGTGATATTTGTTCCATTTGATTATCTCCGTCCAGGTCGCCCGTATCTGGAGCGGCCCGGTCAGTTTCAAAAAGTGCATACCATCTCACGCCAGGGCGGCGAGATATGCACGATCTATTACGTGCCCCGAGCATCGTGGGGCAAGGCGATGCGGTAGCGAATGTATTCGGATTCCTTTCTCACTTTTGAGCTTGGATAAACGCGCTCGAAATTGCCAAGTCATCATCGGAAATGCCTTTCCAGTGTGAAGAGAGCTGCGATCTTTGAATTCCTCCTTCTTTTCTGTAATGTTTCAAATCGCAGATTATCTTGAATTCATTTCTTTCCATAAGATCTATGTGCACGGAGTGCGGCTGTCTGTTTATTAGGAATGAACGCTTCCCCACTATTAATTTCCACACCCATTCAGGATACGCCCTGAATCCATTCCACTTTTCCGATAATCCATGAGATGAAAAGTCGATCTGGTTCGACATCATTCCCCCCGGTTTGAGCCATGTGTACAGCGCCCGATAGGCACCCTTCAGGTCCACGACATGCTCAAGTACTGCGTGGGATATTATGACATCGACAGTCTCTTTATCTATGACGCTTTCATCTGACCATGGCGCTACATAGTTAACGGCTATGCCGCTGTTCGAAGACTCTGGTTCCATAATGGCATTTCGTATCCGAGAGACTCTTTCTTCAGAAAGAGATATGCGCAGTTCATCTTCGGTCAGAATATGACTCGGGAAATGGTTCTCGTCCAAATACTGATCGCAATTTGGCCAACCTTCAGCAGGCCCTGATGCCCGTTCGTGAAATAGTGTAATTAACTCATTGAGTATCCTAATGTTGAAATTAGTATTTGAGTACTTCACGACATCGAGCGCGTAATACGTATCAACACCCGATAACATTGCAGCAAGCCCAATCCCCATTGAGTCCCCAGGCCCAAGCTCCGCAAGACTATTGGGAATCGAATGCATGCCGCTCTCCCACAGCATCGTGAGATGCTTTAGCCATACGTCATAACAATATTTTGCTGAATTTGTGCCGCCTGTATCCCTTTTTAGAAACACCCTTTTTACGCCTGGAATGTATGTCAGGGATCCTTTTACTATCGGTCCTATGCGCATGTTCATATGAGCGTCTCCCAGAATAATGCCGCAGGAGTTCCTGTCCGGCATTATTCTGTTTCATTCTACAGTATTCCAGCGGGGTAGACAAGGGCCCCGAACATCTTGACAAGAGTGCGAAGTTCCTTTAGTTTCTTCTCCTTAGCTCGAGCGGGCGTGTAAATATGACGAAGGTTCTATATCTTGCCGACACCCTGCGTAACGGCGGAGCCGAACGACAACTGGCGCTCCTGGTAAAATACCTGCCGCCGGAATGGAATCGGCGTGTGTGGAGTCTGGGGGGAGGTTCATTCGCCGAGTTGATTCGCGCGAGCGGTGTTCCCGTTGAAGTGCATGAGAGGAGCTGGCGGTATGACCTCGCCCCGATTCTCGATCTGTGGCAAACGTTGATCCGCCGGCGGCCCGCGATTGTACACTCATGGGGATGGGTCTCTTCGGCCGCGGCGGGTCCATTGTGCCGGCTGCTCGGCATCCCGTGGATAGACGGGAGCATTCGCGTGGGTTGGGTGCCGCGCGAGCACGTGTTCCGCGCTCGCTCTGCGCTGGCTTTGGCCGATCGGGTGATAGCCAACAGCCGGGCAGGGTTGGAGGCCTGGGGAATTCCAGGTTCCAAAGGGCGAGTGGTCTACAATGGCGTAGACCCGGAACGGCTGTCTCCGTCGACGAGATCACGCCCGGCGGGCGGCCCCTTTACCGTAGTCATGGCGGCCAGGATGTCGCCGGTCAAGGATTTCGCCGCTTTTCTCCAGGCGGCACGGCTCGTCACGGCGCAAAACTCGGGACAGCCCTGGCGCTTTCTCGCTTTGGGCGCCGGGCCCGGCAGAACAGCTTTGATTGAAAGCGCTTCCGACCTGATTGAGAAGGGAATCGTCTCCTTTGTGGATGCCGGGCTGGAGGTATTTCCATACTTGCAGGCGGCGGATGCAGGTGTACTGATGACGAACCCCGACCTGCTGGCGGAGGGATGTTCGAACACGATCTTGGAATACATGGTCTCTGGCCTGCCCGTCGTCTGCAGCGACAGCGGCGGGAACCGCGAAGTCGTTACCGAGGGCAAGACTGGTTTCATTGTCCCGACTCTGGATGCCAGCGCCCTTGCGGATCGACTCATCTGGCTGCAGCAGCACCCAGAAGCTGCTGCCGAAATGGGTCGGGCGGGATCTCAACGCCTCCTGAAAGAGTTCACGGTTCAGAATCTGGTTCGGAACACGGTCTCCGTCTATGAGGAATTGGTGCGTTGAGCGGGATCAACAAGATCTGCATTGTGAGCGATTGGCTGCATGGCCTTCCAGACGAGGGTATCCACAATCTCGCCCAAAATCTATTGGCTCAGTGGGGCACGGCATACTCCGTTCGGGCCATAAGAATCGGCGCGGATCTGCCCGTCAATCGCTTCTTTCTGAGTTGGAGGCTGCGCACGGCCCTGCGCGATATTCGCCCGGATCTCGTTTTCTACATCTCGTCTTCCAGCGCAAAGGTCACGGCGCTTTTTCGAGCGAAGATATTGAAGGCCTATTCTCCTCGATCGAGGGTGTTCGTCATCGCGACACAGCCGGTGAGTTACGGCCGCCTCGAGAGGCGGCTTGTGCCCCTGTTGGCCCCGGACGGCATTTTTGTCCAATCGCCGGCGAGCAGAGAGGAGCTGCAGCGTATTTCTTGTCCGGTGCATTTTCTGCCCAGTGGTGTGGATACGAGCCGGTTCGTGCCCGTCGATGAGATTCAGAAAAGGAGTCTACGAAGAAAGTACAAGGCAGACGAGGATGCTTTTGTCGTGTTGCACGTGGGGCACATTAACCGTCGCCGAAATGTGCAGCTATTGGAAAAAGTAGCCCGGTTGGGAAATGTACGGGTCATAGTGGTAGGAAGCACGAGCACCCGGCACGATGAAGACCTGGCCCGCCAGTTGATTCAGGCGGGGGTGCAGCTGATCCGTGAGTTTGTTCCGCGCATCGAGGAGATCTATCAGCTTGCGGACGCCTATATTTTTCCCGTCGTCTCGGAAGGGGCCGCGATCGGGGTGCCGCTCTCCGTATTGGAGGCCATGGCCTGTAACCTCCCGGTCATCACGACGCCTTTTGGAGGGTTGCCCTGGATGTTCCCGGGAGAAAACGGCTTTGCCTATTTCTCCGATGAGAATGAATTACCTGAATTGATCGGCGGCGTGCGGAAGCTTCAGAAAAGCTCCACCCGCCTGATGGTTGAGCCTTATGACTGGAAGAAAGTCGCCGGCGGAGTCATAGAAATGATCGAAGCGGGGAATAGTCCACGATGAGCTCTAAAGTCTCTCGAGAGTCCATTGTCGCGGCTCAACTGGCCGACCCCACAACCAGGTGCCGGATTGATTTCAGCCAAGAGATCGACTGGGCCGCGGTTCTGGCAATCCTCGTCAAAAACAAAGTGCCTTTGATCGGTTTAACGCTCGATCCGGCCTTGACGGCCTGTCCACTGCTGCGGGCAGCTGAATTCCAGCGGATTGCAGCCGAAGAGAATGGCACCTGGCGGAGCTTTCGTGGTCAGTACGGCACGGTGAGAGATCGCTTTCTCGAGCGGGGTATCCAGAGCGTTTTATTCAAGTCGGCGGGTCTTTCGCCTTCTTTCCCCTACACCAGCGATAACCTCGATACATTGGTGCGACCGGAACATATCCAATGGTGCAGAGAGATTCTCAATGAGCTCGGATTCGTGGAATTAAGGAACATCGAAGAGCCTCAGAAATTCTTGTTTCGCAAATTCGAGGCGGGCGAAAGCGTTTCGGCGATTCATCTGCACGGGACGGTGGGGTGGGGGGTGCCCTTCCTGGACGACGCCGCTCTGTGGAAGCGTGTTCGGGTATCCGAGGATGATCCGCTGGTGCTTGTCCCCGCGCCCGAGGACGCGCTTCTCGTTACCATTGCGCACACATTCTACGAGGACAAGTCCTTTAAGCTTCTGGATATCGCGCGCATCCGCCATTGTTTGCGCCGGGGGAATCTGGATTTTCCGGACATCGAGAGAATCGCACGCGAGCGGGGTTGGGAGGACGGCCTCTCCTTCTGTCTGGTTCTCTTGAGCCGCCTCGAGAATTGGCTCTACGGGGAGCAATTGTTCCCCGAGGACGTGCTGGAGCATGCCCGTCGCGTCGTCGGGTCGAGCGCGCGGTTGTCCCGAGGGCTCAAAGACGAGTTGGGGCGAACCGAGGTACGCTTCCCGTTCCGCGTGTCTTTCCTTTTTTCCAAGCTTCTCTATTACGGGAAGGTCCTTAAGGATCCGCGGCGTGCGTTCGCGACGCGCGCCGATGACGCTATGCGAACGCTCGTCTGGGGAGTCAGACAAAAACTGCACATCCGCGGCCAGCGCGGGTTCGTCGTTTCGGTCAGCGGGATAGATGGATCGGGTAAAACGCTGCGCGTCCGTTCACTGGCACGCGCGTTCGAGATATCGGAGATCGATACGCGGATGTACTGGAGCCGTTTCGGCTCCTCGGCGCGGAGGGGCGGCCCCGCCCGGCAGCCATCGGAAGGAGCCGGAGGTTCCGATACCGCGGCATCCCTTCAGCGCCGCCGCCGCAGATTGCGTAACCCGGCGGTGCGGTTCGGCTGGTTGACGTACCATCTTGCAGGTCTTGTCCTTCGTTACAATCTGCAGGTGCGTTTGAAGCGTTGGCTGCGGGGGGTGGTGATTTGCGACCGTTACCTCTACGATGCGGCGGTTGAAATCGGCGCCTCTCTGCCCGACCATCCGTGGTTGTCTCGATGGGCCGAGCGGGTGTTGACTCGTTTATGCCCTCGACCGGATGTGGCCTGGCTTCTCGATGTCCCCGCCGACCTCAGTGTGGAACGTCAAGCGGACGAAAACCGAAGCAGAGCCTCTTCCGAGGAGCTTTCCAGGCAGCGGTCAGGGTATCTGGCTTTAGCCGAAACCTACGGGCTGCGCCTCGTAGCGACCGAGAGCAGTCCGAATGAGACCACGAGCCGGGTCGTGCGTGAGACGCTCCTCACGTACTACGACGACTACCACACATGGGTGAACGCGTTGCTGCTGTCCAATCCGGCTCAAATGAATCCAAGAAAGAGAGCGAGATGAAGATTCTTGTCGTGACGCACATGTATCCTACCCCCAAGCACCCGGAGCATGGCGTCTTCGTGCAGCAGCAGGTGGCTTCCCTGCAGAGGGAAGGGGTTGACGTGGATGTCTTGTACGTCGATGTCAAGAAATCCAAATTGCTCTATGGGTGGAGTTTCATCCCGTTGCAGAAACGCGTGCTCACGCACCGGTATGACCTCGTGCACGCCCATTACGTTTTCGCCGGTGTAGTAGCGCGCAGCCAGTTTCGATTCCCCGTCGTCCTGACGCATCACGGGGATGAAGCTTTCTATAGCTGGCAAGCTCACCTATCCAGATTGATATCCCGGCTCGTCGATAAGACGATCGTGGTAACGGAGCCGATCAAGAAATCAATCGGCCTCGAAAGCTCGGTAGTCATTCCGTGCGGCGTCGACTTCGATATATTCAAGCCCTTGGACAAGGCCTGGGCGCGGGAGCGGTTGGGGCTGCCGGCGGAGAAGAGACTGGTGCTCTTTGTCGGGAGGTATACCGAATACCGGAAGCGCTTCGATATCGTGCAGGATGCCGTGGCGCAGTTGAAGACCGCGGGCATGGATGTGGAGCTGATCGTGGCGTACAAGGAGACGTATGAGAAGGTGCCCCTCTATATGAACGCATGCGACGCCATGGTACTCCCCTCGGACCGGGAGGGGTCGCCGCAAGTGGTGAAGGAGGCGATGGCCTGCAATTTGCCTGTTGTCTCCGTGGATGTCGGGGATGTGCCGGACGTTCTGGCCGGCGTCAGGAACTGCTATGTGAGCCCTCGCGATCCGGCGAGCATCGCCGGGAAACTGGCCCTGATCCTGGAACGATGCGAGCGTAGCGACGGCAGGGAGAAAACCCGGCGTTACGAGCTCGGCTCTATCGCAAGGCGAATAATCGCGGTGTACGAAGAGGTCCTTGGAACACGTCGAAGAGCCTGACGCGAAGTCGACTGGAGGAACTGGAGAATGACGTCGAAGATGCCCCGAGTCTGCATCATCAGAAGAGCCTATTACCCGGCGGAGACCCATGTCCGGCGGAACGTGGAAAGTCTCATTGCAGCGGGCTATTCGGTCGACCTCGTGTGTCTGCGGAACACGGGTGAGCGGGCTTTCGAAGTCATCGGCGGGGTGAGGGTGCATCGCCTGCCGCTCCGCACGCATCGTGCCGGGATGCTCTTGTATCTGGTCGAGTACCTGACGTTCTTCTTCCTCGCGCTCGCAGCGGTCACGTGGCTTCACTGCCGGTGCCGCTTCGCGATTGTGGAAGCCGA
>Ga0315273_10008690_pt1 | contig 12837 bp, 9 predicted proteins | sample YL17G02_0_MG_FD_205753 | JGI IMG/M metagenome (GOLD analysis project Ga0315273, IMG submission 205753) | Sediment microbial communities from Yellowstone Lake, YNP, Wyoming, USA - YL17G02_0 | ecosystem: Environmental > Aquatic > Freshwater > Lake > Sediment | place: USA: Wyoming | collected...
CGCGCAAGCGCCGATGACGAGAGGAGCTCTCCCAGGCGTTCGCGATGGCTTCGAACGAGAGCGAGGGCCGCCGCACAATCGATGGTGTCGATACCTTCCTCGATGAAATCGATGTTCGCTTCGACGAGCCCAAGGAGATCGAGCATCTCGCCGGCAAGATCGTTGATGCGGCTGGAGAGAGCTCCGGCGAGCTGTTCGCGCGCCACTTTTTGTTGGAGCTCGCTCCGCGCGTGGATCAGGTCGGCTACCGCTTCCGCCTGTATGAGATCGAGCTTGCCGTTGAGAAATGCGCGTTTTGTAAACTCGCCGGGGGCCGCCGGGCGGGCACCCCGCTCGAAGACCGCCTCGAGTATCTTCGTGACGACGAGCGTGCTCCCGTGGCAGCTGATTTCGGCGGTGTCTTCTCCTGTGTACGATTCGGGACCCCGCATGATAGCGCACACAGCCTCGTCGATCGCTTCTCCCCCGCTGTCGCACACGAGCCCGTGGTAGAGACGCCTGTGCTCCCAAGCGCCGGGGTGGGTCGCGCCGCTCATCGTCCGGAAGAGCGCTGAAAGAATCGGAAGGGTCTCGGCACCGGAAATTCGGATGACCGCGATCCCCGACTCTCCCGGGGGCGTGGAGAGCGCCGCGATCGTCTGGTCATGGTCGATCGTCATGCCGGGTCCTCGGGACGTGCTTCACCACGCGCGGTTCCTGTGGGTTCCTGCGAGCAGGAGGGTCATCTCTCGCCACGCGCGCGCAGATCGGGTGCTCGGAGGTTCGTCCGCTAATCTTTGGGTTTGGCTGCGTTCTCGGACTTCTCGCTCGTCTTCGGTGTGACGACGACCTTCCGGAGCAGCCCGTCGCCGATCGTGTAGGTGGTCACATCGCTCACCTCCGAAATCGCGAGGTGGATGATACGGCGATCAGAGGCTTTGAGCGGTTCGAAATCGAAGTCTTTTCCCGTCTGCCGGACTCGGTCGGCGATCTTGCGGGCTCGCTCGACGAGGAGGTGGTGTTGTCTTTTGGTATAGCCTCCGACATCGATCGTGATTCTGCTGTGCTGCCCGGTCCTCGCCGTGAAAACGCGGTTCACGACGTGCTGCAGAGACGCGAGCGTCTCACCGCGCCGGCCAATCAGAAGGCCGTCCAGGCCTTCGGAATTGATGTTGATGAAGGTCGTGTCGGGGAGCGTTTCAATCGCCAGTTCGTACCCGACTCCCATCAAGCCGAGCACTTTCGCGAGGATTTCCTTGAGTGTGTCAACGCTGTCGCCTTCCCCTTTGGCTTCCCGCGGCGTCACGCGGATGCTGACCATCTTCGATCCGAAGAGCCCCCCCAGAAAACCCTTGTTCGTTCCAGGAAGGATCTCGATGTCTACGTCCTCTTGGCGCGCGTTGAGCTGTTTCAGCGCTTTATGAAGCGCCTGTTCGATGGTCTTGCCGGAGGTTTCGATGGAGTGCGTCATCGCTGCGTCACCTTTCGTTGACTTTGATTTCCGTCATCAATGGGTTGGGATTCGGATCCCGTCGATGTCTATATGTCTATGACTACCCGGATTTCATTGCGTCTGCCTGGGCTTTCGCTCTTTCCGCCTTTTCAGCTCCCTTATTGATGTAGTACTGCTGTCCGATCGAAAGCACCGTGTTGACGATCCAGTAGATCACGAGCCCGGAGGGCATCTTGTAGAAAAGGACGGTGAATACGATGGGCATCATGTACATCATCATCTTGGACTGCCCCGGCGCGGTCTCGGACCCCGTAATGGAGCCGCCCATCTTGGACTGAAAAAGCATCCCCGCTCCCATGAGTATGGGAAGGACGCTCACGGCATCGCCGATGAACGGGAGCGAAAGGGGCAATTTGGCCAGCACGTCCTGCTGCGAGAGGTCGTTGATCCATCCGACGAAGGGTGCTTGCCGGAGCTCGATCGTGTTGCGCAGCACGTTGAAAAGCGCGATGAACACTGGCATCTGGAGAACCATGGGAAGGCACCCTCCCAGCGGATTCACACCGGCTTCTTTGTAGAGCTTCATCGTCTCCTGGCTGAGTCTCTGCCGATCGTCCTTGAACTTCGCCTTGAGCGCCTGAAGCTTCGGCTGGAGCGCTTGCATTTCCCGCATGGACTTGAAGCTCTTGTGGGTGAGGCGGTAAAAAAGGATCTTCGTGAAGACAGAGAGAATGAGGATCACGATGCCGTAGTTAGGGATGAATTTGTGGAGATTGAGAAGACTCCACAGCACCGCCCAGCTCACCGGCCGGAAGTACTTGTTTCCCAGATCGACGTTTTTTTCCAGACCGCGCCCCATCGCCTTGAGCCCGTCGAAATCGATGGGCCCCAGGTAGAGCTCGACAGCCTGGTCCACTTGCCCCTGGTGCGCGGAGGTCGGAAGCTGCATCCACGCGGTCATGAACCCGTCGCTCTTTCTCCCCTGGAGACGCGCGTCGCCGCCCATGGGAGTGGGCGCCATCAGCGCGACGATGAAGTACTTTACCTGAAGCGTGACCCAGTGCACCATCCCCGGGCGTTTTTCATCGAAGTCTCCCTTTTTCAACCGGTAGTACTCGTCCCCCAGGCGGAGCGACGCTCGCTGCGCCGTGTAGTCCTGCGATGGATCGGCCTCGGTCGGGCAGATTCCCGACCCGAGCCCCCACCTCACGGAACGGACGAAGGGAAGTTGGGCGGCGCCGAACCTGACACCCGAGTGGACGACGTATGAGTCAGGCGTGAAACGGTAGTATCTCTCGATTTGACGCCCGTCCGGGCTCGACACCCGGAAGGTGAGCGTTTTCTCGGGGCTCCCGGTTTCGACGGCAATGGTTGTTCCATTGGCTCCATCACCGATGGGCACCGGCGCCCCGTCAGCGAAGGCCTCGAAGACCAGGCCCGAGAGGGGGAAGGTCTTTTCTTCTCCAAGCAGGGTCACATCGGCGATGCCCCCGACCCCAGGCGTGTCGTCCTGCGCGATGAGCTCCACGGGTTTGCCTCCGGTCTGGAAGCGCGTGAGCCGCGTCGAGACGATTTCGGCCCCCAACGTTGTGATGGCTATGTCAAAAAGAGGAGTGCGGACGGTGATGAGACGCGCCTGGTCGTTCTGCGCCAGGGGAAAGCCTTCAACCGCCGCGCCGACCGCGGCACTATCCGCCGTGCTCACTGGCGCGGAAGTGGCCAGGAGCGTGTCCGCTTCGGAGGGTCTGCCGGAGCCGAGGCTGTCGTGGGGGGCGGGGGTGCTCAGCTGCTCCTGGGCGCGCTTCGCCCGCATGGCCTCGTCGTACTTCGCCTTACGCGGATTGTAGTACAAGCCCTGATACGCCAGCATGAGCGCCATCGAAAGGACAAAGGCAATCAACAGTCGCTTTTCCAGGGTAGGACTCCTCGTCGTTAGGAGGGTTACTCCAACGGGTCGACACCGCCGGGATGCCAAGGATGGCACCGGCAAATCCGCAGGACCGATCGGAGCGAGCCTCGCCACGGACCATATTTCCGTATGGACTGAACCGCGTATGTCGAGCAGCTGGGGTAAAACCGACAGCACCGGGGAAGAAGGGGAGACAAGAACTTCTGGTAGGCGCCGACGGCAGAGATCAGAGACCCGCTCAATATGCGCTTCATGAAATTTTCTCGTTATTAGATATCGAGATAATTACACCGGGGTCTCGCCCCGGATCAACCCCTCATCCATCATCCCGTGTTGGAGATCTCGCGAAACGTCCCCGGAGCTGCACTCGAGAATGTTCTTTTTCGCGACGAGTACGATCCAGAGATCCCGACGGATCATTCGATGTGCGGTGACCCTCACAGCCTCGCGAAGCAGCCTCTTGGCCCGGTTCCGTTCAACCGCGCCCCCGACACGCTTGCTCGCGACGACCCCGAACAACAGACAGCGGTCCGGGTCACCCGCTTCATGATAAAAAAGAACCGCGTGCCTGCAGTTGACCTTCTTCCCGTTCTGGTAGACCAGCCGAAACTGCCACGGGCTATGCAGGACGCCTCGCGGCATCGGATCGCCCCCTCTTTAGGAACGCCGCCCGCACGGCTGTCCACGGAGATTCCCGCGCCTCACGGTCAGACGCCCAGCCGTCGTCTTCCTTTGCCCCGGCGACGCTTGAGGACGAGTCTTCCGCCCCGTGAGCTCATCCGTTTGCGAAAACCGTGAACGCGTGCACGCCGTTGAAGTCTGGGTTGAAATGTTTGTTTCACGATGACACTCCAGCCAATTGCCGATAGAGTCTTTCTCTATGAAAATAGGTGATCGGATTGTGCGAAACCCGGGCGAGTTTTCTGTACTGGCGCTTAAACTCAAAGAAGAGAAGCTACCCCAGCTCGCCGCGAAAGTCAAGCCAATTGTCGCCTGCACTAATCCACGGATGACTGATTGTTAACTATTTGTTAACACTTCGCTTCGGGAATCTTGTGGGTAACTGCATTTTCGGCTTGTACGCCCGCGCCGTTTTCTGTTAGCGTGACCTTCGCTCAGTCGAGTGTCTTCTACAGCCGTTGCGGCTTTTTCCCAACAACAAGAAATCAAACATCTTAGGGGCGCGCTGTGGACAACTTGTCGATTCTCGCCGTCTCCTTTGGTGCAACTTGTTGTCTTGTAAATGGTTGCTCTGTTATCCACAATTGTGGATAAGGTCGTTAGCCTTCCCCCGGGGGATACGGGGGCTTCTTACCGCGCGATCGACAAAATCGGCAAAGAACAGGGGCGCCCAGCCTCTTTGACGGGCGTCTCTCGCAATGGTTAGCACTAAGAAATAAAGGGGCTTTCAACGATGTCCATCCACCCGTCAGACGGAAGCCACGACCAGGTATGGTTAGACTTCTTGACCCGGGTCACGACGCTGGTCACCAAACAGACCCTCCAGACCTGGTTCAAACCCATGCGCCTTGCCTCGATCGAGGACAACACCATCACCATCGAATGCCCAAGCAAGTTCTTCATGGATTGGGTCGAAGAGCACCACAAGGATAAGGTGTGCTACGTCTTCAGGGATCTCATCGGCGGAGAACCTCTCGTTCGTTTCAGACACACGAGCAGCTCCTCGGATGACGTCCAAGCGAAGCGCTTCGAGAATCCCGCTGTCCTCGTCCCAAAACGCAGAAACGGGAACGGCGGGGAGCCGCTCAATCCGAAGTACGTGTTCGAGGAATTCGTCCAGGGGTCGAACAGCCAGATGGTCTATGCCGCATGCCGGGCGGTCGCTGAGAATCCGGCCACCCAGTACAACCCGCTCTTCATCTACGGCGGCGTGGGGCTCGGCAAGACCCACTTGATGCAGGCGATCGGACACCATCTCCTCGACACCAAGCGCCGGATGAAGATCCACTACAGCTCGGCGGAGATCTTCATGAACGAGCTCATCACCGCTATCCGCCAGGGCAAGAGTCACGAGTTCCGCGAGAAGTACAGGAACGTAGACGCGCTTCTCATCGACGACATACAGTTCCTCGCTGGAAAGGAGAGCACGCAGGAGGAATTCTTCCACACGTTCAATGCGCTCCACGGCTCGAACAAGCAGATCGTGGTCACGAGCGACCGCCCCCCGAAGGAGATTCCCACGATCGAAGAGCGTTTGAGATCCCGATTCGAGTGGGGGCTCATCGCGGACATCCAGCCGCCCGATTTCGAGACGCGGATCGCCATCTTGAAAAAGAAAGTGGAGAAGGAGAAACGACCGATCCCCGACGATGTGCTCACGTTCATCGCCGACAACGTGAAGAGCAACATCCGCGAGCTCGAGGGGAGCTTGGTCAAGCTCCTCATGCACGCGAGCGTGTACGGCGAGGAGATCTCGCTTGAAACTTCGAAGGATCTGCTGAAGGATTTCATCGACCACAAACCGAAGAAGACAAGCATTGCCATCATACAAAAGGTCATTGCGCAGCATTTTCGCGTCCCCGTCGATTCGATGAAGTCTCCCGTGCGCACCGCGGTCTACGTGTACCCTCGCCAGGTGGCCATCTACCTGTCGCGCGAGCTCACCACCTGTTCTCTCACACAGATTGGCCAGCACTTCGGCGGGAGGGACCATACAACCGTCCTTCACGCGATCGACAAGATCCGTGAGAGAATGACCGAAGATGTATCGCTGAAGACGACGGTCCTTCAGTTGAAAAAGGAGCTCACGTAGAGTTTTCAACAACGGTGGATATCGGCTGTGGAGGGTGTGTCGATTCCTCTCGTGCTGTGGACAAGATCGTCTCTCGACAAACACTTTGAACAAACGCTCAACAGGCATCGCCCCTGAAATCTGTTGAACAAGAACAAGAAGGACGATCTATTCACATATCAACAGGGCCTACTACTTCTACTAGCTTTTATATAAAACATAGTAGGAGGCGGACCCCCGGAGGGCCAGCGATGCCCTCCAGGGCAAAAAGACATCGAGGGCCTTGAAAGCGTTCTAGTGTTGGCTTATAGTGGTCGAGCGCCGGCGTTGCGAGAGGTTCTTTATCAACGAAATTGAGGAGGTCTGGTTGTGAGGTTCTCGGTGGATCAGAAGCTGCTGACGAGAAAGATACAGGGGATTTCGGCCGTCGTCCCGACGAAGACTTCTCTCCCGATTCTGTCCACTTTTCTCATGGAGGCAAAAAAAGGAAAGGTGTATCTCACGGCGAACGATCTGGAAGTGTCCTTGACGACGATCATGGAATGCGAAGTTGCGGAGGAAGGGAAGACAGCGGTTCCAGGGAGGAAATTCTTCGAGATCGTCCGGTCGCTCCCCGGGGACAAGGTGGAAGTCGATGTCGACGGCGAGAAGATATCGGTGAAGTGCCGGCGAAGCCGATTCCGGATGTCGGGAAAAGCGGCCGACGAATTTCCCAAGCTCCCCGATCAGAAGCCGATCGCCAGCTTCACCATCGGAACGAAGAGCCTCGATGACATGATCCAGAAGACGATCTACGCTGTGTCCACCGATCTCACACGTCCGGCGCTGTGCGGGGTGCTGTGGGAGCTCAAAAAGGACAATTTCATCATGGTGGCCACCGACGGCCATCGCCTCTCCCGCGTGACACGGGTCGGTGGTTTCGGCGACGTCGAGCGCAAAGACGTCATCGTTTCTCCGAAGGCGTTGAACATTCTCCGGTCGCTTTTCGAGGACGAGGGCGACCTCAAGATCACACTGGCGGACAACCACATCACCTTCGATCTCCAGGACAATGTGATCTACTCGCGCCTCCTGGAAGGCCCTTTCCCCGATTACACGCAGGTGATCCCTAAGAACAACAAGAAAGAGCTCATCGTCAATCGCGAGGAATTCACCGACGCGTGCCGAAGGGTGTCGATTCTCGCCAGCGTGATCACGCACCAGGTGAAGCTCGCCGTCGGAAAAGACACGCTCTTGGTGAGCGTCAACACGCCCGATGTCGGGGAAGCCGCCGAGGAAGTCCATTGCACGTTCAACAACGAGCCGATGGACATCGGGTACAACGCCCGGTACCTGCTCGATATCCTGAAGACGATGGAGACGGATGATGTGACGTTCCTCCTCGACCGCGGCGACAACGCGGGCATGCTGCTGCCGGTGGGAGGGCCTGAGGATCTCCAGTATCACTGCCTCCTCATGCCATTGAGGCTGAACGACTAGGCTTGGTGGGCGTGAGGGAGGGGTTCTGCAGACCCTGCGCTCCGCTTCCCTCGGCTTCCCGCCTTCGGCGGGCGATCCTCGGTCGCTCCCGCGAAGGGTCTGCAGAACCCCTTCCTCACGCCATATGATACTAGGTCCATCGAGGGATCCGTGACTTGCGCATACAACGGTTAGCGACGACCCACTTCAGGAACCTCGAACACGAACCCATCTCGTTTTCTCCCGGCGTCAATCTTTTCGTCGGCCATAACGGCGGCGGAAAGTCCAACATCCTCGAAGCGCTCTCGCTTTTCAAAATCGGGAGGTCCTTTCGAACCCATCGCGACACCGATCTCGTGAACTTCTCCCAGCCCTTCTGCCGCATCGAGGTCACTGTGGAAAAGGGCGACGCGAGCGCGGAGACGTTTTCCGCTTCTATCGAGCGCGATGGGACCAAGCGGATCCACATGGACTCCAAGGAGGTGGCGAAGCTCTCAGAGCTGGTCGGTTTGTATCCCTGCGTGCTCTTCGGCCCACAGGATCTCGAGCTCGTCTCGGGCGGGCCGGCCGAGCGGAGGGGGTTCCTCGATGTGACGGGAAGCATGACCGACCGGACGTACCTCGAAGAGCTCCGCGGATACCGGCGCGTGCTCGGACAAAGGAACTCGCTCCTCAAGAGCGCGAAGAACTCGGGGTCACGCGGGTCGCGGGAGGTCTGGGACGAGGAGCTCGTGAGGCGTGGTTGCGCCGTGATCGAGAAGCGGGTCGCTCTTGTTGACGCCCTCTTCTCGCATCTCGAGAGGCACGTGGACGCATTGGGCGCGCCGTATCGCATCGAATGGGTTTACGAGTCCGACATTCTCGGGGACGTCCCCGAGGGCGTCACTCCCGAGGAGCAGTTCACAGCGAGGCTCGCCGACGTGCGGGAAGAAGAAATCCGACGAAAGACGACTCTCATCGGCCCGCACCGCGACGACCTTCGTATATACCTCGACGGCAAGGACATCCGCCGTTTCGGGTCTCAGGGCCAGAGGAGGCTCCTCGCCGTCTTGCTCCGCTTGACCGAGCTCTCGTACGTCGAAGAGAGACTCGATGAACCGTGCGTGCTCCTTCTCGATGATCTCTTGTCGGAGCTCGACCACGATGCGAGCACGAAGCTCCGGGAGCTTCTCGAAAACGATCATCAGATCTTCGTCACGTCTCCGGTCGCGCTTGAATGGGGCCGCGGAACCAGCGTGCCGCGGACGTATCGCGTGGAGAACGGGCGGGTGAGCGTGTGATGGCGTGGCTTAGGACTGCGGAGCTTTGCCGGTACTACACGCGCGGGAGCCAGGAGATCCGCGCGGTGGACCGCGTCGATCTCGAAATCGAGCGGGGCGAATTCATCGTCGTGGTGGGAGCCTCGGGGTCGGGGAAATCCACCCTCCTCAACCTCGCCGCCGGGCTCGACCGGCCGACGGCGGGGCACATCGAAGTCGGGGGCGAACGTCTCGACCGCCTGTCGCGGCGCGAGCTCTCACGATATCGCGCGCGCAAGGTCGGCATGGTCTTTCAGTCGTTCAACCTTCTCCCGCATCACACCGCTCTCAAGAACGTCGAGATGGCGCTCTACTTCAACGGCACACCGCGGCGTGAGCGGCGAGCCCAGGCGCATGAGATGCTCGAGCGTCTCGGTCTTGGGGACCGTGTGGACCACCGTCCCGGGGATCTCTCCGGGGGCGAGCAGCAGCGCGTCGCCATCGCCCGCGCTCTTGTCAAGCGCCCCGAGATGATCTGCGCCGACGAGCCGACGGGAAACCTCGATGAGGAGAACTCGCGTTCGATTGTGGATCTTCTCGTCGAGTTGAACCGCGAGGACCTCACCGTGCTCGCGGTCACGCACGACACCGACATGGCGAGGCGCGCCGCGAGCCGGATTCTTCGCATGCATTACGGGCGTGTTACGAGCGACACGTCGACGCCGGAATCGTCGGGAGGGAGGCCATGACGCTCCACGACCTGGTGGACCTCTCGATCGGTAGCCTCTGGCGCATCAAGCTCCGCGCATTTCTCACGATCGCGGGCGTCGTGATCGCGATCGCCACGTTCGTGGCCATGTTGTCGTTCGCCGCGGGCAATCAGAAGTGGGTCGCCCGGGCATACAGCGAGCTTGGGCTCTTGACACGGATCAACGTCACACCGAAGGAGAAGAGCGCCGCCGCCGCCACCCACTCACCCGCTGGCTCCCAACGCGAAACGTCCTCGGGGGCCGCCCCGGCGGGTACCACGAAGGCCGCCGTACTCGACGAGGGCGCGGTCCGGGCGCTCGCGCGGATACCGGGCGTTCAGCTCGCGTATCCGTTCGTGGAGTTCGATGTGACGGCAAGTGTCGCTGACACGCAAGTCACCACGAAAGCCCGGGCTCTCTCTCTCGAAGCTATGCGGCTCAAACCATACTCGACGTTCATGAACGGGGCTGTTTTCTCGTCCGAAGACGCCGGCGAGGCCGTCGTGACCTCGGAGTTTCTCAAGCAAATCGGCCTCGATCGCGGCGAGGCGCTCATCGGGCAAAACCTCATACTTTCCACGCGCGTCGCGAGTTTGGATAGCGCCATGGCCGGCGTCATGGGGACGCCCGTGGTCGAGCTGAGAAATCTCCTTCGGACCGTGAGGCTCGATTCACTGCGGTACGCCGCGTACCGGCAGGGGATTCTTCGCCGCGAGCTCGGAAACCGCGCGGGGCGTTTTCTCGATGGGCTCCTCAACCATCAGATGACGGTCGCGGATACGCTTCGCATTATCGCGGTGGGGAAAAAGATGGACGAGTACCAGGTCCCCATCTCTCCGGTCATCGTGCCCGAAGAGACGGCGCGGCGCTTCGCGTCCGCGGGGATCGGACTCTCGAGCGACCCGTCGGACCTTCTCACGGCGATTCAGAGCGGATCGCTGTTCTCGCCGCGGGGTGGAGGCGATGCCGGCACGTACCCCCGTGTGACGCTCGAAGTCGAGCCGCGGGCCTCGCACGAGGCGGTCATCGACTCGGTCGAGGCGCTCGGTTTCAAGGCCTTCAGCTTTGCCTCCGAGTTCAAGAACATCCAAAGGTTCTTCATTTACTATTACGCGGGGTTGAGCGTCATCGGGCTCATCGCGCTCGCGACCGCGGCGCTCGGCATCGCCAACACGATGATCATGTCGATCACGGAGCGCCGTCGCGAAATCGGGATCTTGAAATCACTCGGCGCCGATGAACGGGAGATTCAGCTGACGTTCCTCGTGGAGTCGGGCACGATCGGAGCCGTGGGGGCCGTTATCGGCATCGGGCTCGGGTGGGTGGGGACACGGATCGTCGCCCTGGTGATGGAAGCGGTGATGAAGCGCGAGGAGATGCCCGTGTTCGACCCCTTCTCGCTGCCTGTCTGGCTCATCCTCGTTGCGTTGTTGTTCGGTGTGGCCGTGAGCGTGGCGGCCGGGGCCTACCCAGCCAGGCGGGCCGCCCGCGTGGATCCTGTGGAGGCGTTGAGAGGGGAGTGAGGGTGACGAACGACGGTCCCTCGTCGAAGCGCACCGCTGCGAATCAGAGCCCCCCTTCCCCCTTGCTTTTCACCCCTGCATCCCCCAAGATTATCTGGAACCCGCAACTGCCGTTTTCGTAAACAAGATAACAAGGTAGCGACCCGGGTCCGCCCTTCCCACGGGGGTTGAACCCGGAGCCCCACCAGACGGAAACACCCAGTCATCACTCGTCCGCGAAGGAACCATAGAATGTCGCCCACAATGGAAACGCCACGGCCACGCCGTTTGTCCCAGCGGTATTCATCCAAGGAGTTATCCACAACCCGAACCCCACGCCGCAACCTAACGCCCCGCTGGACTACGGCGGCGGCGTTTGGCCGCCTCATGCTCCTCGTCACCATCATGACCCTGACAGCCGCCCTCGCCGCCACGAGCTGCGGCAAGAAGGGCAACAACCAGGGCGCCCCCGGCCAGGGCGGCGCACAAGCCTCCGCCGGGGCCACGAACGGAGCGAAAGGCCCCGCCCAGCCCGCGATCCCGGTCGCGGTCGACGCCGCGCGCGTCGGTCCGATCGCGAGCTATTACACGGCCACAGCCACACTCGAAGCCGAGAAGGAAGCCGAGGTCCTCGCCCGCATCACCGGTATCATCGAATCGCTCGGTTGCGAGGAAGGCGACGTCGTATCGAAAGGGCATGCGCTTCTTCAAATCGACGCCGGAGAGTATCGCCTCCGTCTGCAGCAGGCCGAGGCGAACAAGTCGAGCCTCCTCGACAAGCACAACCGTATGCAGGGGATGTTCGAGCAGCAGCTCGTGTCCGCTCAGGAGTTCGAGGCCGCGACGAACGAGCTCAAATCAGCGGAAGCCGCTGAGGAGCTCGCCCGTCTCGACCTTTCGTACACCACGGTTCGCGCGCCGTTCACCGGACGGGTCGTCCGCCGGCTCGTCGACGTGGGACAGAACGTGAGCGCGGGGACGTCGCTTTTCGTCGTATCGGATTTCGATCCGCTTCTCGCGGTGGTCCACGTGCCCTCGAAGGAATTCAAACGGCTCCAGCCCAAGCAGCCGGTGCAGCTCGTTCTCGACAGCAACAAGGAGCGTCTCGAAGGACGGATCAAGCTCGTGAGCCCCGTGATCGACCCGGCGAGCGGGACGATCAAGGTCACGATCGAAATCCCATCGTACCCGCAGGGCACGCGCCCGGGGGATTTCGCCGAGGTCCGTATCGTCACCGAGCGCCACGAGGCGAGCACGATCGTCCCGAAGATCGCCGTCTTCACCGACCGGGGGGACCAGGTGGTCTACGTGGCGGCGGACAGCACCGCCGAGAGGCGGGTCGTTGAAGTGGGGTTCCAGGACGACGTGAACGCGGAAATCCTGAGCGGCGTCAAGGGTGGCGAAAACGTCGTCATCAAGGGACAGCGTTCGCTCAAGCACGGCTCGGCGATCAAGATCCCCCGCGAGGAGACTACGGGCTCGAGCGCCCCTGTCGACATGGATAAGAACGGCGCCATCCAGGACGAAAAGAACAGCTCCGCCCCGGCCGACACGGTCCGCCCGGCGCCCGCTGACACGCTAAAGGCAAGCCGCACCCAGCAGGCAGGTTCGTGATGCGATCGTTCATCGCGCTCTGCGTCCGCCGGCGGGTCTCCGTGGTGATGTTCTCGCTCGCCATAGCGATCTTCGGTATCGTCGGCTACAAACGTCTCGCGCTCGAACTTTTTCCCGATATCACGTATCCCTCTCTCACCGTTCAGACCGATTTCCCCGACACCGCGCCCCAGGAAGTCGAGT
>Ga0315273_10008691_pt1 | contig 12837 bp, 3 predicted proteins | sample YL17G02_0_MG_FD_205753 | JGI IMG/M metagenome (GOLD analysis project Ga0315273, IMG submission 205753) | Sediment microbial communities from Yellowstone Lake, YNP, Wyoming, USA - YL17G02_0 | ecosystem: Environmental > Aquatic > Freshwater > Lake > Sediment | place: USA: Wyoming | collected...
TCGCTCGACCCGGGGCGTACCTCGTCCGCTCGGCAGCGGCAGGCCAGGCTCGGCTCGCCCTGGTCGTCGCGTCGCACCTTCGCGCCGCGCTCGTGATCGAGGACTGCGACTTCGAGGTCTACTGCGCCGACGCTCGAACCGGGGAGGGCGTGTCGGGCGCCGTCGTCCGGGTGGTCTACCGAACCGAGCGGCTGGGCCGCGACTGCGTGATGACCGCGACGGGCGTCACGGACGCGGCGGGGCGATGGCATAGTTCGATGGTGCGGGACCGGTTCGCCCGGCTGGTCGTGGCGACGGCGATCGTCGTGCGGGACGACCAGTGCGCCATCGCGACCGAGCGGCACGAGTTCGGCCCGCTCGACGCCGATTCCCGGCTGAGTCTGCGCCCGCGCAGCCTGACGGTCGCGCCCGGCGAGCGCGCGGAGCTGACGGGGCTCCTCCAACGCCGCAGCGGCGACCGTTTCGTCCCCGCAGCCAACGTCGGGCTCAAGCTCTGGCTCGTGGATCCTCGGGGCACGGCCGTCGATTCGGCGGCGGCTCGCACGGACGCGGTGGGCGCGTTCCAGGCGGCCCTTCCGGTGGCCAAGGAGGCCGTGCCGGGCGCGTACGGCGTCGTTGTGGTGGGAGATGGCGCGCCAAGGTTCGAGCCGCGTTGGATGGAGGAGGCCTTCTCCGTCGTGGCGAGGCCCGCGTCGCCGGTCCGGGTGAGCCTGTCCCTGGACCGTTCCGTCGTAGCGCCCGGCGAGGCGATGATGCTCACCGTGGCGGCGCGCACGGCAGACGACAAGCCGCTGGCGGGCGCGCCGGTGCAGCTCGTGAGCTGGGGCTACCCCGTCGCGGCCGATGGACGGGAGGGCTGGGTCCTCGGCTCGGACAAGGTCGACCCGGCACGGGTCGAGGTCCTCCCGCTTCGTCTTCCCGCCGAGCTGAAGACCGATGCCGCTGGCCAGGCGGTGGTCCGCTGGCGGTCCGCCGATGGCGAGGTGCCGCGCCATGACCTCCTCTGCGGCATCCAGGCGACGGCGACGGCTCCCGACGGCGGGCGCGGGACGCGCACGGCCGAGCTGGTTCTCGTGGGGGAGCCAACGGCGATTGCGGTCGTGCCCGACGCGCTCTTCCATCTTCCTTCCGAGCCGATCGAGTTGACGTTCGCCAGCTCGCTGCCGCCGGGCCAGGCGAAGATGCCGGCCACGTGCACGCTCGCGTTCGAGGACGCGAAGGGCGAGGTTCGCCGTTACGATCTCGTGAAGGGCCCGGCCAGTGCTTTGGCCGAGCAGCGGCTGGTCGTGCGGGCCACGCGGCCGGGCCGCTACACGTTCGGCGTCCGGGCGGGCCAGGGCGTTTCGGAAGCGACCGTGTGGGTGGCCGCGGGCGAGGGCGATGTCGCGTGGCACGGCGCCACGGCGCCCCAGCTCATCCCGGAACGGCCGTGGGCTCGCCGGGGCGAGGCGCTGCGAGCCATCGCGGCAGCCCCCGGCCCGGCGGAGCCGCTGGCGCTCACGCTGCGCTCGGATGGACGCGCCGAGCGGCAGAACCTGGCGCTGCGCACGGGCGCGCGCTCGCTGACGTTGCGCCCCGCGGCGCCGCTTGCGGCCACGATGCTCCAGTTCCATCGGGGCACCCCCCTGGTGGGGCGCGCGGAGGTGGACTGCGAGCCCGGCGGGAGCGTGCTCGATGTCCCGCTGCGGCTGCTCTGGATGCGGCAGGGCGAGGAGTCGGGGCGCGGCTTCGCGGTGACGACGCAGGACCGGCTGGGCAGCCGGGTGCAGAGCGTCGTCGAGGTGGAGCTGGTTCGGCCGACGTTTGAGGGCGTGCCGCCCGTGGCCGTACGCCGCAAGACGCTCGAAGCCCAGCGCGGCAAGGCCACGAACGAGCGCGGCGAGATCGAGATTGGCCTCGAGGAGCCGCTGTTCGTCCATGCGTACGCGCTCCGGGTGGAAGCTCGGTCGCCCGACGGGCGGGTGGGTCGGGCGCTCAGGGCAACCTCGGCAGCCCGGCGCGCCCCGGAAGCGAGGCCCGGCGCCCCGGCGAGCGCGCGGGACAAGCTGGACGTCCTGGTTCGGATGGGCGTTTCGAGCGCCGCCGAACGCTGGATGGTGGCTTGCCTGGCGGCTCAGCACCCGGAGCTGGCCGCCGAGCTGCCGAAGCTCATTGCCTCCGTCAAGTCGGACGAGGGCGCCGTCGCGCTTCTCGGGCTTGCGGCGGCGTATCCGTCGGTTGCGGGCTCGGCACTGGACGCGGCGCTGGCGCGGGGCGGATCGGTCCGCCCGCGTGCGCTGGCGATTGCGGCGGAGTTCGCGCAGGACGCTCGTCCTGCGCTGGCGCAGGTCCTCGCCACAGACGCGACGCCGGCGGCGCGGGTGGCGGCGGCCCGAGCGCTGGGCGGCGCCCTGCCGGCGAGCCAGGCGAGCCTCGCCCAGGCGCTCCGGACAGACCTGGATCCGGCCGTCCGCGCGGCGGCGGCCAACGCTCTGGCCCGCGGCGACGCGGGAGCCATGGGAGCCCTGGTCGCCGCGGCCCGCCAGGAGACCCATCCCGACGTGCAGCGCGCGATCGTGGCGGCCGTGCGGCAGATTGGCGGCCCCGGTGCGGTGGGGCCGCTGCTCGATCTGGTGGGAGCGCGGAACGCCGACGTTGCCGCTGCCGCCGTGCACGCGCTGGCCGATATCGGATATCGAGGCGCGGATCGGCAGTTGCGGGCCGTCCTGAACTCCGGCCCGCCCGCGGTGCAGGCGGAGGCAGCGGCGCTCCTGGCCTCCTCCCCGGACCCCGACGCGGTCGAGGCCCTCGTCGCGGCGGCGAAGGAGGCGAGCGGCCCCCTCGTCAAAGCCCTGGCGGCGCTCGGCTCCGCGAACGTCCAGGCGGCGATGGGCGAGTGGCTCGACCACAAGGACCCGAGCGTCCGGCTGGCCGCCGCCGAGTATCTCGCGGCGCGGAAAGATGAGCGAGCACGCCCGGTCCTCCGGTCGTTCCTCGATCCGAGCCTGCCGCCGGAATCGGCCGATCGCGCGGCCCGGCTGCTCATCGCGTGGCGCGACGACGTGGCGGCGCCCAGACTGGTTTCGCTCCTGGAGGCGGGGCGACTCTCGACCGCGACGCAGCTCGATCTCGTCCGCACGGCGGGCAAGCTCGGGTGGACGCAGGCCGGCCGGTTCCTGGTCGCCGTCCTGGTGCGGGGGCTGGCGGAGCCGGGACGGCTTCGCCAGGCGGACGAGCGGAAGCTGTGGGTCGAGGCGGCGGAAGCCGTGACCGTGATCGGCCCCCTCCTGCCGCCGGTGGTCGACAGCGCGCTAGGGCCGGCTCCGATGGATCCGCTCTACGCGCCCGCGGTGGCGGCGCTGCGGGCCGAGGGGTTCCCCGGCTTCTTCCGCGCGTTGTGGCAGGCGCCGCTGCCCGACGAGTTGCGGTGCGAGGCCGTCCGCGCCTACGCCCAGTTGCGCGGCCCGACGGCGGCGCCGGAGCTGGTCGAGACGCTCGAATCCCCCGTGCTCCAAGGGGCCGCGGTGCAAGCCCTGGTGAGGGCGGACGCGGTGGACCTGCTGCTGGCGGCGCTCCGGAGCGCCTCGCGGCGCACGCGGAGCGCGGCGGCCGCGGCCCTGGGCGCCCTGGGCGAAGAGCGCGCCGTCCCTGCCCTCGAGCCGCTCGTGCGCGACGCCGACTTCTTCGTCCGCCTCGAAGCGGCCTGGGCGCTCGCCGCCATCACCCGGCGTCCCGTGCCCTACACCGACCACCTCGGCGAGCTGCGCCAGGCCGTGCCGCCCGAGCGGCGCGAAGAGTAGGCGATCCACGGCATTAGTGTGTAGAGTAAGCGTTCAGACCCCAATGTGGCTCAATGTGGCTCAATGTTGCGCACGCGCCGCAGATGCGCAACTTTGGGCATAGCCAGGGGGCGGGCCCCCAAGGTGCTCAATGGCCTCCAAGGTGCTCATCTTGGGGTGTGAGCACCTTGGGGTTGATTGCGCACCTGGGGGGCCGACGCGGGGATCAGCCGCCCCTGAACGGTCACACCCCATCTCTGGGGCCGCTGAGATGGGATAGACGTCGGACTTCGACAAAGTATGGACACCAGGCATCAGATAGCTGTCTACACTTTGTACAGTTCGCCATTGGGCAAAGCTCAACCCGGAGGCATTGGATGCGGATCGAGTCGCTGCTGGAGCTTTCGCTGGGCTCGCCGGTCGGGCAGTTGCGCGCCGCGCCCGTCCGGCTCGGGCCGGGCGCGCCGCGAGCGGTGCTGGCAGCCTACTGCGCCGATTTCGACGTCGATCCCTACGTCGAAATGTTCTTCTTCCCCTCCGACACGCTGAAGCTGGCGGTCTTCACCGAGAGCGGCGACGTGGTTTGGCGACGCGACCTGGGGCGCGGCGTGGTCCCGGGCATCTGGTTCTGCCCGCTCCTGCCCTTCGACCTGGACGGCGACGGCGCCGACGAGATCTGGTTCGTCAACAACCTCGACGCTCGGCACCCGCTCGGGCTGAGCAGCTACCGCCTGGAGCGGGTGGACGCGCGGACGGGCGAGACGACGGGCCAGTGGCCGTGGCCGTCCCTCGGACGCGGCCAGGATCTGAGCCATCAGTTCCGCAATTTCATCGTCGGCGGACGCGTGGGGCGACAACCGGTCCTCGTCACGGCCCAGGGCACGTACGGCGACATGTTTTTCCAGGCCTGGCAGCCGGGCATGAAGCCGCGCTGGACACTCGAGGTCCCGGAGGCTTCCGCCGGCGCCCGCGGCAGCCACATGTGCCCGATCGCGGACCTCGACCAGGACGGGGTCGAGGAACTGATGTGGGGCGAACGCTGCATCGAGTTGGACACCGGGTCGGAGCGGTTCTGCGCGGACCGCGAGACCTGGCGCGGCCACTCGGACGTCGTCCAGCCGGTTCTGGACCGGGCGACGGGCCGCTGGCTCCTCTACACGTGCCGCGAGAGCGATGGAGCCGTGTCGCCGCGCGTGGCGCTCTTCGACGGCCGCGGCCAGCGCATCTGGGGCGCGGTGGACCGCGGGCACATGGACATGGGCTGGGTCGCGCGGCTCGGCGAGGGCGGGCGGCAAGTCTCTATGGCCATCCGCATCGGCCACAAGACCTGTGGACCGGATGGGCGATTCCACCAGGACCGCGACGAGTTCGTCTTCGACACCCTGACGGGCGCCGAACAGCGGCTCCCCTGCAGCGTCTATCAGACGCTGCCCGTGGATCTCGACGGCGATGGCTGCCACGAGTTGGTGCGCGGCATCCCGGGCAGCAATGGCGAGGTGGTGAACCGCCACGGGCAGGTCTGCGGCTCCGTCGGCGGGCCGGTCGCCATGGCCTCGAAGTTCCTCGATCGCCCCGGCGAGCAGGTTCTGACCTTCCACCCCGACGGGACGGTGCGGATCTGGGCGGACCGCGACGCGCACGACAGCGAGGCTGCCCTCGCCCGCTACCGCCATCCTTTCTATGAAGCCAACCAGCGGCTCACCGCCGTCGGCTACAACCTGGTGAATCTCGGGGGACTGTGAGCCAAGGAAGGTTCACCGCAGAGGACCCATCGCAGCAAGAACCGCAGCCAAAGACGGAGGAATTTGGCAGAGGAATGGGGGCAGGGGAATAAGAAAAGGCAAGAGGTCATGAGGGTGGAAGCCAGGAAGTTGGCGGAGGCCCGCTCAATGTTCTGGATTTCAACCCTCGACACCTCCTCTCTTCCCCCATTCCTTTGCCCCCATTCCTCTGCCAACCTTCTTTTCTGGCTTTCCGGAAGAAAAGATTCCGGCCATGTGTAATGCAGAGAACGCCGAGGGAAACCTGGAGATCTGATTCATGAAAATCATGCCAAGTCTGGGCGCTCTCGCTGCCCTCTGTCTGGCTCTCTGCGGTCTCCGCGGCCTCTGCGGTGAGAATCTGGTGTTCAACGGCGATTTCGAGATGGCGTCGGCGGAGAGCCCGCCGCCGGGCTGGACGATGTGGGGCGCGAGCCAGTGGAAGATCAAGGCCAACTACACGCGCGACACGACCCGTCCCCACGGCGGCCAGGCCGGCTTCCGCATCCACCATCCCGCGAACACGGCGGGCTACATCGTCTCCTCGCCCGAGCACGCCATCCAGCCCAGGCGGGGGATGATGTACACGGTCACCTTCTGGGCGCGGACCGACCGGCCGGGCAGCTCGTCCTTTGGGTTCGATGTCTACGAGAGCCTGCGGCCCTTCATCGACGCGCCCTCGCCCGGCTTCTACCCCATCGACGTCGGCGAGGAGTGGCGGCAGTTCACGTTCGTGATCCACGAGGGATGGGACTTCTTTGCCGACCGCTCGCGCTACCTCCTGCTCACGTTCAAGCCGACGACGAATGAGCGGGAGGAGAAGACCCTGTGGATCGACGACGTGGCGGTCACCGAGCAGCCGAGCACCCGCGAGGGCCGGCTGGTGGACTTCGACCACATCGAGCACGCGCCGCTCGCGCACCGCCTCAGCCCGCGCGAAGACCTGGCCTTCACGGTCGATCCCACGAAGCGGCTGAAGCGCGCGACGCGAGAGGCGGGAGGCGTGTCGTTCCATCGGGTCGCGGGCTGGACGGGCGTGCCCTACGACAAGAAGGGCGACTACACGCTCGCGCCCCAGCTCGAGCAGGCCATCCGCGAGATGAAGCTCCCGATGACGCGCTTCTACGCGGTCGGCGACGAGCCGTTCGGCCTGGAGGGCGCGATCGACCGAGCCGCCGAGTTCCTCACCAAGGTGGGCATCCCGCAGGACCGCACGGTGCTGGAGTTCGAGACACAGGGCGCGACGGCGAAGATCGCGCCCGAGGTCTGGGCTCGGGGCGTCCGCCACTCGCTCGACCGCGGCTACGGGTTCCGCCACTGGGAGATCGCCAACGAGCCTTACCTCGGCCGCTCGGGCAGCGCCTTCCCGACGCCGGATTCCTACATCGAGCACTTCAAGGCCGTGAGCCGGGCGATTCGCCAGGTCCATCCCGCCGGCCAGATCGGCGTCGCGATCAACCACAACAGCACAGCGTGGGGGAGCTACGTCCTCAAGCAGACGGCGGGGAGCTACGACTTCGTCGTCGGCCACTACTACTGCTTCGTCGACCTCGCGAAGTACCGCTTCGAGGACGTCGTGCTCTCGGCCAACTATCGCATGCTGGACGAGGTGCTGAAGGTCAACGCCCTCATCCGCCAGTACAACCCCGGCCGCGAGGTCTACCAGCTCGACACCGAGTGGGGCATGCACTGCGGCGGGCTTATTCGCGAAAAAGGCGAGCGGGCCGACTACGTGGACCGCAACGCCAACATCTACGGCACGCTGCACCGCGCGGTCCGCCTGATCTACTACGCCCGCGAGGACATGCTGCGCGGCGCCAGCTCGTGGGAGATGTTCACCCGTCGCGACGCGCAGGGTTTCGGCATCCTCTCCCGCGAGGCGCCCGACCAGCGGTTCCTGCTCTACTGGCTCTACTACCTCTTCAGCCGCCACGTCGGCGAGTGGGTGCTGGAGACGGACGGGATCGCCCGCTACTACCGCTCCGAGCAACGGGGATTGTCCATCGACGGGCCGCTCACGCCGGTTCTCGCGACGCTGAGCGGCGACGGGAAAACGATCTACCTCGTGATCGTCAACGGCTCGTGGGAGCGCATCATCCCGGCCCGGGTCACGTTCCAGGGCTTCCGCGTCGCCCGTGCGACCGGCGTGACGCTCTCCAACTCCGACCCGGACGGCAAGCCGCTCCAGGCCCGCAAGGACGATGCGATCACGGAGTTGCGCCTGGCCACCTCGGAGCAGGGCCTTTCGTTCATTCTTCCGAGCCATTCCGCCAACTTCATCACGGTGGAGAGGGAGTAGCCGCCCGGCTTTTCTGCCCTGCTCGTGCTCGTGCTCCTGCTCGTGCTCCCTTCCTGGCCCGCGGAAGAAGGAAATCCGAGCAAGAGCACGAGCAAGAGCATGGCAGACCAGAAATCCCGATCACAGGAGACCAGAATGGCACCCAAGGCCAGTTTTCGATGGCCGGTCCTCGCGGCCTACGATCAGGATCATCTCACCCGCATCGCCCTCCCGCTCGGCGGGATCGGGACGGGCACGGTGTCGCTCGGCGGACGCGGGGACCTGCGCGATTGGGAGGTCGTGAACCGGCCCGCGAAGGGGTTCAAGCCCAAGCAGACCTTTTTCGCCCTCTGGGCGAGGCCCGTCGAGAGAAGACCCCTCCCGAAGGTTTCAGACCTTCGGGAGGGTATGCCGATCTTCCCTCCCGAAGGTTTCAGACCTTCGGGAGGGGAAGGCGTGAAGCCTTCGGGAGAGGGCGGCGCCGTCACCCGCGCGCTGGAGGGCATCCTCGAAGCGCCCTACGAGGGCGGCTTCGGCTCGGTCGAGGCGAACCACGGGCTGCCGCGATTCCGCAAGTGCTCCTTCCTTGCCGCCTACCCGTTCGGCCAGGTGCTCCTGTCGGATCCCGACGTGCCGCTCGACGTGCGGATCGAGGCATTCAATCCGCTGGTCCCCGCCGACGTGGAGTCGAGCAGCCTGCCCGTCGCCGTCCTGCGATTCGTGCTGACGAACAAGACCGCCAAACCGGTCGACGCCTCGGTCTGCGGGTCGCTCGAGAACTTCATCGGCTCGGATGGGCAGTCCGGCAAGCCGCTGAAGAACGTCAACGAGTTCCGCGAGGCCGGGAAGCTCGCGGGGATCTTCCTCCGCTCGGACGGAGTCGATCCCAAGGCGGAGCAGGCGGGCACGATGGCGCTGGCCGCGCTCTCTCCGGCAAAGAATAGGACGGATCGGACCGATCGGACGGATCCGACCGATCGGACTTATCGGAGGGCCTGGGCGAACCTGAGTTGGGGCGATTCGCTGCTGGATTTCTGGGATGACTTCGGCCAGGACGGGCGGCTGGAGGACCGCGACGCGGGCGGCGTCGACGCGCCCCAGGCATCACTCGCCGTCAGCCTGCGGGTGCCGGCGCGCGCCTCGCGCGCGGTCACCTTCCTCCTCGCGTGGCACTTCCCCAATCGCATGACCTGGACGCCCGCCAAGGCCCCGCCTCTCGTCCCACTGCTCAGCGGTGGGACGAGTCCCCCAACGCTCCGCGTTGATTCTCCACCGCGAAGGGCGCGCCGCGCCCGAAGGCGACGCGGAATGAACGCGGAGCGTTCGCAGATACGTCCCACCGCGGAGCGGTGCGACGAGAACGAGAAAGCCTGCTGTTCCGGCTCCTGCCAGGGCGACCCGAACCGAATCGGCAACTACTACACCACGCGCTACCAGGACGCCTGGGACGCCGCGGTGCGAACCGCCGAGGCACTGCCCCGGCTCGAAGCGGCGACCGTCCGATTCGTCCGCGCCTTCTGCGAGAGCGACCTGCCGCCGGTCGTGAAGGAAGCCGCGCTCTTCAACCTCAGCACGCTCCGCTCCCAGACCTGCTTCCGCACCGAAGACGGCCGCTTCTACGGCTGGGAAGGCTGCGGCGACAAGAATGGCTGCTGCCACGGCACGTGCACCCACGTCTGGAACTACGAGCAGGCCACCGCCTTCCTCTTCGGCGACCTGGCCCGTTCGCTGCGCGAGACGGAATTCCTCGACGCGACGAACGAGGCCGGATTGATGAGCTTCCGCGTCAACCTGCCGCGCGGCCGCGCGCAGGAGTCCGCCCTCGCCGCCGCCGACGGCCAGATGGGCTGCCTGATGAAACTCTACCGCGACTGGCAGCTCTCGGGCGACGACGCCTGGCTCCGCACGCTCTGGCCGAAGGCCCGCAAGGCGCTCGAATTCTGCTGGATCCCCGGCGGCTGGGACGGCGACCGCGATGGCGTGATGGAGGGCTGCCAGCACAACACGATGGACGTCGAATACTTCGGCCCGAACCCGCAGATGGGCGCGTGGTATCTCGGGGCGCTCAGGGCCGGCGAGGAGATGGCGCGGCATCTCGGCGACGCGGACTTCGCGGCGGCCTGCCGCGGCCTCTTCGAGCGCGGCAGCCGCTGGATGGACGAGCATCTCTTCAACGGCGACTACTACGAGCACGAGATTCGCCCGCCGGCCAACGAAGCGGGCATCGCCCCCGGCCTCCGCCTCCAGATGGGCGCGAAGAACCTGGCCGACCCCGAGCTTCAGCTCGGCGCCGGCTGCCTGGTCGATCAGCTCGTCGGCCAGTACATGGCCCACGTCTGCGGCCTCGGCTACCTGCTCGACCGCAGCCACGTCCGCAAGACTCTGGCCAGCATCATGCGGTTCAATTTCAAGGAGGGCCTCTACGGCCACTTCAATCACCTCCGCAGCTTCGCCCTCAACGAGGAGTCGGCCATCTTGATGGCGACCTATCCGCGCGGGCGTCGCCCGCGCCGGCCGTTCCCCTACTACAACGAGGCGATGACCGGCTTCGAGTACACGGCGGCGGTCGGCTTGCTCTACGAGGGGCAGACGGCGCTGGGGCTGAAGGCCATCCGCGCGATCCGCGAGCGCTACGACGGCCGCAAACGCAGCCCCTTCGACGAGGCCGAGTGCGGCCACCACTACGCCCGGGCCATGGCGAGCTGGGCGGCCGTCCTGGCTCTGACGGGCTTCCGCTACTCGGGCGTCGAGAAGGCCATCGAGTTCGCCGCGACGCCGAAGGCATCGCAATGCTTCTGGTCCACCGGCCACGCTTGGGGCACCTGCCGGCAGAGGCCCGGGAAGAAAGGGACTCGGGTGGAGCTGAGTGTGTTGGGCGGAGTCCTCGAGATCAGCCGGCTGTCCCTGGCGGGGCGGGGTTCGGTCGAAATGCGGCGGCCGAAGCGGATCGTTGAGGGGAAGACGGCTGTCCGCCTCGTTGTGACACGGTAACGATTCCAGGCTTCTCTGGTCGTAATCGTAATCTTAATCGTAATCGTGATCGGTCTTTGCTTCTGCCCTCGCCCGAAACCGGGGGATCGATTACGATTACGATTAAGATTACGATTACGACCAGAAAGGAAGGGAGCCGGGGTTTGAGTTGCCGTCGCGGCGTTGGTATGATGTGGGAATGCGGACTGTGCGATTCACCTGGGTGATTGGCGCTCTCCTCGGACTGTTCGCGGCAAGCACCCGCCAGGGCCTGGCGCTGGAAGGCTATCGCCCCAACGACGCCATCTGGCGGGAGGACCGCGACGCCCGCATCGAGTGGCAGGCCACCTGGGAAGCCACCCATAAATCGAACCTCGACCGGTGGACCAAGGAACTCGAGCGGACCCCCGGCGATGCCAATGCGCGCGCCTCGCGCCTCCAGTTGCGCATGGTTCGGCTCCTCGAAGCCCTCATCGACAAGTACCCCAACGAGCCGCAGCGACGCATCGACGCGTACCTGGAGATCTCGGAGCGCTACGGCGAGGTGCGCCTCTTCGGCCGCGGCTTCTACTTCCTCAAACGGCTGATCGACGAGTTCCCCGGCCGCCTGGACCTGGCGACGGCGGCGCTCCGACGCATGCTCCACCTCCTCGGAGAGCAAGCGCCCTATGTCGAGGAGGAGATCGACTGGGCGGACTATGCAGCCAGCCGCTTCCTCGCGCTCCAGCGTGCCGGGCACGTGCTGGAGTCGGACCCCGCCGTCCTCGTGGCAGAGAAGGTGCTCGCCGCGGTGGCGCGGCACCGGGGGCATCGGATCGAAGCCGCGGAATGGATCGGGCGGGTCGAGAAGGCCACGGGGCGCGACCGCTGGACGTGCGCCGAACTCGGCTTTCTCTACGCGGACGCCGGCCGGGGACAGGAGGCGCTCCACCTGCTCCAGGAGGCCAAGGAGCGGTTCGAGGACTATAGAGTCAACGAGCGAATCGCCCAAATCTCTCAGTACTTGATCGACAACCCGCCGACCTACCCCAATCCGCTCAATCTGGAGGCCCGATGGGACGCCATCAGCGACCGGCCGGTCGCGGAGGTGGCGGACCGTCTGCACGATCTCATCCGCGAGGACGCCGAGGGCAAGAATGTGGTCCGCTTCGGGGAGGAGCGGCAGTGTTCGCTCTGGGCATCGATCGACCGCGCCCTGATGGCGCAGTCGGCGGCTCTCGGCCCGTTGCGCAAGGAGAAGGACGCCGAGGCGCGGGGCCTGCTGGCTTCGGCCCTCCGCTCTCCGAAGGCGGAGACGCTGCTGGCGGCCTATCGCCGCTACCCCTGGGCAGCGGCGTCGCACCAGGCGTTGCTCGCTCTGGGCGAAGATGCCCTGCGGCAGGGCCACGCGGGGACGGCGCAGCGGGCGTTCCGCGACGCGCTCTCGCACGCGGCGGACGCGGCCGTGCGCGCCCAGGCGCAGGTCGGGCTCTGGCTCGCCCTGGCCCAGGCCGGCGACCGAGCGGAACTCGCGCAGGCATTCCAGGGCGTCGCCCCCGATGCGCCATTCCCCTGGCTCGGCAGGCCCACACCGGCGAAGTCGATCCGGGAGCGTCTCCTCTCGGGCGCCGGGCGCCCGACCGCGGAACCGCTCACCCTCGCGAAGATCGAGCGCCGGGCCGTCCGCATTCCAGCGATCTGGCCGTGGCAGGAGGAGATCCTCGACCCGTTCGCCCCACGGGACGTCCTGGCCGCCATCTCGGTCATCCCGCCCGGGCTCCAGGCCCTGGACGGGGACGTGGTGGTGAGCGGCCCCGACCTACTGGCCAGCTACGGGCAGGATCTCGCGAACCCGCGCTGGGTCCGCACGCCGCGCCTCTCGACGGGCCACGACAGCCGGGCCGAGCGCGATGAAAAGCCGCCTGTGGTCGTCCCCGGCGTGTTCCAGCCGGCGCTCAGCCACGGGCGAGTGGTCACCCGCTGGGAGATGGAGCCGACGCGTCGGTTCATGACCGGGCTGGCCGCGTTCGACCTCGCGAGCGGGGAAATGGCCTGGTCGACGGGGCGCGACGCGGCCTGGGACGACTTGTGT
>Ga0315273_10008692_pt1 | contig 12836 bp, 14 predicted proteins | sample YL17G02_0_MG_FD_205753 | JGI IMG/M metagenome (GOLD analysis project Ga0315273, IMG submission 205753) | Sediment microbial communities from Yellowstone Lake, YNP, Wyoming, USA - YL17G02_0 | ecosystem: Environmental > Aquatic > Freshwater > Lake > Sediment | place: USA: Wyoming | collected...
CTGTAGCGAAACGAGGCGTTGTTCCAGATGGGCCCGAAGCCGGCGGCGATGGGCACGGGCGGGCTCACGATGGGCATGGCCGGCACGATGCCGGCTGCCACCTGGGGCGTGAACGCGTTGACCACCTGGACGAAGTTCGTATCGGCAGCAGGGATGTGCGTGAAGATCCAGCTCGTCGGCCCCGTCGGCGTGAGCGTGCCGAGGTTCAGAGGCGGAGGGATGATCGACTGGTTGGGATCGATGACCAGGATCTTGTAGTTGGGCGTCGCGTCGAGCCGAAGGACGAGATTCACGTAGGGGTGGACCAGCAAGGGCGCCGGCACGGTCTCTATGGGCGATACGATGTCGTACTCCCACGACAGGCTCGCAAGGGCGCTGAGCAGCATCCCCGAGTGGCCCTTAAAGCCCAGGATGGCCTTGTTGCCCGTCCCGCCGCCTGTGTAGGCGCCGGCCGTGTTGAGGGTGGTGCCCGTCACCATCACCGGGCTCGACGAGGCCGCGCTCTCCACGCGCGCGTGGTTCACGGAGAGATCGTACCTGTTCGGGAAGGCGGCAGACGCCGTGCTCGTAGGAACGGCCATCCAGCGGCCAAGTCCGCTCAGTGTGGCGATCACGTCTGGCCCAAAAAGAGCTGTGCTCGTCTTCGATAGGAGCCACGTCCGCGGCGGCCCTCCAGGTCCGTTGAGCGCCGTGACCGTCGCTCCGCCAAGAAGGGGCGCGTCGTTGACGAGAGCGGTGACGGCGGCGTCGTTCGGCTGCGTGAGCGTGTTGATCATGTGGGTGTTTGCTCAGAAGGCAGGCAGGAAGCGCGCGCCCGTGGTGACGTGGGTGGCGACGCCGCCGTAGGGCGCCGCGTTGAGGACGGCAAACGTGGGCATGGGGTTGCGCGCCGGGATCACCGCTCCGTCCACGAACGGCGGCCACCAGGCGTCCACGCCGTAAGACGGGTAGACAAAATCGCTCCCGCTCGATCCTACGTAGCCTGGACAGGTACTGTTCGCGCCGTTGGTGTAGAGCGTCACGTCGCAGGCATTGAGCGTGCTCGCGTCCCCGAACGAGACGACGTAGAGGGACGTCCCGAGAAGGCAGAAAGAAGGCGTGACGTCCGCCTTGGCCCCCGTCTGCATCAGCGTGAAGGGCTGCCCGAGGGGAACTTGGACTTGGCTGGAGCCCACCATCGTCACAAGCCCGGTTCCGAACACGCGGACAACGTAGGTGAGCGTATCGTTGGCCAGAAACCCCGTTTCCACAACGGTCTCGGCGTAGGCATCTAGCGCGCCGATGCGCGAGAACGAGAGGGTCGTCTTCTCGCCCGTGGTAACAATAGCCGAGCTAGCGTTGTCTTCGCTGGAACAGGCAAAACACTCCACGCCGTCAAGCTCCGTGCTGCCAACCGAGCAAGCGTAAAGACTGATGCCGCGAAGCCCTGGCCTGGACGGGTTGCCGCCAGCCACGCTGAGATAGAGGAGCGACATGCGAGACGCTGCCTGCCCCACCTGTTCGACGGTCCCCGTGACCTCTACCCTCGGCAAAAGAAGGCGCTCGTAGCGATCTCCGGGGGCTGGGTAGGACAGGATCCCAATCGGCGCAAATATGTTGTAGGGGCGAGTCAGGCGGCACTGGTTGGCCGCAGGGCCGGAGCTGACCGCGGCGTAGGTATCGGCCGACCCGGAGTCGGGGAGGTGGAGCAACTCTCCTGGCACGAACACCTCCCCGGCGTTGGTGCTCGTCGCGAGCGCCTTCGTGTTCGTGCCGGCCGCGGGCGCCGTCGAAGCTGCGAACGTGTTTGCCGAGACGACATTCGGCTTGCCTACAAACTCGATCCGTGACGCCGATCCGTCGAACGCTCCGCTCAGCTTGACGGCGTTCAGGTTGTAGGTTGCGCCACCAGCGTAGCCGATGGTCACCTTGTAGATTTTGGCGAATGGCGGGACCACTTCTCCATAAGGGGCCAGGCGATTGAATAGCTCTCCAAGCGTCGCGAGGGCTTGGCCGGGGGCCGGTCCAGCGCCGTTGTTTTCGTCGTCGCCCAACGCGTCGATGAACCACGCGGCTCGTTGCGTCCACGTCGGTGTCGCGTTGGGGATGCGTACCCAGACGCCGCCAGCCCCCGAGTCGGGCAACACCGACAGCCCTGACGGGGACGGGAGAGTGGGGGATGCCGGCGTGACATAGTAGTAGAACGCGTCGAGTGTCTCGACGTGCGCCTGCTGGCCCCAGACAAACCCGGTGACGGGTAGCGCCGTGAGGTCAGCCGTGTTGAGTACGTCAATGGCAGCCGCCGATCCGGGGGCAATCTTGGCACGCCAGCGGCTGGGGTTTCCGGGGAGGGAGCCGGAACTGAGCGCGTAGATGACCGTGGGGCCCACGGGCTCCAGGGAGGCTTTGTTGAGCGCCCAAAGGACACTCGTGTCGAGCGCCTCGGCAAGCGATCCGTCCGACTGAAGCGAGTCGTCGATGGCGGCGGTGATGGCCGCAGACGTGGGCTGTACGAGCGGCATTCAGCCACCCTCCCTTGCGGGGACTGCGGCGGGGGCGGGCCCTTGGGGACCGGCCGCGAGGAGCGCGTCGATGGCCGCCTCTCTTTTCGTGAGCGCGTCTCTCGTCACAGCGGCGGCAGCGGCGCGCTTAGCCTGCTCCATGATCATGTTTTTCTTGCGTGCCTCGTGCGCCGCGTGTGCCGCTGGCCCCGACGCCGCAGCCTTGGCTCGCCCTTCGCGGTAGACCGGCAGCCAGTCCTTGCGTACGCGCAGGATGGCTGCGTCCCAGCGCTCCCTTTCGCCGGAGATGCCGCCAGGAGTTGCGTGCTGCTTCTTTTGTTTCTTGGGTGTGGGCGGCATCAGAAGACGAACCTCGCATTGCGGGTGTAGTCGATGGCGTTCCCGAAGAAGGGCGCCGCGAATAGCTGTGCCGGAGTCGTGCAAGGCGCCGTGGCGGGGACGACAAGGCCAGGCAGGAGGGGCGGCAGGATGACGCCTGGGCCGCCTCCGCCGAGGGCCACGGTCGACGGATTGAACTGCGCCACGAGGAGGCTTTGCAAGATGAAAGCAGATCCGATTTCGACGCTCACGTTGCTGTTGAGCGTGCCCCAGCAGGACACGCTGGCGATAGCGTAGCTATCGACCTGCAAGCTCAAGTTGGCGCTCGCCGGCCTGGTTGTCGACTCGATGAGCCGGATCTCGTCGGAGATGAACAGGGTCTGAAACGAGCCTAGCTGGATGTGGTTATTGCAGATGAGCCGCACGATGCCGCGGATGAACTGAAACCCGTCGAAAAAACACCCGCCGACGACCGTGGCGATGTCGAGCCATGTGTGGAATGCGCCGCCTTCCGTGAAGATGTCCGAGCACCCAGTCCATGTTGGGCCAGCCCCCGTGGCGTCCACAGGTCCAAGGAGGCACAGGGAGGATGTCACGGCGTCCTCGATGTGTACGCCGTCCAGGTGAAGCTCCTCGATGACGATGCCAGGCGCTGACAGGAATGGTCCTTCTGCGAAAAACGCACCAGACACCGACGCCATGCCGCTAGCCGGGTAAATGGAGAGCACATTGCCAGGCGCCGGATCGGGCCCCAGCACGAACGTCGGCAGGGCTCCGCTCGTGCAGGGCGGCGTTATCACCGCCTTGGTGGGCGTGACGATGTCGTAGGCCCACCACCACGTACCGTTGGTCGTGTCATGCACCAGCGCCTGGCCGCCCCAAGGCGCACCGATGGTGACCGTGAGCGCCGTCTGCGTCGTCGGGTCTGCCGGGGTAACGGACGCCACCGCGCCCGCCACGGGCGGCGGGAGGAGCCCCACGTACGTGACGGATGCCGAGCCCAGCGACGTCACATGCGCGACGACGTTGGGCACGTTGCCGATGATGCCAATCGTGATCGACGAGGCCCCCACGTCAAGCTGCCGGCACGGCCCCCCGACACGGCGGTTGTACTCGTCGTGCGTCGCGAGCGCCGTGCCGGGTGTGGAGCCGTCGTCCTCGTCGCTCCCGAGCGCCGGATTGATGTACCAGGACGTCTGCTGGATCCAAAGCTGGTCAGCGATGTCCATGCGGTGCCAGCGCCCGATGAGCGTGTCCGTCGAAGCCACGGTGATGTTGTCGATGACGCTCGCGTTGTCGAATGGGTCGTACGACCAGTAGTCCCACACCGACTGGACGTGGACGATCTCGCCCGGCGACATGCCCGCCGTCGGGAGCGCCTCCAGATCGGGCACGATCGTGGGCACCGAAATGAACGCGCCGCCCATGGGCCCGGTGGGACCGGTGGGACCGGTGGCGCCGCCGCCGCTTGGCGGGACGATCCCGTCGCCAATCGGACCCTGAGAGAATCGCAACGTACTCACGGGTTCGACCCTGTCGTGACGTACACGCCTAGCTGCCTGTTGGGAACAAGCGGTGTAGCAATGCTGGGGTCTCCGGTAATGTACCCAGCGCGCCCGAAGGCCAGCGACAGGATGTACGCTCCAGCGTCGAAGTTGAAGCCGGCCCCCGGACTTATGTTTGAAGTGTCCAGCGTGACGCCGATCAGAAGCTCATCCCCCTTCACCTTCGTGCTCACCGGCACGTAGAACGGGAACGTGTTGTTGTTTTTCAGAGATCCCTGGCCCAGCGCGCCAAGCGTCGGATTCGGTGCCGGCGTAAGCGTCTTCAGGTACGGGAACAAAGGCGGCAGCGGGGTCTGGGCTACATCTGGCGCAGTGCGGAACGTAAGCTCCCACACGTCCTCGATCGCCGGCCCTCCAGTGAGCGGCGGCTCTGCCTGGGCGTACCGAAGCGGCTCCCAGAAAGCCTGGATCACTCGCCTCGCCGTGGCCGCACCACTAAAAATGTGAGTCCCAGCCCCCGTGGCAGTGAGCGCGTTGAGCCTGCCGTCGTCCGTCTGACCCAAACCATCGAATGCCTGGTGGTACGGCTGACGGTTGAGCCCCTGCGCGCTCACGCTCCTGTTGCGCCATGCCACGATGTACTTCAGCGGCAGATTGAAGAAAGCCTCGCCGCTGACGCTGTACCCCTGCGCGTACGGCAGGTACATGACGATGCTGGCACCAAGCGGAACCGGCAACCCGCGCTGTAGCCACGGATTGACACCCGTGTCGTTGGACGTGAGGCCGAGCGGCGGGATGACGCCGCCGTTCGCGTCCACCTCCGCCTGGAGCTTCTTGAACGCGAGGGCTGCCTGCGGATCCTTGCCGTCCTTGCGGTCGGACAGCCAGATCACGTTGTTGTCGATCCCCTGCCCCTGGTACACGTCCTCGAAGTCGTCGTACCCGCGCAGGATCTTCGTGATCCCAAACTCAGGTACGACCAAAACGCCCTTCTGTGGTGACGACTTGCTCACGGTGACCTCACTTCTGGGAAAGCTGGTAGGCGAGCCAGCCACCAATGCCGAGCCCCGCTGCGGCAGAAATACCGGACCACAGCGCCTCTTCCTTGCGCGCTGGATCCGGGTCGCTCTTCATCCGGTACGCGCGAACGACGTTCCACGCGCCTCCGGTCAAGAGAAAGCCAACGGCGCCGCCTTTTGCGCCGTATCGGCTTGCTCCGAGCGCGGCGACAGCGAGGGACGAAACAAGCGCGGCGGCGGCCATGTTGGCCGAGCCTGGCAAGTACGCACCCGGTTGCGCCGGGGGTCCGTAGGGTAGCGGCTGCATCTGCTCAACCGGCCCTGCGGATGGACCACTATGAGGATTTGCCGGATCGGGCTGTGCGCCTGAAAACGACGGGTAGTGGTCCACAGGATGAAGACTACACCAAGCCGCTCACGTTTTCTGCGTCACTTTTGACGTAACGGCGCTTCCTCGTCGTTTCGGTGCGGGATCGGTACGAGCCACGGCGGCTCGTGCGGCGATCCCACGTCGCTGGCCCAGGCGAGAGCAAGATCCGCCTTCACGAGCACGCCCACCCCAGCATGATCACGACCATCGCGATGATCGCCGGATCCGTCCACAGGTCGTTCTTTTCGCGCCGACACATTCATTTTTTCTTCGGAGGTGCCGACGACGCAGCGGGCGGTGCCGACGACGCAGCGGGCGGTGCCACCTGGGCCGACGGACACGACGGCGGAAGCGGCGTAACGAGCGCCATCTTGTGCCTGGCCAGCGACCTCGACTGCGCGTCCACGATCTTGTGGATGTCGGCCGAGGCCCCGCACGCCTTCTGGATCGCAGCGTCGATTTCGGCGGGCACTAGACCGGGATCGAACGCATCGATCGCGCACACCACGTCGGCCGCGTTCAGGATCTTCTGCTCGGCCGCTCGCTGATCGGCGGAGCAGGCAACGATCAGCGCAGGCGCGAACAGCCAGCACAGGGCAGCCATGAACGCGATGTCGTCGTACTTCATCAGACTCATCCTAGTCCTCGCTGACGATCTTGTACACCTTGTACCCAACGAAGAGGAGCAGACCGGCGAACACCGCGCCCACAACCGGCTTGATCATCTCTCTCTTCAGGGCCGCCGCCGTAACGTCAGCCCCGCTCTCGCGCACTGGCCCCGCCGACGCGCTGCGCGAAAACCTGACAGCCTGCTGGTCCCCCTCGTCCGGTGGCGGAGGCTCTTCCTCGTAGCTCATGGCGTCCTCGCCAGAGACAAGGCCCGTGCCCCACTCCACGATTGCGTCCCACAGGCCGGGTCCGCCCTCGTCTGCCTGCGCCATCGGCGTGAGATCGGGATCGTCGTCAGGCGGCGCCGAATCGCCGCCCACGTCCGACGCCTTGGTCGTCGTCTTCACGCATCCGGCTCCACTGGCTCCGAAGGAGGCCAGCGCGGGGATGAGCAGAGAGTAGGGCGCCGCCAGAAGCGCCTCGTCCACCCTCGTGATGCCGTAGGCGGCAGGCACCTGACCGAAGGCCCGTCCCATGCCGTTCACGCCCGTGGCGGACGTGCAGCGGCCGGGGTTCGGATCGTTCCACCTGGGGACCAGGAACGTCCGCCACACGGCACCCTGTCCCCAGTAGCAGGAGAAGATGTGTGCGCCGCCGCGCGAGCCAGGCATCCGAATCCGGTGGCAGTTGCCGACGTCCTGTACGTCGAGTTGCGGCATCACGCTCCACGTCCGCGCCTTGTCGTTCTGCGCCGGGGTGTACGCGTCGGGTGGCGGCGGCCCCGCATAGAGAGCCTGCGGGTCGTACGCCTGCGAGATGGCCGTCTCGCCTTCAGCGACCATGCTGGAGAGCATCTGGTAAAGGAGCGCGTTCGCTGCCGTGGTGCTCGCGCCGCCGCCGACGGGCGCCGGGATGTCCGTGTGCCAGTTCACCAGGAGGTGCTGGCTGTTCAGGGCTAGCCGGCCGTACTCGGCCCATACCCCTACGCCGCCCTGCGTCCACCCCGTCATGAACGTGCCGTCCTTCAGGCGCGTCCCCGGATCGACCTTTCCGTTCCAGAGCGTGACGAGGTTCAGTCCGTCCATGTCGATGACCGTGTCGACGTTCGCTCGGTCGTCGGCGTGCTGGAGAACCTCGCTCGCCATGCAGCGACCAGCGGAGAAGTCGACCACGGCGATGCGACCGATGTCGTCGGAGATGCCCTTCACCTTGCGCGCGTAGGCGACCAGCGCCGGGAGGATGCGCTTCGTGGATCCGTTGCGAGCCTTTCCCGCGAAGGCGCGGAACATGCCCGTGTGCTGCTGCGTCGGATCCATCGGCCATTCGCCGCAGACGACGACGGGGTTCTTGAGGAGGCTGACCGGTTGCGAAAGAGCGGTCAGCGTCCCAACGTCGGTTTTGCAGGCTGAAGCCTGCGCGCCACCTGGAGTCGCGAAGAAGGACAGGATGAGATCGGTGGCCATGTGAGCCAATCGTAGCCCAACTCGCGAGCCGCGTGTTGCGTCAGAAGTGACGTAAGTACCTCAGACCCCTGTCCTGCCGCATCTCCTCGTAGGCTTCCCAGTCGTTTTTCTTGCTGCCGCCGGCACGAAGAGCCTCCTCGCGTTTCGGCGTCCAAAGAAGCGTTTTTTTGAACCAGTCGAGGCGATCTGCCTGCTTGCGGTACGGACCCTCGTAGAGCGACCACCTTCGCGCCAGGTCCGTCGCTCCCATGCCGTAGGGGGCGTCGTACACGAAGCAAAGTCGGTCCTCCCACTTCACCACGTAGTCGCGCCGCTGCCGGCCGTAGATGCAGCAGGGCACGATCCCGTTCGGCCGCACGATCTGCCCGCTCTGCTTGCGCGTCAGTATCCTGTTCTCTCCCATGCGCTCCATGATCGCGACGCGAAGCACCTCTGGCTTGTTCGGCTGATGGTCCATCAGCCATGCGTCTTGCGCAAAAAACGAAATACGTTGGTACGTCGGGTACTTCGCAAAAAGGTCTTTCAGAGCCTGAAGACCCGGCGTGGTCGGGGAATGGCTAACCACGCTTCTCCTCCGCCGTGTACGACACGGACACGGTTCTCATGATCACGAGCGTGGCCAGGCACGCCGGGCACTCCGCCTCGATGATCTCGGACATCCCCCACTGGTAGTCGTCCAGATCGCTCACCACGCCGTCCTTGCAGATCGGGCAGTGAATCTTCGTGTCGCTGGTGTAGCTGACGGTGGCGGACATCAGGATCGCTCCTTCCACTTCCGAAGGATCGCCGCGTTCTTTCTCTCCACTTTTGCCAGTTCCTCGGCATTCGCCATGCGAAACCACTTACGTGGCAGCGGTTCGAGTATTCTGCCTGTGGGCCACATGGGGCCGCAAACGAGGATGCAGTCGATTCCGCCTTCGTAGGTGTCGTCGTCGTACTCCATCGCCCGTCCCTCGAACGGCCCGTAAATACAAACCACGGCTCCGTACTCACCGAAGCGTGGATACACTGGCACCTTCTTGGCCCTTTTGATCGCGGACATGTCCCGATACTACGCGACACTATCGAGTAGTCAAGACGTCTGGTCTGTCGCCTGCGGCGCGGGCGCCGGGGCCGTCTTCTCGGCCTTCAGACGACGAAGCTCCACGAGCATCTCCGCGATCCACATCTTCGGCCCCGCCATCGACCAGCCGGCCTGACCGCGCGTCACCAGTTCGAGGACCATCCACCCGCCGTCCGAGTCCTTGATCCAGTCGGACGCGAGGAACGCGAAGTCGCCTGCCTGTTCGACGAACCCGGCCGCAAACTCCTTTGCCGGCATGTCGTTCTTGCGCGCCTGCGTCGCCTGCGCCGCAAACTGGATCAGCGTCTCTTCTGGGAACGGCGGGTTGCCGTTCAGGTGCGAGCCGATCTGATGAGAAATCTCCAAGAGCCTCTGATCGGTCTCGCTCGGGGCCTGCTGTTGCGGCTGGGCCTGCGGCTGGGCCTGCGGAGCAGTCTGCTGCTGCGCAGGAGGAGCCTGCTGAGCCTGCGGCTGGGCCTGCTGCGGGGGCGCTGGCACCGGATGCACTGGCACCGGCTGCGGCGGCGTGTACGACCCCTGCACTGGTACGAAATCGGGGCTCACGCCGTACTGGTCGTTCTCGCCCACGATCGGTTCGGCCCTGCGCGGCGGCGGCACCCTGCGCCGCTGCTGCTGCTGTGGTGCCTGCTGCTGCGGCGGACCACCTGGCAGGAGGCCAGCGGGCTGCTGCGCGGGAGCGACGACGCCAGCGTCCACGCCGAACCTCTGGGCGATGATTGGCATGAACGATTGCAGAAGCTGCGGCGCCTTGTCGACGACCATCTTGACGAGTTGCGACGACATCTTCTCTTCCTTCTCTGGGGCGGCAGCGTCGGAGGCCGAGACCATCCCAAGCATCTCGCCTACCTGCTTGCCTTCAGCGAGCTTCTCCGCGAACGGCTTGTACACCTCGCGCTTGAGAGCCTCCGACTCCATCTTCAACGTCGCGTTCTCGCTTCGCAGACGATCAAGCTCGGCGTCCTTCGAGTGGACGAGCATCTCGCTCATCTGCCTTTGCGTTTTCTGATCGCGGTCGCCGTCTCGCCGGAGAGACTCGGTTTCCCGGCGGTTGTTCTCCATCATCATCGTGACCTGTCGCTCGTGATCTCGCGTCTGGTCCTTGTTGCGCGCCTCGTACATGTCGCGGTCCAGCCGCAGCTTGTTCTCGTAGTGCTCGCGCTGGTCACGCTCGCGGCGCTCTGCGGCATCGCGAGAGTCGGTCTCTTTTCTGGCGGCCTCCGTACGAAGCATCTCCTCGCGCCGCGTCCACTCGTTGGTGGCCTGGTCGAGACGAAGTTGCCACGCCGCCTCGCGCTGCGTAATCAGCGCCTCGTTGTCGCGCCTCTGCCGATCGATCTTGTCCTCGTACTCGCGACGGATCCGCTCCGTCTCCTCACTCGTCATCTTCCCGCCGGCAAGAAGCTCGATCATCCGGTTCTGCGGCTGGTTCTGCTGCATCTCGTTGAGACGCGCCTCCATCGCCTCCGCGCGCCTACGCTCGGCCGCAAGCTGGTCGTTCAGGTAGTGCGTCTGCTGGCCCGCCATCTCCTTGGCGGCAGCCATCTGCGCCTCGCTCATCCGACCAAACTGCTCCAGAACGGCTCCGTCTGCGCCGTTGCTGCGGTCGCGCATCTGGTTCTTCAGTAGCTCGCGCGTGATGTCCGCCAGCCCGCGGGCCTCGTGGGCATCCATGCGCTGCGGCGGCTGAAAATGCTGCGGAGGGGCGAACGGGGAGAATGGCTGCTGCATGGCGTTGCCTTCCATTTGCTGCTGTTGTGCCGCTGCGACGACGGCCAGCGGTAGCTTCTGTAGATTCGGGATCCCTGGCACCTCGACTTCCATCGAGGCCAGCGTGCGGATGCGGGCCAGTCCCGTCATGGGATCGGAGATCCCACGAGGGTCCGGGCCTTCTAGCGTCAGGCGGAACTTCTCGCCGCCGTACTGGATGGCGAAGTTCTCGTCGTCGATGTCGCGCTCGTACCCCAGAAACCCGCCCACCCTCATGCCGCCGTACACCTTCGGCGTCATGCGCTCGACGCGAATGCGGTAGGGGTGCGACTCCCACGGCTGTCTCAGGCCAGGACAGATCGCCAGCCAGTCGGTGAGCGTGCGCGCCGTCTTGTACGACAGTTCTGGTGGCGAAAACCCATCGCTGCCGAGGGACGGCATCCCGTGGACGTTGGGCGTGACGTGCATGTTCACGCCCTTGGGGCGCATGTCCATCCGCGTGAAAGCCGGCGGCGGCGGGGCAGACGCCTCGAACCCGGCAGCCACGTCGTAGTCGGCCACGGGAGGCGCGTCCACTGGAGGCGCGTCCTCCACCGGCATGTCTTCATGTTTCGCGGCAGCCTCTTCGCGCTCCTTCAGGATTTCTGCCGCGGACACCTCGCGCTTGTTGCCTCGCCCCTTCCACTTGACGAACTTCTGCGTCACGCCAGGCGTCGGCGCGGGTAGGCTATCCTCCGCCGGGTGGTCGTCGAGGACGCTCATTGCTTAGGACGCTGCCGTCTCTTCGCCGTCGTCAAAATGCTCTTTCAGGATCGCGATGCACTGGGCGATGTTGTCGCCAAGCATCTTGATGGACGCCTGCTGGTCCGGCGGCGCGATGGACGCGGCGTCGATCATGCCCTTGACCAGACTCTGCGTCGCTTCGAGCGTGGAGAGGAAGAGGTTGGCCTGCTCTTCGTCAAGACGCAGATCGCCGTCGTCGCCGTCTCCGCCCAGCGCGCCGGACTCGATCATGTGCTCGATGAGCCCCACCTTGGCCGTAACGATTTCGACGAACCGACGCAGATTCGGCATCACGCTCTCGCCCATCATCTCCGCGATGCGCGCGGTGTCGGGGCTCTTGCGAAACACCTTCATGTCGTCGCCTATCTGATCGTAGATGGCGGCAAGCTCCGGCTGCGCTGATGCGGGCACGTCGATGTCACCGACGCTGAACATTCTCTCTTCCATTTTCATTCTCCGTTCTTGGCGGTCAGATGTCCGCGTTCACGTTTGTCAGCTTTGCGTAGATGTTCGGCGCACGTACGTACGTCACTGGCACCATCGACGGATGGTTGCCGCCGTCGTGTACTGCCGACGAAGGCATCATCACTTTCTCGCAGTTCTTCACGCTGTAGACGACGACGTCGCCAACCTGGAACGGCAGCGGATGGTCCTTCGGACCCGGACCCACGGCGATGATGATGCCCCACTCCGTACGCGACTCGTTCTCCACCCTGGCCAGGGGCGACTGGGCCGGCGGGTCACGCTGAAGGATGGCCACCAGATCAAACGTCGGAACGAAGGCGCTCATTTTTGATTTCCCATCTTTGCCATCACAGCGAAGACGGCCATCTCTACGGCCTTCTCCGCGGCCCCCTTCGCGGCCTGTTGGACTACGGCGTTGAGATCGATGCCCAGCTTCTCTTCGACGTTCTTGCGCGTCTCACTCCAGACGTCGCCGCTCGCCTTAGCAGGGCCGCCGCGAGCGCGCCTACGCTTGCGCCACAGGCTCACATCATCCTCTTCAGGAACACGCGGTGCGTGTTATTCGTCACGCACTCACCGATCATGTTGCTCTCGACAACGTCGAGGCAGTCGAGACCGCTCATCGAGCCACCAGCGGCCTTGCTGACGAAAAACAGCGTGAGGGCAGCGAAGAACGCTGGCCTACCGTGGATCGTCTCGCCAATGACGTGGACGATCTTTCCGTTTCGCAGGGCAAGAGCCGCCGCCTCTGCGTTTCTCATGATTTGTAGCCGCAGCATCGGGTTGCGGCTCTCGTTGAACGCCGGCCAGGTGTCAGCGTCGTCGTCGGACGTGTAGGCGGGCTCGTCGATCGGAATGCGAACGATCGTGTCGCCGCTGCCGGACTTCATAAACTCCTCTCCCCCATCGAACGTCTTGTGCTCGAACCAAGCGTCGCGCGGCTGAAAGCCCTTTTCAGGGAGCACGATCATGTTCGGCTTGAAGATCGTCTTCTGCTTGATGAGGGCGAACG
>Ga0315273_10008693_pt1 | contig 12835 bp, 9 predicted proteins | sample YL17G02_0_MG_FD_205753 | JGI IMG/M metagenome (GOLD analysis project Ga0315273, IMG submission 205753) | Sediment microbial communities from Yellowstone Lake, YNP, Wyoming, USA - YL17G02_0 | ecosystem: Environmental > Aquatic > Freshwater > Lake > Sediment | place: USA: Wyoming | collected...
TCTTGTCGCTGAACACGATGTGCTTGGAGTCCGGCGACCACACCGGGTTGTAGCGGTACGCGGCGGGCAACACCGGCAGACTCGTCGGCGCGGTACTGGTCGGCGCGCTGCCGGTCGCTGCGACGGTGCTGGTCGCCGGCGACGTGCTGGTTGCGGGCGACGTGCTGCTCGCCGAAGAGCTTTGGCGGGGGTCGCTTGCCGGCGTCGAGGTCGTCAGCCGACGCGTTTCACCTTTGCCGTCGCTCTGTGTGACATACAGCTCGTACTCGCCGGTCTCATCGGAGAAGTACGCCATCCAGCGGCCGTCCGGGCTCCAGGCCGGGTCGCGCTCGGCGACGCCGCTGGTGCGGGTCATGTTGCGCGGGGAGCCGCGGCGGGCGGGGACGGTCCAGATGTCGCCGCGGGCTTCGAGGACGGCGCGCTGCCCGGTCGGCGAAATGTCGACGTTCTCGATGCGGCCGTGTACGTCGACGCGTTGTGGCCGCAGGGCGGGCCGGTCGCCGGGCACGCTGACTTCGACGCTGCGCGACTTGCGTGTGGCCAGGTCAAGCAGGAGGAGGTCAGCGCCGTACTGAAAGACGATCTCGCCGGCGCCCGTCGGCCCCGGCCCGATCGCGGGCCACTTGAGGTCAAACTCCGCGAAGCTCGTGACCTGCTCGCGCTTGCCGCTGAGCGTGTCGTAAGACCAGATGTTGAGCTTGTGCTCGGGGCCGCCGTCGGAGATGTAGTAGATCGTCCGCCCGTGCCACATCGGCTGGCTGTCGGTGCCCTCCCAGTCCGTGATCTTCTTGGACGTGTGGTCGCGCAGGTTGAACAGCCAGATGTCGGTCGCCATGCCCCCGACGTAGCGCTTCCACGTGTGGTGGTCGCGCGTGTGCGGCGTGTAGGCGAGCCAGACGCCATCGGGGCTGATTGCCGCGACGGCGCCGTAGGGCACCGGCAGCTTCTCCGGCAGGCCGCCCGTCGCGCCGACGGTGAAGAGCATGTTCTGGCGCGCCAGACCCTCGTAGCCGCTGGCGAAGAACAGCAGCCGGCCGTCAGCCGTCCAGTCGCACAGCGTCTCGGCTGCGGGGTGATGCGTCACGCGCTGCGGCACGCCGCCCGCGACCGGGATCGTGTACAGGTCGCGGTTGCCGTCGTAGTTGCCGACGAACGCGATGGTCTGGCCGTCGGGGCTGAAACGCGGAAAGGCGACGGCGCCCGGCGGGCTGGCGACCAGGGACGCCACGCCACCCTCACGCGGCGCCAGCCACAAGTGGTTGGCATACGCGAAGACGATGTGCGTCGCGCTCACGTCCGGGTGGCGCAACATGCCGGCGTGCGGGCGGTGCTGCGCCAGCGCCGGCGGCGCGGCCACGAGCCATGCGACGAGGACCAGCAACGATCGAACGCCGAGGCTGACGGGGCGGCAACGCATGTGACCTCCTCTCGTTCCCGCGGGTCGCACACGGGCGTCGCGCGGCGGGCAGCGCAGACAGATAGCGTGGGCGCTTTGCGCGGAATCGTCAATGCGGACGCACGGCTCAGTCAGCGCCCGAGCGGAAACGAGGGAATTCGCACGACGGCCCCGTCCCCCTGAGCCACCACGCGACGCTGGGCCGAGATTGGCATCTCGGCACTCGACCCGCCGCATCCCCATGCGGCTGGCTTCGCGGGAAGGGCTACCCGCGCTTGGGAATGCGAGAAGGAATTCCCGCACCAGCGTCGCGGCATCGGCACAGACGTCGCGTTGTTGGTTGACTCTCCGGCGCAGAACGATCATCCTGATCGCCATGGGGCCGACCATCTTGTTGGACAAATCGACGCTCCAGTCTGTTGGGGGCCGCGGAATCCGTGAACTAGGCCGCTACTTCTACGTCACCGTTCCGCTGGTGCTTGCGCTCGAAGTTCTCGCGGATCTCGAAAAGGCCGAGCGAAAACAAAGATCACCCCGCGAAGAAGTGCAAGTCCTGGCAAAGAAGCTCTTTTCCTTGGGCGGAAAGGCGTTCGTTAATGTCGATTTCCGAGACGCATGCGTACATGAGCTGTTGGGCGGCGCGGTGCCAATGCGTCGCGTGGCGGTCGTAGGCGGCGGGCGCGCTGTTCAGACGAAAGACGGTCGGCGGGGGGCATATCTGCCACACCAGCCGGCGCTAGACGCAGCCATGCGGTGGAGTAGCGGCCAGTTCAGCGATTCCGAGCGGTTGATCGCCTCAGAGTGGCGAGCGCGCCTGAAGTCGTTCGATCCTGATTCGTTTCGGCGCTCGCTCCCGCCGCTCGTGAAGAAGGCGACGACGCTCGATGACGCCAGTCATGACGTAGAACAAATGCTCGCCGACGACGAGGGTCGGCGCGTCTTCATTCGCTGGCTCATTCGGCTCATTTCGCCCGGGCCGGTACATGCTGTGATCGAGGAATGGGCATTTCGTCGATGGGCTGCACGCGGCTACGCACGACTAGACGCATTTGCGCCGTACTCGATGCACTGCATCAGAGTCATGCTGTTGTTCCATCTGGCGTTCGCAAACGGGCTGATCTCGACGACACGCTCCAGTTGGATTGATGCCGAGTATCTTTGCTACACGCCGTTCGCACAGGTCTTCTGCTCTGGCGACAGACTTCATCGGGAATTGGCAGGTTTCGTGCTCGGTGATGACCAGTCCTTCATCGCGCGCGACCCGTTCGTCGACGATCTTCATTCGCTCGCCGAACGGCGGGCGCTCTCTTCGGCCAACGTTGCCGACAGCAATCACCGTGACGTTGTCGAGCCCGGCGAGGATTCCCGCATCTACCAATTGCACGTGCGTCATCTTGGCGCTTTTCGGGCGCGCTCCGCTTTGCAGCGTCCACTGTCGGAGGAGGAGCGCCAGCGGCTTATGCACGAGGTCCGGCCAATCATCGAGGCCATGCGTCGGGACAGCGAGCACCTCCCTCGTCGAACTTGGCCGGGTTGATATTCCGAGTTTGATGCGAAGCAGTGCGCTGGCGCCGAGACAACGCGGCGGATCGCCCTCGCTGTTCTCGTCCTTGTTTCGCTGTAACTTGCTTTGCTTGTCGCGCTAGCGCCGGCGGAGCAGACCCAGAAGGCCGAGCGCCAGCATGGTGGCCGTGGCGGGCTCAGGAACCAAGGCAACACGGAACCCCACGGTCTCGTACTCGCGCGTCGGGTAAGTGCTATAGCGGTCCGCCGCGCGCAGGTCGTCGCTGTCCATGAAACTCCCGCCCCGCAGCCCACGTCGCCACCCCTCGGTTGTTTCCAGCACCGCCTCGTTCCACTCCCAGACATTGCCGCCCTGGTCGAAAGTCCCGTATGGGCTCTCAGATTTCTCGAACTCGCCGACCTCGGTGCGCCAATACGGCCCGCCGATCGTATAGCCACTGGGGCCTTGAACGAAGTTGGCGTTGTTTCCTGGATCCGGGTCTGTGAGATTGTTACTTGGTAGCTCGTCCGTATTCGTCGCGTAATCCCAGTAGTTGCCGGTGACTCCGTCGTTCCTGTGATACGCGGCCTTGTACCATTCATCCTCGGTTGGAATCACGTACCGCGCGTTGGCCTTCCGCGCCACAGCCAGCAAAGCGGCGTCAGTCACCGCTCCGTTGAGGAAGTACGAACCGTCTTCGGTGGTGTTAGGCCCCTGCGCCCCCGTCGGCTGGCCGTTGGTCAACCAGTTGGCGAACCTCGCCGCGTCGCCCCAGGAAACGTAGTTCACTGGGCGGTTCGCCCGCTCGGCCGGCACGCTGTATCTGTAGCTGCCCGACGCGTCGCTCCGCTGGATATTGCACCCGAAGTAGTTGGCCGTGTCGGCCATGTACGTGTTGTAGAGCCCGTACGCGTCCGTGGTGCCTACGGCATTGAGGAACTCCGTATACTGCCTGGCAGTGATCTCGAACTTGCCGATATCGTACACGTGGTCTACCTCTCCACAGATGCGGTCGGGACCATAGGGACCGCCCGCACCGACGCCGGACAACTCCCCGGCATTCCCTGGATTGCCCACGGACACGGTGTCCACGACCACGTCCGCCTGCGCGGCGCTGATGCCGGCGCAGAGCACTGCCGCCCAAGATAGCCTGCTGACCGCCCTCATGTTTCTCCTCCTCGCTTTGTTGTGATCTGCGTCGCTGCCCCTCCTCCGGGCCGCGACGACCTCGTTCAGCATTGTACCACGAGCTGCCGGCCCGTTACACAGCATTTCGGCTGTCGGCAAGAAATCCGGCGTCAGTCGGCGCGTCGTTCAGCGGGCGAAGACATGGCCGCTCAAAGCCGCGGCCATGCCACCGCCGCCTGAGCTTGCGCCCGTAGCGCGGACGATGCCGCCGCAATCGTCAATCCGCGCACGACGTGCTACGATGCCGCGATGGGCTCGATTCGGCTGCAAAACGTGTCCAAGCAGTTCGGCGGACGCGTCGTCCTCGACGACGTCACCCTCGACCTGCACACCGGGCAGGTCGCGGCGCTGGTTGGGCCCAACGGCGTCGGCAAGACGACGCTGTTCAAGCTGATTACCGGCGCGCTGACGCCCGACTCCGGCACCGTGACGCGGTCCCGCGGCCTGGAGGTCGGCTACCTGCCGCAGGAGCCGGACATCGCCCCCGACGCCACGCTGCGCGACGCGGTGAGCGCGGCGTTCGCCGACCTGCTGGCGCTGGAGCGGAAGTTGCAGGCGCTCGCCGAGCAGATGGCCGCCGAGCACGCCGGCCCACGGCTGCGCGAGCACATGGCCCAGTACGACCGGCTCAGCGCGCGCTTCGCGGCCGCCGGCGGATACACGTTCGAGCAGCGGCTCAACGAGGTGCTCGGCGGGCTCGGGTTCGCGCCGGCGGAATACGACCTGCCCGTCGCGGCGCTCTCGGGCGGGCAGAAGTGCCGCGCCGCGCTCGCCAAGCTCCTGTTGCAGGAACGCCAGTTCCTGCTGCTCGACGAGCCCACCAACCACCTCGACATCGACGCCGTCCGCTGGCTGGAAAAGTTCCTGGCCGGGCATCACGGCGGCGCGGTCATCATCTCGCACGACCGCTACCTGCTGGACCGGCTGGCGGAACGCGTGATCGCGCTGTCGCCGCGCAGCTCGGGGAGCGCGGGCATCGAGTGCTTTCCTGGCAACTACACGAACTACGTGCGGGCGCGCGACGTGCGCCGGCTGACGCAGGAGCGACAGTACGAGAAAGACCGGGAGTTCATCGGGAAGGAGCGGGACTTCATCGCCAGGCACCTTGCCGGCCAGCGCAGCCAGCAGGCCAAGGGGCGGCGCACGCGGCTGGAGCGGCGCCTGGCCGCCGGCGAGTTCGTGCTGGAAAAGCCGGCAGCGCAACGCACGACGAAGCTCGGATTCGCCGACCCGACGCGCGAGGCCCGCGGCGGCACCGAGATCGTCCGTGTCGCGGGTCTGCGGAAGCAATACGGCGATAAGCTGCTGTTCGCCGGCCTCGACCTGATTGCCTACGCGGGGCAGCGGCTCGGCGTCACCGGCCCCAACGGCACCGGCAAGACGACGCTGCTGCGCATCATGCTCGGGCAGGTGACGCCGGACGCGGGAACCGTGTACCTGAACCCGGCGGCGCGGGTCGGGTACTTCGCCCAGGAGGACGGCGGCCTCGACCCCGGTCGCACGATTGTCGAGGAAATCTGCCACCTGCGGCCGGACTTCCTGGAGCGCGACGCCCGCGCCTACGCCGCCCGCTTCCTGTTCACCGGCGAGGAGCCGTTCAAGCGGGTCGGGCAGCTCTCCAGCGGCGAGCAGTCGCGGGTGCGCTTCATGAAGCTCATCCTGGCGGCGCCCGAGGTGCTGGTGCTGGACGAGCCGACGAATCACCTGGACATCCCGTCGCGCGAGGCGCTGGAGCTGGCGCTCGCGGATTTCGCCGGCACGCTCATCGCGGTCAGCCACGACCGCTACTTCCTTGACCGCGTCGCGCAGCGGCTGCTGGTGATGCGTGAAGGCGACGTGAAGCTGTACCCCGGCAACTACTCGTACTACATCGCGCAGACGGAGTCTGAGCGGCAGCGCGGGACAGAATCAGAGCCCGAGCGGCAGCGCGGGGCATCTGAACCACGGGCCGCGGCGCGGACCGACGCACGCAAGCACGGCGATCAGCGCCGGCGCTCGGGCGCCACGGGTCGCTCGTCCGCCCGCGCGGGCCGCGAGGGCGCCGCCGCCGGCCGTCCCGATCCCCGCCAGCTCGCGCTCCGCAAGCTCAAGCTGGATGAGCTGGAAGCGTACATCACGCAGCGCGAGGAGCGCCTAGCGGCAGTACACGAGCGGTTCGCCGACCCCGAGGTGTACAAGAACGCGACCCGCGTGGCCGAGCTGCGGACCGAGTACGACACGCTGAAAGCCGAGTTGGCCCTCGCGGAAGAGGTTTGGCTCGAACGCGTCGAGGATGCGTAGAACAGAGAAGGTGTCAGGAACCTTCTTGGATCTGTCTTGCGGGGCACAACCCCCAGGCGTAGACGACCCGCCGCCCGCGCGCCACCGGCGCGACCGTCCGCCCATCCGTCAGCCGCACGTTCCGCCTTGCCCCACGCACGGAATGCAGCGTCAGCTCCCCGCCGCCGGCGGCATCCACGTCGATCGGCGCATCCTTCGCCGCCGCCAGCGGAATGCGGATGATCGCCCGCGCCGTGCAATCGAGGTACGGCTTGCCGTTGCGGCGGACGCGAACGCCGTCATCGAGTTGCACGTCGTACAGCGCGTCGCCGACGCGGACGTTGCGCAGGCCGCCGGACGGGAACTTGATCGACCCGATGCGGAGATGGCCGGATGGCTCCACGTCGATCAACTCCTGCATGGCGATGAACGCCAGCAGCCCACCCCAGTGGTAGAGGCGGGCCGCGTTCCACACGTCGGCGCCCTGGCCCGTCTCGGCGTTGTAGTTTTCGTAGACGCCGCCGTCGGCGCGATAGTTGGTCATGAACAGGTCCAGGCTCTTGCGGGCCAGCTCCGCCGCCGCGTCGTCGAAGCGGTAGCGCCGCAGCCCCTCGGCGACGAGAAAGTTGAACGGCCCCCAAATGCGGCCGCGCCAGTAGTCGTTGTCTTTGTAGGCCGGGTCGCTGCGGGCGATCGACGGGATGACCCACGTACCCCAGAACTCAGCCGGATTGAGCAGGTGCTTTTTCACCATGATTGCTGCACGTTCCGGCGTGGCGACGCCGGCGATCATGGGGAAGAAAGATGTCGGCGCCCAACGGGTCGAGTAGCGCCCGTCCCAGTGCCGGTTGACGTACAGCCCGTGCTCCTCGTCCCACAGCAGCTCGTTGATCCGCCGGGCCATCGCGGCGTGCTCGCGCCGGTACCTGGCCGCCTCGCTCTTGCGGCCGAGACACTCGGCAATATGGGCCAGGGCGTCGCAGTCCATGGCGTAGTAGCTGCTCAGGGCCACGTCGTCGAGCTCCAGCGTCGCCGTCCGCTCGTTGAACGCGACCTCGTCGAACAGCGGCGAGTTGTCGAGCCCCGATTCGTACATCGCCGACTGCCGCGTGAACTGGAGCTTCTGGTTGTACGGCACGAGCTGCGGGAACTCGTACGCCGCGTTGTTCGACCCCCACGCCAGCAGGCCGTTGCCGCGTCCGGCGCGGTTCTTCATCCACCAGCCGTGCCAGCGGGCCAGCCGCGGGTACATCTGCCCCAGCCACGCGCGGTCCGGCGCGGCGCATTGCGTCTTCCAGATCATGTACGACCCGAGCGGCGACATGGAGCGGTCGCGCGACGCCGCCCCGTGGGCCATGTAGTAGTTCGGCACGAAACCCAGCTCGTCGACGCCCGAGCAGACCGCCTCGAAGTTCAGCCGCGAGAGCCGCGGCGCCTCGTACGACATGAACGTGCCGACCAGGAACGTGTCCCAGCAGAACACCAACACGCCGCGCCAGTCAAAGCACCAGTCGCGGCTGACGGGCGACGAGACGAGCCGTCGGCGGGCGTCGTAGAGCGTGTTCCAGCAAACAGCCTGCATCATCGCTTGTGGTGCGTCGGCCAGCGCGCCGTCGCCGGACAAGGGGGCGGGAGTCTTTTTCACGCCGCGTAAGAAAGACTCCCGACGCCTTTTTCGGACAATCACCGTCGCGGGTTGGCCGGCGGCGGCGACCGCGTACGGCTCCGCAATGTTGACGAAGTAGTCGGTCGGCCAACTCGCCCCACCAAACTGAAGTGTGCAGCCGGCGAACGTGCCCTTCGTCGCCGACGTGCGCACCGGCGGCTCGCCCACCGGCGCCAGCAGGATGAACACAACGCGCTGCCGGCTCTCCGCCAGCGGCGTCACGGTGAGTTGCAGCGTCCCGCCCTTGTCGAGCGCCTCCGCGACATACGACACCGGCCCCGCCTTGAACTCCAGCTTCGCGGGCAGGCCCAGCGGGGCGTGCGGGCCGAGCCGCGTCACGTCCTCCCACCGGAACTGGTCGTAGAGCTTGCCGATCTTGCGGTGCTCCGGGTCGGGCGGCGGCACGCGGGCCGGCACCGTCTCGTCCCAGATCGCGTACTGAAGCGTGATCACAGTGCGGCCGCCGTCCAGATACGTCAGGCGGTTGAACCCGCGAAAGTCCCACGTGTTCCAGCCCGTCGGGCGGTGCGTCGTCATGCGGATTCCTCTGCAAACAGGCCCAAGGCCGGACAGGCTAGCATCGCCGGCGGCAGGCGTCACGGGGTACGGCGCTCGTCGGCGCAGCGGGGGTGCGAACACGTAACCGGGCAGGGCAGGAGAATCGTCAGGCAGAGCAGCTCACGGAGCAGTCGTCAACCAGCGCTGATTCGACCACGTCGCACGTCTCCCCCAGCGGCCCGGATGCGAGCTGCCAGCACGTCGCCCCCCGCACCAGGGCGCACAGCAGCGGCAGGGTCCGATCCTCGAAGACGCGATGGTTCAACGTGCGGCGTATGAGCTGGTTGACCGCTTCGGCCCGCGGCATGGGCGTCACACGCGGCCGACAAGCGGAGATGTATTGGGGAAACACGACATAGCGCACCGGACACGGCGGCGTCAGCGCGGCCCGCCGCGGCGCGACCGGCGGAATGTAGCCCACCGGACCCTTGAAATGCTTGGCGTAATGCCGCCGGCGCAGCGGCAGCCCCAGTTGCTCGACCGCCGCAAACGCCCCGGCCTTGATGCACAGCGCCTTGGGGAACGGCTGCACACACAGCGTGTCCGGATCGAGCAGCGCAAACTCATCGCAGAAGTACGTCCAGCCGCGGGCCATCAAGCCGGCCGCCAGCGTGGATTTGCCGCAACCCGAATCCCCGGCCAGCAGGATGGCCCGCCCGCCGCGCACCAGGGTGGCGGCGTGCAGTTGCAGGTACTCGTTGCGCGACATCATCACGCGCCAGTTGACGCCCCACTCCACGTGCGGGAACACCTCGTTGCGCTGGTGCGGGATGTAAACCGGCGCGCCGTCAGCCCAAACGGCGTAGTGCCGCCGCGTCCACAGGCGGCGGCGCTCGACGCGGGCCTCAATGTGGATTGCGCCGGGGCCGACGGTGGGGCGGCGACACTCGCCATATAGCGCGTCAAGGTCGTCCAGCACCTCCGGCACCGCGCTGCGCACCGCAACCTCGACCACCCCGAGCCGCAGGTGGCGGCAGGACGGATCGGTCAGCCGCAGATTGGCGGGCGACTCGGTGTTCATGCCGGGTTGGGCGGCTCGAAAAGGCCGGCGGCCGCGAAAACCGCGACCACCTGCTCCACGTGATCCAGGGCCCGGTCGAAGTCCGCGTCGAAGGTTTCGACAAGCTGCGCGGCGATCTGGCGCGTCGTCGTCCGGCCGTCGCAGCGGCGCCAGATAAACAACGCCGTTTCGTTGAGCCGGTAGCGCATGTTGACGCCCGGGCCGATCAGGATGGCCTCCGCGTCGAGCGTTTCCTCGCGCAGGTCCCGACGCGGCACCGGGATGACGATCTCCGCGGCGCACGTGGTCCAGTAGGGCGGCGCGACGGTCGCGGCGGCCATAGTCAACGCTCCGTTTCCGGCGGCGTATCGGGCGCGTCAGCCGCGGCGGCCGCCACGCGCGGCGCGGCCGGCGTCTGGCTCGCGGCGGCCAGCGCTTGCCAGAACACGGGCGTGTCACACACATCGGGCACGCGGCGCCCGTTCAGGAACAGGGCCGGTGTGCCCGTGACGCCGAGGCGGCGCGCCAGCTCGACGTCGGCCGCGACGGCGTCACGCGCCGCCGTGCCGCCCATGTCGCGCAGCAACTGGGCGTCGTCGAGGCCGGTGCGACGGGCCAGCTCGCGGTACGTTTCGGGCCCCAGTTGCTTGCGGTAGCGGAAAAGCAGGCCGTGCATCCGCCGAAACGCCTCGTCGCCGCCCTGGAGCCGTGCGGCCTCGGCCGCGTATGCGGCGGCGCACGCCTCAGGGTGTGGGTTTGAGCCGGCGCCGGGGTTGCACGCCTGAGCAAGCGGATAGTGCCGGATCGACACCGTCAGCCGGCCGGCGAATGCCGCCGCGATCTCCTTCTCGAGCCGCAGCGCGTGGCACTGGCAGGCGGCGCACTGGTAGTCGGTGAACACGACCAGCTGCGGGCGGTCGACGACGACGGTCTCCGACGCGCGCAGCGGAATATCCTGCTGCGGCTGGGCGTAGAACTCGCGCAGCAGGAAATCCGGGCTCCGCTGAAGCGACTTTACGAAGCTGCGGTAGGGCAACAAGGCCTGGTACTGCCGCCGAAAACCCAACTGCTCACGCCGGTACGCCCACAAGCCCGCGATGAGCACCAGCGCGAACGCAACTGTGCAGGCGATTTCGCGGCGGGTGAGCGTCAAGCTCGCCAACTGTCGCCCTGTCGGACTGGCGCTCGAAGCGGGGACGGCGGCGCCTGGAACCGGGCGCAGGACCATCCGCCAAATGGCGCCGACCAGCACCAGGTTCAGGGCGTGTACGCCTAGACATTGCAGGCACCACGGCGCCATTCTCGTCGCCATGAGGGCCACGAAGAAGAGCGCGGTCAGGCCGCCGAGCGTCGCGACAACGAGCGGCAGCCGGTGCCACTGGGCGCCGTGGGGGCGTGGGCGGCCGAGGCAGGCGAACCACACCCCGAGGAACACGAAGTACGCCAGTCCGACAAAGGCCACGGGCACTACGACCGTGTGGCGGCTGAAGCCGGAACTCAGGCTCGGCACCGGGATGGGCAGCAGGATTTCGGCCCAGCGGTTTTGCCGGGCGGCGTCGCAGTCGAACCCCAGTTCGCGCGCCGCGCCGCACGCCGCCGCGAGCAGGCCGGGTGCGTCGCTCGTCGGCGCCCAGACGTGGCCCGCGTGCTCCTTGACCAGTTCGCCGCTCAGCCAAGCGCCGCCGGCGCAGCCGAGCACGATGGCGGGCAGCAGAAGGCGGCTGACGCCTTTGCACTTCGCAGTTGCGGCGGGCCCATCCATGGCGTTCTCGCTTCCAGGTCGCTCCGCGTCCAAGCGGGGGCTTGGCCTTTACGGCTGGCATGTTCCGGCCGGCGCGCCGACACAGTTGTTGGAGCAGCAATCGGCGTTCGCAGTACACGGCGAGCCGTAGGGCAGGCAATGGCTGACGGCCGCGCGGGCGGGCGGCGCGCTCAGCAGCAGGACGAGCGGGGCGATGTAGCCCGCCTTGCGGCCCAACTCGCTGAGGAAGCGACGGCGCGTCGCCCCCCGTTCGCCGACCGGTCCGGCCGGAGGCGGCGCCGGCGATGCGGCGGGCGGTGCAGACTGCGGATCTACCATGCCAAGTCCTCTGTCATCCCGTGTTCCGTGCGACAGCGAGACAAGTGGCGTGCGCCGCGCCGGTCGCGATGCGGGCCAGCCGCTTGCCGCCCGCCGCCACGGCCCGCCCCAAGGGTCGCATCCAGCGGGACAGGTGCGCCAGCGACAGCCATCCCCAGTGCCGGCGGCCATACCACTGCCCCATGTGGTCCTGATCCGGGACCAGGACCGCCCGCAGATAGCCGATGACGAAACGCGCGCCCGGCGTACACAGGGCGTTGACCAGCACATGGCCGGCCGAATGCCGCGCGTCCCGGGGCGCCTGCCACAGCGCCAGCCGGTCGCGCCAGCTCACGTGTGCCCCGGTCAGGCGGCGCCATGCCTCCGGCGGACAGACCGGGCCGAACGCGGCCTGTACTCGATCGAGCGCCTTCCGCACGGGCAGCGCCAGCCCCCACGCGGCCGCGGTCGCCATCAAGCGATCCCAGTCAAGCTCGCTGCGCCGCGCGTCGGCCCAGCGCTTGATGTCGGCCAGCCACTGGGGACGCACGCCGTCATGAACGGCCGCGTGTACGGCAAGGTGAATGAGCATGTCCTCGGCGGCGGGAACCAGCACGGCGGCTGGGCCGCACTGGACCCGCGCCGCCCGCTGCCACAGCGCGTCGGCCGGCACCAGCCGGGCGTAGCGCAGCGGGCGGAACGCCCGCACGTGCAGGTCGATCTTCATGGGCAGCACATCGCCGGCGAGGTAGTCGAGCTCGTAGTAGTAGCGGGGGAAGAAGTCCTCGCGCACGAGCGGCGCGCCGCGCCGGCAGCCCGCTTCGTCCAACAAGCGTCGCGCGCCCGACAGGTGTGCCGCCCGGACCAGCAGGTCAAGATCGCCCATCGGACGCTCGTCGGGACGCTGATAGAGGGTCAGGTTGAGCGCCGCGCCCTTCAGCACGAGCAGCGGCACGCCCGCGGCGTTGAAGCGCCCCGCCAGACGCTCCAACAGGTGCATCAGGCAGATGTTGCGCGTTGCGGCGGCCAGATTGGTCGGGGGCAAGGCGTACATGGGGCGTCGCAGACTCCCGCTGCGTCCGGTAGTGCCGATCAACTAACTACAGTACCTCTGACCACCCATGTCATCGGCCAAGCGGTTTTCGGGCCTTGAGTGCGGTAAACGGCAGCCATTGCGGGCGCGCCGTGACCCAGCCGATATTGGA
>Ga0315273_10008694_pt1 | contig 12835 bp, 23 predicted proteins | sample YL17G02_0_MG_FD_205753 | JGI IMG/M metagenome (GOLD analysis project Ga0315273, IMG submission 205753) | Sediment microbial communities from Yellowstone Lake, YNP, Wyoming, USA - YL17G02_0 | ecosystem: Environmental > Aquatic > Freshwater > Lake > Sediment | place: USA: Wyoming | collected...
AGGCGGCAACCTGGAGGGTGCGACGGGGGACGGCTCCGACCCTAATTGCGTCAAGGGCGCGGCGTCGAGCTCGTTTTCGTTCACGGGCGGCGGGACTTGGGTCTCGGCGACGGGAACCATGAATCCGACCGCCAACCACTTCTCACGAGGCGCGGTATACGGCCGCGCGTGTTACGGGGCCAACGCGGTGGCGAGTGCATCCTACGCGACTACGCCATCGGTCGCGGTGAGCGCGGGCGTCGATTACACGTTCGTCGGACTGGTATGGGTCCCGAACGCCGCCGCACAGCTTCAAGTCGTCGACCAGGGCGGCACGGTGATCGACCCAACTTCGGCGCGTACTGTGATCCAGGCGTGGGGTCCGCGCGGCGGCTGGGATATGGACCCTCTCACCTACAACGCCACGGGGATGGGCGCCGCGCCAACGCTCGACTTTCCGACAAACGGGACGAACGGATGGGCACCACTCGTTGCCAAGATCAAGGTCCCGGCGGGCGTGACGGCGATTGCCATCCGGATCGGCCGTTCTGGGGCGGCGTCCACGATCGGGGTTGACGAGTTTTACATGTACCCGTCCCTCTTTCAAAACCAGCGCGTCAACCGAATTTTCCCGGACGGTCAGCAGAAATGGACCCTAACAGGGGACAGTCGGGACCTCTCGACGACGTACGGCGCCGACGCGACCCACCCGGGGACGTTCGGGATGCTCGATTGGCTACTCGACGGCGGATCCGCGAGCCGCCCTTTGATGCACTTCCCGCTGCTCTTTCCCTCGTTCGTCGACGCGCTCGGCGGCCGCAAGATCGCCGACGAAGTGGCGCTTGCCGCGCCTTACCCGAACATCAAGTCAAAGCGTCCGGCATACGCGGTCGTGGCTCTAGGCTTGAACGACGCGAACGCCGCGCGCTCGCCCGCCCTAATCGAAAGCGACGTCGCGGTATCGCGTGAGACGATTTCATCATATGGGGCGGTCCCCGTCTGGCTGCTCGAGGCTCCCTGGAAAGGCGCCGTAGGGAACGCCGGCGGCGCGCAAGTCTGCAGCGTCTCGACGTCGTCGCCGGACTACTCCGGGATCGCCAACAACTGCGGCGCCGCGCTCGCCGCGATGAACAAGCGCATCCTGCAAAACGGGGTCGCGTGGTGACGCGCGCGCCGGCGCTCTTCGGGTTCTCGCGCGGGGCCGGATCCTGACGGGAGATCTAAATTTCGGGGACCTGCTACAGACGGTCGCGATCGTTGGATCGGTGGGCGTGACAATCGCGCTCCTTGGTAAATGGTTTGGCAGGACGGACGCGATCGTGTCGACGACGGTCGCGCACCTAGAAAAGATCGAGGCGGCTGTCGAGACGGCCCAGGCGGTGAATACACAAGAACACATCGCGCTAGCGGTGCGCATCGACGCGCACCCGGTGCACACGATTGTCGCGGCGCACGGCGAGCGGATCGCCCGCATCGAGGCGGAAATCCACACGCCGCGGCCGAAACCGTGACGGGCGCCGACCTGGTCGTCGCGGCACTCCGGCACGTCGGCGAGCCGTACGACTTCGGGGCCCGCGTGCCGAAGGACGCGGCCGACTGGCGCGGGCCGTGGGACTGCGCGGAGTTTGCGTCGTGGGTCGTCTACCAGGTCGCCGGCATTCTCTACGGCGTCACGGGGACCGATCCGGCGACGGCCGACGCGTACTCGGGCCGGTGGTTCGACGACGCGACCCGAGGTGGCGCCGCAGTCGATCTCGGGACGGCGGCAGCGGTTGCGGGCGCCGTGCTCGTGCGCGCGCCGACCGATGGCGCCGGGGTGGGTCACGTCGCGTTTTCCGACGGCACGGGAAGAACGGTCGAGGCGCATTCGCGGCGGCGCGGCGTCACGCGCGACCAGGTCGCCGGTCGACGCTGGTCGCTCGGCGTACTCGTGCCCGGGATCACGTTCGCCGTTCCTCCGGCGCCGCAACCGCAGCCGGCGGAGCCGCGCCGCGTGTTTCGATACCGGGGATATGGCGCCGGCGCGTTCGACCCGTTCGTTTCGGTGATTCAGCGGGCGCTCGCGCGCGCCGGCTTCGCGGCGGGCCGCGTCGACGGCGTTTATGGGCCGCGCACGGCGCGCGCGGTCGCGGCCTTTCAGCAAGCTGAGGGCCTGGTCGCCGATGGCGAGGTCGGCAGCGCGACGGCAACGGCGCTGCACGTTGCGCCGGTGGCGGGGGGGGTATGACGTTTCACATCGAGCGCGAGGACCTTCGGCAAAACTACGAGCTCGAGCGCGCCCGCGCCGTCGCCGAAGGGCGCGTGCCGCGTCCGCGTCGATGGGTCGACGCGGATCTGTTTCGGGAGCAGCTCGGCCGCCACGGGCAGAAGGCGGCGCACTCATTCGCCCACATGGAGCGGATCGCCGCGGCGCCGACGGCGCCGACGCCGCGAGAGCAACGCGCCTCGACGGTGATCGAGCGCGCCGAGCGGATCGCGGTCGGGCTTCCGGAGCTGCAGCGCGCGCCGATCCTCGCCGCGTTGCGGCTTCTCAAGCCCCAGAAGATCACGGAGAAGCTGCGCGCGTGGTGCGAGCTTTACCCGGGCCGGATCGCACCGCAGCACGTGATCGCGCGCGAAATAGGTGTCACGCGAGAATCGGTGACGCGCGCAATCACCACGCTGCGGCGGGACCGCGAGGGCGGACCCACGGCGCGCCGCACGCGCGCCTACATCGTGGCAGCGCTGCTCGCTGTGGGCCTGTCGCTCGCGAGCGACGCGAACGCAGGGGGGCGCCGCAAGGTGAAAGACGTCTACGTGCCGAAACCGGCAATCTGTCCGGACGGGGGCAAGGTCGAGCTGCGGTTTCTTGGCGCGGCGAAACAGATTTCGACCCTAGCGACGATCAATTGCGGGGAGCTCCCGAAATGCGTCGTCGTGAGTGCAGGCCTCAAGCCGTCGCAGCTTTTCACGCACGTGGACGGCTTCCCGGACGTCGCGGCCGTGATCGGTTCTTTCGTCTGTCCCTAACGGGCGCTGCCTGATCGCTGTCGCGTCCGCGCTACACTTAGCGGCGGATTCCCCCCACAACGACCCGCAGCTTCCCAAGCTGAGGGTCGCGGGTTCGAATCCCGTTTCCCGCTCCAAGATCGGCGCCGAACGCGCCGCCGAGGGGGCAGGGGCATGGCGGAATCGAGCGAATTCACGGGCGAGCTCGAGGCGCTGCGCGTGCTGGCGGTCGCCGAGCGGCCGCTGCGCGCCGTCGAGATTGCGCAGCGCGGGCGGCTCAACCGCTCGTCGGTGCGGGTCTACCTGCTGCGGCTCGCGCGGGCGGGCCTGGTGCAGTACCGGGGCGATCGGACGCTGCGGGCGTTGGCGGTCACGAAGCGCGGGGCGGAACGGGCGTTCCCGCGACCGCGCGCGCTCGATAGCGTGCGCCGCCGCCGCCGCGCCTAGGCAACCATGAGGGCGCTACGGCTCGCCGCCCTGGCGCTCGTGCTCGCCGGTTGCGAGACGGTGCACCGGATCCCGCTCGGCGATCTGTCGCTGATTTCAAACCGCAACGTCCCTGCCGAAATGCTCGAGGTTCTCGAGCGCGACGTCGGCGAGCAGCTCTGCGAGGAAGTGGGTCCGACCAACTTTGCGGGCGTGAGTCTCGGCGCAGTCGTCTCGGAAACGCAGCGCAAGGTTCCGGGATCCGATGCGCTCGCGAACGTCGAGCTGGAGCTGATCCTGCGGACCGGCTACCCGGGCCCGCGCTGGTGCGTGCACGTCCGCGGCGATGCGGTGCGCTTCCGCACGCCGCCGCCGCGCTAGCGCGAGCGGCCGCGCGCATCCCGGGCGGCGCGCACGGCCGCGGCGCGCGCGATGCGGACCTCGGCGCGCGTGCCGCCGCGCCGGACATCCACGAACGCGACGCGGACCGCATTCGGGACGATCGACCAGCAAACAGCGCAGAGGATCGCGCCGATCACGGCCGCGTCGCCGCACCCCCGGCAAAGGTTCGGCGGCGGCTGATAGGCGCCGCTCGCGGTCCTCGACGTCCACAGCTTCCCGCAGAGCCGGCACCCGTAGGCGTGGGCCGTCTCGACGACGGCGAAGCGCTCGCCCGCGTCGTAGTGCGTGCAATCGAGCGGCGCCCGGTCGAAGGGCGGAAACCCGCCGGCGTCGAGCGTCCGGCGGAACGCGGCTCGCTGGTCGGCGGTGGTCGGTCGCGGGCGATTCACTGGGCGAGACGGTGCGCGAGCTCGCGCGCCTCATGCGAGAACCGTAGGCACGCGGCCGCGCGCATCCCGAGGTCCCCGGGCGTGCGGAATTCGACGAACGCGCGCAGCGTCGCCGCGGTCGCGACGACCTCGACCGCGAAGCCGAGGACGTCGCCGGCGATCTCCTCGCCGGGCGCCTGCTGGCACGCGAGCTCGACCAGGCGGCGCCCGGCGACCAGCGCGGACTGCGCGGCGGCGCCCGATTCGGCGACGCTCGGCGCCGCGGGGGGCGCCAGCAAGGCGAACGCCCCCGCGATTTCGCCGAGCAGCGAAACCGCTTTTCGCAAGTCGATGCGACCGGCGCCCGCGGCGGGGTTGGCGCTCATCGCCGAACCAACCCGACGACCGCGCGCGCGTCGGCAATGGCGTCGGAGAACTCGCGCGCGCCACACACACACGCCCCGGCGCGTCCCCAACCGGCGGTACAGCGTCCGTCGTGCTGCTCGACGCAAGAGAGCCAACCGCGGCCGCCCTCGCACACGTCGAAGGCGTCCACGATCCGCGCAAGGGCGGCGACCGCGTCGTCGCTCATCGGACCCTGCCGAGGTCGGGGAGCTCGGGGAACCGGAGGGCGCGCTCGAGGTCGACCCATGCGGTAAAGAGGTCGTCGGCGCCGCAAACGCAATCGCCCGGCTTCCGCCGAAGTGCGGGGCAGCGTCCGTCGTGGCCCCATGATCTCGAAAACCAACCCGAGTTTTCATCCATGCACGCCGCGACCGCGTCGCATAGGTCGATCGCGGCCGCGCGCAGATACTCGACCTCTTTTCTCGTTGCGCCGATTTCGGCGCCCCGCCTCGCGCGCGCCCGCGCTTTCTCAACCAGTACCCTTGCCTTCAATTCTAGTTCCTCGTCGGAAATGCTTTTTCGTGTGCTCATCGGACCCTATCGAGGTCGCCGCCCGCGGCGGCGGCGGCGGCGTGGAGGGCGACGAGGCGGGCGTCGAGCTCCGCTGCGCGGCGGTCGTATCTCTCGACGAACAAGGCGACGCCGAACACGATCGCGGCGCCGATCACGGCGAACGCGACCAGGTCGACGCGCCGCCGGCGCCGCAGCGCGCGCCGCTCCCGGTCGAATGCGGGCAGGTCGCGCCGCATCGCCAGCGGCGGGGCCCACGACGGGATTTCGCCGCGGCGCCGCTTCGCGCGCGGGTCGACGATCGTTCGGCGGCTCATTCGGTCGCCGCCAGGAAGAGAGCCACGACGTCGGCCGCGGGCGCGACGAGCTCGTCGGCTGCCCCTGGCGTCACGTCCAGCACGAGCGAGACGATGCGCGCGACCGCGAAGAGCTCGACGACGGCGAGCGCGCGGTCGGGCGTCGGAATCGCGACGAGCGGCGGCGGATCGAGGAGCGCCGCGAGGAGATCGCGCGCGACGCCAGCGATTGTTGAGGCAGGAAGTGGCCGCGCGTCCGGGTAGAACGTGCGCAGCATGTCGGCGAGCGCGGCGGCCTGGCGTGCCTTGTCTGCAAGGTTCGCGACCCAAGCCTGCGCCTGCAGCTCGAGCGCGTCGCGCTGCTCGTCGGTGATCGGCCTGGCGGTCATTTCGTCCCCCTGGTTTTGCGGCGCGGAATCACGATCGACCCGCGCCTGTGTTGAGTGTCAAGGGCGCCGCGTCGCGCGTCGTCGAGCGCCGCGAGCGCCGCGACGACGGCGCTCGTCGAGACGCCCTCAAGGCGCGCGGCGTGGGCGACGAGGTCGCGCGCCTGCTGCTCGACCTCGAGCTGCGCATCGCAGACGGGGCAGACGCCATGCGACGTCTCGAGCGGGCCGCCGCGCGAGCCGCAGCGCTCGCGCGCGTCGACGTGGTAGACGCGCCCGCATCCGAGGCAAAGCGAGCGCCAGACGGAGAGCCGCGCGCCCGGCGGCGCCGTGGCCGCGGTCGCGACGTCGACGCAGCGAGCGCACGCGTGGAACCCGCGCCGAACGGCCGCGCGGATTCCGTCGCGTGTCGCCATCTCGAGGCCGTCGGCGTCGCCGTGCATCGGATCGCAGACGAAGCAACCGCAATGGCTTGAGCAAGGCTGCACGATTTTTCCCCCTCTAGCGCTGTATCGGTCGGCGCCGGGTCGGACTGTAACGCGGACGCTACAAAACCCGCAACGGCCCCTTGCGCTATGTAACGTAGGCGCTACAAGTGACCAGTCAAGTCAAGCCCAGGACCGGCAAGGCGGGGCATGGTTCGGTCAGGCACGGCTGGGCGGGGCATGGCGGGGCGAGGCATGGCGGGGCTCGGGTCTGTCTCAAGGGGCAGAGCAACACACACAAGGGGAAACACGATGATGGAAACGCTAAAGGCGACGCTGGTTGGCGTCGCCCCGCTACTGATGCACAACGGTCGACTGGCTGATCCGCTCGACCCGGCTACGAAAGCATTGAAGGCGATTTCGAGCAAGCGAAAGAAAACGGACGAGGACCTCGAGCTCATGCGGAAGCTCGAGTGGTTCGGCTCGCTTTACCAGGGGCCGGCGGGGGAGATCGGGATACCGGCCGACAATATCCTGGCGCTCGTCGTCGCCGGGGCGAAAAAGAACAAGCTCGGGAAGGACGCCGCCTCGAGCGTCCGCGAGGCGCGTCCGTTCTTCGCTCTCAAGTACGAAGGGCCCAAGGCGCCGCTGGCACTCTATGAAACGCCGGGATTTTGCGACGTCCGAGGGGTGCGCGTGACGACCAGCCGCGTGATGCGCGCGCGTCCTCGCTTCGCGACCTGGTCGCTCCCTGTCGAGCTCGTGATCGAGGCGGACGTGATCGACGTGGGAAACGTCCTAACGGCGCTCAAGATCGCCGGGCAGGTCGTGGGGCTCGGCGACTATCGCCCCCGCTTCGGCCGGTTCGAGGTGAAAAAATGAGCGAAGCCGCGCCGCAACGGCACCCGCTCGACTACGACGCGCTGCGGAAAGGGGACATCATCCAAACCGATGTGATAGTGGCCTGGGTGAAGTGCACCCCGGCGGACGGTTCGAAATGGAATTTCGGCATGTTGAGGGTGAAGGACGCGGTCGAGGCCGAACGAACGGACCTGATAGCGCGCATTGACGGCGACACGGTTCGCATCCTGCTCGACGCCGAGGCGGATCAATACCTCGACGAGAGGGTGAGGGTCGCGGTCGCCTCCCTCGGGAACGTGGTTCGCAAACGGCCGCGCATCGACCGCGAGTCGCTGAGCGCCGCTGAGCGGCAGCTTGCCGAATCGCGCGACCGCATCGCCCAGGCGACCTACTTCGCAGCAACGAAGGCGCGCGACCGGCAACTACAGATTGCGGGATTCGTCCGACCCGCGGCGGTCGTGACTGCTGGGGACGACGAGGCGGAATAGAAAACCACGGCGCGGCAGCACTTTGGCTCGGCCAGGCGCGGCCGCGGCACGGTAAGGCGCGGCTGTGGCATGGCTCGGTCAGGCGCGGCTCGGCGAGGACGCATCGCGAGCGATGCGGGGACCGTTTGGATCGCCACCAAATGGCGTAGGTTTCATGGCGCGGCCCGGCATGGCTCGGCCGCCCAGGGCGGTGCATGGCAGGGCCCGGAGGGGCTCGTCGTGGACGCACCACGCGTGGTGCGATGATGTTTGGGTCGCCACCAAATGGCGTAGGTATCAGCACTCGGCAGGGTCAGGCAGCGGCTCGGCCAGGTAAGGCTGGGCTGTGGCACGGCTCGGCACGGACGCACCACGCGTGGTGCGGGGACGGATGGCGCGGCGAGTAGCGTTCGCGCTACGTAGTCGGCGCCGACTGGGCCGAGGGTCAACCGAGCGAGGCGACGAAGTGAACGAAACCGGGGAGCGCGCAGTCTTGCGAACGCTCGCGACGAGCGACAGGCTGCGCGGCGTGGAGATCGCGACGGCGGCGGGCGTAAAGCCGCCGAGCGTGCGGGTTTACCTCGCGAGGCTCGCTGCGCGCGGAATGGTCGAGGCGACCGGGACGCAGACGATGCGACTTTGGGCGCTCACGCCGAGCGGCCGCGATCTGATCGGCGTGCGGAACTCAAGGCGCCGTCTCAAGCGCAAGCAATCGAAGGGGGGTCGATGCCGGGGTGCGACGCGCTCGAAATAGCAGCACGGGGGCGCCTGTGAAGCGCGGGACCCCCTCGCATCGGAAAACGAAGCGGCTCGCCCGGGCCCTCGGCGTGCCGCACTACGCGGCCGTGGGGCTGCTCGAGTGCCTGTTTCATCTCGCCGCCGGGCAGGCGCACGACGGCAACGTCGGGCGCTTCGAACCCGCCGAAATCGCCGAAGAGCTCGGCTGGACGGGCGACCCTAAGGCGCTGCTGGACGCGTTTGTGACGTGCGGTTGGGTCGATCGGTGCCGCTGTCACGGCTTGCGCGTGCACGATTGGCCCGAACACGCGGACCAAACCGTGTCGCGCGTGCTGCTGCGCGCTAAGTCTGGGTTCCTGCAATGCTATTCCGATGCTAGTTCCGTGCTAGCACGAGACGAGCACGCGGCTAGCACGGTGCTAACACCAACTGAAGCTGAAGCTGGCCTGCCTTGCCTTGCCTTGCCTAGCCTTGCCTTCGCCTTGCCCCACGCTTCGCGTGATATCTCCGCGCCGCCGGGCGCCGCTCCGATCCCTCCACCGAAACGCCCCCCGAAACGGGCGCCGGGCGTGTCGATGGCGCCCGCGGCGCTTGAGGTCGAGCAGGTCGTCGGCCTGGAGGCGTGGTGCGCGGAGAAGTTCCCGGGCGAGCTCCCGCGGCTCCCGGTTCTCGTCGACGCGTGCCTCGACTTCCATCGCGGGCACGGCAACCGGCGCGCGGACTGGCCCGCGACCTGTCGGACCTGGGTCCGCAATGCCGCGGCCGGGGCATTCCCGCGCGGTCCGGCGCGTCCGTCGCCCCTCGCGGCGGCCGAGGTGGCGGCGAACACGACGGCGGCCGGCGCGGAGCTCTTGCGCGCCATGAGGGGGCGAAATGGACGAAGCGCAAACCATTGAGACGTTCCGACAGATGTTCGCGAGCTACGGGCTAACGGCGACACCCGAGCGGTGCGCGCTGTACGCGGAAACCGTGGGCGAGTTCACAGCGGAGCAACTCCGCGCGGGGATCCGCGATGCCATGCGCGAGGTCCGTGAGTTCCCGCCGGGACCTGGCACCGTGCGCCGCTGCGTCCTCGCGGTCGCCCGAATGCGCCCGGGCGATCCGGTCGAGATGCCGCTCGATCTCGGGCCGCGGCTGGGCCCGGGCGCGTCGCCGGCGGCGGCGCTCGTGTCGGGCCTCGAGCGCCGGGTCTGCCACACGTACGCCGAGGTCGTGGCGCGCGCCGCCGTGATCCGCGCGGCGCGCCGGCTACCCGACACGCTCGACGCGCGGCTCTGGTCGCTCGGCGAGGCCGAGGTCGAGCTCGGCTACGTCGACACTCCGATCGACCAGGCGCTCGAGCGCAGCCTGCGGGCGATGCGGGCCGAGTGTGGGCGCCGGCTGGGGGTGACGTCGTGAGCCCCGGTCGCGGCACCACGATCAACCCGGCGCCGCGCGCGCGCCGCGTCGAGCTCGGCGACGAGGTGGGGGGCGTGGTGCATTGCGCGCGATGCGGCGCGGCGGTGGACATCGCGACCGAGCGCGTCGAGCTCGCCCTCGTCGCGGGCGTTCTCGTCGCCCGGCACGGCGACTGCGGCGCCGCCATCCCGGCGCCGCGCCGAAAGGTGACGCTCGGCGAGTGGCGAGATGGCGCGCTCGACTCCGCGCTGGCCGAGGGCGCTGCGATCGACCTCGGGGAGCCCCACACGTACCGACCCCCCATGCGTTCGCGCGTCCTGGGGCATCCTGGAGCGTCCGACCCGGGCGGCCGCGCTCGTGCGCCCCGGGGGCGGCCGAATGGGGCGCGCTTGGGTTTCGCGCTCGCGGTAGCGCTGGCGCTACTCGCCGCCGCGAGTGCCGCCATGTTCGCCCTCGTCGCGGCCTTGATCCGGTGGGCGACGGCGTGACTTGGGGGCCCCGCAAGATGCCGACCGGCGAGTCGCTATCGCGCGCGTTCGCATTCCTCGCTCTGCTCGTCGGGCGCGCGAACGGCGTCGGGCTGCGGGAAATCGCAACCTCGCTCGGCGTGCACTACCGGACCGCGATCCGCTACGCGGCCGCCGCCGAGCGGGCGGGCCTGGTCGATTGGACGCACGGGGACGGCTACAACACGATGTCGTCGGTCAAGCTGCTCAACGAGCGGCTGCGGCGCGCGAAGTGACGGCGCCGCTGTTTTCGGCCGACCTGACGGGCCTGCTCTGGGCCGTCGCGGCGCGACTTCGCCTCGAGGCGCCCGACCTCGCCGACGAGCTCGAGACGGCGATCGGCTGCTACGCGGAACGGTGGTTCTCTTGCGTCGTGCCGGGCGCGCCGCAGCCGCAAGGGCGCGCGCGCGGGAGCGTCCGCCATCGCGCGGCGGTCGACCCGATTTCGGGCGCTCCGACGTCGCGCGCGTTCGTGAAAATGCGCGACCCGGCGACCTCGGCCGCATGGAAGCAAGGCGCCCGCTGGATCCTTTGGGGCGCGATGCCGTCGCCGCGCCGGGCGCTCGAGGGTCCCGTCGCGGTGCACGTCCGCGCTGTGTTCCCACGGCTCAAGCGCGACCAGGCGCTCGAGGGGCGCGCGTGGCACACGCACACGAAGGGCGACGCGGACAACATCGCGAAAGCGGTCCTCGATGCGGCGAATTCGCACGCGTTCGTCGATGATCGGCAAGTGGCGCGCCTGGTCGTCGAGAAACTGATCGCCGCGCCGGGCGAGACGCCGGGCGTCGGAATCACGCTCGCGCCGCTCGACGCGGTCGCGCCGCCTGCGTTCCGGGAGGGCGACACGTGATCCCGTACAACCTCGGGCAACACGTTCGCGTCGTGAAAAGCGGCAAAATCGGCGAGGTCGTCGCCGCGCTGCAATTCAAACCCGGGCACGGCGTGTCTTCATACCTGGTCGATCTCGACGACGCCCACGGCGCGTCCGAGTTCTTGTGGTTCGCGCCCGATGCGCTCGAGCGCGTGGTCGCGGAGCCCTGGTCGGGCCGGTGGGGTAGGGGCCGGGGCCGGTGGGGAAAGGGCCGTTGACATCTAACACAAAAAGGGGTTCCCGTGGCTTCTGTTCCGCCTGACGTTCCGGTCTACGAGCTCGACTTTTGGCGTCGCGCATCCGAGGTCGGGCGCATCCCCTACGCCGGCGGCGACCTCGACGAGTGGGTGTGCGGGCCGGACGGACATGCGCTCGCGGTCAACCGGAACCTACTCATCGGCCGCAAGCGCTATCGCCGCGACTTCCCTCCGGCGCCGCCTGGGGTCGCTCGGCTCGCTGAGGAGTGCAGCGACGCCGAGCTGCTCGGGCGCGCTTCCGTGCTGGATCTGACGGGGTGGTTTTTCGCGCGCGCGCCCGCGGCGGAGAACGGTGCGCACCGTGGTCAATTTCGGCATCCCGTCGAGGTCTACGGCATCGACGTCGACGCGCGCCTCGTCGCGCTCGCGCTCGAGGTGCTCGCCCCCCTCGAGGTCGAGCTGCGTTTGCGCCACGTCGAGCGCGCCACCCCCCCCGCGTTCAAGGCTACCCATGCCTTACTACTCGACGGGGATCGCGCGTTCGCGCTGGTCGGTCCGCTCACGCCGCCAGCGTCGGCCCTGGCGGACGCGGACGTGTTCCCGCCGCGCTACGCGCCGCTTGGCGGCTCGTAACGTCGACGCTACCGTCGCCCACTTCTGGCGACCCATGCCCGGCGCGCAAGGCGGCGGGCTAACCCTGGGATCCCACTCGGCAAGGCGAGCGGCGCCGGAACGTCCAACCGGGCGCCCGGCGCCGTTCGCTGCGAGGGGGGGTCGAGGCTATGGCGACGAGCTCGAGAGTGCTCGACCAGCCGTGTTTGCGCGCACTGCGCGAGCTCGAGCTCGCCGGCGCCGCGACGATCGCCGATGCGCTGAACCGAACGGCCTTCGAGGTCCTCGACGACGAAGAGCGCGCGATTCGTTCGGCGTTCTCATTCGTGTCGGAGTCGACCGCGAAGTTTCTGGGGCGGGGGTTCTACTTTCGCAAGGCGACGCCGAACAACCTCATGGCAAAGGTGATCGCGAAGCCGAAATCGAGCGCGCTTCTCATCGGGCACGTGCGCGGCGACACGATCCGCGCCGGCGCGGAGCACCTATCGTTTCGCGGTGACCTGGCGGTGCCGATCCCGGGCAACATCAAGCGGTCCGTCCGCGGCAAGGTCGCAAAGCGCCTGCTCCCGAGCGAGGTCGTGAAACCCGGCGGCCGCGGTTTCGTTGCATACGGCGGCTCGGCGATCCTGCAGCGTGTCGGAAAGAAGCGGCTACCGATCCGGATCCTTTACGCGCTCGAGCCGTCGGCGCTGCTCGCGCAGCGGTTCGACCACATCGCGACGGCGCGCGCGACGTTCCTGCGCGTGTTCCCCGCGAAGGCGAAACGCGCGATCGAAAAGGCGGCCGAACGCGCAAGGGCGAAGGCGTGACGCCGAAATGAGGCGAACGGCGCCGCGATCCCGCAGCGCTGCAAAGGGGGTGAACTTATGGGATTTCTGAAAGACCTCATCGGGAACCGCCGCGGCCTTGCCGTGATCGCGCTCGCGCTGAATATGGGACTGAAGGCGGTCGGAATCACAGCGACCGACACGCAGGTCGGTACGTTCCTCGACACGGGCGC
>Ga0315273_10008696_pt1 | contig 12833 bp, 5 predicted proteins | sample YL17G02_0_MG_FD_205753 | JGI IMG/M metagenome (GOLD analysis project Ga0315273, IMG submission 205753) | Sediment microbial communities from Yellowstone Lake, YNP, Wyoming, USA - YL17G02_0 | ecosystem: Environmental > Aquatic > Freshwater > Lake > Sediment | place: USA: Wyoming | collected...
GCGTCTCCGGGGCGGCGGGCACGGCGCAGGGGGCGGTGGCGATCCAGAAGGGCCGCTACCGCTCGCTCGATTTCTACGGGCAGGAGGGCCGCCAGGGCCCGTACCTGCTGGCGGACGAGAGCGGCGCGGTGAATGTGCCGGTGGTGGCGGGCAGCGAGGTCGTTTGGCTGGACGGCGAACGCATGGCGCGCGGCGAGGCGGCCGACTACGCCGTCGACTACCCGCGCGGCCGGCTGACCTTCACCTCGCGCCGGCCGATCTCGATCGGCTCGCGGATCGCGGTGGACTACCAGCTCTCCGGCTCGCCTTACCGACGCCGCGCCGCCGAGGCGGCGGGCGAGGCCCGGCGCGGGGGACTGATGGTGTTCGGCCACGCCTACCGGGAAGGCGACGACGCCGGGCACCCGCTCGACCGCATCTACTCGGATCAGGACTACGCCGCGCTCGCGGCCGCCGGAGACAGCGCCGGGGCCGCCCTGGCCGAGGGAGTGTTCCCGGGCCCGGGCGACTACGACGAGGTGGAAGGCCCCGGCGGGGCGCGCTACTTCGCGTACGCCGGGCCTGACTCGGGCGCGTTGCGCGTCCAGTTCGCCGCGGTCGGGCCGGGGGCCGGCGCGTACGCGGAATCGACCTCGGTGGCCGGGCTGCCGCTGTTCGTCTACGTCGGCGAAGGCGCCGGGGCGTACGCGCCGGGGCGCCGGATCCCGCTGCCCTCGCTGACTTCTCTGGTCGGCGGGGGCGTGCGCTGGCAAATCGGCACGGCGCTGCGCGCCGAGGCCGAAGGCGCGGCCAGCGCGCGCGACCTGAACCGCGAGTCAGGGCTCGACGACGGGGACAACGGCGACGGCGCCGGGCGGCTGCACGTGCTCTTCGAACCCCGTCTGGCGCCCGGCGGGCGGGACCTGGGGGCGCTGGCGATCGAGGGCAGCGCCCAGCGGGTGGGCTCGCGCTTCTTCTCCCCGGCCCGGCTGGACAGTGCCTTCTTCCAGGAGGACTGGGCGGCCGCCACCGGCGAGCCGCTCGACGGCCGCGACGTGCGGTTCGGAACTCTGCGTTACCGGCCGCGTCCCTGGCTGGAGGCGGGGGGCGAGCGGGCGCACCTGTCGGCCGACGGCGGGTTCGTCTCCGACCGCTGGCGCGGGACGCTGCGCACGGCCGGGGGGCTGGCGCAGCGGCTGCGGATCGACCGCGTGGAGGCGCGGGCCGACGTCAGCCCGGGGGCGTCGGGGCTGACGGCGGAAGGCTACCGCGACAAGCTGCTCTACGATGCGCGCTGGGCGGCCAAGCCCTATCTCACCCCGGCCTTCGTGCTCGATCACGAGGAGCGCGTGCCCCCGGCGACACCGGACTCCGCGGCGGTCCGCTACCGTTCGTGGGACGCCTCGGTGGATGGCGCCGCGCGTGGCGCGACCTGGGGCGCGGGTTTCGGGTTCCGTCGGGACTTCACGCGCGCCGACGGGGTCTGGAACTCGGCGCAGACGGCGCGCACGGGACGCCTGTCGTGGACGGCGGCGCCGTCGCGCGCCTGGACGCTGGCGGGCGGCGCGAGCCGGCGCTGGCTGGAGCAGGCCGCTTCCGGCCGCAACACCGTGGACAACGGCTACGGGCGCGCTCGCAATGAGGCGCGCGGCGGCCGGCTCACCCAGGAGGGCTCGGCCGAGTGGACGTCCGAAGTCCTCTTCCGGCGCGTCCGCGAGGTGCTCTTCGTCGGATCCGGCGAGGGGGCGTACGACTCGCTCGGCAACTTCACCGGCGAGGGCGACTACACCGTGCGCCTGCGCGAGGACCCGGGCGCGACCGAGCGCGTGGCCCGCGCCAGCTTCTCGTACCGGCTCGGGGCGCGGCCGTTCGCGGGGGTGCGGCGGGGCGCGGGCGGCGGCGCAGCGGGCGGCCGCGGCTGGCGCGACCTGCGGGTCGGCACGCTGATACAGTCGGCGGCCGGGCGGCGCGGGGCACTGGAGATCGGGGACTTCCTGGCCACGCCGAGGCGGCTGGCGCAGGACGCCGGCATCGCCTCGGGGTCCTTCCTCTGGCGCCAGGAGGTGGAGTCGGCGCCGGAAGGCCGTGTCGAGCTGCTGCTCCGCATCGAGCGTCGCGGCCTGGCGGACCGCCAGTACGAGGGCTTCGCCACCGTGCAGGGCGCCTGGGTCGAGGAGGGGCGCGTGCGCGTGCGCTCCGGGCCGGCGTGGCTCTTTCAGTGGAGCGGGCTCGCGGCCCAACGCGAGGCGTTCCAGACGCGGCCCGGCGGGGCCGGTCTGGCGCGTGAGCTGGACGAGTTGAGCGCCGGCTTCGAGGCCACCTACGCGCGCGGGGAACGTCTGCAGCTGACCGGCTTCGCCACGCTCGAGCGGGTGGCCGCACGGGGCGAGGAGACGTGGGTGGTCACCCGGCTCGGGCCGCGCGTGGTCTACGCCGCCGGCGACCGGCTGCGGGCCGAGTCGCAGCTGCGCGTGGCGGCGGTGCGCGGCGATCGGGTGCCGACGCTGCTGCCGGAGGGCTTCGCGGTGCGGGCGGACCGCTTCGATTTCCGGGTGAACGTCGCCTACCGTCTGCGCCAGCGGGTGAACCTCACGCTCGACTGGAGCGGGCGCGCGGGCGCCGACGGCGGGCTGACGCAGACGGCGCGCACCGAGCTGAGGGCCTTCTTCGAATGAGGGCGCTGCTGGTGGCCTTGGCCCTCACCCTCGCCTGGGCGGCAGAGGCGCCGGCTGCGGCGCGGCTGGCGGCCGTGGAGTGGGCCGGCAACGCGCGCCTGCCGGCCGGCGTGCTGGCCGACTCGACCGGCTGGCGGGCCGGCCGCTCGCTCGACGGGGCGGCGTGGACGGCGCTGGCCGAGGGCGTGGCGCGCGCCTATGCGGCGATCGGAAACCTGGCGGCCACGGTGGCCGGCGTGTCGCTGAGCGACACCGCCGGCGCGGTGCGCGCGCGGGTGACGGTGGACGAGGGCGCACAGCACCGCTTCGGGGACATCGAGATCCTGGGAGCGCGCTCGCTGCCGGCGGAGGAGGCGCGGCGTCTGCTCGACGCGCCGGCCGGCGAGCCGTTCGCGGGCCGGCGCCTCGAGCGCGGCATCGGGCGCCTGCTGGAGCGCTACGACGAGCTCGGGCGACCGTTCACGCAGGTGCGCCTGCGCCGCGTGACGCTGCGCGGCGAGTGGGTGGACGCGCAGCTGGACGTGGTCGAGAGCGATTCGGCGGTGGTGGAGAACGTCGTGGTGGACGGCCCGCACCGCACCGCCGCCGGGACGCTGCGGCGCGCCCTGCGCGGCATCGAGGGGGCGCCTTACCGGAGCGAGCTGGCCGCGGCCGGGCGCTCCCGGCTGCTCGACCTCGGTGTCTTCGCGAGCGTGGGCGAGCCGCGTTTCCAGCTCACCGCGGCGGGCCGCGGCGAGCTACGCTACCCCGTCGTCGAGGCGGGGGGCAGCAGCTTCGACGGGATCGTGGGCTACCAGGGGCAGGACAACTCGCTCAGCGGGCTGGCGCGCCTGGCGCTCGCCAACATCGCCGGGACGGCGCGCCAGGCCGACGCCTTCTGGCAAGGCCGGGGGGCCGGCCGCTCGGAATTCCGCTTCCGCTACCGCGAGCCCTTCCTGGTCGGGACGCGCGTGACGGCCGGGCTCGGCTTCACGCACGAGCTGGAGGACACCCTCTACACCCGCACGGAATACGGACTGGAGGCGGGCCTGCCGCTGGGCGAGGGCGCCGCGCTCGGCCTCGGCGTGGAGGGCGGGCGCGTGGTCGCCAGCTTCGGGCCGGTGGCCAGGACCACCTGGCAGGGCACGCGGATATCGCTGCGCCGGCGCTCACGCGGGTGGCTCGACGGCGCCCCGTTCATGGATCTCTTCGGCTACTCCGCGGTCCTGGTCACCAGCCAGCGCTTCACGCGCGAGACGTTGCCGGACGGGAGCGGGCGGCGCGGCCGCCTGCTCACCCTCACGCTCGACGCCGCCGCGGAGCGGCGGCTGGGCGAGCGGAGATTCGTCACCCTCGGGCTCGAGGGCCGCTACCGCGACGGCGACCGCGCCGCGCTGCCCGTGTACGATCTCTTCCCGCTGGGTGGTGCGGCGAGCCTGCGCGGCTACCGTGAAGACGAGTTCCGCGCGGCGCGCTACCTGCTGCTGCGCGCCGACCACGGGTGGGGTCGCGCCGGGTCGCGCGTCTATCTGTTCCTCGATCAGGCGGTCTTCTACCGCGCGCCCGAGGCGGCGCTCTCGACGGGGGAGGCGGCGACGCGGTACCGTGCCGGGTACGGCTTCGGCGCCTCGTTGCCTTCGGGGCTCGGGCGGGTCGGTCTGGAGTTCGCCTGGGGCCGCGGCGACGGCCCGCTCGACGCCAAGCTGCACTTGCGGCTGCGCAGCCGTTTCTAGTCCCCCGGCGGTCGTATCCTTGCCTGGAGCCTTGCCGTCCGCCGCCGCGCGGCCGGCGGCCGGAGGTCGCGTGCGCGAAGTTCCCGTCCCCGCCACATGGGAAGAGGTGGAGCGGCTCCGCGAGGAGATCCGCCGCCACGACCACCTCTATTACGTCGAGGCGCGGCCGGCCATCGCGGATCGCGAGTACGACGCCCTGCTGCAGGCCCTGCTGGCCGCCGAGGCGGCCCGCCCGGAGTGGGTCGCGCCGGAGTCGCCCACGCAGCGGGTCGGCGGCCAGCCGGCGCCGGGCTTCGCGGCGGTGGCCCACTCCGCGCCCATGCTGAGCCTGGCGAACGGCTACACGCTCGAGGAGGTGCGCGAGTTCGACGCCCGGGTGCGCAAGGGGCTCGGCGAGGAGCGGATCGAGTACGTCGTGGAGCTCAAGATCGACGGGGTGGCGGTCGGCTTGCGCTACGCCGGCGGGCGGCTCGCCCAGGGCCTGACGCGCGGCGACGGGCGCGTGGGCGACGACATCACGCAGAACCTGCGCACCGTCCGCGGCCTGCCGCTGGTGCTGCGCCGCGCGGACGGCGCCGCCCCGCCGGACGATCTCGAGGTGCGCGGCGAGGTCTACATGCTGCGTGCCGACTTCGCGGCGCTGAACCGGGTGCGCGAGGAGCGCGGCGAGCCGCCGTTCATGAACCCGCGCAACCTGACGGCGGGCACCCTCAAGACGCTCGACCCGCGCGAGGTCGCCGGGCGGCCGTTGCGCGTGGCCCTGTACGCGGTGGTGGACGCGGCGCGCCACGGCCGCCGCACGCAGATGCAGGCGCTGGAGTGGATGCGCGCCCTCGGGCTGCCCGTGCGCCCGGAGGCGCGGGGAGCGCGCGGCGTCGAGGAGGTCGAGGCGGCCATCGAGTCGTGGCGCGGGCGCTACCGCGACTTGCCGTTCGACGTCGACGGCCTGGTGATCAAGGTGGACGGCCTGGCCGCGCAGCAGGCGCTGGGGGCCACGGCCAAGAGCCCGCGCTGGGGACTGGCCTACAAGTTCGAGACCGAATCGGCGGTCACGCAGCTGCTCGACATCGAGCTGCAGGTCGGGCGCACGGGGGTCGTCACTCCGGTGGCGCGTCTGGAGCCGGTGGTGCTGCTGGGCACGACGGTGGCGCGCGCCACGCTGCACAACCAGGACGAGATCCGGCGCAAGGACCTCAAGATCGGCGACTGGGTGGTGGTGGAGAAGGGCGGCGAGGTCATCCCCAAGGTGGTGGCGGTGGTGGCCGAGCGGCGCAGCGGCGGGCAGCGGGAGTTCGAGATGCCCGAGCGCTGCCCGGCGTGCGGGTCGACCTTGGTTCAGGAGGAGGGCGAGGTGGCGCTGCGCTGCGACGGCGTGGCCTGCCCGGCGCAGACCAAGGGGAAGCTGCTGCACTGGGCGTCGCGCGGCGCGCTCGACATCGCCGGACTGGGCGAGGCGGTGGTCGAGCAGCTCGTCGAGCGCGGCTGGGTGGGGGATGTGGCCGGGCTCTACGAGCTCGACGCCGAGCGCCTCGCCGGGCTCGAGCGCCAGGGGAAGAAGTCGGCGGAGAATCTGGCCCAGGCGCTGGAAGCCTCGAAGACGCAGCCGCTCGACCGCGTGCTCTTCGGGCTCGGCATGCGCCACGTGGGCGCAGCGCTGGCCGGGGCGCTGGCGCGGCGCTTCGGCTCGTACGAGGCGCTGGCGGCCGCACGGGGCGAGGACCTGCTGGGCGTGCCGGACGTCGGGCCGGTGGTGGCCGGCGCCCTCGAGCGCTACCTGCGCGACCCGCAGGCGCAGGCCTTGTGGCAGCGGCTGACCGAGCGCGGCTTGCGGCCGGGCGCGCCGGCGGCGGCGCCGGGCGGGGCGCCGTGGGAGGGGCTCGCGTTCGTGCTCACCGGCGCGCTGGCGCGGCGCACGCGGACGGAGGCGGCGGCCGAGATCGTGGCGCGCGGCGGCAAGGTCGTCGCGGCGGTGAGCAAGAAGACGCACTTCGTCGTGGCCGGCGAGGAGGCGGGCGCGAAGCTGGACCAGGCGCGCCGGCTCGGGGTGCGCGTGCTGGGGGAGGAGGAATTCGAGGCGGGGCTGGTCGATCCGGCCCGCCTGGGGGCGTCCGCGCAGGGAGCGCCGGGGGACGGGGAGTGAGTTCCGAGGCCTCGGGCTTCGCTCCGGATCCGCCCGGCGAGGTGTCCAGCCCCGTGGACGAGTGGTTCGCCGCGGGTGGGCTCTTGTCGCGGGCTCTGGGCGGTTTCGAGGCGCGTGCCGCCCAGCAGGCCCTGGCGCGTGACATCCACGGCACACTGGCAGCCGGCGGGGCGCTGGTCGGCGAGGCGCCCACCGGTGTGGGCAAGAGCCTGGCGTACCTGGTGCCGGCGCTGCTGTGGGCCGGCGCCAACCGCGAGCCCGTGGTCGTCTCCACCTACACCAAGAGTCTGCAAGACCAGCTGCTGAATCAGGACGTGCCGCGCCTGGCCTCGGCGTGGGGCGACCCGCCGCGCGTCGTCGTGCTCAAGGGCAAGGCCAACTACCTCTGCCACCGGCGCTACCGCCTGCACTCCGCCGAGGGGCGCAGCCGGCGCGGGCGCGCCACGCGCCTCGACGGCGACTTCGCCTCCTGGGCGCAGGCCACGGCCAGCGGCGACCTCGATGGATTCCCGTGGGTGAACTACCAGGGCGGCTCGGGACTGCGCGCGCGCGTCTGCGCCGATCCCGGCTTCTGCGGGCCCGGGGTCTGCCGCGTCACCGGCGACTGCGCCTTCCGCCGCGCCCGCCGCGATGCGGCGGCGGCCGACCTGGTGATCGTCAACCACGCTCTCCTGGTAGCCGGGCAGGCGGTGGGCGGCGTGTTGCCGCCGTTCCGCGCGCTCATCGTGGACGAGGCGCAGCACCTCGAGGGATCGCTGACCTCGCAACTGACGACGCGGGCCTCCTACGCCCGGGTCCGCTACGCGGTGGAGGGCTGGGGGCGCGGGCGGCGGCGCGGCACCGGGCTCGCCGGAGAGCTGGACACCGGGCTCTTGGCGGCGCTCGGCGGCGGTGAGCGCGCGCAGCTCTCCGAGGAGGCGCGGCGACTGGTGGGGCTCGGGCCCAAGGTGCTGAGCGCAGCCGAGCGCTTCTTCGGCCGGCTGGCCATGGCGCTCGACGCAGGTTCTCCGTACGCGCCGCGCCGGCGCTATCGCACGGCCGAAGAGCTGGTCGGCGAGGACTTCGAAGCCCTCGAGGAGGTGTTTACCTTGGGGGCCCAGGCGCAGGCCTGTCTCGAGGCGGTGGCGCGCGGGCTCGGACGCCTGGAGCAGACGCCCGACGTGGAAGACCTCGCGGCCGACGCGGAAGGCGCGCTCACGGAATGGTCGGGGGTGATGCGCGACCTCGGCCTGCTCACCGACCCGCGCGGGCGTGACCGCGTCCACTGGCTCTCCGGCGCCACCCCGGAGGCCGCCGAGCTTTCGGCCGCGCCCATCGAAGTGACGCAGGCGGTTCGCGAGTGGCTGCTGGCGGAGCTGCACGCGCTGGTGCTGGTGTCGGCGACGCTGCGGGTGGGCGAGAGCTTCGCGTACCTGCTCACTCGCCTGGGGCTGGGGGGCGACGGGGCGCTGCCGGTGCGCGCCTGCGTCTACCCGTCGCACTTCGACTGGCCGTCGCAGGTGCTCGCCCTGGCGGCCGGCGGCGAGGAGCCCACGGCCGAGGCGGTGAGCGACCTGGTGGCGCGGCTCTTCGCGCGCGTGCGCCGCAACACGCTGGTGCTCTTCACCAGCTACCAGATGCTGCGCCGGGCGCGGGCGCTGCTGCTGGAGAGCCTGCCGGAGGGCACGCCGCTGTGGGCCCAGGGGGTGGACGGCGAGGCCGCGATGCTCACGGCGCGCTTCCGCGACGCGCGCGGCGCCGTGCTCCTGGGCACGGCCAGCTTCTGGGAGGGCGTGGATTTCCCGGGCGCCGCCCTCGAGGTGGTGGTGGTGGCGCGGCTGCCGTTCGCGGTGCCGGACGACCCGCTCGTCGAGGCCCGCTGCGAGCGCGTGGAGGAGGACGGCGGCAGCGGCTTCCGCGACGTGCTGCTGCCGGAGGCGGTGCTGCGCTTCCGGCAGGGGGTCGGACGGCTGGTGCGCCGGGCTACCGACCGCGGCGTGGTGGTGATCGCCGACCCGCGCGCCGTGACGCGCTCCTACGGCGCCGTCTTCCGCGCCGCGTTGCCGGTGCCGCTGGCGCGCGCGGGCGGCGTGGGCGACCTGGTGGAGCGGGCCGCGGCGTTCTTCGCCGCGGGGCCCGGCCCGGCGGGGGAAGGAGAGCCCGGATGAGCGTCGTCGTGCGGGGCACGGGGCTGAGCCTCGACGAGGTGGTGCGGGTGGCGCGCGGCGGCGAGCGCGTCGAGCTGGATCCGGCGGTGCGGCCGCGGTTGCGCGCCTCGCGGGCCGTGGTCGAGGAGGCGCTGGCCTCGGGCGCGGCGGTGTACGGAGTGAACACCGGCTTCGGCAAGCTCAAGAACCGGCGCGTCGACGCGGGCGACCTCGGCGAGCTGCAGCGCAACCTCCTGCGCAGCCACGCGGCGGGGGTGGGCGAGCCGCTGCCCACCGACGCGGTGCGCGCCATGGGGCTCTTGCGCGCCGAGTCGCTGGCGGTGGGCGTCTCGGGCGTGCGCGAAGTCGTGGTGGATTCGCTCATCGGTCTGCTCAACGAGCGCGTCCACCCGGTGGTGCCGGAGCAGGGCTCGGTGGGGGCGAGCGGCGACCTGGCGCCGCTGGCGCACTACGCGCTGGTGCTCATCGGCGAGGGCGAAGCGGAGCACCGCGGCGAGTGGGTTTCGGGTGGGGAGGCGCTGCGGCGCGCCGGCCTGACACCGCTCACCCTGGCCCCCAAGGAGGGGCTCGGGCTGATCAACGGCACGCAGCAGTCCACGGCGATCCTGGCGCTGGCGCTCGCCGACGCCGAGCTCCTGGTGGAGGCGGCGGTCGGGGCGGCGGCCATGAGCCTCGAGGCCATGCTGGGCTCCGTCGCGCCCCTGCACGAGCGTGCCATGCGCGCCCGGCCGCACCCCGGGGCCGCGTGGGTGGCGCGCCGGCTGCGCGAGCTGACCGCGGACAGCGCGCTGATACGCTCGCACGCCGACTGCGACCGCATCCAGGACCCCTACTCGTTGCGCTGCGTGCCGCAGGTGCTGGGGGCGTCGCTCGACGGCCTGGCGTTCGCGGTGGGGGTGGCCGAGCGCGAGCTGGCGAGCGCCACCGACAACCCGCTGGTCTTCGCGCAGGCCGGCTCGGAGGAGCCCTGGCACCACCGCGTGCTCTCCAGCGGCAACTTCCACGCCCAGCCGGTGGCTCTCGCCGCCGATGTGGCGGCCATTGCCCTGGCTGCGCTAGGTTCCCTGGCGGAGCGCCGCCTCTACCGGCTGATGGACGAGGCGCACACCGGCTTGCCGGCCTTCCTGACGCGCCAGCCGGGCCTGCACTCGGGGCTGATGCTGGTGCAGTACACGGCGGCGGCGCTGGTCTCGGAGAACAAGACGCTGGCGCACCCGGCGTCGGTGGACAGCATCCCGACCTCGGTGGGGATGGAGGACCACGTCTCCATGGCCCCGTGGGCGGCGCGCAAGTGCCGGGGGGTGCTCGGCAACGTGCGGCGCATCGTGGCGGCGGAGTACCTGGCGGCCGCGCAGGCTCTGGATCTGCGCCGTCCGCTGGCGCCGGGGCGCGGCACGGCGGTGCTGTGGGAGGCGGTGCGGCGGCGCGTGCCGGTGCTGGAAGCCGACCGTTCGCCCGCGCCGGACCTGGAAGCGCTGGCTGCGTGGATCGCCGAGGGCGGGCCGCGCGTGGCCCTGGCGGCGGCGGGGCAGGCGGGCGAGAGACCGTGGCGGGAGACCCCGCCCGAGGAGAGGTCGCGATGAATCCGGTCGGGTCCAACCAGGCGGCGGGCGCGGCGGCGGGGCTGCCCGGCGCCCGCCTCGTGCGCGCCCCGCGCGGCGCCGAGCGCACCTGCAAGGGCTGGGCGCAGGAAGCGGCGCTGCGCATGCTCTGCAACAACCTCGACCCGGACGTGGCCGAGCGCCCGGACGACCTCGTGGTCTACGGCGGCACCGGGCGCGCGGTGCGCTCGTGGGAGGCGTTCGACCGCATCGTCGCGGCTCTGCGCGCGCTGGAGGACGACGAGACGCTGCTCGTCCAGAGCGGCAAGCCGGTCGGCGTCTTCACGACCACGCCCGACAGCCCGCGCGTGCTGCTGGCCAACTCGCTCCTGGTGCCGCGCTGGGCCACCTGGGAGGTCTTCTGGGAGCTGGAGCGCCGGGGCCTCACCATGTTCGGCCAGATGACCGCCGGCTCGTGGATCTACATCGGCACGCAGGGCATCGTGCAAGGCACCTTCGAGACCCTCGCCGAGCTGGCCCGGCAGCACTTCGGGGGTTCGCTGGCGGGTCGCTGGGTGCTCACCGCCGGGCTGGGCGGCATGGGCGGGGCGCAGCCGCTGGCGGTCACCATGAACGGCGGCGTCTGCCTGGCCGTGGAGGTGGACCCGGCGCGCGCCGAGCGGCGGGTCAAGATCGGCTACTGCGACCGTGGCACGGCGAGCCTGGAAGAGGCGCTCTCCTGGGTCGAGGCGGCGGTGGCCGGCAAGCGCGCGCTCTCCGTGGCGCTGACCGGTAACGCCGCCGAGGTCCTCCCCGCCCTGGTGGCGCGCGGGGTGGTGCCCGACGTGGTCACGGACCAGACCTCGGCGCACGACCCGCTCGGCGGCTACATCCCGGCGGGGCTGACGCTGGCGCAGGCCGCCGAGCTGCGCCAGCGCGATCCCGACGAACACGTGCGCCGCTCGCGCGCCTCGATGGCCGTGCACGTGCGGGCCATCCTCGGGTTCAAGCAGAAGGGTGCGGTGGCGTTCGACTACGGCAACAACCTGCGCGGCGAGGCGGTCAAGGGCGGCGTGCCGGAGCCGGAGGCGTTCTCGTACCCGGGTTTCGTGCCGGCCTACGTGCGGCCGCTGTTCTGCCGCGGCAAGGGACCGTTCCGCTGGGTGGCGCTGTCGGGCGATCCGGAGGACATCCGCCGCACCGACGAGGCGCTGCTGAAGCTCTTCCAGGACGATCCGGTGCTGGCCCGCTGGCTGCCCCTGGCGGCGGCGCGGGTGCCCTTCCAGGGTCTGCCTTCGCGGATCTGCTGGCTCGGCTACCGGGAGCGTGACCGCGCCGGCCTGGCGTTCAACGACCTGGTCGCGCGCGGCGTGGTGAAGGCGCCGATCGTCATCGGGCGCGACCACCTCGACGCCGGCTCGGTGGCCTCGCCGTTCCGCGAGACCGAGGCCATGAAGGACGGCTCCGACGCCATCGCCGACTGGCCCATCCTCAACGCCCTGCTCAACACCGCCAGCGGCGCCTCGTGGGTGTCGGTGCACCACGGCGGCGGCGTGGGCATGGGGCTCTCGATCCACGCCGGCATGGTCATCGTCGCCGACGGCACGCCCCAGGCCGCGGCGCGCCTGCGGCGCGTGCTGACCAACGACCCGGGCACCGGCGTGATGCGCCACGCCGACGCCGGCTACGAGGACGCGCTGGCGTGCGCGCGCGAGCGCGGGCTCCAGATCCCGGGCGTGACGCCGTGAGCCCGGTGACGGGCGCGCCGGGCGACTGCGATCTGCTCATCGTCGGCGCCGGGGAGGTCTGGTCGCCGGCCGCGGCGCCGGCCGACGGCGCCGCGGGGCTCACGGCCGGGGCGGTGGGGGGCGCGCTGCAGGAGACGCCGGTCGTCATCCCCGGCGGCGCCGTGGCCATCGTGGGCGACCGGATCGTCGCGGTCGGGCCCGGCGCGGAGCTCGAGCGGCGCTGGCGGCCGCGGGAAACACTCGACGCCGGCGGCGGGGCGGTCACGCCCTCGTTCTGCGACCCGCACACCCACCTGGCGTTCGGCGGCTGGCGCGGCGAGGAGTTCGCGGCGCGGGTCGCGGGGCGGCCGCTGCCGGCGGGGCCGGGCCGCGGCATCTCGCGCACCGTCGAGCGGACACGGAAGACTCCCGACGCCGAGCTGAAGGCGCTGATCCGCGGCCGGCTGGACCGCTGCCTGCACAACGGCGTGACTCTGCTCGAGGCGAAGAGCGGCTACGGACTGACCGTCGAGGACGAGCTCCGACTGCTGCGCCTGACGCGCGCGGCGGCCGCCGGGCACCCCGTCGAGGTCGTGACCACGGTGCTGGCCGCGCACGCCCTGCCGCCCGGATACGCGGCCCGCGCGCCGGCCTACCTCGACGAGGTCGCGTGGCCGGTGGCGCGGGCCGCGCACGAGCAGAGCCTGGCGCAGTTCGTGGACGCCTTCGTGGAAGAGGGGGCGTTCACGGCGGAGGAGGTGGAGCCGTACCTGCGGCGGGCGCGGGATCTCGGGCTGGGGATCCGGATCCACGCCGACCAGCTGACCCACGGGGGCGGGGCGCGGCTGGCGGCGCGGCTCGGCGCGGCGACCGCCGAGCACCTGGAGCGCGCCACGGCGGCCGACGCGCAGG
>Ga0315273_10008697_pt1 | contig 12833 bp, 8 predicted proteins | sample YL17G02_0_MG_FD_205753 | JGI IMG/M metagenome (GOLD analysis project Ga0315273, IMG submission 205753) | Sediment microbial communities from Yellowstone Lake, YNP, Wyoming, USA - YL17G02_0 | ecosystem: Environmental > Aquatic > Freshwater > Lake > Sediment | place: USA: Wyoming | collected...
CGTCGAAGAACAGGCGCAGGAGCGCGGTGCCCTCGGGCGCGCGCTGCTCGAACTTGCGGTGCGTGAACGAGAGGCCGATCAGGCCCGACAGCGCCGGTCCCTCCGCACGCGGCACGACGAGCCCCGCACCGTCGAGCGGGTGGGCGATCGAGGAAGCGGGGTAGGCGAGCGAGAGCGTCACCGACGAGCCCGCCGTGAACGCGCCGAGCGCGGCCGCGAGCGCGGGGTCGAAGCCCGCGGCGAGCCGCGCGGCCCCCGCGGCCGGGAGCGCGAGGATCAGCGCGTCGAACCTCTCGGGCGCCCGGTTCCGCGGGGTCACGAACCAGCCGCCGCCCGGCAGGGGCGTCACCGACTCCACCGCCGACCCGAGGCGGAGCACGTCGGCGGGCAGGCGGCGCACGAGCGCGTCGGTCAGGCCCTGGAGCCCGCCTGCGAGCGTGGCGAACAGCCCGTAGCGCGGCCCGCTGACGCCCGCGGCCTGGAGGCCCACGCCGGGGGGCGCGGTCGAGCCCGGGCGCGTGCGCTGAAGGCCCCTGATCACGCTGCCGTACTCGCGCTCGAGCGCGAGGAAACGCGGGAATGTCGCGCCGAGCGACAGGTCCTCGGGCGCGGCGCCGTAGATGCCGCCGACCATCGCCTGCGCGATGCGCTCGAGCGTCTCCCTGCCGAGGCGCCGCGTGACGAACGAGGCCAGGCTCTCGTCGTCGTCCTCGCCGCGCTGCGCGCGCGCGGGAATGTACGGTTCGAGCGCCATGCGCAGCTTGCCGAGCGGGCTGAACAACGGGCTCGCGAACACCGCGTCGAGGCGGGTCGGAGCGAGCAGGTAGAACCCGTCGGGCGTGGCGACGGGGCGCCCGTTGCGCACGACGAAGCTCCGGCGGAACTCCGGGCGCGTGCCGCGCACCTGGTCCGCGAGGCCGAGGCGTGTCAGGAGCGCGAGCGCCTCGGGCTTGTCGGTGATGAAGGAGTCGGGGCCCTCTTCGAACGTCAGGCCGCCTTCGCGCACGGTCGAGACGATGCCGCCGGCGCGGGGCGCGGCCTCGAACACGGCGACCTCGACGGGTGTCCCGGGGTCCGCGAGTTCACCGAGGCGATGCGCGGCGGCGAGACCGGTGATCCCGCCGCCGACGATCGCGATGCGCCGTGTCACGCCGGCGAGGTGTCCCGTTCGGCCGCCAGCCGCGCCATCAGCAGTTCGCCCAGCATGGCCACGAATTCGGGGTGATCGTTGACGCACGAGGCGCGGTGGAGCGTGACGCCGACCCCCTGCGCGGTCTGCTTCGCCTCGTGATCGAGGTCGAACAAGACCTCGACGTGGTCCGACAGGAAGCCGATCGCCTGCACGACGACCTCCTTCGTGCCCTCGGCGGCGCGGCGACGGATCACGGCGTTGATGTCGGGCTCGAGCCAGGGCGTACGGGGATCGCCGCTGCGGCTCTGCCAGCACAACTCCCAGTCCCGCACGCCGAGCAATTGCGCGACGCCCGCGCACGAGATCGTCAGGTCGGCCACGTAGGGCGACGTCTCGGCCATCGCGCTCGGGATCGAGTGCGCGGTAAAGAGCACCGGCAGGTCGGCCGGCCACGCGCCGCGCTTCTTCCCCGACGCCAGCTCGATCAGCTGCGCGTTGGCTTCGAGGAAGCGCGGGTGGTCGTACCAGGCGTCGAGATAGGTCACGTGCGGCCCGACGCCGCCGTTGCCGACGATCGCGCACGTCACGTCGCCCTTGTAGCGCTCCCAGCTCACCTCGGAGCGGTGCCCGGCGAGGATCACGCCCAGCGCGTGCTTCCGGCCGTCCTGGTTCATCTGCGCGATCACGTCGTGCATGTACGGGTCCCAGTTGCGCATCGCCACGTAGACCGGCAGGTCCACGCCATGCGCGCGCAGGAAGCGCTCGACGCCCAGGCGCTGGCGCTCGGTCAGCTCGTTGTAGGGTGAGCGCCCGCCGACGTCGTGGTAGTGGTGCTCGACGTCTACGAGGCGCGAGTCGGGCACGCCGCGACCGAACACGACATTGCGCAGGAACGGCATGATCTGCTCCGGCTCTTCCGGCCCGCCGAAGCCGAGGAACAAGACCGAGTCGATCGCAGGCAGGCTCAACGCGTCGCCTCGTGAACGAGGTCGACCAGGCGCACGACGTTGTCGACCGGCGTCGCGGGCAGGATCCCGTGCCCGAGGTTGAACACGTGCCCGATGCGGCCCTTCGCCTCGGCGAGGATGCGCCGGGTCTCGCGTTCCATCACCTCGGGCGGCCCGAGCAGCGTGAGCGGGTCGAGGTTGCCCATCACCGCGACGTCCTTGCCGAGCGCGTCCCACGTCGGGCCAAGGTCGACGCGCCAGTCGAGGCCGATCACCTGGCCGCCGGCCTTCTTCATGTCGGCGAGCAGCGCGCCGGTCCCCGTGCCGAAGTGAATCACCGGGACGCCGGGCGTGAGACCCGCGATCATGTGCGCAACGTGCGGCGCGACGTAGCGCCGGTAGTCGGACGGCGCGAGCGTGCCCACCCAGCTGTCGAAGATCTGGAGCACCTGGCAGCCCGCCTCGGCCTGGCGATTGAGGTAGCCGATCGTGCCGCGCACGAGCTTCTCCATCAGCGCGTGCCATGCGCCCTCGTTGCCGTACATCAGCGCCTTGGTGTGCTCGAAGTGGCGCGAGCCCTGGCCCTCGATCAGGTACGAGGCAACGGTGAACGGCGCGCCCGCGAACCCGATCAGGGGGATTTCGGGCTCGAGCGCCGCGCGGGTCGCCTTGACGGCGTCGTACACGTACTGCAGCGAGTCCGGGTCGACCTCGAGCAGCGCGTCGACCGCCTTGCCGTCGCGCACCGCCGGCTCGATCACGGGACCCTCGCCCGCGGCGAACGTCAGCTTGAGGCCGAGCGATTCGACGATCAGCAGCAGGTCGGCAAACAGGATCGCAGCGTCGACGCCGATCCGGCGGCGGGCGAACGTGGTCACCTCGGCGACCAGCTCCGGCGACTTGCACAAATCGAGCATCGGGGTCTTCGCGCGGATGGCGCGGTACTCGGCCATGTAACGGCCGGCCTGGCGCATCAGCCAGATCGGCGTGTAGGGCACGGGCTCGCGCCGGCAGGCGCGCATGAAGACGGAGTCGACGCTCGGGTGGAGCGGCGTGGACGACAGGGCAGGGGACGACACGTCGGTTATCTCCAGGCGAGGGAGGGGAGGTTGTTGGTCGCCTCGCATCATATCAAAATAGAGCGGGCGGAGGACCGAGGCCCTCCGCCCGTGAAAACCCGGCGCTTGCCGCCCCGAAAGGGGAGGCCTAGTTGCGATACAGCGACTTGACCGCGCCCCAGGTCGAGTTCGCCGACGGCGTGCTGCCGCAGTGTCCCGGACCCGTGATGCCGTTGTTCCAGTCGTCAATCGTGTGCGCATCGATGGTGGTCAGGCTTGGATTCAGGAAGTCCGAGGCCACCGGCGGAACCACCAGGCTGCCGATCTGCGCGTCCGCGGCCGCGATCGTCGCCGTGATGACCGACGGGTCCGCGCCATTGGCGAGGTTCAGCTTCGCGGCGATCAACTGGTGCGCGAGGATGACCAGCCCGTTTCCGCCCGACGGCTGGTTCAGGATCGAGAGCAGGTCCGCCTGATTGTAGGTCACGGTGCCGAGCGTGAGGCTCAACACCGGCCACGCGCCGGGGTGGTTCTTCCAGTAGCCCAGCGTGAAGGTGCAGTTCTGGGCCGCGGTCAGCGTGCTGACCACGAGATCGGCCGTCGGCTGGCTGTCGGTGAAGCCGCCGCCGCCCTTCGAAACCACGCGCACGACATACTCGGTGCCGGCCTCGAGTTCGTCGGTTGAGGTCGCGGCGACGCCGGTCTCGTCGAACAGCTGGCCCAGCTCGATCGCCATCCACTCCGAGGCGCCCATCGTGTAGTCGCCGGCGTCACCCCCGGTGGTCCACACCGGCACGCCGGTGAAGTCGCCCGACCTTACGAGCGCACTCGCGCCCTCGGGCCACGCGCCCAGCGCGTCGAAATCGGCCTTCTTCATCCACTGCGCGGTGAAGCCCTTCTCCGCGCCGCTCGCGCCGGCCTGGACCCGGATACGGACGGTCGAGGGCTTCGCCATCATCGGGCTGATGAGCGGGGAATCCAGTTCCTGCGCACGAGCAGGGCCCCCGAGGAGTGCCACGCCGACCAGTGCCGCCATCACCATTCGTCCGTAAGCAACCTTCATGGCTTCTCCTTATGGTTCGATCGTCCGCGCGGCCGAATCAGGTCACACGGCGGTCGTAAGAGCCCTCTCGCATGTCGCCGTGCCGCTTCGTTCGGGAGTGGATCCCGAAACTCGGCGACAACAGCACACGGTTTCGCCGGGGAGTGCGAGCCGAGGTGGGCGGTGTGAAGCGGATCAAGAAAGCGAGCGCGGTGCCCAAGAGCAATGTTGGCCGTTCCGCGGCTGCAGAAGATTGCCAAAGACCCAATTCTCTGTCAATTGCGACTTTCTACACGGTGGACCTCCCCGCGAGCGCAGCCCTGCCGTATGCTCGCACGGACGCTCCACGCTACGCCCTCGCTGTTCGTTCCAACTTCCGGCCCCCTCCGGGGCCTCGAGGAGACCTCAATGAGCGACCCGCGTTATCCCATCGGCAAGTACGTACCCCCGGAGGCCCCGGATGGTTCGACCCTGAACGCGTGGATCGAGGACGTGGCGGCGGCGCCCGCCCGGCTCCGGGTCGCGGTCGAGGGGCTGTCGGAGGCCCAGCTCGACACGCCCTACCGGGAGGGCGGCTGGACACTGCGCCAGGTCGCGCACCATGTCCCGGACAGCCACCTCAATGCCTACGTGCGCTTCAAGCTCGCGCTCACCGAGGCCGAGCCCACGGTCAAGGGCTACGACGAGAGCCTGTGGGCGGAGCTGCCCGACGGCCGCACCGGCTCGGTAGCGGTCTCAGTGGCGCTGCTCGAGCACCTGCACGAGCGCTGGCTGCGCCTCCTGCGCACGATGACACCGGCCGACTTCGCGCGCACGCTGCGCCACCCGAACTTCGACGGCCCCGTCCCCCTGTCCCGCATGCTGGGGATCTACGCCTGGCACGGCCGGCACCACCCGGCCCAGATCACCACCCTCCGGGCCGCGCGGGGCTGGTGAGCCCGGCCCTGGCCGCCGGCGACACGCTCGCGGCCGCACGCGCGCTGCTGGTCGCGCTCGGCATCGGCCTGCTGATCGGGCTGGAGCGCGAACGGCAGAAGGGCGAAGGCCCGAGCCGCGGCTCGGCGGGCATCCGCACCTTCGGCCTCGCGGCGCTCCTCGGCGCGCTGAGCTCCCTGCTGCCGCACCCGGCCGCGTTCGCGATCGCCGCCGTGTTCCTCGCCGCGATCACCGCGCTCGGTTACCAGCGCACGCGCACCGTGGATCCGGGGATCACGAGCGAGGTCGCGCTGTTCGTGACGTTCCTGCTCGGCGCGCTCGCGGTCGGCCAGCCGCTGCTCGCCTCGGCCCTCGCGGTCATCGTCGCGTCCCTGCTCGCCGCGCGCGGGGCGCTCCATCGCTTCGTCCGGCAGATCCTGACCGAGGCGGAGGTGCATGACGGTCTCGTCTTCGCGGCCGCGGCGCTGGTGATCCTGCCCCTGTTGCCAAACCGCAGCCTGGGGCCGTTCGGCGCGCTCAATCCGCAGGTCCTGTGGCGTCTGGTCGTGCTGGTGCTGGCGATCGGCGGGATCGGCCACGTCGCGCTGCGCACGGTCGGCACGCGCTACGGCCTGCCGATCGCCGGATTCGCCGCGGGTTTCGTCTCGAGCACCGCGACGATCGGGACCATGGGCGCCCGCGCCCGCCGCGAGCCCGAACTCTGCAATGCGGCGGTGGCCGGCGCCCTCCTGTCGACGGTCGCCACGGTGCTGCAACTGGTCGTCGTGCTCTGGGCCACGAGCCCGGCGGTCGTGCGCCTGCTCGCCGGGCCGCTCGCCCTGGCAGGCGCGGTCGCCTTGCTGTTCGGCTCACTTGCGGCCCGGCGCAACTCCCGCGGCGAGGGGACCCCGCCGGCGGATGCCGGGCGGGCGTTCGACCTGCGCGCCGCCCTGGTGTTCGCGCTCACGGTGAGCGCAATCCTGATCCTCTCCGCGGGGATGAGCGCCTGGCTCGGAACGCGGGGGTTGTTTCTCGCGGCCGCGTTCGCCGGCTTTGCCGACACGCATGCGGCAGCGATCTCCGCGGCTTCCCTGGTGGCCTCCGGGCACGTCCCGCCCGGGGTGGCGATCCTGCCGATCCTCGCCGGGCTCACGACCAACACGGTGAGCAAGATCGTCGTGGCGTGGACCACGGGCGGGGCGAAGTTCGGGTTGCGCATCACGCCCGGCCTCGTGCTGGTCGCGCTGGCTGCGTGGGTGGGCTGGGCGATCTTCCTCCGCTGATTCTCGGAAAACAGAAACGCCCCCGGAGCGAGCCCCGGGGGCGCTTCGTGTTTCAGCCTGCTCGGTGTGTCAGTCGCGGTACTGCGCCTTCAGCTTGCCCCAGGTCGACGGAGCCGCCGGCACCGGGCAGTTGAGGTCCATCTTGCCGTCATGCCGGAACACGTAGCCCGGGATCAGCACACTCGTGCGCCAGGTGAGGCCGCCGGTGAACAGGCCCGGGCAGACCTGGCCTTGCCCGCCCCCGAACCGCGGCAGCAGCGATCCGCTGGTGAAGTTGACGTTGCCTTCCATGTTGCCGGTCTGGAAGCCGGTGAAGTTGTTGGTCTGCACGTAGAACGACGTGAAAGTGCCCCCGAGGAGCAACGTGCCGTCCTGGAACGTGGACGGGACGATCGCGTTCTCCGGGAGCGGGGCGAACGACGAGTTGCGCGGCGAACCCGCGTACATCTCGAAGATGCCGCCCGTGTAGTTGGTCGTCCAAAACGTGTATGCGGGCACACCGTCGACGACGGTCGGCTGCGCGATCAGCCCACGGAAGATGAACGTGTATTCGGTGGTCGGGTCGTTCGCATCGAGGTCCTCCAACGGCGGGCCGAACATGCTCACGATGCCCACGCCCCGGAGTTCGGCGCCGGGGGTCACGATCCCAACCGCTGCGCCAGGACCGTACACGAAGGCAGGATCCCAGTCCCAAATCGGCCCGGCAAATGCCGGGGCCGACGCCATCGCACCGAGCATCAGCGCGGAGAACATCAGGTTTCGAATCTTCATACGTTCCTCCAGGATCGGCCGGGTTGCCGGCTACTGACGGTAGCGGGCCTTGACCGCGCCCCAGCTCGAGGCGTGGGCGGGAACCGGCTCGTTGAGGAAGACCTGGCCGTCGACCTGGTGGTCGTAGCCGGAGGGACGACGGAGTTCATTCGCGGTCGTGCCGGCGAACGTCCAGCCACCGCGCTGATTGGCGGGAACGTTCACGAGCTGCGAACCGCCGGTCATTGTGAAGATTGCGTTGAAGCTACCGCTGCCGCTCAGCGTGTTGAGCACGATCTGGAATTGGTCGAGCGCCCCCTCGACGAATTTCGTGCCGTCGGTGAACGTGCCCGGCGCGGTGGCGTTCGGCGGGTTGATCCCGTAATCGAACTGGGTCCCGCTCGTCTTCGAGTCTTCCCACACCTGGAACAGGCCGCCGGGCGCGTAGTCGATCACGACGAACGAACCGAAGTTCTGCACGTTGATCGGGGTCAGCGCGGTCATGTAGTAGGTGTACTGGTTGTTCGCCGTGTCGGGAACCAGCGGAGCGAACAGGTTCGGCGCGGGGCCGAGACTGTTGTAGACACTCCCCGGTTCGCCAAACGTCGACGGGTTCGGATTCGGCGACTCGTAGTCGTAGCCGAAGTAGTCGACAAAGAGCGTCTGAGCCTGTGCCGCTTGGGGTCGCGCGGCAACCAGACCCAGGACCGCCAGAAACAGCGCGATCGCAACATGCTTCATGTGGCGCACCTCAATGGGGGGAGCAGGGGAGTCACGAACACCCACTCGACAAACAAACGTCGCGGCCACCGCGCCACATCAGAGGGGCGAAATTGCGCGCATGGCCTCGAATCCGCATTCCAAATCCCTGTGGAACGCAGTCTTAGGAACTCGCAAGAGTCTAAGGGTCAACGTGGTTCAACGCAAGTCCCAAGTCCGAAAGTCGAGCCTACGGGGTCGGAGTGGCGAGGCCCTCCCGGGCATAGGCGACGGCTTCGGGGAACGGGAGTGCCCTGCCGCCCGCCCGCTCGGCCGCCCAGGCCTCGGGCCCGAGTGCCTGTTCTACCCGGGCCAGAAAGTCCTGCCGCTCCAGCTCTTCCGACGGTACGAGCGGGGAGCCCATGGCCTCGCGGAGTGCCTCAGCCGCCGCGCCGAGGCGTGCTGCGCGGGCAGCGTCGCCTCCGGCGAGCGCCAGCTGGGCGGAGGCCTCGAGCGCGTAGGCGCCCTCGCTCCTGGCGCCCAGTTCGTCGACCAGGCCAAGGCTCTCCGCCAGCGCCTCGCGGGCCCGCTCGGGCTCTTCGAGTCGCAGCGCGACCAGCGCAAGGTCCGACAGCGTAACTGCCGCAAACCCGCGATCGCCCACCGCGCGCATCATCGCGAGCGCGTCGGTGAACAGCCCGTGGGCGCTCGCGGAATCGCCCTGGCGCACGGCGACGTAGCCCAGGTTGTGCAGCGCAATCGCCTCGCCGCGGCGCTCCCCGAGCCTGCGGTAGAGGGCAAGGCCCTCCTCGCCGAACGCGCGCGCTGCCGCGAAATCGCCCTGGGCTGTCGCGACCGTGCTCAGCCCCGAGAGCGCGCGGGCCTCGCCCTTGATGTCTCCCTGGGCGCGGTTGATCGCCAGGCTCTCCTCGATCAGCGGCCGGGCGGCGGCGTAGTCCCCACGATATCCTGCCAGCCCTCCGGCGCGCACCAGGGCCTTGCCGCGCACCGGGGTGGGCGCGCGCGCCGTGTCGCGGTCGAGCGCGGCCTTGAGCATGCGCCAGCCCAGTTCGAAGTAGCCGCGCGCCGACCAGAAGCGCGACATCGCCGCCGCGAACGCGAGCCCGCGCTCGACGCCGGCTTCGGCGCTGCCGCACCACTCCAGCGCCGCCAGCAGGTTGCCATGCTCGACCTCGAGCCGGCGCCGCCAGACGCCCTGCTCGGGCCCGGTCAATCCGCCCTCGGCTTCCGCAGCCACTTTCTCGAACATGGCCAGGTGACGCTCGCGGGCGGGCGGCCCCTCGCCAGCGGCGTTCAGTTCCTCGAGCGCGAACTGGCGCACGGTCTCGAGGAAGCGGTAGCGGGAGGCGCTTGCGCCGCGCTCGACCACCGCGAGCGACTTCTCCACCAGGCGGGTGAGATGGTCGAGCGTCTCGAACTCGTCGCCGCGCTCGTCGCACACCCGGGTCGCGGTCTCGAGCGTCCAGCCGCCCGTGAACGCGGCGAGCGCGCGCAGGAAGCGTTGTTCCTCGGGGACGAGCAGGTCGTAGCTCCACTGGATGGTCGCGCGCAGCGTCTGCTGGCGCGGCAGCGCCGTGCGGCTACCGCCCGTGAGCAGGCGGAAGCGGTCATCCAGCTTCGCCCGGATCTCGGCGACCCCGAGCACGCGCAGGCGTGCCGCGGAGAGCTCGATCGCGAGCGGAATGCCGTCGAGGCGGCGGCACAGGTCGGCCACAATGGGCGCCTCGGCGTCGGTGATCTGGAAGTCCGGCCGCACCAGCCGCCCGCGCTCGACGAACAGGCGCGCCGCCTCGAACTCGACCACCGACGCCGCGGTCGGCGGCGGGTCGGTCGGCGGCAGCGCGAGCGTGGACACGCCGTGCAGCGTTTCGCCCGGGATCGACAGCGCCTCGCGGCTGGTGGCGAGCACGCACAGGTCGGGCGCGGCATCGAGCAGGATCTCGACCGCGGCGGCGCTCGCGGCAACGAGGTGCTCGCAGTTGTCGAGCACAAGCAGCGCCTTGTGGTGTGCGAAGTGCGCGCACAGCGTCTTGATCAGCGTCTGCCCGGGTTCCTCGCGCACGCCCACCGCGGTGGCGATCGTAAGCGGCACGCGCTCGGGGTCGGTCACCGGGGCGAGGTCCACGAACCACGCGCCGTCGGGCGATTCGGCGAGCAGCACCTCGGCCACCTTGAGCGCGAGGCGCGTCTTGCCGCTGCCGCCGACGCCGGTGAGGGTCAGCAGGCGCGTCTGAGCGAGCGCCTTGACGCAGGCTTCGATCTCGCCCTGGCGGCCGACGAAGCTGGACGACTGGCGCGGCAGGTTGTTGGGCGCGACGAGCGGCGCCTCGCCCGCCATGAGCGCCGACGCGCGGCGGATGCCGAGCACGTCCTCGATCTCGAGCCGCGCGCTCTTGAGATCCGGCAGGCGGCCGGCGAGGTCCTTGGTCAGGCTGCGCACGAGCAAGGCGCGGACGCGCGAGGGCGTGCGCTCGGGAAGCGCCTCGTAGTCCGGTTCGAGCTGGAGCGCGGCCTTCATGGACGTGATCACGTCGCCGGGGAACGCGCGCTTGCCGGTCAGGCATTCGTAGAGCACGCAGCCGAACGCGAACGCGTCGGTGCGCGCGTCCTGGTCGCCGGCCTTGATCTGCTCCGGGCTCATGTAGCCCGGCGTCCCGGACACGCCCCGGATCGCGGACGTGCCGGCTCCGTCGACCGGTCCGGCGATGGTGGCGTCGGGATCCCGCGTGGCGTCGAGCGCGCCCGGGGCGATCGTGACGTCGAGGTCCCCGGGGGCGATCGTGCGATCGAGATCACCGGGCCCGATCGTGGCGTCCGTCCCGCGGTGCGGCGGCGGCGCGTCGGTCGGGCGCGCGTCCTGCGCCGCCGGCGCGGCTTCGGCGGCGGTTGCGGTCGCCGGGCTGCCCTGGGCTGCGCCCGCGCGCGTGTCCTCGGCGAGCCCGAAGTCGAGCACCTTGACCAGCCCGCGCGGGCCGAGCATGACGTTGCCCGGCTTGATGTCGCGATGGATGACTCCGCGCTCGTGCGCGACCTCGAGCGCCTCGGCGATCTGCGCGCACACGCGCAGCGATTCCTCGATCGGCAACGCGCCGCGCGCGAGACGCTCGGCGAGCGACTCGCCCTCGACCTTCTCGAGCACGAGGAAGAGCGCGCCCGGGGCGGGCTCCTCGAAGCCGTAGATCGTGGCGACGTTGGGGTGGTTGAGCGCCGCGATGGCGAGCGCCTCCTGGCGGAAGCGCGCCAGCCGCACCGGGTCGGCGGCAAACTCGGGCGGCAGCATCTTGAGCGCGACCTCGCGGTCGAGCCGCGTGTCGCGCGCAAGGAACACGGCCCCCATGCCGCCCTCGCCGAGCTGGCCAAGGATGACGTAGGGACCGACCGTTGCGCCGGTTTTGATCATCGGGTCCCGGCCGGGCCGGGGATTTTGGAGTGGGCCGCCACGGCGCGAGTGTAGGCTGCGGGCCCCGGTGCGGCAAGGTGGTGCCCGCGCGGGTCGTCCATCCCGGGCCAGAGCGACCCGGCCCGGGATTTGGTAACCTGTCGGCCACGACCTTTCCGACCCGGAGGCAACCCATGTCCACGATGACGACCGCCGGCGCGCTGCTCGACCGGCTCGGCGTGCGCCCGGTGAATGCCGGCGCCGCCCACGGCAGCTGGCTCGAGACCCAGGGTCCCGAGCTGATCTCGATGAATCCCGCCACCGGCGAGCCGATCGCGCGCGTCCGGCAGGCGCTCGCCGCCGACTACGAGACCGTGATGCAGGCCGCGACGCGCCGCTTCGAGAGCTGGCGCACCGTGCCCGCCCCGCGCCGCGGCGACATCATTCGCGCGCTCGGCAACGCGCTCCGGGAGCACAAGGACGACCTCGGCCGCCTGGTCGCGCTCGAGAACGGCAAGATCCTGTCCGAGGGCCTGGGCGAAGTGCAGGAGATGATCGACATCTGCGACTTCGCGGTCGGGCTGTCGCGCCAGCTCTACGGCCTGTCGATGCACAGCGAGCGCCCGAGCCATCGCATGTACGAGCAGTGGCAGCCGCTCGGCGTGTGCGGCGTGATCTCGGCGTTCAACTTCCCGGTCGCGGTGTGGGCGTGGAACGCCGCGCTCGCCGTCGTCTGCGGCGACCCGGTCGTGTGGAAGCCCTCGCACAAGGTGCCGCTGGCGGCGATCGCGGTGCAGAACATCTGCCACAAGCTGATGATCGAATACGACTGTCCCGGTCTGTTCAGCCTGGTGATGGGTTCGGTCGGCGAGGTCGGCGAGCGCATGCTCCACGATCCCCGGCTCCCGCTGATCTCCGCCACCGGCTCGACACGCATGGGCCGCCGCATCGCCGAGATCGTCGGGCCCCGCATGGGCCGCACGATCCTCGAGCTGGGCGGCAACAACGCGATCGTCGTGCTCGACGACGCGGACCTGGACCTGGCGGTGCGCGCGGTCACGTTCGCGGCCTGCGACACGGCCGGGCAGCGCTGCACGACCACGCGCCGGCTGGTGGTGCAGAAGGGCGTGGCGAAGGATGTGGTCGAGCGCCTCAAGAAGATCTACGCCTCGGTCCGGATCGGCGATCCGCTCGACCCGGGGACGCTGATGGGCCCGCTGGTCGACGAGCACGCGGTGGCCGACTACCTGAAGGCGATCGAGACCGCGCAGGCCGACGGCGGCACGGTGCTCTACGGCGGCAAGAAGCTCGACCGGGCTGGTCATTTTGTCGAGCCCACGATCATCGCCGCGCGCGCGGACATGAAGATCGTGCACGAGGAGACGTTCGCGCCGATTCTCTATGTGCTCGAGGTCAAGGACGTGGACGAGGCGATCGCGGTCAACAACGGCGTGCCGCAGGGGCTGTCGTCGGCGATCTTCACGCGCGACGTGCTCGCGGCCGAGAAGTTCCTCTCCGCCGTGGGCTCCGACTGCGGGATCGCGAACGTCAACATCGGCACGTCGGGCGCGGAGATCGGCGGCGCGTTCGGCGGCGAGAAGGACACC
>Ga0315273_10008698_pt1 | contig 12833 bp, 4 predicted proteins | sample YL17G02_0_MG_FD_205753 | JGI IMG/M metagenome (GOLD analysis project Ga0315273, IMG submission 205753) | Sediment microbial communities from Yellowstone Lake, YNP, Wyoming, USA - YL17G02_0 | ecosystem: Environmental > Aquatic > Freshwater > Lake > Sediment | place: USA: Wyoming | collected...
TTCAGGAAATGAGAATGGCTTCGTCGCTCAATAACACGCGGTGTTCCCGCCCGCGCAGTAGGTCCCGTTCGGCGCCTCGCCCAAGTGCCATAGACGACTTCTTTCGCCCTCGTCATCGCCACGTAGAGGAGCCGCCGTTCTTCAGCAAGGTCGGCATGTGGCCGCGGTATTATACCCTCCTCGAGAGCACCGATTATAGTTGCCCTGACGGTTAGTCCTTTAGCTGCGGCCATGTTCATGATGCGGACACCCTTGCTTTCGTTCGCCGCTCGGTCTTTTCCTAGCGGTGCGATCTGGCTGAGATATCGGCCGAGGGTGACATCGGGCTCGGCGAGGTTATCGAGAGCGACGAGGAGTTCACGGAGATCCCCGCTAGTAGGAGGAACGACCTCGTCTCCCGTCGTCTCGACGATCCACTGGCCCCACCCGATCTCACATTCCTCTGGGGCCGGGTGAGCATCAAGCCACAAGAGCACGGACTCTATCAGCTCGCGTGCTCTTCTGGCGGTTGCAACAGGTGCGGCTGTAAAGTCTTCCTCGTAGGCCGCCAGCAACGCCTGACCGAACTGACAGTGCAGGCTTCGTGCCCTCTCGTAGATATAGTCGGAGAAACTATCGCCGATACCCGAAGTCATTTTTAGCAGGGCGGCCCAAGCGAGCGAATCATGTCGGTGAACGACTAAACGAAGGATCTCCAGCAACTGCCGGTTGTTTGGCTCAGCGAGCATCCGTGCGACGACATCAGGATCGGAATACGCGATCCCGATGCGATTTAATTCTTCCTTGACCAATCTACTGAAGTTGCCACGGTAATCTGTACGCAGCAGGACGAGAATTTCCGCCGGGGGAATCTCTTCGACATCAACGAGTTTCTGGATGAGTCTCGCGATACCGCGTGCCTCCGAGTCTTGTCTAGCAAACGAAAGAAGGGCGACTTCTCCTGGAGGCGAACCGGGCGCCGACTCAAGGCTGGACCGAGGTGGTCGGCCAGGGTCGCCCTCGATTATGTGGCTCGCCCACTCAATGATCCTGCTTCCGCAGCGTTGGGTGATGGAGAGCGGATAGTCGACGGCGCCGGGGTAATCGTCCGGAAATCGTCGGATTCCCTCGGGCGCAGCTTTGCGGAATGAATAGATCGATTGGTCGTCGTCACCAGCGCCGATTACGGAGCAACCCCGTTCACTAATAAGTCTGATGACGTCGAGGTCGCAGGCGTTGAGGTCTTGATACTCATCGACAATTAGGAGATCGTAGCCGACGCCGGCGAGGTCTGGGTGGTCACGGAGGGCCTTCCGCAGTGCGTATGGGAGTTCATGGAGCAAAGTGTAGGCGTAAATTGTACGGTGTTCTCCCCAAGCGCCGTGGAAGCGAGTCCTCTCTCCCGGTGTGACTTCCGGATTTTCCTCTGTGAGAAGCGACTCCCAATTCGCGGCCATCTCGCGCACCAGCTGGTCGAGCCTGTTCACCGTAACCCGTGCACGGCGAGCGAGGGTCGGACGAACGATCTCCTGGTACTCCCAATCGTCGGCGATTCGGAGGGGCTCCGGGAGATCCCCGGAACCGTGATTACGGACGAGGACTGAGATCGCAAACGAGTGAATTGTGCTCGGTCGCTCAGCGACGGTTGCCGGGTGGGCGGAGACCTTCTTTGCGAGTTCTCCAGTAGCTGCACGCGTGAAGGTGAGGAGGCGGATCCTTGGCGGTTCTACGCCGGAAATCAGTTGGTCGATCAGGGCCACAAGTGTGGCACTCTTTCCTGTCCCAGGGCCAGCAAGGATACGTGCGTGGCAATTGCGTTTATGTGCGAGGATTGCTTGTTGCTGCGGTGTGGGAGTGAACGGAGCCATCTCCAGATCTAAAACCTCATGATTGGTGTCTGGAATTATAGGACGGGAATTGCCTCCAAATCTGCCCCTCGAACAAGTGCACCCGTGAATTTCTTACGTGTCCCCCCCCAACTGCTGGGATGGTTATACCACCCCGCAAACTCTGCCTCCTTATTCGGAATCACTTTCTGTCTATTGCAACAAAACCACACTTTTTTGCCACACTGTAGTCTGACTCTATCCATTTAGCAGCGATTTTAGCAGAAGTTGTGCTTCGTGATTTAAACTCGTCAGAGGAATTTTTTAAAAATATTCCATTATTATCAACACTAATTCTCCCTCTAACCATGTATTCAATAAACAGTAAATCACAAATCGTCCCCTCAAACCAAGGAGTATCTCTGTCATATCCTGCAACCCACTTTATTTTTTGCCCACAACTACTTAAAAACTTTTTTGCATTTCGTCCAACATCGCAAGAACCAAATAAAATACCTTTATTGTATTTTCCGCCCTTCCACTTTTTCTTTGTTGCCATTGCAATACTTTTAAGATTTATATTCTTATTCCCATCTGCCCCTGCCAATCTACCTCCAATCCCATGTCCAGCTATATAACAAACCTTCAATGTCGGATGCTTAACAAACTTTGCGATATACTTAACAAGATCATCTTTGTCGTGATACGTCCTATAGCATAAATGCATGTCAGAAATATCCGACCAACCTTCTACAAATAAACGAACGCTCTTCCTATCAGAAAGATCGTTCTCCCATGGACTTTCAAGTACTAATACCTCCATCGAACGATGCATCCCCCACCCCCACGAATATTTCGTTATTGATGATCTTCTGTGCCGTTTGTCCAATTTCTTAGAAAATATCTCGATCTGTATTCAATTTTGATCCATGATTGGAAGGATCCAAACTACAGTTTCAATTTTGCCATTCATTTTTCCGGAATAAGGTAATCATCTAAGGCTTTCTTAAATTTCAAGATTGAAGCCTCCACTCTCTTCTTTCTTAAATTGACGTTTGAATTCCAATAATTAAAAAACTTGGTGTCTAATTTTGATAACTGAAAGAAGGTAGAGACATCTTTTGCTTCCTCCCCCCGACCGCGTTCCTTTTTATAGAAATCCAAAGAAGATCTAAACACTCCGTCAAGGGCAAAGTGAAGTGGAGAAAGTACTTTTTCGTCTTGGTATTCACACGAATATCTGAACTTCCGTTCCGCTCGGTCAGATTCGACATACTTTGATATCATCCCCCACGCGAAATGAAGAACCAGCCATTTGGCATAAGCTCTCTCCGGGTATCCATGCGCAGCCTTCTGAACACGTTTCATGGTCCAGTAACGGGATAGGTAAAACGGGATTGACCGTTGACCAAAGATATCTCTGTAATATCGTTCGTCAAAAAGACCTTCCTTCCCCTTCCTTAAAAGCGATGGATCGAACTCACAAGCAGCTATGGCTTGCGCCATTTCATCTTTCTTAACTTTGAAATCCCACTTGCTGCCTCCATGCAAAGTTTTAATCTCTTGATGTGACATTCTTTTTCGGAGATACAGGTACCCTCGTTTCCGAAACTCTCTCTCGAGATAAACCTGGATATAATCATTAGAAACAAGATCGGACGGTTTTATCGCGTTTTGCCAGTTTGTCGCTCTAACAATTGCACTGACGAAATCATCATATTCGTCCTCGCCCCCGGTCACCCTCGACACTTTGATCACTTTCACTATTAGGTTGGCCCGAGTCGAAGGGTTCTCCTCCAATGTCCTGGTAGTTTGCTGTCCGTTGATAACCTGGGGACGAACTACCCTCAAAATGTCGTCCGTCCCTTGAATGATCCTCTCTGCATCGTCGCATACAATCGTGACGCCGTTGTTGTAGTACCAAAAATTTTGAGGTTCCTTACTGATTGTTTCCGCCATCGCCTCGTTGATCGGATTGGATCCCGAACTGCCGAGATATCCACGAACGTTCCGAGCGAAGAGACGAATACCTGCCCTTGTGTACATCTCTCCGACATCCTTGGCGCTCATGGAAAATACCCAAGATTCTATTTGCTTGTCTGGATCTACCCGGTGAATCACTCCGTCAGCCTTCACGCGACTGTTCGATGTGATCCTTAGAGAAAGCGTAGGAACCGCTGGGGCAACCCCCTCCAGGTAATCTCGGAATATGATGGCAACCTGTGGGGCGTCAATAACGGAAATATCCACAAATCCCTTTGCCTTCCTCACCCGCCCTCTTGCCTCATTTATAATGGTTTTGCTGCATTTCCCGGTTGTCACATAATATAAGCGAAACTCATATTGCTTCTCTTTCACGCAAACGACAAGCTCTTCAAATCTTTTTCTGACGAGGGGGTCAAGCTTTGCATAGAAAGCGCTTAATACCTCCTTGTGCTCCCAAGGAAGATTGCCAAGATCGGCAAAGCCGATAACTTCGTTCCTATTTTCGTTGTGGTGCCCTAACGACTGCCGGAACTTGCCCTGAATCACATGGACTTGTCGCGCCTTGTCATCTATATGTATCGCATCGATGTTTTTGTCCCGAGCTTCTCCCGTGATGGCCCGCAATCCAATGTCCTCAGAGTCAACCAAAAATGCCTGAAGGAACCATAAAACAAAAGCCGAATCATCTTTCAGCTTGGAATTAATTCTCCTAAGCTGCTTAATTTCATCTTGGATGTCGCCAATCGAGATGCTCGGCCTCATATGCTCCCCCCCAACTCGGATATTTCTGTCAATACCAAGTTAACTTCCCCTTGTTTCGTAGACACCTGATCCGGCCAATAATCAAGGTTCCAGGATGTGCTTATGTCGAGCAAACGTTACAATTAACGGCATTCGGTCGATTCAGCTTATAAAAAGCCCCGCTAGAAGTCTGGCAAACCAGCGGTTGTCGCCCCGGACCGCCTATAATGGGAACCTTTAGCGCAGGTTCAGTTTTTACCCTTCAGATACGTCACCTCGAACGTCTTGCATGATCTAAATTTCTGCAGTCGATTGGAAACGGCAAAGGCATCGTTCATTTCGTAGTGCTGGAAAATATCTAGCCCGCGGTCCAGGAGGATCTTCCATCCGTGGTCAGTCACGATATGGCGAGCATGAATCGTGTTGCTGTCATCGAACTCCCAAGTGAACTGAATTCCGACAGTTGAGCTTGCCTCCTGAATCTTGGTCAGATATTCAAGTTGCTGTGGCCCCTTGAACTCGTCGGCGCCGGTCACCAGGTGGACAGCGATCTCGTCTTCTTCCCGCTTATCCCGGGCGATGCATTCGATCAGCTCCATCAGATTCCTGGCCTGATAAAAGAGGCGGATGTACGGGTCTGTGATGACGATTCGGGTCGCCCCCTTCAAGTACGGACCGAGAAGCCAATCGTAGCTGACACCTCGCTGGTTTTCCTGGAATGTCTGATGCTTTTCGGTCAACTCCTCTGGGGCGCCCCCCCCCTTTCCCGTGGATGCAAACCGATCCCTCTCGGATGAGGCCGCTTCGTCTTTCTCATTTCCATCCGGCCGGCCCTTGGGCCAGTACATTTTCGGGTATTGATCTTCTTCTAGCGTCCGGACCCCGACTGATTTATTCGAAGCGTCCGTGTATGTAAACTTTGCGTCGGCGAATGTGGTGTCGATTCGCAGTACCTGGTCTTTGACCCGCTTGCGCCCTTCGACCGCGAACCTGAGGATCTCCTCGATCTCTGCCTGCGACACCTCGCCCGACGGATACAGGATCTTCATCAAGCCGGAGAATGTTTTATTGATCCCGTCCCGATCGCGCGTCGAAATGTCCTTGGAAAGCGTGAAGTGCTCAGCGTATTTTTGCGAGAAGTCGTGGTTCCGCATGCTGCGCAGGATTTCTGCCAGGTAGTCGACCACGAAACCATACCCCGACGAGAACATTTCTCCGCGAATGATATCGATTTCCCACCCGGGGATGTAGAAGTGGATGCGGTCGAGGAAAGCCGAATCGTGAAACTTGTCTGGCAACTCTACGAAAAGGTCCGAGTGCTTGAGCATGTAGGGAACCGTGTGCTGGGTGTTCCCGACGAAGACAATCGACGCCTCGGCGCCCAAGGTTTCGATACCGCGCGAGAACGACTTGTTGGCCATGTAGTTCTTCAAGATATCGACAAGAGCTTGGTCAATCCGCTTTTCCTTCCCGGCAAACTCGTCGAAGGCAACCGCGTCCCAATAGCCAACCAACCCGATCTTTCCGGTTGAATTGTTTACGAAGAGCTTGGCAACGGAAACTTCCCCTCCCGAGAGCAGGATGCCGTGGGGAGAAAATTCGGAGTAGATGTGAGACTTCCCGGTCCCCTTCGGACCCAGCTCGATCAGGTTGTAGTTCCGCTCGCAGTACGGGATCAGGCGGACGAGTTGCAACAGCTTGCTCCGCTTGCTGAACATCTCGGGGTTGAAGCCGATACTCTGGAACAACAAGTCGATCCATTCGTCGGTAGTAAACTGCTGGCGTGCCACCAGGTAACCCTCAAAATCGAAGTGCGAAAGCTGAATCGGCTTGAGGTTGTTCAGCACCCAGGGGCTTGTGTTCTTGTCTTCAGAGAAAATATATTCCAGGTCGGCGATGCACCACACGCCGCTGACCAGCAGCTTCGGATGCCGCTTGACGGTATCGCTGTCGACGAGCACCTTGCTGATTCCAAGATTCGCGAAGGTGGATTCGTAGTTGTCCGTCTTGTCGTTGAGCTGAACGCTGATCTTGTCGATGACCTTGTGGCGCCCCTTCTCTTTCGTTTCAGATCGGATCAGCCCGGCCTCATTGCGATGGACATAATTCTTCCGAAGGATCTCCTTCACCGTCTCGATACCGGCCTGAATGCTGTATTCTTCGGAGGTGGCGCAATACTGCCCGAGTAGATACTCGAGAACATACGAAGGGACGATCGCGTTCCCCTTCACGGTCTTTACCAGGTCTTTCCGGACAACCAATCCGGGGAACTTCTCGTTTATTTTCTGGTCAAGCGCATTCATGTCGCACCCGCCTTTAGAAGTCGCTGCCGAACGCAAGCTCAATGGTGAGGACAATACGCTCAATCTCTACCTTCGTTTCCTTGTTTTGCACAATCAGGTAGTATTCGCGCTTCTTGTCGTAACTGCCCGACTTGATCACCAGCGTGGCCGTCTTCTTGCGATCGCTCATCTGGTCCGATTTGCTGTCGAACGTCAACGTGACCTCGTTGCTGATGTGCTGGTTACCGTCTTTCAGCGACACTGTTACCGTCAATGGGGTCACCTTATCCGAAACGGGTTCGAGCTGGATGAACTCAAACCTTTGCATGTTATTGACAACCTTCTTGGTGGTGCCAAGCAGTGAGATGCGCACCTCGCGTGCCTGCTCAGCCCCACGAATCCCCTTCACCGTGACAATGGGAACTACAATTTCCTGCAGCATGGCGCCGCCATGAATGAAGCGGGACCCGCCGCTAAAGTGAAAACGGTTGTTTCCCTTGGGGATCCAGAACTCCATGCCGCCTTCCGCCCCCGCGGTGCTGACGGTATCGCCATGCCAAACATTTGTAGCGTCTCCCAGATTTTTCCCTATCAGGTACCGTTTCTTGGCCTTGATCGTGCCTTCCGGCTTGCTTTCAAGGCCGCTCTTGTCGGTCTGCCCGGGGGGGCTGTCCTGATAAAGAAACCCGTGATCGGCAGTGACGAGAACCAGACTCCCATTCAGACTGTTGATGACATAGCTGACGATGGCCATTAGTTCGCCGATCGCAGTGCGGACCGCGGAAAACGTTTTCGATTCCGTCGATGCCGAATCACCCATCGCATCCACTTGATTGTGGTAGATGTAAACGACCCGCCACGGCTTGATGAACTCCCTCCCGCCATCCCGACTCATGGACAGCAATTCTTCCGATTTGATCGCGATCCCTTGGTACGGTTGAAGCACCTTGCTCCTTTGATCCAGCGACGCGCACGGCAGATCATCGACTTCGACTTCCCCGCCATCCTTGAAACGCATCGATTGGTGAGGCAGCAGAGCCGCCATCCCGAGTGCGGTGTAACTCGGCAGCACACCCAACTGGCTTCCCAGGTTGGCGTCAAACCGGCTTTTCGCGTTGAGCTCTTCCGAAAGCTCAACCGCCGCCTCAAAACGGAACGCGTCGCTCACGACGACGTAAACCCTTCCCTGCGGGTAATCCGCGAGCGCGGGGGCTACGGTGCCTGTAAAGAAACTTTGCTGATTGGGAATACTGCCAATTTGCCATTCTTTGAGCAGACTGTGGGATGCAGTGTCGATAAACGTGCCCCATGTGATTCCGATCTGGTCCAGGAACCATCCGCTGTAGCAGTCTTCGATCTTGTCCCGCAGCGCCTTCAAAATATCGGCCCCGGCCAACTCCACCTCGTCCGCGACCTCATGGAACCGCCGGTAGAGCCGATCGAAGCGGTGAAGTTCGGAAGTGTATGCTATGTACATCGCGGCGGCGTCCGGATAGCTGAACCCCGAACCATGTTTACCGCGCAATTCGAATAAATCGGATGCCGCCACCAGGGCATCGTAAATCTTTCGGTAGTCAACTCCAGAAACCGAAACCCGATCGTTTGTCCAATGTCCGTCCAACCGATGTGCAACGACCATCTTCACAAATTCCGGCGTCGAATTCCCCGCGTTAATCTTTCCCACCAGGCAATGGATTAAATGCTTCTCCACCGCTTCGAAAGTCATGCACTCCAGAAGTGAACTCTCGTCCAGATCCCCAAGAAGTGATTCCAGCTTGAGCTGCTTTGCAGTTGCGCGAGAAAGATCGTTATAGGCAGGGAAATGATGTAGGTTATTCCGCCAATGGTTGGCGAAGACCGACGCCGTCAATGCCTTATCCCGCGAAGGCAAGGCGAAATGGCGCAGTGAGAGAGGAAGGGTACCTTTCAAGGTGATGGCGATATCGGTCACGAGAAGGCGAATCAACAGATCCTGCAAGCTCGGCGACGATTCCGAATATCCGAAGGTCTCTCCCATCAATCTCCAGAAAGAGGGAGCCAAATCAAATTTGCAGATGCTATCCCAAGCAGATTGGCCAGGCAAGGCAATCTGTGCGTGGACGGTTGCCCGCAGATCATCGAACAGCTTCATGAGGATAGAGAATGTTTCGGGCTGGTCCGCCTTCGATAGCACTCCGAGCATCTTTACATCCAGTTCGGCTACGCCATCAGCTGGCTTGACCCATTTCTTCAGGCGATTTACCCGATCCTGATTTCGAAAAAACGCGCCTCGCTGCGCGATGTGCGCGCGAAGGGCCTGTTGTTCCAATCCCAGTTCGCTGAGCATGATGGATGCCTGATCTGCGTGAAATATACGGCTGTACAGCTTAACATCCAGCAACGGGTCGACCGCCGGAGTCGGCTCCGCGAAGGGAGCGTAGACGAGATATCGGCCGATCTGATCCTTCAGTTCGAATTGGATCTTCAGCTCCAGGGAACCAGCCTGGTCAAGGCGGACGACCTGAACTCCGTCGATTTGAAGAGCGGCGATACCCTCGTCGAACTCCTTTTCGACGTCGTACCAGAAAACCAGACGATGCCCTTCTTCGTCGAAGACGGCCTGAAGCTTGCTCTTGAGTTGCGCTGCAATCATCGCGAATGCCTCTTTCGACTTGTTTCGGTCTATTCGCCTGCGCCGGTAACCGCCTTGACATCCGCCAGCAGGTTGCCGAACTTGCCATAGTTCACTTTCACACCCTCATCGAGATCCAGCGCGATCCGCTGATCGGCGTAATGCCGCAGAAGTTCGTCGAAGACCACCAGTTCGTCCTTTTTCTTCTTGAGGGTATCGAGTTGTTTCTGAAAGCGGTTGCGTTCGACAGTCGAGGTTGCCGCTCCGATCTCGTTCGAGAGGAAATCAATATGCGCGGAAACCTTCCCCTGCAGCGGCGTAACATATTCGTTCCGCATTCGGGACAGAGTGGACTCGTTGTATCGGTGTAAATAGACCAAGCACTCGAAGGCACGTTGCTTGCCGCTGGAGAATAGCCAGTAGATCGGTCGCTTCTTGTACGTCTGCAGGTGATCCTTGAAGAACTGCGTACTGATATACCGGCGGATCGTATCTTGCGGAGTCTCGCCCCCTTTGGGCGAAAGCACGGCAGCAACGAATTTCAGGTTCTCTTCCAGCGTCTCGCTTGACCATGCGGCACGTAGAAATTCTTCAAACCGGGCGACGGCATCATCAGGAAACCACTGCATATCCATGATCGGCACGATGCCGTCATCGTCAGCGGGAAATTGGTTATATTTAGCCGGGTCGAACCCAACATTTCCGCAGTTGGCGTAAACCAGCCCCGGTTGATCCAGGCTGTATCGCCCCATCATGCAACCCACAGCGTAGGAGATGAATTCCTTCATCGTGTCGGCCAGCAGCAGTGTTTCCATCTCATCTTCACATTTATCGCTGCCATAGCGGTAGTGCGGGTTGCAGGTCAGGGTGATTTCGCTGAGCGGCACCTCGGGCGTCAACTCATCCTGCAGTCCGTAGGCGTCGATAAAGATGCCGTTGTTCTTTTCTTCCAACCGCTGCATCTCCAGAGTCATCTCCCGCCAGTGGGCGCGAAGTTTCTGGTTCGTGGCCTTCAGGGTCGGCTGGCGGTTGTCGGAATGCAACAGCAGGAGGCAAGTGAAGTCCCAGGAGGTTTCGTAAGTATCCCAATCGTTTCGAGCAATCGCGATTAGTTGTTGAACTGTCGCAATTGATTGAGTCAACATGTTTTCTGGGAAAAATGCAGGAAGTTTTGCGATATCACCAGGCTGATAGTTTAAAGTTGGCGAAATTATCGGGAACACTGCAAGCATGACGTTCGAATTAATTAATCCCATGATGGGTTCTAATGTAATACCCGTTTTCACAAAGAGTGAAGAACCTGCATTGTCGAAAAGTGAGTTTGTGCTCAGACGAGCAGATGTCTTTCCGGACGTAAGAGCGTTCCAAGTTATGCCATTTTTGAATATGAATTCTATATTGTAATTGTGCGAACGAACTTTTCCCGTCTTATTATCTTTGAAGTTCTGAATAGCAAAACCATCTTTTTCCCAATTCACGTAGTAATCGAGGTTGCCATACCATTTTCGGTAATCCCCGCCTTTCTGATACGGAAACCATTTTTTACCACTTGCCTCGGCATCATTTCTCGAGGTGGCGTTTCGCTCGACATTCATCACGCTAACTTCAGGCCAGAGACGTAGGAAAAGATTGTTATCCGCAGTTGCCATTCCAAGTCGAGTATCGGCGTGGTCGGTCAATGAACCATGAGCAAACAATCCTCGGATGTTAGCAGTAGCTGAATACGCAATCGGGCTCCCGGGGATTTTCTTGAAGTCGGCGGCAGAGGCGTAGTAGAACCAGCCGCAGTCTGGGTTCTTGATAGCTTCCATCGTATATCCAGCCATTTCAACATCGCCACCTCTGAAACCAACTAATCGAACATAGCCCCCCACTGAATTAGGGGAGTATCTGTTTTCAAAGTTGTATGCACAGATCTGAACCGTTGCGCCCTTGAATCCTGTTAATGGCAGCTCAACAAGGTTAGTTAGAATTTTTCGGCCCGTTAATAGGTCTCGCAATTTCTCATAAGATGAAATATACATCCATACATTTGGGCTCATTATACCGATATGGGCGGCATGAACAGCAAGTTCAGAACAACGGACGACAAAGGCTGAAAACAGGTCTGACTTCACATCAGCATAATTATCTTTCAGCCAGGCCCCCAACCGGCCATTCATCCCCTTCCCGCCCATATACGGAGGATTGGCAATCACCACTTGGTATTTCGGGCTCAGGTAGTCGGCCTGTTGCAGAACCCGCAGCACCTTTTGGTGGGTCGGGCTCAGGAATAGTTGTTCAGAGACGTCCTTCGATTCCAGGATCTTCAGCATGCCGGCCACATCGGTTACTTCCGGGCGAATCAGGGAGCCAAAGTTGTCCGCTTCTTCGAACTGACGAAGGGTGGCTTGCAACGGTGCCGTGAAGAGATCGCGCCCGATAAAGTCCATGTAGTTCTTGAGTTCGTTCGGGTCGAATGTGATTTTCTTCAACACGCAGACATGGGGCCGGACATTGGTCTGGAAGAACCGGCGATATCGCCCCCGCGCTTTCATGGTCAAAGCAAATGCGGCTAGTTCCCCAGCTCGCTCGTCTATTTCGATGCCGTACAGATTTTGGGTCAGGATCTTCCCCGGGATTTCGGAACGCTCGTACCCCGCCTCTTCATAAATGACATGGAGCAGGTCGAAAGCGTAGGTCAGCATGTGGCCGGAACCGCACGCGGGGTCGCAGATTTTCAACTCTTCGGGACTGTTTATGCGCAGAAAATCGGTTTCAGGTTGCTGGGGCTTGATGTAGTAATCCATCCGCTCGATCAGGCGCGAATCAGGATGATTAAGAATCCATAGACGGCCTAGTGAGTTTTCCACCAGGTAGCGGACGATCCAGTGCGGGGTGAATAGCTGGGTTGCCGCCGGGATGTTCTCGGGGGTGATCTTCTGGTTTTTCTTAAGGCCTTCGAACACCTCGTCCTTTTTCTCGGAGATGTAGAACTGGTAAAGCCAGCCGATGATTTCGACCTCTTTCCAATCCTCCTCGTCGATTTCGGTGACCAGCTTGCGAATGAGCGAATCAGAATGAAGCAGGTTGTCGGGAAGGAGAAGCTCGGTTTCGTCGTCGATCCGCTCGAAGAGAAACGGCATGGCGGTGTGCAGCGCATTGCATTGGGCAACCAGAAACAGTCGGTACAGCTCGGCGTCCTTACCGCCGTCCAGCTTCAGTTCGACCACCTTTTCCTTGTTCAGCCCCGGAAGTGCAATCTCCGCGGCCCGATTGAGAATTTCGGGGACTGGGCTGTTGCCGGGATTGCTCAGCACCCGGCAGCCGTGCTCCAGAAAACCGTTCACCTCCATGTACCGAAGCGCCATGAAGCGGTTGAACCAGGTATAGGCGATCGCCTCCATGACCTGCTGGAAGCTTTCCCGA
>Ga0315273_10008699_pt1 | contig 12831 bp, 12 predicted proteins | sample YL17G02_0_MG_FD_205753 | JGI IMG/M metagenome (GOLD analysis project Ga0315273, IMG submission 205753) | Sediment microbial communities from Yellowstone Lake, YNP, Wyoming, USA - YL17G02_0 | ecosystem: Environmental > Aquatic > Freshwater > Lake > Sediment | place: USA: Wyoming | collected...
CTCATTCCGTACTCAATCGGATCTTCAATTGTACAAATATTGACTCTAATCGTATTTAAGATATTTAGTACCGCATAAAGGGTGGTCGTTTTTCCGCTGCCGGTCGGACCGGTTACCAAAATCATTCCGTGCGGTTTTTTGAAATTGGATTTGAGAATTTCTAGATTTTTACCGATTACTCCAAGTTCTTCTAACGACAGAGGCCTGGTCGATTCGGGCAACAACCTCATCACCACATTTTCTCCGTAGAAACTGGGAATGATGGAAATTCTGAGAGCAATGACCTCCTCATCGATAGAAAATTTGTATCGTCCGTCTTGGGGAATACGGTGTTCGTCAATTTTTAAACTAGAGAGAATTTTTATTCTGGCCACCAAGGCTTCTTCTATCCCACGGGGTAGCTTTAAAATATCTCTTAAAACACCGTCGACTCTTAATCTGACAATTACTTCCTGCGCTTGAGTTTCAATATGAATATCTGACGCCCGCTCTGCAACAGCATAGGTCAAAATGGTATCCAAGACTTTGATTATCGGCAAATCTTCGGCCGCTTTAAGTAAATTATCGCCCGGGGTGGCTTTTTTTAAATTCTCGGCGATTATTTTATCGAAATCGGCTCTGATATTTCTTTTGTATTGGCCCAGGGCTTTACGGATTTCGTCCGCCGAGGCAAAATGCGGTACTACTTTTAGCCTTGAATGGCGCTTGGCAAACTCCAAAGCCTCAAAATCTTCAGGGTTCTCCATCGCCAAGAGAAGTTTCTCTTCTTTTTTACCAAAAGGGACCATCCGGTATGACCGGGCCATCTTTTCCGGAATCAAAGCCAGAACTTCATCGGGGATGACCTGACGGGAAATATCGGCGTGAGGAACTTTTGTGTGTTCGGCTATAAGCTTGCTTAGAGCGTCCTCGTTGATATAACCCCTGAATATTAGGACGTCTTCTACTTTCCTACCCAGGTCGGCCGCCGACTGGGCGGCTTCGTCAAAATCCGTTTCCGTGACGAAGCCTGAACCGACGATTATTTGCTTAAGTGTTTCTAAAGGCAGTTTCATGGGCAGTATAATTCGATTATGACTAAAGCGTGTTCTTTTATCAATACAGCAAGACCCATTAACTCCTCATCCTAACCAAATAAGTAAAGAGAGAAATGTTTTGGTTTATTTTTTTATTTTCTCGTACCAATCGTTCAAAATCCTCGCCACCAAGTCTTTTGCCCCAAGGCCTACGGATAACCCGACTATCAACACAATCGTATAGGTTAAGCCTTGAAAAAAGGTAGAAATAAGTCCCCTGGCTATTTGTAATTGGTCAATAGCGGCAAAAAAGGCAATAACCAGGATTATACCGCGGGAAAATTTCCCAACCGGTTTTGCCAATTCATGGTCGACCGAAACCAAAGCTCCCCTAACTAAAGTGTCTACAAGTCCCGCCACAAAGTACCCGGCGGCAAAGATTAACGAAGCTGCCAGAACATTAGGAATATAGCCCAACACCCTAGCTAAAACCAAAGAAACGCTGGATAGGCCTAAAATATCGACAACGGCCAAGAAAAAGACCAAAATAACAATCCATTCAAAAATCGTGGCTATTAGTTCGGTAAAGGTAAGTTTAATTTCGGCTTTAACCAAATACTTTTCAACACCGATTATGGCGCTCAGTTTTTCAAACTTGACCAGTTTTAAAAACTTAATCGTCAGTCTTTTTACCCAAAAGGCCAGAATTAGACCAATCGCGAAAATAATTATCGAACCCAAGATGCCCGGCAAAACCCTGGCGAAAGAAATCCAGACTTCACCCCAGGAAGTAGTCAGAGCTGCTTGCCAAGAAGAAAGTGCATTCAAAGTTATTCACCCCCCTTCGCCCTCCGCTTTTTTTGTATAAAATAACAGGCGAACCCTCCCGTAGCCTTGGCGGAGGAGGGTCTTCCAAATCAAACGGGCTACGTGGGGCAAGCCCCCTAACTATTTATAGGATGACCCTGTTATCATTTTGCACAAGTTTTCACAAAGAATCAAGTTTTTACACACTAAAAAAGAAAAACCCATCTTGCGATGAGTTTTTCTTTGCTCTGGAGGCTAGTAACTTGTAAGACTCGTTAGCTCCCCTCCCTCGCACGAAACGAAAAAGGCTCGCCTTTCGGCGAGCCGCTTTCGTGCTCTGGAGGCTAGTAAGCCAGGTTCTGTTTCCCCCGCCCCGCGTAGCTTTACGCGAAGTGGGGTAGACAACAATCCATCTAAGCCCTCAAACTTCGAGGCAAGATTCGATTCCTCGAATCGTCGAGAAAGCTATCTTATAATGCCTCATTCGGAGGTTGCAGCGGGGAGGATTGCCCCCTTCCTTCGCCTTACGGCTTCGGAGGGCCCCCCATAGCTTTATGCGACGGAGGGCTTTTCACTCGTGCCTTCTACCTTTAGGGTAAAAGGTCGACATAGTCTCTGTGGCTCTAACTGGCGGTCTCCCGCCCCCGCTTACGCGGGGCACCCTGCTTTCTGCTGCCTGGACTTTCCTCCCGCCTAAATATGAAATTTTGGCGAGTAGTTGTCCTTCCTCCAGAGCGTTTGTATTATAGCAAAATGAGGTCGATTTTTCCAGTATTTTTAATCTTTTGAAAGGAGATACTCTTTTACTAAAACCTGAACGGAAATTACAACCGGAATGGACATAACTACCCCAACCACCCCGGCCAGTCTAAAACCGATCGCCAAAGCAAGCAACGTAATAATTGGGTTAACGCCAACCGATTTTTCCATCACTTTAGGAACAAAAACATAATTTTCGATTTGTTGAACCAAAAAATAAACAGCCGCGGCGGCCAATCCCATTACCGGCGAAATACCCAAACCGATAATAACTCCCGGGATTGCCGATATAATCGGACCTAAATACGGAACAATTTCCAAAAGTCCTGAGAGTATGGCTAAAGGTAAACTAAAGGGAATTCCCAAAATACTAAGACCAATATAAGTAAGCGTTCCAACCAAGAACATTAAAGCCAATTCCCCCCTGGCCCAACCTCCGAGTCTGGCCTCCAGCATATCAATTATTCTCGATACGTCTTTTTTCTTTGAATCGCCAAAGAAAAAACCCAGAGCCTCGTCAAGCTTCTCCCTGGTTAGAAGCAGGTAGAAAGCCAAAATTAAAACCGTAATTACTCCCAAAACATTAGAGAAAATGGAAACTCCCAATTTCACCACCTGACCGGGAAGTGTTCCTATTTGAGAAAGGATTTGCTTTATAACTTGTTCACTTATAAAGGTGGGGATTCCGATATTACCTAAATATTTTGGCAGGCCTCCGGCAAAGGCGGAGCTCTGTTCGATAAGGGGCGGAATTATGGCTCCGATTACAAAAGCAAAGACACCTATCGCAACAATATAAACAACTAAAACCGAAAGTGCCCTCGGAATTTTATACTTCAAAAGACGTGTTACGGTTGGGTCTAAAATCGCCATGATAAGAAGAGCTACGACTAACTCTAAAATAATGTCTCTAATTGAATAAAGAAACCACAAAAAGAGTAAAAAGAGGACAGTAAAGACGATTGTTCTGTGCGAAATCTCAATTTTACGCGGCATGGTTATTTAAACTATTTTACCTAGCTAATGTACCATTTTTCGACCAATTTTTCCACCTTTTCTTGCCACCCGTTACAAGAGATATCAAACCAATTTATTCTTCTGTCTTTTCTAAACCAGGTTAGTTGTCTTTTGGCATACCCATGTTCATCAGCTTTCCAATTATTAATGGTTTCTTCCCGGCTTTTTTTGCCTTTAAAATAATCGCTCCACTCCCGGTAACCAAGCGAGCTCATCGCTTGATGTTGCCAGGTTACCTTTTCTCCAATTAGCCTTTTAACCTCTTCTTCAACCCCCCTTCGAACCCTTTTGTCTACTCTTTCATCTATCCTTTTGGCAAGTAATTCTTTGGGGGCCGTCAAACCGACAAACAGAACATCGGCTTTAAATTTGACCGGTTTTTGGGTTTGGCTATGAGTTATTGCCAACCAATTGGCAACTTCGACTGCCCGGACAAGCCTTCTTGGGTTATTTCTGTCCGATAAATTTAAGGAGGCGGCTTTTATGGTATCAAAGTTGGCTAAAATATCAAAAAGTTCCTCTCGTGATTTTCCGACCAAAGATTGCCTTAGTTTTGCGTTTTTAGGTATTCTGACCGTTTCGATACCGTCACTTATGGCTTTAATATAAAAGCCCGTACCGCCGGTTAAAATAGGAAGCTTTTTTCTCTTCCAAAGGTCGGCAATAACTGTTTTAGAATATTGAACAAATAAGGAAACACTGAATTCTTGACTGGGTTCAACCAAATCATAGCCCCAGACACTTATTCCATTAACACAGTAGCTTCCGCCCATTTCCTTATTTCGAAATTTGAATTTTGCGTTTTTCGGCAAATCCTTTCCGGTTCCGATATTTAATTTTTTATAAACTTGTCTCGAATCGGCAGACACAATCTCGCCATTATATTTTTTCGCCAGTCTTATGGCTAAGGCACTTTTGCCCGTAGCCGTCGGTCCGCAAATAATTAATAGTTTTTTCATTTAACTTGAAGCGCTTGAGTATTTTGTCAAAGCGAAATGCCATAACTTAAAAGACAATAGTATTAATAAAATCCCGATAGCGAAAGAAACGACGATTCCCTGAATACTAATAAGGCCCATTAGCGCCTTGGCCGGAACACTTATCATCACACCGACCGGAATCAAATAGGTTAAAATTCCCTTTAGGGGTTCTTTATAAATATCAATGGGAAACCTCCCCAGGTTGGTTAAGTCCCGATAAATCATAACCAGATGGTCAATTTCCAGAGTAATTATTGCTAAGGATAAAACAGCGATATGGAACGCCGTGGCTATTAAAAATCCGTTTACCAGTAAAAGTAGATATAAAATTGTTTGGAGCCAGCTGGGGTTAAGAAGAGCGCCTATATAAATTACAGCAAAGACCAAAGGAGGAATTGTAATTAAATCGATTAAATCGGCTCCGCCCATCAAAGACCTAAATAGGCTGCTATACGGTTTTGTAAGAACCAGATCGAAATCGCCGGAAACTATTAAAGGTCTAAAGCGATATACTTCCCGGAAAAGAAATTGTGTAATAATGTCGATTAAATTAAATGTTAAGAAGAAAAAAATCACTTGAGGAGCATTATAGCCAGCCAGACTCTTGGCGCCTTTAATTATGAAATAGAGAAATCCGGCAAAAAAAGCAAAACGCATAAGCTTCCCCGTTAAAAAAATCAGCAGTAACATTTTTTGGGCAAGCCAAGTCATAAAAGAGTTTTTGCTCATTAACCACCATATTTTTAGATAATAAAATAGCCTCTTCATAATTATTTTCCAGGAGAGTTATAGACCTTTAACCCTCGATACCAAATAGTTTTCATCAAAAGCCATAAAGTTAAAGCCCAAAAAGCTGAAACGATAATACCCTTAATTAGTAAAAGTCCGCTTATTTTTCCCAAATACGCCTGAAGGGGAAAAAAGATCAGATAGGGAAAGGGTGTCAAATAAAGAATTTTTTGTATCGCTGAGGGTAAGATATCTAAAGGAAAAAGTCCCCCCGAAAGAAATTCAACTGCCACCACAATGATCAGAAACTGCATCCCCCAACCGGCTTCAGGCATCCAGAAAGTAATTGCACTGACGATAAAAATCAAAACAAAAAAGATAAACATGGCGAGTGCTACCAAAAGAAAAAATCCGCCCAAAGAAACAGGATCTTTCTGAAAGAAAAATTCCGGCTTAAGGATTAGATAAAGGATTACCCATTCGCATGTTGCAAATAGCAGATTGAGGGCTTTGCTTGAAATATCCCGCGTTATCCAATATTTGAAATAACTGACAGGTTTTAGAAGTAGATTTACGATTTCTCCCCTTTGAATTTCCCCGGCTACGTCCTGCGCTCTGGCCGAGAGAACAAATGCCCTTACGATAATTAAACCAAAAACGTAAGTGATTATTTTGGCTTTATCATATCCGAAAATTATTTTTTGCGTTCCCGAAAAGACGGAATCCCAGAGGAAAAAAACCAAAACAATTTGCATAACGTTTCTGACTCTCCACATGACAAAGCTCAGACGGTAGGCAAATTCCTGGGCGAAGGAAATTTTAAAGACCGATAAATATTTCTTCATTTACGAAAGGCTTTCCTGGTTTCTCCCCGAAAGACTTTCCTGATAATATCTTCGATATTTTCTTCTTCAATTGTTAAATCGGCAATCGGAAAGCTTTGTAAAAGTTCCGCAGCTGCAACGGCCGCGGTTGAGCGGGGTACGTTAATTACGACTTCGGGGAACTGAATTTTTTTCACCTTCCCTATTTTTTCTAACTCCTTAAGGTCCATTTCCTTCGAAAGTGTCAGCTTAATAATTTTTTCTTTTGCAAATCGGGCAATAAGTTCATCTAAAATTCCATCAAAAATAATTTTTCCTTCGTCAATGACAATCACCCTTCTGGCCAGATTAATCAGGTCATTCATATTGTGTGAAGTAAGAAGAATCGTCGCTTCGTGCTTGCGGTTATAGTCATAAATAAAATTCCTGATTTTTTCTTGGGCAACAAGGTCTAAACCAAGCGTCGGCTCGTCAAAAAAAAGTATCTCAGGCGTATGCAATAGAGCGGCAATAAGTTCCAGCCTCATTCGCTGACCAAGGGAAAGCCTTCGGACCTGGATATTAAGCAGTTTTTCTACTTCCAAGAGAGTCACCAACTCTTCCAAAGATTCTTTGTATGCTTTTTTCGGAATTTCATAAATCGCGCGGTTTAGCTCAAACGTTTCAATCGCCGGCAAGTCCCACCAGAGCTGATTCTTTTGACCCATAACCAAGGAGATTCTTTTCAAAAATTCTGTTTTTCTTTCCCATGGATCAAAGCCCAAGACTTGGGTAACCCCGGCCGTAGGAAATAGAAGTCCGGCCAGAATTTTTAAAGTCGTAGTTTTACCGGCGCCATTCGGACCGATAAAACCCACCAATTCTCCTTTGGCTACGGTAAAGGAAACATCTTTTAAAGCACGGGCAATTTTTTTCTTGGGGCTAACTATATTTTCGAAAGCCCCGATTAGACCGGGCTTTCTTTCGGTTACTTCGAAGTTTTTGACTAAATGGTCAACAATTATGGCCTTTTCCACTTTAGCCAAGTATACAACAAACAAGTTAGATATTAAGTGAGCCGATATAGTGATATAAAGTGCAAAAAATCAAGAAAAGCACGCAATATCCTAGTATCGTTATATCGTTATATCTTTCCCTAACGGAGGACTTGTCTTTTGAGCTTCTTGCCGGGAGTAAAACGGGGCGAACGATGCGATTTTATGGTAACCAACTTATCTGTCTTTGGAATTTTAACTGTTTTGCCTTTCATCGAGATAACCCTGAAAGTTCCAAAACCGGAAAGAACAACTTTTTCACCTTTAGCCAAAATCCGACCGATCTCGTCCAAAAAAACTTCAACGGCTTCGGTTGCCCCTCTTTTGGTTAAATGGGCTTTTCTGGCTACTTGTTCAATCAATTCTCTTTTCGTCATTTCTGGCTGATATTAGGACAATAGAAATAATTTGTCAAGTCTTTGGGCAATTATTTAGCTTTAGTTGTTTCAACAGCTCTTACTTCTCGAATTACGGTTACTTTAATTTGTCCCGCATATTGGGTTTCTTTTTCAAGTCTTTGGGCAATTTCGTGGGCCAGAATTACCAACTTGTCGTCATCAACTTCTTCCGGTTTTACGACTACGCGTACGTCACGACCGGCTTGAAAAGCAACGGACGATTCGACGCCCGGAAAACCGGCAGCGATTTCTTCAATTTTGGTCATTCTTTTAATGTACTGTTCATGGGGCTCATATCTGGCACCGGGTCGGGAACCGGAAATTGCGTCGGCGCTCCACACGACGACCGACTCAACCGAAGAAAACGGTTTGTCTTCATGATGTTCAGCAACCGTTGCCACCACCTCTTTTGGAAGTCCGAATCGTTTAAGTGTCGCTACTCCTACTTCAACATGTGTTCCCTCCTCTTCCGTAACCACCTTCCCGATATCGTGGAGCAGGCATCCCAAGCGGACGACGTCGATATTGGCACCCAATTCGTTGGCTATTGCGACACCGATTTTTGTCTCTTCTATGGTATGAATTCCCAAATTTTGACCGTATGAAGTTCTAAATTTATAACGGCCGATAAGTCTGACCAGTTCGACCGTAAGATTAAAAACTCCACATTCCTGCGCGATTTTTCGGCCTTCTTCCAAAAGGACATCCTCCATTTCGTTTTTGATTTGTTTAACTACCTCTTCGATTCTGGAGGGTTGAATTCTTTGGTCTTTTATTAAAAGTTCCAAAGCTCGTTTGGCAATTTCACGCCTAACCGAATCGAAAGACGAAAGTCTGATTTCATTTGTTTCGTCCAGCTCAATTTCAACACCCGTTTCCTTCTCAAAAGCCCGAATGTTTCTTCCTCCTGCACCGATTATTCTTCCTTTAACGTCTTCATCGGGAACCGTAACGGAAGAAACCGTATATTCCGCTATGTAAGAAGTCGCTCCGTGCTTTATGGCATCCGCCAAAATTTCTCTGGCGACTTCCGCCGACTCCAAACGGATCCTTTCTTCGGCTGCCCGGACTTTCTTGGCAATTTCCGCGCTTAAATCTTTCTGAACTTCGTCAAGCAATAACTTTTTAGCCTCATCTTCTGTCATCGATGAAACTTTGGCGAGCCGTTCAACGAGTTCTTCTGATTGTTTTTTGAAAACTTCTTCTTTCTTGTCCAAAGACTCTTTCTGTTTTCTCAAATCTTCAACTATTATTTTGAGCTCGCTGGAACCAAATTTGTTTATATCATCAGATGTTGTCATATAATTTGAAGCCAAAGAAGCGCCAAACCCCTATTTAAAGAGAGGTCTTGAAAGAAGCAGCCGATAAGCTAAATCTTCTCACGTTTTCTTTAACTCCGCCTCAAATTTTACTCTTTTTGTCCTGAATGTTCAACCTTAATACTTTATTGGATGAGCAATAGATTAATATTTATGCTTGGACTATCAAGAAACTGATATCAGTACTATAGTTCGAACCATAGTACCGTAATTATTCCTCGTGGACTAGGCCTATTACTTTTGAAATAACATCCCAACCAAAGCCTTTTTGTGCCAAAAATTGGCTCTTTTTTTGTTTCGCTTCCAATTTTGGTAGATTCTTCCATCGATATGCTTTATTGTCCAAAAGTTCTTTGGCAATTTTTCCCTCGTCAACTTCGGTGTCCGAGAGCACTTCTTCAATTATTTCTTTTTTTACCCCTTTAATTCTTAATTCATAATTCATAATTCTTTTTGCTCTCGGCTTAAATTCCTGTCTTTGCCCAATCCACCAAATGGTAAATTTTTTGTCGTCAACAAGTTCCAGGCGAACTAACCGCTCGATAAGTTCGTCTTGAATGCTTATGTGAACCTTTTTTCTTTTGAAGTAATCTTTAATCTCTTTTTCGCTTCTCGGTCGAAGCGTGGCAAATCGCAAAAGTTTATCTAAGACTTTTTGAAATTCGGCTTTTTTTATAATTTGACCGATTTCTTCTTCACTTATCTCTTTCTCAACCTTAAGCTTCAGTTTTACAAAGTTTTCCAGATCAATTCCAAAGCCAAATTTATTATCGAGATAAATATTTACTCTTTTTTGGTTTCTTTGAGGCTTGATGGAAGTGATTGTCGGCATAAAAAGAAGAAATTAGAGATATTAAGATATTACGATATAAAGCGAAACGCTACTACTTACGATTCTTTATCTTCTACTTCACCGATTTCTTTAGGCAGTTTTTTGCCCGAAGCGGCCAATTCGCGGATTTTCTTATCCAGCTCCTCCGCAAATTTAGCGTGCTCATCAATATAGGCTTTGGCCCCAAATCTCCCTTGGGCTAGGGGTTTGCCTTCATAGTTAAAAAACGACCCGCTTTTATCCATAAGCCCGAGCTCTACCGAAACGTCCAAAAGTCCGCCGGAGCGGGAAATCCCTTCTTTCTCCATGATGTCAAACTCGGCGACCCGTAAAGGAGGCGCTACCTTATTCTTGACAATTCTGGCTCGGTGGCGGGAACCGATAACCATATCTCCGTCTTTCAAAACCTCTATTCTTCTTAAATCAATTCTGACGGATGAGTAAAACTTAAGAGCCATTCCGCCGGACGTCGTTTCCGGATTGCCAAACATAACGCCGATTTTTTGTCTTAATTGATTGGTAAAAATCAAAACTGTTTTTGATTTGGAAATTGCGCCGGTTAATTTTCTTAAAGCCTGGCTCATTAAACGCGCCTGCATACCCATCACCGCATCACCCATTTCTCCTTCAATCTCGGCTCTGGGAACAAGTGCCGCAACCGAATCGACAACTACGACGTCAACCGCCCCTGAACGGATAAGGGTTTCCGTAATTTCCAAGGCCTGCTCGCCCGTATCGGGTTGGCTCATGAGAAGGTCATCCAGTTTTACGCCGATAACCTCCGCCCTCTGCGGGTCCACAGCGTGCTCTGCATCGATAAATGCCACCTGACCACCTTTCTTTTGCGCTTCTGCGATAACAGAAAGAGCAAGAGTAGTTTTGCCTGATGCTTCCGGTCCATAAATTTCGGTTATTCTGCCGCGAGGCAAGCCCCCAACTCCTAAAGCCAAATCAAGGGCAATTGATCCCGTCGGAATACTTTCGACTTTTAATTGCGCCTCTGTTCTATCCCCGAGTTTCATAATCGAGCCCCTCCCGTATTGCTTTTCGATTTGTTCCATGGCCAGACGAATTGCCTGAAGCTTAGCCGACCCGCCCTCTTGGCGTTTAGTTTCTTCGACTTCTTTTTTCTTTTTTGCCATAGTGCCATCCTTTTATCACACGTATCAAGAAAAATCAACGCGTGATTTTATAGAGCGAAATATGTAAAATGCAAAAAACCCAAGATGCCAAATTATAAGTACTGTCCTTACTGCAGGGGGGAACTAAAGATATTCCGTAACGGTTATATTTGTCCCACCTGCAGTAAAAAAATCTATATTAATTCCTCACCTACTGCATCTATGCTAATTGTTAATAAGGACCGGGTTCTCTTGGCCGTCAGAGGAAAAGAGCCTAAAAAAGGAGCTTATGATGTAATCGGTGGATTTCTTGAGCTGGGTGAGCATCCTGAAGTGGGCATAGCCCGAGAAGTTAAAGAAGAAACAGGGCTAAAGGTAAAGATATTAAAACTACTTGGTATCTATATGGGGGACGATTATAAATATCAGGGCGACGATGTCCACACGCTTAATTTTTATTACATCGGGAAAATTATAAGCGGGCGATTAAAGGCTAATGATGATATTACCTCGCTTAAATGGTTTCCTATAACAAAGCCCCCCAAAATGGCTTTTACACACCAGGCAAAACTGATGCGGGATTTTATCAAGTGGTATCAAACAAGTCGGGGAGCCGGGAATTGAACCCGGTCCGGACGCACCCCATGCGCCCATTCTACCGGTAAACTACTCCCCGAAGAAAAATGCTGATATATTTTATCAGTAGAGGTCTATAAATGGAAATTATTACTTTTGGACAGGAAGTTGAAAAAATAATTAAGAAAGGAGGTATTGGCGTTCTTTCTACCGATACTATATACGGCTTAGTTGGAAAAGCTTTATCCAAAACAACGGTCTCAAGGATTTACAGGATTAAAGAAAGAAAGCCGGATAAACCCTTAATTATTCTTATCGGTAGTCTTCGGCAATTAGATCTTTTTGGTATTGCCGTAGACAGTAAAACACAATTATTACTCAATCGATTTTGGCCGGGTAAGGTGAGTATAATTCTTCCCTGTTCCCGCCCGGATTTGGAATATTTACACCGGGGAACCAATTCGTTAGCTTTCCGCTTTCCAGATTATCCGGAACTGACCAATTTAATTAATCAAACCGGGCCTCTCGTGGCTCCGAGTGCAAATCCCGAAGACTTAAAACCGGCAAAAGATATTGCTCAAGCCAAGAAATATTTTAGCAGTAAAGTCGATTTTTATGTCAACTCCGGGAGACTCGACTCGCAACCGTCTACTTTAATATCAATTAAGAATGGAAAAATCGAAGTTCTAAGAGAGGGGGCCGTAAAAATAAACGCTTAAGCTACCCGCTCCTTAAGTGCGGAGTAAGCGAAGCTTGGCATAGCATTATCAGTTACGCTACGCGTTCCTTCAATGCTCTGTAAAACTTCTGAAGATAACCCTCGGCTTTAACCCAATGTATCTCTCCCATCCCACGCTCGGCCAAATTTCTTTCGATATTGGCCAAAACCATTAAATGGGCGGCTTTGGCTGCCTGCAGTAAAGATATTCTATAAACTTCGGCCGTTAATTTTCTGGCCGACTCTTCGGCTTCCGAAGCCTTGGCAACTTCGTCTTTTCCTTCCAAGTCCTGCCAGAATTTAACTTGCATCGAGGCAACTATTGAAGGCTCAAAAGCCAGTTTTAATTCGTCTTTTATTAATTTATAAAACTTTTTAACACTGCCTGTGGCTTTTACCCAATTTTTTCCGTTATCCTGCTCCAAAAAAGCTTCGATAAAATATTTAGCTGCTTCTTTGGCCAATGTTTTCGATAGACCATACTGTTTTTGTAAATGTTGCAAAGCAAAATCCCTAAACCTGGTTCCTTTTGGCACTTTCCGAAGCCGCCACCAAGCCAATTCAAGTCCTGCAACAACCTGTGGATTGAATTGAAGGTGTTCAATCGAATCATTTCCACCAAACCTTCTTCTTCGTCTGGAAAAATCCAATATCGCTTCTTTTAATTTTTCCGGGGTGAAGTCGGGCAAGTGGTCTTGTTC
>Ga0315273_10008700_pt1 | contig 12831 bp, 11 predicted proteins | sample YL17G02_0_MG_FD_205753 | JGI IMG/M metagenome (GOLD analysis project Ga0315273, IMG submission 205753) | Sediment microbial communities from Yellowstone Lake, YNP, Wyoming, USA - YL17G02_0 | ecosystem: Environmental > Aquatic > Freshwater > Lake > Sediment | place: USA: Wyoming | collected...
CACGAATATTCTGGCCTTTGAGTCCTCAACAATCTGCAGGTAGCTGAGGAAAGCGCCCAGATTGTAGAAAACGAGAAACAGAAGCAGGGGGGCCACGGCAGAACTGACGCTCAGTCCCGAGGTGAGGAACAGGGCCAAAACGACAACGAACAGCAGATCACTGGGGGCAGGTTCAACGATCACAAAAAAGCTGCATACCAGCATGAGCCAGATCGCAGCATGCTGAAATTGTTCGCGCGACAGTCCCATGAATGCAACACCCGCTGGCCGACGCACCATTGCACAGCTGTTGTTCAATATGCGTTCTCCCCCCTGAGAAGTGCGAAGGGTGTCTTTGCAAGGATGTAGAGATCGAGTGCCAGAGACCAGTTCTCGATATAGTAGAGATCATATTCCACGCGGCGTTCGATTTTCAAAGTCGTATCGGTTTCTCCGCGCCAACCATGGATCTGCGCCCAACCGGTGATCCCTGGCTTCACACGGTGGCGGGCGAAGTAACCGTCCACGACATCGTAGTAGAGCTGCTCAGCCGCTTTGGCACGGCTGGCGTGGGGTCTTGGCCCCACCAGCGACAAGTTGCCGATCAACACATTGAACAATTGTGGGAGTTCATCCATGCTGGTGCGGCGAATGAACTTGCCCACACGGGATATACGCGGGTCATTCTGGGTTACCAGTTTTTCAGCTGAAAAGTCTGACAGGTTGTGATACATTGAGCGGAACTTGTAGACTTCAATCAGTTCGTTGTTGAAGCCGAATCGCTTTTGCTTGAAGATCACCGGGCCAGTGCTCTCGAGCTTCACGGCGATTGCTATCAGCACCATGACGGGGGACAGCAGCAGCAGCGCAAGGCTTGCAATAAGCTTGTCCTCGATGGTTTTGAGAATGTTGCCCCAGTCACCCAGCGGCCGGTCAAACACATCGAGGAAAGGAACACTCCCCACATAGGAATAGGCGCGGGGACGATAGCGCAGTTTCTGGTCCTGCGCGCTCAGTCGGATATCGACCGGCAACACCCACAGGCGCTTGAGGATGTACAGTAATCGTTCCTCTGCCATCAGGGGCAGGGTTACCAACAAGAGATCCACCCGCGCACTGCGCACAAACTCAATGAGCTGGGTAATATTGCCGAGCGTGGGAATGCCGGCCGGGTTGGGCAGCGCACGGTCGTTGCCGCGGTCGTCGAAAATGCCAACCACGGACACATCCGAATCATCATTATTGGCAAGAGCATCATAGAGACGCTGCGCCGGTGCACCGCCCCCCACCAGCACCGCGTGCCGGTTGAGTTGACCATGCCTGTTCCAGTGCCGGACGAGCGCGCTCAGGAAAAGCCGCATGGCCGGAAGGCCGATGAACCCGGCCATGAACCAGGTTCCTAGCCATACGCGGGAATAGTTGTCTGCGCCTTTCAGGGCAAACAGTAAGACGGTTGTGATCGCAAACAGGAGCGACCAGCGTGCCAGGCAAGTTGACATGAGAGCGAGCGGGACCAGCAGACTGCGCATGCCGTAGGCGCCAGCAAACTCCATGAGGATAGGGAATGTGAGGGCAGCTGCAACAATCACCGGCAGGTAGAATTGCGGCAGTCCGAGAATACCAAGGCCGGGATAGAGCGCAGCTATGCCCAAGCCCGTCAGCAGGATGAGCAATCCTTCGGCAACACGTGCCGCTGCGGCGACCACGCGGGAGGAAATATACTGGGAGGTTGGCAAATCCTGCAGGGCGGGGGATTGGACAAAGGGTTCGATCACATCGTAGGTTGCGACGTATGTTAACTTTTCTGCGCCGGTCTTCATTTGATCTAGTGCTTCGCTTTGAAACAGACTGGGGTTTGCCGAATACTCAGCAAACCCCGCGCCTTATCGGTGCCTTAGGAATTTATTGGCGAAACACGGTTAACAGGGGGTTAACAGACTGTCCGTTCGCGCCTGTTGCTCAGCAGTTTACCATAGAAATTGGTGACACCGCTGGTCATGCCGGCGGCGCTGAAGCGGTTTTTTACGGTTTCGCTCAAGGCACTGGCGACTCTGGCTGTGGCCTCTGGTATAGCGAGCGACATTTCTATGTGCCGCGCCAGGGCGTCGGCATTGCCCGGCGGGCACAGCTGGGCCCTATCCAGGACTTCAGGAATGCCCCCAACATCGCTAGCGATTATTGGCACCTGACCTGCGGCGGCCTCAAGGACCACATAGGGAAATGACTCGGCGCGTGAGGGCATCACCAGCAGTCGACCGCAGCTCAAGGCATCGGCCGTCGGCAAGCGTCCGAGAAAATTCACGTCCCCTGCTAGACCCAGTTCCTGCACCAATTTCTCCAACGCTGCAAGGTCAGGGCCATCTCCCACCAGACTTGCCGTTACTGGGCGTTTGCGTTTCACCAAAGCCATAGCCCTCAGCAGAACGTCGACGCCCTTGAGGAACCGCATATCTCCCATGAACAGGATATCAGCAGCATCGGCGTTCGGCGCAATGCGGCTGAATTCCGACGGCAGAAGCCCATTGTAAACGATCGCGCTTGGTTTTCCTGCGAGTCCTATCTTGTCTACAAAGCTTTGCCGTTCGAATTCACACACAAAGATCATGCCGCTGCCCGCGCGGGCGAGGGCCCATTCCGACGCGAGAAAGAGAAAGCCTGGGAAGGCCAGCCAGTTATAGTGCAGGCTTCCCCCGTGTGGGGTGTAAACTGATGGAATCCCCAATGATCGGGCCGCCAACCTTCCGTACAGGCCGCCTTTGGCTCCGTGCCCATGAATAATCTCGGCTCCCGCGGCCCTGGCATGGGTTAAAGTTTTTCGCGTGGCGGAAATGTCGGCCAATCCAGGCATACGCGAGATTGCGAAGCGCTCGATACCTAATGCGCAGCAGGGTGAAATTGACTTGAACAAGTGCTCAGCCACAGTTCCACCCGAGGAAGAATCGCAGAGGATACCCACCTGGTGACCCAGGCCCGCTTGTCCTCGCACGAGGTCACGCACATGACGGAACAATCCCCCCACCGGCGTTCTGAAGACATGCAGTATTTTCATGTGGATTGCGTCCGGTCTAGAACCAGCGTTCGCGCACGTAGATGACGTCGCCTGGATATATCTGCGTGGTCACTGGTACCTTTTGCGTCGCCGCTCCCGACACGTTCTTGCGGGTGATGAGAACCGCCCCCTGGTCGGCGCGCGGACTGTAGCCACCGGCAATCGCGATGGCGTTTTGGACTGTAATGCCGGGTTGATAGGCAAAACTGCCGGAGGAAGTCACTTCGCCCAGGATGTAAAAAGGCCTCAGCGTCGTCGCCTGCACCGAGACCTTCGGATCGCGCAGATAGCCATTGCGCAGTTTGGTGGAAATCAGCTTCTCGATCTGGGGCGTGGTGAGCCCTCCGATGTGAATGGTCTGAATATAGGGCAAGGAAATATCGCCAGATCCGTCGACCAGATAGTCCGCCGTGATGTCATTCTCGCCAGCTACACGAATGGTCAATCGGTCACCGGAGCCAACCCTGTAACCCGTGAGATATTCGTAGGAAGCAGCGGTTCCCTGCGTGCCATAGGGAGCCACGATTCCGTGCTCATCATGCGATTTGAGTTCTGATACGCTCGAAACGGCTCCAGGGCCTTCTGCAACGGTTCCGTCCGCCATAAGGCCGGTACCACCTGGAGGCGAAGTTGGGCCACTTTGCTCCCAGGTCTGGGAGCAACCACTGAGGGCGAGAGACGATATGATCAGGAGGCAAAAGCGCTTACGCACAGGTTTCAATCCAACTCCCAGAATTGCGGAACTGCCGTCAGGCCGCCGTTGTAAGGCAATAAGCGATTATGGTTAGCAAGGGCTTAATAGCTGCCGTCAATTGGCGCCATTCCAAGTGTTGTTAAGACATTGGTTACCATGAATGTTCCAAAGATGTTTTGAAAATAACGGCATCAGAATCTCTCACAGACCCATGGAAAACCAGGCACCCTCGATTAACCTGCTCGACGTGCTGCGTGGAACAGGCCGCCACAAGCTGCTTATCCTTGTGTTCGTGATCCTTAGCTTCGGCGCAGGCATGGCACTCGTTGCGACGTCCGCAACGATTTATACAACGGAAGCACAGGTATTGATCGAAAATCTAGCCTCGCCCTTCGATAGGGTGCAGGCCGGAGATTCGCAGTTGCAGGCCCTAACGATCGACGATCGCGAAATCCTCAGTCAGATCTCGGTGATGCGCTCGCGCGATCTGGCAGTACGTGTGGTTGCCGCCCTCAACCTGCAGGATCGCGATGAATTTGATTCCCTGAGGGGCAAGACAGTAAGCGCTGTAAAGGATATCCTAATCAGATGGGGGTTCAGCGACGATCCACGACTCATGACGCCGCAGGAGCGCGCCTTGCAACGCTATTTCAAGCAATTGAATGTCTACCAGGTGCCACTCTCGAACGTCGTTGCCGTCAAATACTCTGCCAATGATCCCGCAACCGCCGCAGAAGTCGCCAATGCGCTGGCAAATATCTATGTGACTTCCACTGCCGAGGCAAAAGCAGAGCCCACGGCGCGGGCGCGTGAATGGCTGGGCAGGCAGATCACCGATCTCCGAAAAAAAGTCTCAGCCTCGGATTCACAGATTGAATCCTACCGTGCCCAATACGGTCTCTTAAAGGGCGAGACGTCCACCCTGGGTTCCCAGGAGCTATCTGAACTCAACACGCAGATAACCCTTGCAGAAACAGCCCGCACCGAAGTAGAGGCGCGTGCCCGGGAGATCAACAAGATTCTCAGCAGCAAGGGCACTGTTGATGCATCTACCGATGTTCTCAATTCCACCAACGTGCAGCGCTTGCGAGAGCAGCAGGCGACCTCCGCCCGCAAGGTAGCCGAATTGTCAGCGACCTACATGCCGAACCACCCCAAGATGATGGCTGCCCAGAACGACCTTACGAACATCAACCGGCAAATTCGCAGTGAGGCATTGAAGGTCGTTGAAGGGCTTAACCAGCAGGCCAAGATAGCAAAAGCCCGTGAAGACTCGCTCAGGGCGAGGCTCGAGGAAATGAAGGGTAGCACGTCCACCGCCAATCTCGACGACGTGAAATTGCAGGCCATGATCAGGGACTCAACGGCCGACAAAGCTTTGTTGGAATCACTGCTGCTACGCTATGTTGATGCTAATGCGCGGCAGGACATTTCGACCCAGCCTGGCTTTGCAAGGATCATCCAGGTGGCGGATGCGCCTACTTCGCCATCGTTTCCGAAAACTGGTCCCATAGTCTTGCTTTTGACACTGGCAGGCCTTGCACTATCCCTGGGGCTGTCGTTTGTTCTGGAAATCATGAATATGGCCAGCACCCTGCACCAGCCGGTGCTGGCGTCGGCCTTGCCGACACCACGAGCCGCACCTGCGCCGCTGGTGCAACCTGCACCACAAGCCATCATCAAGCCACCGGCCGCAATTGAACCCGTAGACGTGAGCGAACCTACAAAGACACCTGTCCTTACCGTCCTCCCTGTCGGGGATACCGCCAGCGCCAACCAGGATCTCATGCGGATGTCTGTTCTTCAGGACAGTTATGGTCTCAACAACGCAGTAGACAAAATCGCAAACTGGGCCATCGAATTGCACAATACGTCTGCGATGCGACTGCTGGCGGTCGCCTCCCTCGGTGGCGGGGAAGCCTCATCATCCATGGTTGTTGTCGCGCTGGCGCGCGCCTTTGCGGCAAAAAGGGTGCGCGCTGTCGTAGTTGACATTGCCGCGCAGGGTTCCTCTGTGGAACTGCTCTTTGGCCTACCGCAGGGACCCGGGCTTGCGGATCTACTGGCGGGCAAGGCAGATTTTACCAAGGTCATTGTCCGCGATCCCACGTCCTCTGCCCACCTACTGCGCTTTGGGTTTGAGCATAGTGAAACTTCTGCCGCACTACTCGTGAAAAAAACCGAAGCTGTGCTGGGCGCACTCAGGAAGATCTATGATCTTGTCATTATTCACCTGGGTGAACACGCAACTGGTGCCATGTCATGGCCGGTAGACTATGAGGCGGCATTGCTGTTGGCTCCTGCAAAACTCCTGTCGAATGCTACTGCTGTAGCCCAGATCCTTTCTTCAGGAGGAGAGGTCGTTGCACAAGTAGCAAGGCTCGAGCCATGGAGTGCCAATGCCGTCAAGCTGCAGGCATCTGCCTAAATTGATTCTGGCAAAACCGCGGAACCCCGCCCCCTCAACAGGAACTTTGCCTTAAGTGCCAAGGCCAACGCAAAAGGATTTTGCTTGATCAGGCGTTTGACGGTGAGCGTGTTGGCCATTGCAATGCCTTTGCCATTGTCCACGCCAGGCTTCGTAAGTTACGCATTCGCAGCAATGCCACCAATTCCATCGCTTCATGTGTCATGGGGGAGTAGACATCATCGTGCAGGTGCTGCGGCATGTCTTGCGGCGGCGCCACGTCAATCGACCCTATAATGTTCATGATTGCCGGGACGTGCTCTGCGAACCAGCAGGCGGCATCTTGCATGAAGGCCTTTGCGAATAACTCATACCCGTAGTTAACATTTGGCTAACCATGCCAATCTAGAATACTGATACCAAAGGTTTTCCGAAGCTGCGGAGGCAGGATGAAGGCAGCACTGCCAGATGATTCCCATCCCACCACAATGCGGTAGCACACACCCTCGACGCCGTCCGACGGCCAGTTGCAAGGTGCTGCACCACCACCAGCACTGCTGCCGGATTGCCGTGGCATTTGATTGAAAGTGCGTCCAAATATTGGGAATATCATGTAAATCGTCATGTACGAAAATCATGGGGCACTGTGAGGTGCCCATCATGGGTATGCCGGGCCCTTAGGCAGCAGCTACGACAGTGGTGGGGAAGATGGACTGGTTCACGCTGCTGTCAATCACGTTTTAGGAAATATGTTGTCATTAACGTTCTGCTGGTATTCTTTTAGTTACTTTCAACAGTTCCAAAGGCCCATGACCAAATCTGCCATTCTCAAGACCAGTCTCGACATGCTATATTACTCCGGCGCATCGCAAGTGCTACGGCCGGCATTTGCAGGTCTTGGTGCAATATTCATGCTGCACCACGTGCGACCTGGCGGGAAATTGCAGACCGACTTTGCCCCCAATGCAGCGCTTGAGATAACGCCGCAATTTCTCGACACCGTCATAGGCTTCGTGAAACAGCGCGGTTTCGACCTGGTCGACATGGCAGAAGCCGTCAGGCGATTGCGTACAAATACCCCCGGCACGTGCCCCTTTGCTGTCTTCACCCTGGATGACGCCTATCGAGACAACCTCATTCATGCGCGACCAGTTTTTCGGAAACACAACTGTCCATTTATCGTTTTTGCAAGTCCCTCCATCCAGGACGGAACCTGTGAACTGTGGTGGCGCGGTCTTGAATCCGTCATCGCCGGAAATACACACGTCTATGCCGAAATTAGTGAGCGAAAGCTGAGTTTGAAAACGCTTAACGACGTACAGAAGCAGGCTGCCTGGGAGCAGCTATATTGGCCAGTCCGCCTGCTTCCACCGAAACAACAGCGACGCTGGATCAATGACTTCTGTGATGTCAACCGGGTGGATCTTGGCGCCATCTGCAGGGCAGAGGCCATGACATGGGATGAGTTACGTGAAGTCGCACGGGATCCTCTCTGCACGATCGGCGCCCACACAGTAAATCATTTCGCCGTTGCACGGCTTACCGCAGCGGACGCGACATTGGAACTAAAGCAATCAGCGCAACGCCTTGCGGAGGAGTTGGGGGAGTTGCCGAAATACCTAGCATACCCCTATGGTGATGAATTGTCAGCCGGGCAGCGTGATTTCCAGTTAGCCTCGGCAATTGGCTATGAGGCTGCGGTGACAACCCGCAAGGGACTGATTTATCCATGCCATGCCGGTCATCTCACCGCCTTGCCGCGGCTGTCGTTATCTGGCGAGTTCCAGAAACTCCGCTACATTGACGTCCTTCTCTCCGGCTCGGCGCTGGCCCTGTGGAATGGCTTTCGGCAATTGAATGTTGCATGACGTCACGGGTCGGGGCGTGACATCCATCGGACAATGACCATGACGAGGGGAAGCCAACCGACACCGAGTATGATGAAGGCTGGAAGTTCAATCAGCACCCCGTAGCCAATGATGAATTTTCCACCGATGGCCATGGCAACCAGGGTATACACAATCAGGGCAATAATTGTTGACGTGATTCCGATCATTTTGCGCTGCCTGATGTTCATGTCCTTCACGTAACGCATTGCTTGGAGGAAATGAAGCGTCCTCCCTGTCACATGCGGCGAAGGCTCGCTTGTAGTGGAGGGCTTGCCCCGGTATTTTCAGACCATGGAACAGGTCCCGACCCGCGCCCAGGCAGCCGCCCACCAGGTTCGTCTTTGGCTCTATTTTATGGCGTTTTTGGTATTTTGCATGGTCATAGTCGGGGGCTCAACACGGCTCACCGATAGCGGCTTGTCGATCACCGAGTGGCAGCCGCTTCTGGGCGCTATACCACCACTCAGCGAGGCGGGCTGGCTTGCGGCGTTCGATAAATACAAGCTCATCCCCCAATTCAAAATACTAAACACGGGAATGACACTGGCTGAATTCAAGTATATCTACTGGTGGGAGTGGGCGCACCGGCTCCTCGGGCGATTCGTAGGCATGGCTTTTGCCATTCCCTTCATCTATTTCGCAGCGACGCGAAAGTTGGAGTTGCGGCTGCTGCCGCGCCTGCTGGTCATCTTCATCCTGGGCGGTGCGCAGGGAGCTCTAGGCTGGTACATGGTGTCCTCAGGCCTCATAGACCGCGTGGACGTGAGCCAATACCGCCTTGCCTCCCATCTCACGCTCGCAGCCGTCATTTATGCTGCGATCATCTGGGTTGCCATGGGGGTCGTCAGGCGCCGCCATTTCGCCAGGTCATTTGACGACTGGTTTGCAGTTCTGATGGTGTTGCTTGTCCTCGTTCAGGTGGCCGCCGGAGGGTTAGTGGCAGGTCTCGACGCTGGTCAGGGCTATCAGACCTGGCCCAAGATGGACGGGCAGTGGGTCCCCGATGGACTGCTGGCTATGGTGCCTGCCTTGAAGAATTTTTTTGAGAACGCTCTTACGGTCCAGTTCGAGCACCGCATTCTGGCCTATGTGATTCTGGCTTCGGCTGTGTTTCACACCTTGCGGAACTTTTCGTTGGGCAGCTTTGCTTTTCTCTATGTAGTTTTAACGCAAGCCTGCCTGGGTGTTCTGACCCTTCTCCTGCAGGTTCCACTGTCGCTGGCGCTCGTTCATCAGGCGGGGGCGATGGTGGTGCTCGCCACCGCCCTTTGGAACTTGCATGCGCGGCTGCTTATCCGATGGCCTGATCCAGATCCGCTATGATGTCTTCCACATCCTCGATACCGATGGATAACCGCACCACGTCCGGCGTGGCACCCGCCTTTTTCAATTGATCGGGTGTCAGTTGGCTATGCGTGGTGGAAGCAGGGTGGATGATGAGCGACCGTGTATCACCCACATTGGCAAGGTGAGACAGAAGCTTCACCGATGATACGACCTTGACGCCCGCCTCATAACCACCCTTGAGCCCAAAGGTGAACACGGCACCAGCTCCGCGCGGCGCATATTTCTTGTGAAGCGCGTGGTGGGCATCATTGGGCAGGCCCGCATAATTGACCCACGCCACCTTGGGATTTTGCGTCAGCCACTCCGCCACTTTCAGTGCGTTGTCACAGTGGCGCTGCATGCGAAGACCCAGGGTTTCCATGCCTGTCAGTATGTAGAATGCGTTTTGGGGCGAAATGGCGGGGCCAAGATCACGCAAACCCAGTACCCGGCAGGCGATGGCGAAGGCGATGCCACCAAAGGTCTCGTGAAATTTCATGCCATGGTAGGAGTCATTGGGCTCCGAGAGCAGGGGGTACTTTCCACTCTTCGACCAGTCGAAATTGCCAGCATCAACAATGGCTCCCCCCATGGAATTGCCGTGGCCGCCCATGAATTTGGTAAGCGAATGAACCACTACGTTAGCACCATGTTCGATGGGTTTGCACAGGTATGGCGTCGCCAGCGTGTTATCGACGATCAGAGGTACGCCTGCGGCCTTGGCAATTCTTGAAACGGCGGCAATGTCGGTGATGCGCCCGCCCGGATTGGCAATTGATTCAATGAAGATGGCCTTGGTCTTAGGCGACAATGCCTTTTCAATGGAGCTGATATCTTCCGCGTCAGCCCAGACCACATGCCAGCCAAAGGATTTGAAGGAATGGCTGAACTGGTTGATGGAGCCACCGTAGAGTTGGCGCACCGCCACAAATTCATCGCCCGGCTGCATGAGCGTGTGAAACACCAGCATTTGGGCGGCATGTCCGGAAGCCGTTGCAAGTGCGGCAGTTCCCCCCTCGAGAGCCGCCACCTTGGCCTCGAGTACGGCTTGGGTGGGGTTCATGATGCGGGTATAGATATTACCGAAGGCCCTGAGTGCAAACAGGTCCGACGCATGCTTCACGTCTTCAAACACGAAAGCTGTCGTTTGGTAGATCGGGGTTACCCTGGCGCCCGTCGCAGGGTCGGGCGAAGCGCCCGCATGAATGGCCAAAGTATCAAAGCCCGGTTGTCTGTCTGTCATCGTCTTCTCCTTTTTGCGATTAGCCTAACCCGCAGTTGGCTTTGCGCCAAGCCCCAAGCTCTGCATCCTGCCGTTCTCGTGCATGTGCTGCCGGCGTGATGAAATAATGCCGGAGTTGCCGCCGACCCAAGCCCATTCGCCCGAGAGCTTGCCATATTCTATTTTCGGGCAACGGTTCATGACCACTCTCAACCCGGCAGCCTCGGCCATTCTTGCGGCCTCGTCATTGCGGACGGAGAGCTGCATCCAGATCACTGACGGCAGCGGATCGAGTGTGAGGGCCTCCGCCACAACAGCAGCGGCGGCCTCGGAATTGCGGAAAATATCGACCAAGTCGACGGGCTTTGGAATATTGCTCAGCGATGCATAGACCGTTTGGCCAAGTAGCGATTGCCCGGCGATCAACGGATTGACCGGGATCACCTCGTAACCCTTGCCCTGCAAATATTTCATTACAAGGTTGGAAGGGCGAACCTCGTTGGCCGATGCGCCAACCATGGCGATGATCTTCACACTCTTCAGAATGCCGCGGATGTAGTTTTCAGGATAGCTGTCATGGTTCATGGCAGCTTGATGTGTCCGTGCGTGTCGAAGGGGAAAAACGGATTGTAGGCAGTTTCCCACAGGTTTCCCTCGGGATCGGCAAAGTAACCGGAATAGCCACCCCAGAATGCTTTTTGAGCTGGTTTCTGGATCGTTGCACCAGCCTCCTCAGCTTTGGCCATGATGGCGTCGACCTCGATTTCGCTGGTGCCATTCCAAGCAATGGCGACGCCGCGATAGTCCGAAACCGGACCTGCCGTAAGCCCAGCATCTTCTGCGAGGTCATTATAGCCGAACAACGCCAGCACAACGCCGTTGGCATCAAAAAACGTCACCTGCGGATTACTGGCGCTTGACGCGACGAGCCCCAATCGCTCATAGAAAGCCCGCATCAGGGCCATGTCGGACACTCCTAGTGTTACGAAGTTGATGCGCGGCTTCAAACGCCGCGCTCCCACTTCGGAGGCCGCTTCTGCAAGAAGGCGCCGATCCCTTCCTTGGCTTCATCGACAAGTAGGTTGTCGGTCATGACTTGCGCCATGTGGGCGTAAGCATCAGCGATCGGCATATCCAGTTGCACATCGAAGTTCTGCTTGCCTATCTTCATCGCAGCACACGACTTTGATGCAATCTTGTGCGCCAGCGCTTCGCTCGCCGCCTTCAACTCATTGTGGTTGGTCACGCGGTTGATTAAGCCCATGCGAAGTGCATCCTCAGCGGCAAAGATATCGCCAGTTAGCAGAAATTCCATGGCATGCTTACGGTTCACCGCGCGCGACACTGCGACCATTGGCGTTGAACAGAACAAGCCGATATTGACGCCCGGTGTACAAAAGGTCGAGCGGTCTGTGGCAATTGCGAGATCACAACTCGCCACCAGCTGGCAGCCCGCAGCACTGGCCAGCCCGTCTATCTCGGCGATGACGGGGCAGTGGCTTTGCGTGATCGCCAGCATGAGGCGCGCGCATTTGTCAAAAAGCATCTTGAAGTAGGTGGCACCGCCGTCGGTGTCGGTGCGGTGTGCGGTAATTTCCTTAAGGTTATGGCCGGAGCTGAAGGCCGGACCATTCGCTCCGATGATGATGGCATGGGCACCAGGTGTGGCAATCGCGCGAAGCAGCTCGTCGATCATAGCCTCCGAAAGGCTGTTGCGCGTGACGGGATCATTCAGGGTCAGCCGCAGAACGCCGTCCTTCATTTCGGTCAAAACAACGCGGTTCATTCCTCTTCAGTTTCCAGTTGTTTCAGTTTTTCGGCGTAGGTGGAATCGTCAATCAATTGCTGTACGATCTTTCGGTTGTTTTCAGTGGGGATCAGGGCGTTGAGGGAGGCAACAATACGGTCCTTCATGTCCTGGGCCATCTCGGGGTCCTTTTGGACCTCCTCGATTTGTGATCTTATATCGTCGGTCTGATCATCGATGATGTTGGAATAGGCGGCACCGACCGTTGTCACCGCCTGGTTCCAGTCATCTGCGTTGGCAAAACCGGCCGCCTTCACATCGGCTTCAAAGGCCTTGCCCTGCGGGTCCTTATCGACGAAGTCCTGCAGGGTGTCGAAGTTTTCAAGTTGGGCGTCCTTATACTTGTCTTTTAGCAACACATAGGCATCCAGAGCCCGCTTTGCCATGTCGAGGTTAAGATCAACCATTTTCACGTCGGGCACATCACCAATGCTGGCTTCGCCAGCCGGCGGTGTTTC
>Ga0315273_10008701_pt1 | contig 12831 bp, 9 predicted proteins | sample YL17G02_0_MG_FD_205753 | JGI IMG/M metagenome (GOLD analysis project Ga0315273, IMG submission 205753) | Sediment microbial communities from Yellowstone Lake, YNP, Wyoming, USA - YL17G02_0 | ecosystem: Environmental > Aquatic > Freshwater > Lake > Sediment | place: USA: Wyoming | collected...
CCTTATTGGTTAAGCACTGTCACCATTTCATTATCATCCGAAGATGGGAGCTCATGGCTGGATAGAGCCTCATCCACTAAGAGGCTGTCTGTATTACATGGATTGATTATGAAATGGCAGGCATGCTGGATCGATTATAGCATGCGAGTCCTTCAGAAAATTTATCTTAGTTTTCATTTATATACAAGGTGTATACTTAGATCCATCTTTCTGGATGGAAAGATTGGTTGATAAAAATAAGGCGATATTCAAATCGATCCAATCATTTCCAAGGAATTTGTCGGAGGAATAAATGAGCATCATATTTACCTGGTACGGCCACGCAACCTTGGGTTTTGAGAGTGGTGGTTATAAGATACTCGTGGATCCATATTTCACCGGAAACCCGGTTGCTTCCTCGACATCACAGGAAGTTGAGGCAGATTACATCTTGATCACGCATGGCCATGCTGACCATGTGGGTGATGCTATATCCATCGCCCAGCGCACAGGGGCAATGATTATCAGTAATTTTGAGATTGCCGCGTGGATGGAAAAGCAGGGTGTACAACAGACCCATGGACAACATATCGGAGGTGGTCACGAATTTCCATTCGGTTACGTAAAGCTAACGCTTGCCCTGCATGGTTCGGTCCTTCCGGATGGAAGCAATGGAGGAAATCCAGTTGGTTTCCTGCTCGCCACCAGGGATGGGATGAAGATTTATATTGCTGGGGATACAGGTTTATTCGGTGATATGGAGCTGATCGGAAAGGAAGGGATCGACCTGGCCATTCTCCCCATTGGTGATAATTACACGATGGGCCCTGATGACGCTTATAAGGCTGTCGAGATGATCAAGCCCAAGCATGTCGTCCCGATCCACTATAATACCTGGGAACTGATTGCTCAGGATGCTGAAAAGTGGTCTGAACGGGTTAGAAAATTGGGCGTGCAGGTTCACGTACTACAACCCGGTGAAGGCCTGACAATATGATGAAGAGACAAGGTGCCTATGTTTGATGGATTATTTAAACGAAAAGAGAAGGAAGATGAGAGCAGGAATGCAGGTCGCCTGCCACCGGGTCAATCTCTGACCCAGAAGTTCCCCGTGCTCCACTATGGACCGGTTCCAACCTTCACCCCCGCTACCTGGGATTTTCGTATCTGGGGTGAGGTCGAAGAAGAAAAATCCTGGACCTGGGACGAATTTAGCCAGTTGCCACGCACCACTCTGACCATGGATATCCATTGTGTGACAAAATGGAGCAAGCTGGATACTACATGGGAAGGTATTTCCGTGCGAACGCTGGTTGACCAGGGATTCATCAGGCTTAAACCGACTGCCGGGTATGTGCTCCAGCATGCAGAGTATGGGTTCACTGTGAATCTCCCGTTGGAAGTTGTTCTGGCGGATAATTTCCTGCTGGCTACTCATTTCAACGGACAGCCATTGACCCCTGAGCATGGTGCCCCGTTGAGAGGGGTGGTCGGTTATATTACAGATAGGGAAGACTTAATGACACCCTATTTTTGGAAGGGTGCAAAATGGCTGCGTGGACTTGAGTTCATGCTGCACGACCATCCTGGTTTCTGGGAACAGGCTGGTTATCACAATGAAGCAGATATCTGGAAAGAAGAACGCTTTGGTTGATCCTTCTGCGGCCAGACTCGATAGCAAATGATCAGACCAAAGACACAATGTCAATAAGGTTTTTATCAATCACAAATAAGGCATAATAAGCGACTATTTTCTGAAACCTACCTGAATTGTAAAGAGTATATAAAAGGAGGCTAAATTGAAAGAACTAATCATGAGCGCTCTCGACCTGGCTCGGTTGCGCGGAGCACAGTATGCGGATGTGAGGGTGGTAAACCATCGCGAAGAGAGCCTTTCCGTTAAAGATGGGATTGTCGAGCAGCTGAGCTCATCCGAAACAGAGGGCGTAGGTGTACGGGTACTGGTCAATGGAGCATGGGGTTTTGCTTCCAGCCGAACCATAACCAAGGATGAAATTGATCTTATCACAGCCCAGGCGGTGGCAATAGCCCATGCTTCAGGATTGGTGAGTGGGGAAAAGGTGGATCTCGGTCCAAAAGTGACCAACCAGGGCACTTATCAGACCCCTGTTCAGATCGACCCGTTCAGCGTCTCATTGGAAGATAAGCTTACCCTGCTGATGAATGCGGATGTTGAAATGGGCAAGGTGGATGGTGTGCGGACCCGTCAAACACACGCCACCACACTTAAACAACACAAGTATTTTGCGAATTCTGAAGGTGCGTTCACCGAGCAGACCATCATTGAAACCGGTGGAGGCATTCAAGCCACAGCAGTGGGTGGTAGTGAGATCCAGGTACGCTCCTATCCGAATGCCTTTGCACGCCAGCAGGTGACTGGTGGTTGGGAGGCGATGTTGAGCTGGGATCTACCTGGTAATGGGCAGCGTATTGCCAGCGAGGCGGTTGCTTTACTGACGGCGGACCCCTGCCCATCCAACATAACCACTTCACTCATCCTGGGAGGTTCGCAGCTGGCCCTGCAAGTGCATGAATCCTGTGGACACCCCACGGAACTAGATCGCGTTTATGGTAGCGAAGCAGCCTATGCCGGCACATCTTTCCTGACCACGGAAAAACTGGATACATTCCACTACGGTTCGCCAGTAGTTAACCTGACAGCCGACAGTGTACGGCCTCTTGGTCTGGGGACATTTGGCTGGGATGATGAAGGCGTTCCATCTCAGTCTTCACCGCTTGTCAGGGATGGACTTTTTGTCGGATATTTAATGTCTCGTGAGACGGCTTCAAAATTAGGCCGCTTCTCAAACGGGTGTATGCGCGCCTCAGGTTGGAACCGCATACCTATTATCCGCATGGTCAACGTGAGCCTGGAGCCTGGCACCTGGACGCTGGATGACTTGATTGCAGATACTGAAGATGGAATATTCATGGACTCCAACCGTTCGTGGTCGATCGATGACAAGCGCTATAACTTCCAATTTGGGACTGAGATTGGTTATGAGATCAAGAATGGCAAGATGGGGCGTATGTTGCGCAACTGCACCTACACTGGGATCACGCCTGAGTTTTGGAATAGCTGTGATGCAGTATGCAACGCCGGCCATTGGGTGATGTGGGGAACGCCAAATTGCGGAAAAGGTCAGCCCTCACAGGTAGCCCATACAGGGCATGGAACAGCTCCGGCACGTTTTCGCAACGTGAAGGTCGGGGTGTTGAAATAAGGGTGATTGGATACAAGGAGATAGCATGATTGAAGAAAAAGATGCACGAGAATTATGTGAATCAATCTTATTACGCTGCAAGGGCAACCCGGTAGAAATCACCCTGCAATACACTGATTCGTCATTAACTCGTTTTGCCAACAACATCATTCACCAAAACGTTGCAGAGCGCGATGGAGAGGTAACCTTACGGTACATGATTGGAAAGCAAATTGGCACAGCCTCCACCAACCGGATGGATAAAGCAGGTCTGGATGAGATGGTTGTGCGTGCAAAATCCAATGCCAAAACCAGCCCGGAAGACCCGAATTACCCTGGCCTCCCGGAGCCTGTAAATTATCAACGCGTATCAGCCTGGGATGCTACCACAGCAGATTATTCACCTGAGAAGCGTGCGAGAGCAGTGGGCACAGTTTGCCAGCTGGCGGTGGAAAAAGGCTTGAATGCTTCAGGTGCTTTTACTACTGGCTCGGATGTTCTGATGGTAGCCAACTCCCAGGGAGTATTCACTTACCACACCCGGAGTTATGCAGACTTCCAGACAGTGGTGATGAGCGATGATTCATCCGGCCGGTCCCAAGAGTCAGCTTGGAATGTTGACGATCTAAATGTGGAGGGTCTGGGAAAAGAAGCCATTGAAACTGCCGTGTGTGGTCGAAATCCACGTAAGATTGACCCTGGGGAATATACGGTTATCCTGGAGCATTATGCCACTGAAGATCTGATCAATAGTCTCAATTTTTACGGCATGGGCGCACAGGCTTTGCAGGAAGGCCGTTCGTGGATGAATGACCGGCTGGGGAAGCAAGTGATGAGCCGAAATGTAAGCATCTGGGATGACGGGCTGGATACGAATGGGTCACCGCTTCCGTTCGATTTTGAGGGAGTGCCAAAACAAAGGGTGGATATTGTGAAACAAGGCGTAGTGATGGGGCCGGTTTATGACCGTTATTCCGGGGCGAAAATGGGTAAACCAAGCACCGGGCATGCCACACCGATCGTTTTCCGCGGCTTTGGTCCATTAGCGCTGAACCTGTTCATGGCGCCCGGGGATGTAACCGTGCAGGAGATGATCGCGTCCACCAAGGTAGGGTTGTATATCAACCGTTTCTGGTATACACGCCTGGTCCATCCACGGGAATGTGCCATGACAGGCATGACCCGCGACGGGGTATTCAAGATCGAGGATGGCGAGGTAGCCTATCCGGTCAAGAACCTGCGTTTCACCATGCCCTACGTGCAGGCGCTGGCGAATGTGGAAGCTGTGGGGAAGGCCTCCCACTTATTGGTAAGTGAATTTGGTGGGATCAGTGTACGCGTCCCGGGGTTAAAGATCAAGGATTTTAATTTCACCGGGAGTACGGTGTAGCCGGTAAAAGACGTTGGTACGTAGCACGGTTATACGTAAAACATTTGAAAAAAGATAATTGGAACGTTACACCTTGAATAGTTAACACGTGTAACGTTTCTTTATTTTGCGTTGGCTGCTTCTTTGATTTGTTCGACTTTCATGCACTCTCCACGCCGAACCTGAAAAGCATCAAAGTCGCGCGCCACAAAGGTGTTCGGGAAGACCGCACGTGCTTCTGCGAGGACATCCCGCTCGCGGTAGCGGCGTGAGATATGGGTCAGGATCAGGTATTTGACCCCAGCTGTAACTGCGAGCTCGGCAGCCTGCCTGGCGGTGAGATGAGCGAACTTCTCAGCCATCTCTGTTTCCTCTTGCATATAGGTGGCTTCTATAATCAGCGCATCCACATCACGGACAGCCTGCAGCAACTCATCGGTTCGTCCCACATCGCCTACATGCGCCAGTCGGGACCCTGGTCGCTCTTCACCGAGCACCTGGTCGGGATGAATAATTCGACCATCTGGAAGGGTAATGGACTTACCATTCACCAGGTCGCGCCGCCAGGGTCCGGGGGGGATAGTGAGCTCGTCAGCTTTTTCAGGCAGGAAGGGACGGCGGGTTTTTTCCTCAAACAGGTAACCGAAGCAGTCAGGTCCACGATGCCAAACCGGGAAGGCAGTGACGGTGAAGTCGTCTTCATCGAAGATGATGCCTGCTTTGATCTGCAACAGCTGCAGATCCATGGGTGGCTTAGCACCCCGCAGCACGATACTGTAGATGAGGTCAGAGATGCGATCAAGTGCCCATTGCCCACCGTAAATCTCCAGCTTGTCGATGGTCTCCCAGCGCATGAAGGTGGAAAGCAAGCCGGCCAACCCAAGGATGTGATCCAGGTGCCCATGGGTGATAAGCACGCGGTTCAAACGCTTAAATCCCAGGCCTGATTGCAGGATCTGGCGTTGTGTGCCCTCACCACAGTCGATCAGGAAGCGGAATTCGTCGTGGATGACCACCTGGCTGGAAAGCCCACGGTGGACGGAGGGAGCGGAAGCAGAGGTACCGAGGAAGACAATTTCGAACAAGAGAGCCTCTTTGTTAGGGATAAGAGCGTTGGAACGGTAGAATTGTACCTTATTTCCTAAAGTGGTTGAACTTTAATATAATCCTTATTCTTCCTGGGAAATTGATAATTATTGTTCTGTTTCATAGTCAAGCTTTCCACGGACAAACCTTGCATAATTGTTTTTAAAATTGTAAAATAACCTTATATATATTACGACGCACCCTCAAAGTGCGTCGTAATGATTAATCAAACCATTGTGCTATAATGCCAAAGATGACAGAATCTGCCAAGCCGCAGCAGCGCAAGCAAAGCAGTAAGAATAGCACCCGCCAGTATGCCAAGACAAGTCGCGGAGGATCATATCCGCGTGGCGCTACGAAACGCGGCAGACCACCAGGAAGCACATCGGCCAAGAAGAACGGAAATCCCCCCGGGAAAGCGCGCAAGCCTCGCAAGACCACGGGAGGCATCCTGGGATCACTCGCCGCGCTTATGCGGGGAGCACCGCCTCCAAAACCTAGAGGTAGACCGCCAGTGGTCAATACGCCACCTCCGGAGGGTATGTCGCTTGACCGCAAGATTGACCTGGTAGGCATTGTGTTGTTATTCATCGGGTTGCTGACACTTCTGAGCCTGATCTCCGCCAGCCATTATGCTGCAACTGCCAGCTGGCTGAGCTTTCTGGGACGTGCATTCGGTTGGGGAGCTTATTTGTTCCCGATCGGGTTGACGATTGTGGGTTTATGGCTGGTTCTGCGCAGTTTTCAGCGGATTCCTCATGTGGCTATTGAGCGGATTATTGGGGTGGTATTGTTGTTTCTCAATATCCTGGGTTGGCTGCATTTCTTTTCTTTTACAAAGGATGTATATGCTCTGGCGGCTGCCAATGCTGGTGGGGGATACGCGGGGGCGTTTATTTACGACATCCTTTATACCAACTTAGGAATAGCTGGAGCTGCCATTGTCCTGTTTGCCTGGCTGCTCATCGCCCTGATCCTGATATTGGATGTATCGGTGGTAGAGCTAATCCGCTGGGCGCCGCCACTGGTCGTCCGCATCCAGGATGGTATCCAAGATTGGACGGATGAGCGTCGCAACCATCGTGCATCAACGGCAGCAAAATCGAAGTCTATAATTAAAGAACCAGGTCCACCTGTAAATTGGCCGGAAATGGAAACCTTGCCAGGTTCCGCCCATATTAGCACTTTGGATGCCAACCAACCGCGCCCCTGGGCATTACCCGCCATCGACAAAATTCTCGAAAAGGGTAATGCGGCTGTTTTTGATGATGACGTCGATCGCCAGCGCGCCCGGGTGATCGAGGAAACATTTCGAGTGCTTGGTGCACCTGTCAACGTGGTTGAAATCAACCGTGGACCTACCATCACTCAATTTGGGGTGGAACCTGATTTTATCGAGACACGTGGCTCGCGCACCCGGGTGCGGGTAGCAAAGATTGCCTCGCTGGTAGATGACCTTGCGCTTGCCCTTTCTGCCCGGACGATCCGTGTGGAAGCCCCGGTGCCAGGTAAAGGCTATATTGGTATCGAGGTACCCAACGAGCAGATCGCCGTGGTGACACTGCGGGATGTGGTTGAGAGTGAAGCTTTCAGGCGATTAAAGTCATCCTTGCGATTTGCATTGGGACAGGACGTGGCGGGTAACGCAGTAGCAGCTGATCTTTCAGCCATGCCGCACCTGTTAATCGCCGGTCAGACCGGTTCAGGCAAGTCGGTATGCGTCAACTCACTGATCTGCTGCCTATTACTTCATAACACCCCGGATGATTTGCGTCTTATCATGGTAGACCCCAAACGGGTGGAGCTCACCAACTATAACGGCATCCCGCACCTTTTAGCGCCCGTCGTGGTGGAGTCTGAAAAGGTGGTGGGTGTGTTGCAGTGGGTGCTGCGCGAAATGGATATGCGTTACCACAAGCTTGCCCAAGCGGGCGCGCGTAATATCTTGGAGTACAATGCTCGCCTGGAGAGCCCGGGTAACGGAAAAGAGAAAAAGCTTCCCAAGATGGTGGTATTCATTGATGAGCTGGCAGATTTAATGATGCTGGCGCCGGATGAAACCCAGGGTGCCATTACCCGTTTGGCACAGCTCTCACGTGCCACTGGTATTCATCTGGTGATTGCCACGCAGCGCCCTTCTGTAGAGGTGGTGACTGGCATAATCAAAGCCAACTTCCCGGCCCGTATTGCTTTCGCCGTGGCTTCTAACACCGATAGCCGGGTGATCCTCGACCAACCCGGTGCAGAAAGGTTGCTCGGTCGAGGAGATATGCTTTTCCAGGCTCCCGATGCACCGGCTGCCATCCGCATGCAAGGCACTTATGTGTCGGATAGTGAAATCCTCAGCCTGGTGAGTTACTGGCAGAGCTTTTACCCCAGCACCACCCTGGCTCCAAGTATGGCGGGGGGAATCCCGGATGCGACACCATCAGGGATACCGCTGGTACAGATGCCTTTATGGGAGGATATGCAAGCCCAGGAAGATAAAGACTCGCTACTGGAGGAAGCCATCGACCTTTCACGCCGGCAGGGACGGTCTTCGGTGTCGATGTTGCAGCGCCGTCTGCGGATTGGTTATACACGTGCTTCACGCCTGGTGGAAGCCATGCAGGAAAAAGGTGTGATTGGGAACGAAACCGGTCCACTTGGATATGAGATCCTAGATTATGGACAGGCTGCACCGCCGGTGGATGAGCAATGACCCACCCCTCGGCTGGCTATTTGGGATTGTTAATAGCGAGAACCGAGCCTCGCAAGGTGCGTATATAGGTTATATTGTTGTCTGGAGATAAAAATGTCAGAAAAATCCAATCGTAAAATCACTACCTCTCAAAGTGGAAGTTTCTTCCAGGATTTATCTTTGCGTATTAAGCTGATCCTGCGTTTGGTAGGAGATTCGCGGGTTAGCCCGATGCTTAAGCTGCTTCCAATCGGGTCGCTGGTATACCTGGTGGTACCCGACATCGTACCTGGACCTATCGATGATGCAGCTGTCATCTGGCTGGCGACTTATTTATTCGTCGAACTCTGCCCACCTAATGTAGTCCAGGAACACCTGGAAGCTTTAAACGCCACGCGCAAGGTGATGGACAGCTATCAGGAGACGTCACAAGCAGATACGCATGGTGAAGTGATCGATGGGGAGATTGTGGAGAGTGACCCGGAGGAGAAATGAATCGTTTCATCCTTCCGGTTTTTATTCTTTCAGCATTTGTGTTGGCTGGATGCAGCACTGGGTCGTCAACCCCAATCCCAACCAGCAAGCCTACGCCAGGTTTAATCATACGGGTGCCATCACCAACTTCAGGGGCTTCTCCCTCTCCATCCAAACGACCCACAATTGAGCCAACACTGTTGGTGACCGTCACGGTCACAGGAACGATCACAATTCCAACCGCAACACCTACGCCAGTGACGGTGATTGAACTACCGGACCCAGCGGGTTATTCCTGGCAATTAGTCGTAATTGGTTTGGATAAACCTGAAGGTCTGGTGAATGCTGGAGATGGCTCGGGAAGATTGTTTATCATTGAACAAGGCGGGCTGATTCGGGTGCTGAAGGATGGCAAACTTCTTTCTGTGCCTTTCTTGGACCTGTCCACAAAAGTAAGCTGTTGTGGTGAACAGGGCTTATTGGGACTGGCTTTTCATCCAAAGTATGTCGAAAACGGATATCTTTACGTTGACTATACTGAAAAGGTAAATAACCAGCTATACACTGTTGTTTCCCGGTATAGCGTGTCGGTAACTGACCCGGACCAGGCAGACCCGTCCAGCGAGATGCGTCTGCTGCATATTGAACAACCGTTCCAAAACCACAATGGCGGAGAGCTCCAGTTTGGTCCAGAAGGTTATCTATATATCGGAATGGGCGATGGTGGTTCGGCAGGTGACCCCCTCGGAAACGGACAATCTCTGCAAACCCTTCTGGGTAAAATCTTGCGTATAGACGTGGATTCCTCGGAACCTTATACCATTCCACCCGGGAACCCATTTTCAACTGGGGGAGGGATGTGGGAGATCTGGCTATACGGTTTGCGTAACCCGTGGCGCTTCTCTTTTGACAAACTGACCGGTGATCTGTACGTCGGTGATGTTGGGCAAGACTCCTGGGAAGAGATCGACTATCTGCCAGCGGGCAGTCCAGGGGGAGAGAACCTGGGTTGGAATTATTTCGAGGGTAACCACCCATACCGCGGCTCACCCCCACTGGATGCTGTATTTGTGATGCCAGTGGCAGAATATGGGCATGAGGTAGGTGATTCTGTCACGGGTGGTTATGTCTACCGTGGAAAGACCCTGCCCCCCTGGCAGGGAGTGTATCTTTATGGGGACTACAGCTCAGGGCGAGTGTGGGCATTGCTGCATTTGCCGGATGGAAGTTGGCAAAATGATCTGATGTTCAAAACAGGCACAAACATCTCATCCTTTGGTGTGGACGAGAACGGTGAAATATACCTGGTGGATTATAGCGGTAATATCCTGACCTTACGATGAAAATCTTTGCCTGGCGAGAAAGCGTTCGCTCCAGGGGATGGTTTTTTGGTTCGATTTGGAGGCAGGTAGTCACCCTGCTTATGCTGACGATGCTATTCATCCAGGCATGTCAGCTAGTGCCGCAATTCTCAAGCCCGTCAATCACAAGTACTGCCAGTCCTTTTCCGACAGTAGCTGATCCCCTGTCTTCTCCACAACCCTCTGACCAATCGTCTATTTTGATAACAGGTATGCCCCCTATACCGGCAAATCTTACCCATTACACCTTACGCGTTGACATAGATTATACAGGACACGCGTTTAAGGGGTATACCCGCATAGATTACACCAACACAGAAACCTCATCTTTGGATAGGCTTTACTTCCGCTTGTATCCCAACCTTGGGCAGAGTTATGGAAATGGCAGAATCATTATCAAACCCGCCATCGTGAATGGACAGCAGGCTGAAACCAGGATGAGCCTGTTTGATTCGATCGTGGAGGTGAGATTGCCAATCCCTCTCAGCCCAGGGGATATGGTTCAGGTTGACTTTGAAACCAGTGGAAGCATCCCGGTTGATTTTGTAGGAGATGGTTCAAACACGGGTTATGGCATGTACAATTATTCGCAGGGGGTAATGGCGTTGGCAAATTTCTACCCCATGCTGGCGGTTTACGAGGCGGGAGATTGGTGGCTGGATCCGGTGTATTCCTTTGGAGATTCGGTTTTCAGTGATGCAGCATTGTATACCGTGGAACTACTTACCGACCCGGGAATGGTTATGGCGACCAGCGGCGTGTTGGTGAGCCAACAAGCGGTGGATGGTAAGGTGATGCGTCGTTATATCAGTGGACCAGCACGAGACTTCTTCATCATATTCAGCCCAGATTACCAGGTCACCAGCCGCCAGGTGGGAGAGACAGCAGTCAATTCTTACTACATGACAAAGGATGCCGCTGGTGGAGCACAAGCCCTGGAAACAGCTGCCCGTTCCCTGGAAATCTTCAACACCCTGTTTGGCCCCTACCCACTTAAGGAATATGACATTGTTGAGGCGCCCCTTAACCAACCCAGCGGTTTGGAATTTCCAGGAATGGGATTGATTGCAGAGCGCTTGTATGCGGACCTGGCAGCGCCAGATTTCAATGCCACCGTAGCACACGAGGTAGCCCATCAATGGTGGTATGACGTGGTTGGAAATGATGTTTTCCGTGCTCCATGGATGGATGAAGCGTTGGCGACTTATTCATCCATCTTATATTGGGAACAGGTAGGCGGTGCGACAGCCAGGCAGCAAGCACTGGATTATTACCAGGAGGGATACAGCCAAAACACCCAAAATGGTTGGGATGCGCCCGTGACGTCTCCCATGGCTTATTTCCAGGAAAGCAACCGGATCCAATCCTATAGTCCCGTAGTGTATGCGAAAGGTGGGTTATTCTATGATGAATTGCGCAGAACGATTGGTGATGAGGCTTTCTTCAAGGCGCTCCAGTTTTATTATGGCTCACACTGGTTCACTATCGCTTCAACCAGTGAGCTGTTGGGAGCTTTCCAGACTGCCACGGGGGTCCAACTTGATGACTTCTACCAGACCTGGCTGTATTCGCCAGAGTTGATGAACCCTCAATCTACTACCCCTGAACCATCCCTGACCCCTCCTCCTGCTCCCACCCTTGAACCATCCCAAACCCCTCCATTTACGCCCACCCCAGTGCCAACGGAGACCCCGACCCTTGAATCAACCCATACGCCAACGCCAAGGGGGATGGTATTTGCAGCAATTGGGGATTATGGTGGGGGAAATAGCGCTGAGGCGGATGTGGCGAATTTGATAACAAGTTGGCAGCCTGAATTTATTATCACCCTGGGGGATAATAATTATCTCACTGGGGCAGCAGACCATATTGATGCTGCCATTGGACAGTTTTTTCACCAGTACATTTACCCCTACCAGGGTAATTATGGTGCGGGCGCCGACATTAACCGCTTCTTCCCATCTCTGGGCAATCACGACACGATGACTGATAACGGGCAACCCTATTTCGATTACTTCACCTTGCCGGGGAATGAGCGCTATTATGACTTTGAATGGGGTCCGGTACACTTGTACGCTCTCAATGATCTTGGTACGGACCCTGATGGGACGAGTGCTTCTTCAATTCAAGGAAAGTGGCTACAGGAGAGGTTGGCAGCCTCTACCTCAGCCTGGAATATCGTCTACATGCATGCCCCACCGTATTCGTCAGGCTCGCATGGCTCCAAGGAATGGGCACGTTGGCCATATGGGGAGTGGGGGGCGGATGCGGTGCTGGCGGGGCACGACCATACCTACGAACGCCTGTGGGTGGATGGGGTTACATACTTCGTCAACGGGATGGGTGGTTTTGCGTTATATAATTTTGTGGATATCCTGGAGAGCAGCCAGGTGCGCTATAACGGCGACTATGGTGCGATGCGGATGGAAGCAACGGATAAGCATCTTTTATTCCAGTTCTTTAACCGAAGTAATGAGCTGATAGACCAGGTGGAGATGATGAAGTGAGGCTGGCGGTTAGGAGTTAGCAATTAGCGATAATTTACAAGGCCTGAAATATGGTGATAAGGGAATGTCTGAAATCAAACAAATACAATATAGAAAACTCTCATAGAAAAAGGATAAATCCTTTTGAAACGCCAGGTATTGCAGGAGTTTA
>Ga0315273_10008702_pt1 | contig 12830 bp, 8 predicted proteins | sample YL17G02_0_MG_FD_205753 | JGI IMG/M metagenome (GOLD analysis project Ga0315273, IMG submission 205753) | Sediment microbial communities from Yellowstone Lake, YNP, Wyoming, USA - YL17G02_0 | ecosystem: Environmental > Aquatic > Freshwater > Lake > Sediment | place: USA: Wyoming | collected...
GATGTGATCGAGAACGTCGGCGTCAAGTTCCACTCTCACAACGCCCTCGACATCCTCGAGGCCAACGGCGCCGCGGTGGACCGGGGCACGACGGTGGCGAAGATCCCGGCCGCCGTCGTCGAGAAGGCGATGAGCACCGTGCCGCACGAGTTCACGCTGGGCGCCCGCAACCCCGAGTACGACCTGCCGCTCGACGGCGAGCACGTCTACATCAGCTCCGACGGCTGCGGCGTCTTCGCCCGCGACTTCGACGGCACAGTGCGTTCATCGCGCAAGGAGGACCTCGAGAACTGCGCCAAGGTCGTGCAGGCACTCGACAACGTGTCCGCGACCTCGGCCGTGGTCTCCGCGCAGGACCGCCCGCCCGAGACGCGCGTGCTCCACGAGTTCGACGCCTGCGTGCGGAACAGCGGGAAGCACAACATCGTCGTCAGCATCAAGGAGGACTGGGAGGCGCGGAGCCTGATCAAGATGGCCGAGGCCCTGGCCGGCGGCAAGGAAGAGCTCGCGCGCCGACCGATGTTCACGGCCATCATCTGCACCGTGAGCCCGCTCCACCAGGAGCGCTTCGGCATGGACCTCGCCCTGGTGCTGGCGGAGGCCGGGATCCCCGTGAGCTTCTACCCGATGCCCATCCTCGGCGCGACCGGCCCCATCACCATCGCCGGCTCGGCCGTGATGACCAACGCCGAGTTCCTCAGCGGGGCCACTCTGGTGCAGCTCGCCCACCCCGGTGCCAAGGTCATCCACGGCGGCGGTCCGACGGCGATGTACATGACCTCCGGCGCCTACGCGAGCAACTCGCCCGAGGCCCTTCTCCTGCGCAGCTGCCAGGGCCACATGGCCGATTTCTACGGCGTGCCGGCCTGGTACGGCGCCGGCGCCACCACCGCCAAGGAGCCCGGCATCCAGAGCGCCTACGAGAACACGCTGGCGATGTTCATGGCCTACGCGAACGGCGCCGACGTGACCTTCGGCACCGGCTTGCTGGACGGCTCGCGCATCCTCTGCCTCGAGAACATGGTCGTCGACGACGAGATCATCGGCATGGTCAAGCGCCTCCTTCGCGGCATCGAGGTGAGTGAGGAGACGCTGGCCGTCGAACTCATCAAGAAGATGGGCTTCAACGGCAGCTACCTGTTCGACGGCCACACCCGCGCACACGTGCGCGAGCTCTGGCAGGCCAGGCTCGGCGAGACCGGCAGCTACGACGGCTGGAAGAACGCCGGCGCCAAGAGCACCACCGAGAAGGCGCAGGAGAAGGTGGCCGAGATCCTCGCCGCCGAGGCGGCGCCGTTCCCGGCCGACCTCGGCGCCGAGTTCGACGCCATCATCGCCGCAGCGGCGAGGGAAGCCTCCGCCAGGTAGATCACAGGCCGCGAGACGAGGCCGGGCGCCGCGGCGCCGGCGCCCCCGCCGGGGGCGCGGACTGAGGTAGCATGGTGAGGCGCGGGTGGCGCAGCCGCCGCCTGCGCCTCACCACTTCAGCCCGGAGCGCCGCCGATGAGCAGCAAGAAGGTCCGCGAGGAAGGCTTCAGCAAGGACGCCGACAAGCTCGTGCGGCGTCTTTCTCTGGTCGCCCTGCTGCTCAGCCGCCGCGGACAGCCGGTCAGCGTCGCTCAGATCCGCCGCCGCGTCGAAGGCTATCCGACGATGACGGAGGATGCCTTCAAGCGCCGCTTCTACGAGGACCGCACCGAGCTGGCCGGACTCGGCATACACATCGCCTCCGAGGCCGATACGCAAGCCGGCGCGGGCGAGACGTACAGCCTCCCGGCCAGCGCCTACTACTTGCCGCCGGTCGAGCTGAGCGGCGAGGAGCTCACAGCACTGGCCGCGTGTCTCGCCGTTCTCGAGGACCGCTTCGCCTACTCGCAGCCGCTGCGTCTCGCGCTGCTCAGCCTGGCCCAGGGGCGTCCCGAGCTCATCACCGACGCCGAGGTCCCGCCGCTGACGGTCGTACCCGAGACGGCCGCCCCGGCGACCGTGCTGCCCAAACTGCAGGCCGCGATCGCCGAGCGCAAGACCGTCCGCTTCGCGTACTATGCCATCGGCCGCGACCAGGAGCTCGAGCGCACTGTCGACCCCTACGGCCTGCAACTGGTCGCCGGCGAATGGTACCTGATCGGCTGGTGCCACCTGCGCCGGGCGGAGCGCACCTTCCGCCTTTCGCGGGTCCGCTCGCGGGTAACGCACGCCACGCGCGCGCCGCACGACTTCGAGGCGCCGAAGAGCTTCGACATCGGCGCCTACCGCGACCGGCCCGCGTGGCAGCTGGCGAAGCCGACGGGCACGGCGCGCATCCGCGTCGCGCCAGAGATGGCCTGGTGGGTCGAGGCGCACTGGGGACACTGCGGCGCCATCGAGAGCCAGGCGGGCGGCGGCGTGGTGTACAGCACGCCCTACGCGAACGCGCGGCCGCTCTTCGGCTGGGTGCTCGGGCTGGCCGACGCGGCGGAGCTCCTGGAGCCGGCCGAGCTGCGCGAGCAGCTGGCGGCGCAGCTCCGCCGCCTCGACGGCCTGCTCGACGCGGAACCGCCGCAAGCGACGCCGGTGAGGCCCGCCGGCCGGGACGCTGCCGCCGGCGGGCACCGCCGGCGTCGCTCGGCCGATGACTGGCGCGTGGAAGTAGACCGCTTCACGCGCCTCACGGCCCTCACCACCTTTCTTCTGCAGAGCTGCGGCGAGGACGAGGCGCTGCTCGACGTCGCCGCCATCCGCGGCGCCCTCGGGGTCTCCGCCGAAGAGCTGCGCGCCGACGTCCGCCTCCTCAACCTGGTCAACTTCGGCGCCGACGGCGCGCTCCTCTACGCCGAGTACAAGGGCCGCACGAAGCTGCGCGTCTCCTGCGACCTCGCCGGGCCCGCCTTCGCCCGCCCGGCGCGCCTGTCTCCGCTGCAGGCCGACACGCTGCTCCTCGCCGTCGAGCTTGTCGGCGGCCAGCTGCCCACGGCTTCGGGCGCCGCTCTGGCGAGCGCCGCCGCCAAACTGCGCGAGGCGCGCGAGGGCACGACGCCGACGCTCGTGAGCGGCGACCTCCTTCTGCCCGCCGACGACGTGCTCGACCCCGTCAACGCGGCCATCGTCACGCGGCGCCTGCTGGACATCGAGTACTGGACCGAGGGCACCGAGCGGATCAGCCGGCGCACCGTCGAGCCCTACCTGCTCGTCCACAGCCGCGGCGAGTGGTACTACGTGTGCTGGTGCCGGACCGCCGGCGGCACACGCGTGTTCCGCGTGGCCACCACAAAGTCGGCGCGGCTCCTCGACGAGCGCTTCGAGCCGCGACCCGACGTGGCACTGGAGCTCTACCGGCGAGAGGGCATCCCTGCATCGGGGAGTTACGCGCCCAGGACGGCCACCATCTGGTACAGCCCGGCGGTGCACCGCTGGATCGCCGAACGCCAGCCGGTGCGACCGCTCGCGGACGGCTCGTGCCTCGCCGAGCAGCCCTACGTCGACGAGCGCTGGCTCTCGCATCACCTGCTGCGCTTCGCCGACCAGGCGCGCCCGCTGTCACCGCCCGAGGCGGTCGCCGACCTGCGCGCGACGGTCCGGCGCCTGCTGGCCGTGTACGGACGATGACCGTCGCAAGCCTGGCCTGGATCGCCTACAAGACCGGCTGGTACTTCTATGCGCTCGGCCCGCAGCTGGTGATCTGCATGGTGCTCGGCTACCTCGCCGCCCGCAAGACGGCCGGTGACCTGCTCACCTGGCTGGTGATCGGCTTCCTCGCTGCCCTCGTGCCGCTCGCCGGCGTCGTCATCATGCTCAGCCTGTGGTGGCGCGCGGGAGCCGAGAGGCCCCGTGGCGCGCCGGAGAACGGAGAGCCGCCGGCGTGAGCGACGGCCCCTGGGTCTTCTGCAGCCTGTCCCGGCTGCCGGTCCCCCGCGCCGACGCCTTTGAACCGCCGGCCCGCCTGGCGCGAGCCGCGGACCTCGACCACGCTGTGGAGCGCGCGCTGGCCGACCCCGTATCGGCGCCGCGCCTGCGCCGGCTGGCGCGCGGCGCCGTCACGGTGGCCGTGACCATCCCCGACGCTTCGCGCTCCTGCCCCAGCGCAGCCATTCTCGAGCACCTGCTCGAGGAGTTGAACGAGGCCGGCGTCCCCGAAGACGGCATCACGGTAGTCGTCGGGTGCGGACTGCACCGCACCACATCGGCGAGCGAGCGGCAGGGCCTCGCTGGCGCGCCGCTGGCCGGGCGCGTCGGGACCGAGGATGCGCAAGGCCTGGAGACGCCGTGCGTGGACCTCGGCCTGACCTCGAGCGGCGCGCCGGTGCACATCGCGCGCCGCGTCGCGGAGGCCGACCTTGCCGTCACTGTCGGAGTGGTCGAGCCGCACCTCTACGCCGGCTTCTCCGGCGGGGTGAAGGGCGTCGCCATCGGCTGCGCCGGCCACGAGACGATCGCCTGGACGCACCGCCCGGCGTTCGTCAGCGCGCCGGGCGTCGTCGTCGGGAGACTGACCGGCAACCCCTTTCACGACACCCTCCGCGAGATCGCCGCGCGCACGCCGCTCGCCTGGGCCGTCAACGCGGTCATGAACGAGCGCGGCGAGGCGGCGGCCGTGGCCGCCGGCGATCCGACCGCCGCCCAGGCCTCGCTGGCGCAGGCGCACAGGCGCGCCTGGCTGCGCGCCGTCGATGGGCCCTTCGACGTCGTCGTCGCCGGCGTGCACTCTCCCAAGAGCGCCAACTTCTACCAGGCCAGTCGTGCGGCCACCTACATCGGCCTCGCCGCCAGGCCGGCCCTCGCCGACGGCGGGCTGATCGTGATGTGCGCCGACCTGCCGGCCCGCGCCGGCGACGGGCCTGGCGAGCGCAACTTCGCGGACGTTCTTGCTGGGGCGGCATCGCCGGCCGAGCTCGTCGCGCGCGGGCTTCGCGAGCCGCTCGGCCCTGGCGGTCAGCGCGCCTTCGTGGTGGCCCGGGTGCTCGAGCGCTTTCGTCTGGCCGTGGTCGGCGCTGAGGAGCCCGGCTTTCTGGAGCCGCTCGGGGTGGCCGCGTTCGACACCGTCGACGCGGCCGTCGCCGCGGCCGAGGCGCGACTCGGCCGCCGGGCCCGCGTGCTCGCCGTGGCCGACGCGATGGCCACCGTCGTGCGCGCCGGCTGATCGCGTCCGCCGCGGCGGAGTGTCCATCCGTCTCCCGCCGGGAATCATCCAGGTGACGTCAAGGGAGACTACTATGAACGGCATCCGCATCGGCCGCGTCTTCGGCATCGACATAGCCATCCATCCGAGTTGGTTCGTGATCTTCGCCCTGTTCACGTTCAGCTTGGCGACGGGGTTCTTCCCCCGCGCATACAGCGCCTGGAGCCCCGCCGAGGCCTGGATCGTCGCCGCCGTCGCGACCATTCTGCTGTTCGCGTCGGTGCTCGCCCACGAGCTCGGCCACTCGCTGGTCGCACGGGCGCAGGGCATCCCGGTCAGGAACATCACGCTGTTCCTGCTGGGGGGAGTGTCGACGCTGGAGGAGGAGGCGGCTTCGCCCGGCCGCGAGGCCCTCATGGCCGGCGCCGGCCCGCTCGTGAGCCTCGTCATCGGCCTCGTCTCGTGGGTCGCGGCGAGCCTCCTTCCTGCGCCGCAACAGGTGCAGGCGGTCTTGCTCTATCTCGGCTTGGCCAACGTCGCGCTGGCCGTCTTCAACCTGCTTCCCGGCTTTCCCCTCGACGGCGGCCGCGTCCTGCGCGCCCTGCTCTGGTGGCGCTCGCGCGATCGCGTGCGGGCGACGCGAGGCGCCGCGGCTGTCGGTCGGGTCGTCGGCTATCTGTTCATCGCCCTGGGGGTGCTACAGATCCTCGGCGGATCGCCGTTCGGCGGCCTGTGGCTGGGATTCATCGGCTGGGTGATCGTCCAGGGTTCGCGCGCGGGCGCCGCTCATGAGGTCATGCAGCGTGATCTCGCCGGTGCGACCGCGTCGCGGATCATGACCGAGCCGGCAGGCTGGCTCAGGCCTTTCGTCACTCTGAGCTCGGCGACGCAGCACGGCTTTCGCGACTTCGACAGCCGCTGCCTTCCCGTGGAGCCCGAAGAGGAGGACCAGGTGTTCGACGGGCTGATCTGCGCCCGCGATCTTGACGCGGAGCCTAGGACCGGGTGGGCCGCGCGCCGAGTGCGCGACGCGATGGTCCCGGCGCGGGACATCCCCGTGGTGGCGCCCGACACCGCGGCGCTGGACGTCCTGCGACTCATGCAGACGAGCCGCTCCGACCGCATCGCTGTCATCAGGGAGGCGCGACTGCTCGGCTTCGTCGACGCGACCTCTGTCGACCGCTATCTGCGTTCGCGACAGACCAGGCGACGGCGTCCCCGGAGCCGTCTCACGGCAGCCTGATCGTCACCACCGCGCAGTCGTCGGCCAGCACGCCGCCGGCGTAGTCCGTGACGGTCTCGAGGATGGTGTCGGCCAGTTCCTGGGCGGGTATGCCGAGATGCTGCAGCACGGTCTCGTGCAGGCGCGCCTCGCCGAATAGTGACCCCCCGGCGCGCGCGTCGGTGATGCCGTCGGTGTACAGCACCACGCAGGTGTCGTCGGGCAGGATGGCGCGATTCGTAGGGTACACGACCCCGCGAAGGATGCCCACGGGGACGTTGCCCTCGCCGGGCACCGGGAACTGGCCGTGGCCGGCCAGGACGATGGGCCGCGGATGGCCGGCGACCGCATACTCGAACATGTGCCGCGCCACGTCGATGTAGGCCACGACCAGGGTCACGAAGGGCTGGTCGGGGATCTGTGCGAGGACCGCCGAGTTGAGCCGGGAAAGCGCTTCTCCCGGCGACCCTTCGGCGGCGTAGGCGCGTAGCATGTACCTCACGACGGCCGATTGCGCCGCGGCGCTCAAGCTCTTGCCGCACACGTCGCCCACGATGATCATCAGGCGGCCCGGCCCCAAGGTCACCAGATCGTAGAAATCGCCGCCCACGCGGGCCGTGTCGGTCGCCGCCCGGTAGCGCACCCCGACGTCGATGCCCGGGATCGCCGGCGGCTCCATGAGCAGCGCCTGCTGAAAGGTCTCGGCGATGGCGTGTTCGCGCTGATAGGCCGTGGCGTTGTGGAGACTGGCGCTGAGTTGCGCGCCGAGTGTCGCCACGAGCAGGCGGTCCTCGTCGTCGAAGGCCCCTTCCTGCTTGTCGGCCACCACGAGAGTCGAGGCCTGCTGCGGAACCTCGCTCTCGAGCGGCGCGAACAGCAGGCCGTCGCTCTGCCCCACGGCGACCGTGACGAGCTCGCCGCCCGCCCGGTTCTCTTCGGCCGGTGCCGCGAGCGCCTTCCGGCAGCGCTCCAGCAGCTCGCTCTCGGCGACGGCGAGGTGGGTCGGCGAAGCCCCTCCCGCTACGGCCAGCGACCGCGCGGCGAGATACTCGCCGGACCCGCTGAGGACGGCCGCCGTGCGCACGTGCAGCAGGTCGAGCGCCGCGTGGGCGACCTCGTCCAGCACGTCCTGAAGGTCGGCGCGGTCGAGGCGCCGGTTGAGGTCGACGGCGAACGACTGCAGGCGCTGGAGCCGTCGCGCCAACCGGTCGCTCCGCTCGGCGGTGACGCGCTGCCGGTCGTACAGCGTCGCCTTGTCCACGGCGAGGGCCGCGAACCGGCAGATGGTGCGTGCCAGCTCGATCTCCTCGTCGCTGAGGTCGCGCACTTCCTGGTCGAACAGCTCGACCAGGGCGATCACGCGATCGTGGATGCGCAGCGGGATGCTGAGCTGAGTCTGGTGACCGAGCCTCTCGAGGAGTTCCCGCTCGGCGTCGTTGAGACGCGGATCACCGAGCGACGTCACGAGGACAGGCCGAAGGCTGGCGACGGCCAGAGCGCTGGCGGCGAAGTGGTCCAGCGGAAGTTCGCGCCCGGTCGATTCGTCGTCCTCGAACTCGAGGTCGTCGTAGCTGACGAGGACCCGCAGCACGCCGGCGTCCTGATCCACCTCGTACACGTCGCAGGCGTGCATACCGAGAGCGTCGAGGAGCCGCGTGACGACCGCCTCGAGCACCTCGGTCAGGTCCAGGCTCCGGGCGAAGTCGAGGCTCGAGTCGCGCACCAGTTCAAGGTCGCGGCGCTTGGCCCCGAGCTCGAGCATGAGACGTACGTTGTCCACGGCGACGCCCAGGTAGCGGGCGACCGACTCCGCCAGGCTCACCTGGTCGGAATTGAAGTCGCCGCTCTCTTGCGGGCGGTTGTACACGAGCACGCCGACCTCGCGGTCGAGGGCCCGCATGGGCACGACCAGCACGCGCTCGAGGCGCAGGCGCGCGGCGAGCGGGCCCGGCGCGGGATCGCCACCGGTCAGGTCGCGCGCCACGGTCGTCTCCGTGCGCATGGCTTCTTCGGACAGCGCCATGGCGCCGTACTCCGCCGCGATCTCGCGGGCGTCGACGCCGAGGCCGAACCCGGCGCGTCCCTGCCAGTAGCCATCCTCGAGGAGCAGCAGCACGCCTGCGGTGGCGTCGAGCTGCTCGCCGAGACGCTCGAGGGCGTATTGGAGCAGCTCGTCGAGGTCGTCGCGCGTGCCGCCGCTGGTGATGATGTCCGCGCCCGCCTCAGAGAGTTGGGCGCGCAGGGTGGCGTAGTCGCTGATCGTCGAAAGGCGGCGGATGAGATAGGCGAGGACGATGAGGCCCACGCCGGCAAGGCCGCCGTAGAACAGGTAGAAGAGGTTGCTCGCCGTCAGCGTGTCCTGCTCGAGCATGACGAGCACGGTGAGCAGGCCACAGAGGACGCCGGCCGCGGCCACGACCCGCTCACGCGCCGAGAGAGCCAGCAGGGTGAGCGGCACGAGGTAGAACCCGGCCATGGTCACGGGGTGCACGCGGGCGTCGAGAAAAAGGACGACGGCGATGAGGACGACGGCCGTCACCCCGACCGCGACGGAGTGACGCCGCAGCCAGGCCGTGCGCCGTACCAGCCGCGGGTGCCGTCGTTCGGCCGAGCCCAAGGTGCCTTTGGTCGACGAGGTCGTCACGTGACTCCCTGCCGGTGAGTGAAGGCCGAGCCTGCGCAGACGATCTGATCTATGTTACTACCGGAATGAGAGGCTGGGCTAGTTCGGCGCTCAGAAGCGGTGCAGCACCTTGTCCGAGCGCAGCTCGCGCAGGGCGTCGCGCGCGACCCAGCGAGCGCTGCGCGCGGCCGGGTCGCGACGGTCAGCGGCGGCGAGAGTGTCGGCCGAGGCCAGGATGGCCGCGGCCGTATCTATCGCCGCCGCGTGCAACGCCGCGTTGCGCTTGCCGATGTTGCGCAGCGCCCAGTTGACGGCCTTCCTCACGAAATTGCGGCCGTCCCCGGCTTCGCGACGGACGAGCTCGAGGATGGCGAGAAAGCGCTCGTCGGGCGCCGCCTTGTCCTGGACGGCCAGCGCCGCTGCCGTCGCGAACGCCGCCCGCTTGACCCACTCGTCCTCGGCAGTGCTCCACTGGCGCACCTTGTCGTAGGCGAAGGGCGTCTTGTCGAAGAGGTTGGACGTCACCTGGTCGCAGACGTCCCACGAGTCGAAGGCCGCGGCCCACTCCTCCATCTGAGCCTCGGTCACGGCCGCCGGGTCGTCGACCATGCTGGCGAGCATGCGCGCCTCGTGGTTGCCGGTGTCCCAGAGGGCCAGAGCGAGGTCGTGGTCGGTGCCCAGAGCCTTGGCCATGCGCCGCAGCTCGTACACCGACACCCCGAACGCATGCGCGACGTTGATGCCGTAGCGCGCCATGCCGGCACGGCTCTCTTCGCTGGCCTGTGAGGCCAGCTCGTCCATGACGGCGGTGAGGCGCTCGCGAGTGCTCATCGGCCGGGTCACGCGCGCGCGGCTCAGCCGCGCAGCTCGGCGTCGGCCGCCGCGAGGATCTTCGCGAGCTCGGCGGCCTTCGCAGGGTCGAGCGGTTCGGGCCGGTAGTCGCGCCAGATCCACTCGGCCTTCTCGCGCGCCACCTCGAGCGGATCGCGGAAGGCGCTGTCGGGCCCCGGCTGATGGGTGATCGCGGGCTTGACCGCCCCGCGCATGTGCCGCCGCGTGTGCTTGTGACCGAGAAAGTGACCGCCGGGGCCGACCTCGGCGATGGCCTCCAGCGCCAGCGCTTCATCGTCGACGTCGATGTCCATGATCGCGTAGCGGGCGCGGTGGTAGATGTCGTCGCCGAGGATGATGTGCTCGGGATAGAACAGCGTGTAGACACTGACGAGGCCGATGCTCGGCAGCAGCTCCGAGCCTTCTTGCGCGGCCTGCACGAAGTCGAGCGCCTCCTCGACGCCGGCCTGCCAGGTGCCGGGGCCCGGCGAGTCGGTGCCGCAGGTGGCCGATTCGGCAGGCACGCCCCAGTGATGGGCAAGCTCGGTGCCCAGGGCGCGGCTGCGCCCGTCCTGGGGGAAGCTCACGAAGTTACCGCTACGCGGGTCGGCCCAGCTCTGCATCGTGGAATGGAGCACCGGCGCGCCGGGATGCGCTAGCTGCAACAGCACGGTGGCCGCCACCAGCTCCGCCGAGCCCAGCGCATAGGCGCCGGCCTTGGTGGCCGGCGCCGTCGTGCCCAGCGTCGGCATGGAGACGAACGTGACGGGCACGCCGGCAGCGGCGAACACGAGCGCCGCTTCGATGCCGTCCTTGTCGATGACGAGCGGCGAGATCGTGCCGATGAGGTCACTCATCACGGGCCGGCGGCGAAGCTCCTCCGGCCCTCCCGCGATCACCGTCGCCATCTCCACGGCGTAGCGGGCTTCGCGCGCGCCGTTCACCATGCCCTGCAGGTGCTTCACGGTGTGGTTCCAGCCGGCGTCGAGCTCGTGCAGCTGCGCGGTCTCGCCGCAGTCGCCGGCGCTGAGCGTGGGCCACCAGAAGGCGATGCTCGACAGGTAGTCCTGCATGCGGGTCACGTCGGCAAGGTCGGCCTTGGTGGACTGCCGCCGCTCGCGCGTCGCGAAGTCGATGATCTCGACGCCGCAGCCGTCGGTGGTGCAGTAGGTGTTGCCGTCGCCGACCGGGATGTCGCAGCTCGCGTCGCGGGCGCCCAAGGTGAAGCGCCGCGGCGCCCGCGCCATCGCCGCGAGCACGATCTCGGGCGGGAACTGGGCGGTCTGCGCGGCGCGGTCGACGCGCACGCCACGCTCGGCGAGCATGTCCAGCGCCTTCTCGGACTGGAACTGCACACCCACCGTCTCGAGGATATCGAGCGTGGCCTGCTTCAGACGGTCGAGCTGCGCCACAGAGTGATACGTCGTCGCGAAGGCGGGCCTCAGCGGCTCGATCGGCGGGCGCTCTATCGATGCCAAGGGATCAGCCTCCGGCTCGGGGACGACGGGACAGCGGCGCGGGCATGCAGCGTGCGCCGCGCCGGCGCGACCGCCCATTCATATCACCAGTCTGCGGCCGCGGCCAGACACGCGATCCTCGCGAGCTCGAAGCGGCGCTCCTCGCGCGAACGTCGCGCCGCGCGGGGCGCCGGCGTGGCGCCGCCGGCCTGACGCGGGCCGCGCCGTCTGGTACCTTCCTTTCATGCAGACGGCAGACCCCGGCGCCGCGCGGCGCCCCCTCGTCATCGCCAACCCCTCCGCAGGGCGCGGCCGCACCGGCCGCGACCTGTCGCATCTCGTGAGCGCCTTGCGCGACGCCCTCGGCGAGCTCGACGTCGTCACGACCGCCAGGGCCCGTCAGGCAACAGAGCTGGCCGCCGCCGCCGCCGCCGGCGAGCGGCGGCCCCTCGTGGTCAGTCTCGGCGGCGACGGCACGCTGCACGAAGTCGTGAACGGCCTGATGCAAGCGCGGGAGGCTCGCCCCGGCGCAGGCGTCGGGGCCGGTGACCTCCCCGCGCTGGGCCTCATCGCCACGGGCACCGGCGGTGATTTCGGCCGCTGCCTCGGGATCCCCCACCACGTCAAGGACTACCTGGCCGCGCTGGCGAGCGGAGCCGAGCGCGCCGTCGACATCGGCCGGGCGCGCTTCACCGGCACTGACGGCGGGCCGGCCGAGCGCTACTGGGTCAACGTGCTTTCGGCCGGCGTGGGTGGGCTCGTGGACCGCTACGCCGCGGACGCCCCGGGGTTTGTCGGCGGCCGCCTCGCCTACGCGCAGGCGGCGCTCCGCGCGATCGTGATGTGTCGCCGCGTCGAGCTACGCTGCCGGGCCGTGTTGGCGGACGGCCGTGAGGAAGAACGTCTGCTGGATAGCCACGCCGTGGCGATCTGCAACGGCACCACCTTCGGCGGCGGGATGCGCATCGCCCCGATGGCGCGACCCGACGACGGCCTGCTCGACGTGATCGCGCTCGAGACCCGGACTCGCTGGCGCCTCATCGGGCGCTTTCTGACGGTCTACGCCGGGACCCACATTCAGGAGCCCGGCGTGAGCCACTTCACGTGCCGCGCGCTGGAGCTCACGCCGGTGCCGATGGGAGCGACCAGGCCGCGGGCCGGGTTCTTCCCTCTCGATGTGGACGGTGAAGCGCTGGGAGACGTGCCGTTGCGCGTCGAGCTTGTCCCTCACGCGCTGCGCGTGCGGGTGCCTTTCGTCGGGGGAGCCGGCCCCGCGGCCGACCCGGCGGGGTAGGGTCGGGCTGCGCGGCCGGTCTCGCACGGCGGCCGCTCCCGCGCGGCGACCTACGTGCCGAAGACGCTGACCCGGTCCTTGCCCTGGTGCTTGGCCAGGTACAGAGCCTTGTCCGCACTGCTCAGCAACTCCTCGTGCGTGTAGCCGCCGAGGCCGAGACCGGCGACGCCGACGCTCACCGTCATCGCCACGTCGCGGAGGCCCTTCGCGCCCTCGAAGCCGTGCTCGCGGACCGCGACGGCGATGCGCTCGGCGACGTTGAGCGCCGCCGTTGGCGCCGGACCGTTGGCCTTGGTCTGCGGCAGGAT
>Ga0315273_10008703_pt1 | contig 12830 bp, 8 predicted proteins | sample YL17G02_0_MG_FD_205753 | JGI IMG/M metagenome (GOLD analysis project Ga0315273, IMG submission 205753) | Sediment microbial communities from Yellowstone Lake, YNP, Wyoming, USA - YL17G02_0 | ecosystem: Environmental > Aquatic > Freshwater > Lake > Sediment | place: USA: Wyoming | collected...
CGTGGGACCCTCGATGGAGTACCCCGCGGGCATAGCGGCGTTGAGTAAGTGCCGGCCAAATGTGGACGTCGTCGACATCCTAGAAACGCCCTGGCATTACAGGCGATGGCCCCGTGGCCATTTCGTTGGAGATCGGATGTGGTTCACTCCAGACGGTGTTCCGATTAAGATGCCCTTCGACATTCTCACCTTTGCCGGTTAACGCCTTAGCCTGCGTCATCTGCTCCGGAAGCTGGGCAAGTGCCGCGGCAAGTTGTCCCGCGGGCATTTCCTCGTCGCCAGTCTCCAGAGGAGTCGGCGCCTCTAACGTTGATGGTCGATCCGTCGAAGTTTCGGCTAAGCCCAACTTCTGGAGAGCAAAATAGCGACCCTGTTGGAAAGGTGTCATATTGGCTTCTTTCGTTGTCTTTGTCACGTTCTTCAACATCCAGGACTGACCCTTCGTTTGAAACAGAACAAATTGTTGGGGCAGTCCATTCACTTTTCTTTCGAACTTTATCTTATCCGGCTTCGAGGATATCACGTTTACGGGTTCTTTGTGGACCATCTCCACCATGCCCTTGCCATAGCCTTCGCTGATCTCTTTAGGCCCCTTTACGCCGTAATTGAGCGCGTAGTGCGCCGTGTGCGTTGGGGTGTGAACCGCGAGGACAGGCGGGTCCAGAGGACTCGGAAGCTTCGCCTTCGGGACCGCCCAGGAGTGGGCATGTGTCGTGTTGGGATCCACGAGACGCAGGTCCCAGTGCTTTCCCGCACGTTCGGCGTTGTGCAATTGGATCGCCATCGTCCAGGTCTTGTCTTGGAGGTCTGGGAGGGCGTACGTAAGCCTCGCAGCAGGAATGCCTGGGGCAAACTCTTTTGCCGCAGCTAACTTTCTCGGATTCGCGTCGTTGACTGGGTCAAAACCCTTGAGCTGCTCTCTTGTCAGCGGCATCGAGATAAAGCCGGTAGCGCTATTGAGAGCATGTGGTGCACGAATCGACCCCTTGTCATGGAACGTTGAGATGTCGAGACGAACCTCGTTCAGATTAGGTGGACGGTCAACGACTAAGTCATCTCTTTTCTTCGCCAGATCTCGCACAACGGCTTTGAGCTTCTCCCGCATTTCCCCTGTCGGATAATGCTTATCTAGTTCCCCCCTAACGTAGAAACCACAGCCACCTGAAAACGTGATGCTCGTGTTCTTAACCTGGGGCATCTTCTTGAGAGCGTTCTCTACTTCAGGAACAAGCAATTTCAGGGAAGAGAGATCACGAGAAGAACCGGAATCAAGGTCAACCCAGAGTTTATTTGTCTGCGCTCCGATGGTCGGGTGAAATTCAGTGTGACGCCGATCACCGTACCACTCCAAGTCTTTCGGAGTGCTAATCCGGATGGGATTGCCCTTGTCGTAGCGCTTGTAGATGATCTGGTTAAACGCAGGAGATTGTCCGACAAGAAGGTCTTGTCCGCGGAGATACGGCAAAAGCTGTTTCTGCACGTCAGGGCGGGCATAGTAACGCCTGACCTCGTCTTTAGTGAGTTCGAGGCCGGACGTAATCTTCGCTGTGCCTTCAGTCGCCAATCGTCACCCGCGTTCCCAACTTGATCTTGCCCCCATGGTACGCCTTCATGGCCTCGGCTGTGGTATTGAACTTGATCGGTTTGTTGCCCTCATCCACAGTCGAAGCATGGTCCACACCCATGATAGCTTCGTGTTGGGGGAAGACAAGAAGCTCATTTTTTGCTTTGTCGTGGAAAAGCATTTTCGACAGGGTCATAGCTTTAGCATTATCGACTGCTCCTAACCCGACAGGAGAATGAACCTGCATGGTATCGCCGTCATAGTCCGCGTTCATTGCCTTCTCCATGAAGGGATTAATACGAATGGTTTTCCCCGGAACCATCTGCGGATATGACGCAATCATGTTAAATCGATGTAGGGATGGCGCACGATTGAGAATCACGGGCCGTTCTGTAGCTTCACGCAACAGCGCTGCTTTTGCCGCAGGATGCCGGTCCTTGGCCATCTTCTGAGCATCGATAGCGCTATAGCCCTGACCAACCAGGCGTTTGATGATGAACTTCTCCCACATCGTCCAAAGCATATCGTCCGGAATGCCCACCTCGTCCATCCCAAGAGTCAGGTCAGGGACAATCGTCCCGCGGCCTGCCACGTCCTGCGTGCGCTTCATGAGCTTGGACTGGAAGTACCCATACTTGGGACTCGACACTCCTGCGATGTACGTCAAAAAGCCTTTGTGGCCCCGAGCCTGAGACTTGGTCGTAATGGGGTCGCTTGTGCCAAAGACGGCGCCTACAGCAGCATGCAAAACCGGCCGTAGATTCTTCTCTTCGTCGGGAACAGTTCCTGATTCTTTGATCTCTTTGAACTGATTATTCACATAAACCAAGTCTCTATAGAGTGGGTTCACGTCGGCGTACATCAACTCCGAGCCACCCCGCCCAGGAAGGACCGGCCGGAACACCGGCGGAATAACGGGCACATGGTTAATAATATACGCCTTGTCCGGTGTTAGGCCCTGAGCCTTCAAAGCGCGGATATACTTCACCTGCTTCAGTTGGCTGTCTAACTGATCCGCGCGTTTGCCCTTCATGGTTTCAAGAAGTTCTTTCTCTTTCTTGTCGAGGTCAATCTTCTTCAACTCTCCCTGTATCCACTTCCCGCCCTTCTCTGCGATGGCTTTATCAAGTTGGGGGCCATTCATCCCGAGGAGTCGACGAACTGGGTCCCTAAAGACGGGATGAACAACAGGTTCACTCAGGGAAATATGCGCCCACTTCGAACCCTGCAAACCCCCAGTCGTCACGGGGTCAAAAAGTCCACCAGTTTCAGGCTTCAAGTCCTTGGCACGAACCAGCGTGGGCTCTTTGATCTCACCGGAAGACATGGCTAACACGTCTTTATCTGTCAGGGGAGCCAAAGAAACGCGAGAACCTTCTCTATGGACTCGTACGCCCGCTCCAACAAGCATGTTGAGGAACTTGTCACTGGCAAATGCGGCTTTCGGCGGAGGAGTCGGATAACCGAGCTGGAGGGCCCGCCAGTATTCATCATTCTTCTGGCTTTTGATCGTCGCAGATTCTTGTAAAACATTTCTCGCATTGTGTCCGATGAGTGCATCAAATTCCATTTTGCCGATAGCTTTTGCACTTTGAGCTCCACCCTTGGTTGGCTGCTGGTTTACGTCGTACGTGTCTACGCCGCGAGCGCTGTAGTTCGTGTCAGTAGACTTGAAGAGCTTGAAGATATACTGCCTGCCCACGAAGACCCCAGGAATCTTCTTACCGGTCATGGGGTCAGTCACAGTCTCTTTGTCTTTGACGCCGTGCTCTTTGAGAAGGTCCTTGGCCCACTTGACGTTGTTCTTTCCAGTGAAGTTGTCGACTAAGATTGGTTTGCCGGTTTTTTCGACAACTTTGCCAACGGCACTTTCAATGAGTTGAGCGGGGTTTATGCGGCTGACAATAGAGGCAGAAGTCATAAGAAGGTCAACAGGTTTACCTGCTTCATCTTTGATCATTTGATCATCAGGCAGGATTAACGAGACGACTCCTTTGTTCCCGTGGCGCCCTGAAATTTTGTCTCCGACTCCCATTATTTCTTTAGTACGAACCGTTACGGTAATCCTCTTCGGCGTCTTTACCACATCGATGACTTCACCAGGATGGTCATGCTCCCAGGTGTGAGTGCTGTCCCGGTATGGCCTTGCCAGCGACTTGTGAAGGCGCCCAAGCATGATGTCATCCGATGTCAGCTGAGATTTCCTGAGACTAAAGATGACTGGCTCGCCAGGATGAACCTGCGTCCCAGGTTTGATCACACCCTCTGTATCGACATTCTTGTAGTTCTCTCTCAGGTAACTGTTCCCGTAGTAGACCTGATGCTTGTCCTTGTTGAACGTCAAGTCTGGGTCTCTCGGGATGACAATCTTGTACATCCTCTCAGACGTGAGCTTCTTTGCCGCACCTTCACTAATGACCACAGCGTCGTTGGAGTTGTAACCGTGATACGGCATATACGCCACGCTCATGTTCTTGCCGAGAGCGAGCGTGCCGTTACGGGTGAAGTTGGACTCCCCAAGGTGTTGCCCTGCTTTTACTTCGTCGCCTTCTTTGACCGTGACGTCATGGTGCAAAAACGTCTTCGCCGCCAGCGGGAAGTTGGTCTCGTACGGAATCTTTATGAGCCCAGCGTCCTTGTCCGCAGCACCGAGTTTGATCTTATGCGGCTTGATGTAGATATAATCCTTGTCGATCTTCGCCACAGTTCCTGACACCGGCGTCACGGGGTTTATGACGCCACCCATCAACTTCTCGAACGACTTTCCCGTTTGTGACCGCACTTGGACATACGGCTCTTCTCGTTCGATAAGAGACAGCGCTTGCGTCTGGTGCTTCGCCCCCATGATTGCTCTGTTTCCCTGTGACGACTCCAGGAAGGGGAGCAGATTTGTCGTCGGGCTATAGAGCACTGACGGGTGCGGGATCTGGTACTGCACTTTCGATGCGGGAACTTGCCGGACTATGCCGTTCACCAGCGCGTCGACCGTACCTTTGATCTCTTGATTAGGGAAAGCCACTACAGAGGACTGAAGCTCTCCAGCTCTGATATACCGATGCTTCTTTGCATTTACGTCGTAAATGGGGACGTGGAGGTTTCCATGAGAATCCGTCATAGCCCGCATCGCGGCCCTGATGTCGATGCCGGCCCTGAAAGACTCGGGCGTACGAATCGGGTCGAGAGCCCCGATCTGCGTGACATGCGTCTGGCGGGCCTCCATGGGGATGGCGCGCTCGGTTGAGATGCCGCCTTCACCGAGGGACGTGACACGTACGGCCGAGTCAATCAACTCCAGGGGGTTCGTCTGTGTTGGCACAGCAACCAGCTGTGACGAATTGATGAACTGGATAAGACCGCGTGTGAATGGGCCTGCTGCGATAATCTTCCTGATTTCAGGAGTAGCCTCGGCCTTGATTGCGGCCTTACGCGCGATGTCACGAGCATCAAGCTTGATGCGCTCCTTGAAGAAGTCTTCTATGGAGTGAAAGCTCTTGAAGTCTAAGTTGTCTCTATCGTCAACTTCATCGGCTTGTCTGAAGATTCTCAGGATCTTTCCTGAGGCGTCTAAGATGCCATGCGGCGTCACGGTGTCATAGGGCTTACCGAGAGTGCGGGCATTCACTTCAGGGTCCATCTTCACGACACCGTAACGCCGAAGAATCTCCTGCATCATGACGTCAGAGGTAGCGCCGCCTACGCGAGCATACTCCGGCACCATCTTCCCGTAGAGTTTCTCGACAGTCTTGTCTGCGTTCTTGAAAGTCTCTGTGTGGTTATAATCGGCCATCTTCTTGCCCCATGACTCCGCAATCTGCTCATGGGACACGCCGGCCTTCCTGAGGATTGGGTAGACCGGAATCTTCGTCGAGCCGTACTCCAGATGCGGAATACCCTTCTCTGGGTCCATGCTCACGTTGAAGTTGCTGCCTCCTACGATGTTGAACTGCGCTTCAAGAATGCCGTTCGAGCGCTTGCGTGCGTACACGCCAGGCTTGGGGCGGACCATGTTCGAGACAGAGTATTCGTTGCCGCCAACAATCAACGTATGCCTTGGAGTGAACCAGGGAATACGCGCCAGCGTGAAGTTCTTCGCCTTGTCGATGACCTTGCCTTCGGCATCTTTGAGAATGACCGTGCCCTTAACAACTTCAGAAAGAGTATCGCCTTTGAGAATCGCCTCTTTCTGCTCTGAAGGACTGAAATCATGCTGGTCATAGCGCAAGTCTGCAAGCTCGATGTTCTTATTTCGAGACTTGATGGGGAACGACTCTTGAAGTCCTTCTAGGACTTTGGCTCTGATTCGGTCCCGCTTCTCCTGCGGGCCCATGAGAATCGGCGTGAGGACTGGTGTTAGTTCAGGCATGGAGACAGCATAACACTGAGGGATTTAACGGTACAAGGAAGAAGCAAGGAGGTCATCAATGATAATCACGTTCATTGAAATCCTAATTCTCATTCTTTAGAGGACCCCTTGGGCTTGGAAAGCGGGACGACCTTGTCGTCGGCGCCGGAGCTCACCGTTTTTTTGACCTTTTTCTTTTCTTTGCCTTCAGCAAAAGCAGCTTCAGGATTGGGCGGATAGACGGCGTCACGGCTCTTGCGCTGCCGCATCTTTTCGAGACTCGCATCGTCAAGGCGCCACCAGAGGATGTGCACACAGCGTGCGTCGCTGGAGCGGACATTGAAGAACTCTTCTTTCTGAAGAACGGCTTCACCCGAGAGGCACATGTCCTTGATGGCCTTGTATTCCTGTTCCTGGACGTGGGGACAGGTGTAGTCGCCTATTTCAGGGAGCTGGGCTTTATCGTTCGAAAAATCAAGCAGGCAGCGTTTGCAGTTTTCCCAGGGCCGCCACAACACGAATACTTTAGAGAAGCTCACGCAGTTGATGTCCATTGCCAGTTTCCCCGTTTTACGGGGAGACTGAGCAACTTGGGGGTTTGTCGCCCCAAAGAAGTCGGGCAAGTCGAACATCACCAGCTCTGGGCTAGTATCCTCGCCGCGAGCGCCGTGCAGAATGTCGATAAGCGGTCTGTCTTCACCTGGCATCTTTTTAACCTGTCATCCCTGCCGTAGCTTGAGCTTTGCCGCTCAAGTTAGCTTGTTCGAGCCGTTGCACAACGACTGAGTAGAGTACGTAATCCTCAGTCTCTAAGGCGTGCAGCTGACTGCGCTTCATGCTAGGATCCATCATTCCAAGTTGTTGCACAATCTGATCAGCCTGCGCAATGACCTGCTGCTGGTTGTACTGCTGCGGACCCACCTGCGCTTGCTGTTGCGCCTGCTGCGCCACGTTGTTCTGTATCTTCGTGACTTCTTTCTGGATCTCATTTTGACGACGAATCGCATCGAGCGCTTCCTGCTTGATGCGCGTCTCCTCTTTGTTCAGGTCGATGTCGTAGAGCTCGGCCATGGTTGTCTGCGAGATGATCGGGGCGCCTTGCTGCTGTCCGGCCATGAAGAGGTTCATCACCATCTGCTTTTTAGTGTTGTCATCAAGCATCGTAAAGTCCTGCATATCTACTCGTATGCGCTCCCAACCTAAGAACTTCGCGCAACTGTCGTCGACCCACTGGAGCAAGTCTTTGAGGTCGTTGATGTGTGTCTGGAGTTGGTTCTCGATGAGTCTGAGAGTCGCCTCCATGCCGCTCTTCGTCATGCCGCCGTAGAGAAACTCTTGCGGCACACCAAGCGCCGCGATGATGTTTCTTTCCGCTTCCTGCTGCTCTCCCAGTGTTAAGAGGGCGCGGCCGTTTCCACCGATCTGCGTCACCCCTACGGGGACGGGCGCGAACATGATGTGGAGGGGGTCTTTTCTTTGAAGCTTAAAGTGCGTGGACATCTCTTGTGTCCACCTCTCTAGAGAGATGGTCGTCAACGGGTCAGCGTTATTTGACGATTGCGCAGGATGCAAAATACGCAGTGGGACGAGGTAGTCAAGCGCGATGGCCTCGTTGGCCTTGCGGAGTATTTGCGCATAGTGGAAGAGCTGTAATGCCGCAAGCAGCGGCGGCAGACCCCACTGGGGATTAATACCTGCGGGGCCGCCGACCTTCATGTGGAAGATGGCATCTGGCGCAAAGCGGAACTGTTTCTCATTTTTGATAGCTTTCAAAAATTCAAGCGGCATACTGTCTATAAGGGTCTTGTGCCCATTATTGACTTTCTGGATGTCCTCTCGTGGAATTGTATAGTAGTAAACGCTGTTTCCAGTGAACCGATCATGGTCAATATCCATGAGCTTAGGATCCCACCTGATGAAGTTAATGCGCCGGCTAACGAGGATTTTTCGGTCCTCAACGTCTTTTTCTCCCGCGATGACATTCATCTTGCAGGCACTGCACTTGTAACTGAATGTTAGCTTCTTCACGGCGAACTTATACTTGATATTCTGGATGTTTGTGAGCACTCCACAGTGCGGGCACTTCAAGAAACGGATAAATGGTTGGTACATACTTAAGAATGCGTTCCCGTACACATATTTATCCAGGGTGGCCTTGATGAGAAGTTCACGGCCCCTGATAACGTTCTCGATGAGAAACTTGTGCTTGCTCTTGAGTGCTTGATTGGTGGTCTCGTAAAGAAACTCGGTGATAGGATACTCCCCGAATTTTCGGAGTGCGGCGTAGATTTGAGCCGAATTATAGAATAAAAATTCGGTCCACTTAAATAATTCTTTAAGTCTTTTTGGACTATAAATTTGGCCATAAGTGAAGTACGGAGAAGGATGTGAACCCCCCTTTGAGACGTCGTAGGAATACGGGTCCATAAGTAACGTGCCACCGAATGTGCCCATAATATGTTACGCGGCGAGAAGGCTGTTTGCTTTAGCTGACAGCGGAATCGCCGCTCTCCTTTCTTGTTGCCGACGTTCTTCTTTTATGCTATACATGATTGTATGAAAATCACAATCAAAAAAATCAAGTGTCTGCGTTGTGGTTACGAATGGATTCCGCGCAAAGAGGAGGTTCTCACTTGTGCGAAGTGCCGGTCTCCCTACTGGGACCGCCCGAAGAAGAGAAAATAGGAAGTTGAACACATGAAGAAGACGACAATCGTAGTTTGTGCGGGTTGTGGTGTTTCGGTTGAAAAACCTAACAGTGAAATCAAGCGTAACCTTAGGCTGGGTAGGTCTCTCTTCTGTTCTAAATCGTGCGCAGTAAAAACAAGGTTCGCAGAACATCGCAAGACATATGTAATACCACCCGAAAAAAAATGTCCACATTGCCACAATACCAAACCACTTATGGAGTTTTCCCCCAGCGCTACTGCATTGAGTGGTCGGCAGAGTTATTGTAAAACTTGTAATGCTACCCGCATTAAAACTAAAGGACAGCAAAGTAAATTTAAGGCTATGCGAAAGGAACGCATGTACGGCATTACTCCCGAAATGGAGGCTGCACTTTTTATCAAACAGGGGGGAGTTTGTGCCATATGCAAATCTCCTCCTCCGCTGACGGTTGATCACTGTCATAAAACAGGCCGCATTCGTGGTTTGCTGTGCGGGAGCTGCAACCGCGGCATTGGGTTGTTGAAAGACAACATTGATATCCTTCTTCAAGCCGCTCGCTACTTGAAACAAGCAGCCCGAACGAAAAAGACAAGTAGCACCAAAAGAAAATCCGCCGCCTGAAAGTCCCACTGTTTCAGTTAGCGGCGCTACCCCTCGAAGACTATCTTCCAAACCAATCACGTCTTTCAGTCCTCTTCTTTTTTACCTTTATCCGCTTAAAATTGCGCCTGGTTCTGCGGTACAAAGCTGAGTCTACACTAAGGAGGACTCCTTTGGAAATCTGTTTATCCCAACTAGCGGGCGGGACGCCTGTTTTTTACGTCGAAACCATCTCCGGCATCTGGTCTCGTGTCTACGGCGCAACGTTGCAGAAGGCAGAAAAGCGCTGGTACTTCCCCGCCTTCCACCCCTTCATCGAACGTGTCGTGGCGGACTTCAAGACCGTCGCCCCCGACGCGGTTTACGCCGTAAACGCACAGACTTGGATCGACAAGACCAAGAACTGGACGCTGCTGAATATCCCAGGCAACTTCGCGCATCAGAACGAAGGCCTCAGTCTTTTGCTTCGCAATTTCAGGTACATCCTGAGTTGGGAAATGGGCACAGGCAAAAGTCTTGTCATCATCGAGCTAGTTCAAGCCCTGAAACAACCGACGCTAATCCTGTGCCCTCTCGTCGCAGCCAAAAATTGGCAAAAGGAAATTATCAAGCACGTCGGTAGCGCACTTTCTTGCCTCCCACTGGTCAGTGGAAGACAGGACAAACTCGAAGGCCTGAAAGAAGCCAAAGATTTCGACGTCGTGACCGTACCGTTCGACACAGCGCGTCTCTACGGCTTGCCCATGCTGCATCTGGCAGCGCGTAAGGCGTTAGTAGGGGCTCGCTTCCCACTCCCCAAGTCCGACCTAGACTTGGTCAGACAGGTCAACGACCCCAAAACACAGGTTAGGCTCATCCAAGAAACTCTCTCAGGGAAGACACGAAAAGCGTTGAAAGAAGAAGTAGCAACGTTAACACTAGAACCACAGTGGCTTACGCAAATACCCTACAAGATCATCGTTGCGGACGAATCACACCGGATCAAGCACTTGAGCAGCGTCCGAACGAAAGTCTGCATGCGCCTGGCGGCACAAGCTACGAGACGCTACCTCCTCTCGGGTACGTTAAGTCAAGGTGACCCCCGGGACCTCTACTCTCAACTCAAGTTTTTGGCACCCTATCTGGTAAAAGAGGACTACCAAGGCTTCCAAAAACGATACGTCTCTTTTTCACCCTGGAATAAACATATAGTTACGGGCTATAAAAACTTGCACATACTTAACGCCATCGTATCTAGTGTGTCTTCAGTAAAAAAGCTGGCCGAGTGCAAGGACATGCCGACTCAGACATTCGTTCCCGTGTACTTTGACCTCTATCCTGAACAGGTCAGTGATTATAACTACGCCGTAAAAGAGAACGGTTTACCAGACGAGGACTTCCCCTTCGCAAACGGTGCAGTACGCATCAGCAAGCTTTTGGAGATTTGCAGTGGCTTTCATTATAGCCCGCCTCCTTCGACCGTCTGCGATACTTGTGCTTCAAAAGTTTACTGCGTTGAAACTAATATCCGGCCCGGGGCGCCACGGTGTTCCCGCGCCGACGAACTCCCAAGGCGGACAATGCGTTACGGCGTAAACGCTAAACTCGATGCCTTAAACGACCTGCTTGACGACATCCTCGAAGATCCTGAGCACAAGGTCGTGATCTGGACTTACTTCGATGTCGAGATAGATGACGTCCAGGCGCTTCTGACCCGCAGGAAGGTCAAGCACGTGCGAGTCGACGCCAGTAACTCTTCTAAAGCAGTAGAAATTGCGGAAGAGTTCAGCACTAAAGACTATAGAGTTTACTTGGGCAAGATTGGGACTGGAATCTCCATAGACCTAACGTCCTCTCGTTACATGGTCTACTACGGCCGCTCTTGGAAGTTAGACGACTGGGACCAATCCTCAAAGAGAAGTCACAGGATCACGCAAGTAGAGAAAACCGTGGTATACAATCTCATCGCGCGACATACAGTTGAAGAGAACCAGATGTCAGCGCTCAACCTGCGTCAGGACATCAGCAAGCTGCTCACTGAGAAGGCCAACTGCTTGACGTGCACAAGATACGAAGCCTGCCAGAAGGCCAGCATCAAGGCGTGGGATGCAGGCTGCAAGATGGAAACGTCAGTACCTAGGGGGGTCACCAAGCCCAAGGAGATAAAGAAATGAGAGTAATACTGGAAAAAGCAGACGTTATCGCTCTGCTCGGAAAAGCTATGAAACGAAAGCTGACCGAAGAGAACGTTGAGGTTCATGCGGACCCCTTCGAAGTTGTTATCCATGACGCAACAGGGGCGCTCGGGGTAGACGACGAGGAGCCAACATTCGATGAGACGGTACGCGTAGCCAAGCCGGCGGCCTCCCCCAGCGAAGAGGATGACGGCAAAACACTGGAAGACCTTGCACGAGAAAGCGCCGCGCTCGCTGCCCATCCACCGAAAGTGGGCAAGGCAGGAAAGAAAATAAAACGAAACTTGATGCCAGGGGAATCGCTTACACCCCGTAATCCACTTGAAGGAGACAACGATGAGTGACGAGGAAGACGAAAAGCCTGAACCCGTAGAAAGCCACGAACGCAAATTCACCTACCCCCCAGACTTCATGGACCCAGGTCTCCCCTCCGGGGTCATGTCGCCGTCGCAATTTGATACATACCGGAAGTGCCCAAGGCGTTACGAATTCCGGCACATCCACAAGCTCATCAGTCCGCCTGGCGTCGCGATGATCAAGGGTACCGCTGTACACAAAGGCGCCGAAGTTACGCACCGACAGACGCTCGCAACAGGAACACCAATGGGGCTTGTTGAGGCAACCCAAGCTGTATCTGATTCGTTCGACCACGAGACTCCGAACATCGAGGATTGGGGAGAAGAAAAGCCAGGTCTTATCAAAGACAAGGCTCTCCGAGCTTTCACCGTCTACTATCGGGAGGCCGTCCCAAACATCCATCCTGTAAAAGTAGAACACACGTTTGCCAAGAAAATTGGCACAGTGCCGTTTAGGGGCGTGATTGACCTCGTGGACAGTGTGAAAGAAGAGGCCTTCGTAGAAGGCGTGCAGCCGATGGTCGAAGTTGTCTCCGACCTCAAGGTCACCGGCATGCGCTGGCCTGAGCAACGCGTACGTCAGTCGGCGCAGCTCACGTTCTACGCCTACGTGGAAGAGACGTTCCGAGTGCGGTACGACTTTATCCTTGAGCAAAAGAGCGGGATAAAGTATGACCTGAATCGCTCGGTTCGAACCGCACACGATTTTAAGCTTTTGATAGAGGACGTAGAAGAAGTGGCCGACTTGATCAAGAAGGGAATCTTTCCGCGCTGTGACGGTACTGGGTGGAACTGCACACCGAAATTCTGCGGCTATTACGAACGCTGTAAAGGGCCGAAGTAAGAGGAGAAGAAAGATGATCGATATCACCGACAAGAACTTCTGGAACAAGATCGGCACACTGGCGCCGGTCGCAGAGAAGACCGTCAAAGACATGTTCAACAAGGTGAATACCGCCGCGCTGACTGTCGAAGAAGCCGAGAACGGCCTAGATGTGCTCTTGGCCTACTCGCATCAGCGCATCGTTGAGTATTCAAAAGCCTCGAAGCAGTACTTCCCGACAACGCAGTTCACCAAGAACCGTTTGCAAGACGTGCAGCAACTCTGGTGGACGGACCACTAC
>Ga0315273_10008704_pt1 | contig 12829 bp, 20 predicted proteins | sample YL17G02_0_MG_FD_205753 | JGI IMG/M metagenome (GOLD analysis project Ga0315273, IMG submission 205753) | Sediment microbial communities from Yellowstone Lake, YNP, Wyoming, USA - YL17G02_0 | ecosystem: Environmental > Aquatic > Freshwater > Lake > Sediment | place: USA: Wyoming | collected...
CTCACGGGCCTCGGCATCCCGTTCGATCTCGTCACGCCGCAGAGGTGGAAGAAGACACTTCTCGACGGCGCGAGCAAGGAGAAGGACGCGAGCCGCATCCGGGCGCAGCAGCTCTTCCCGACCGTGGACCTGAAGCTCAAGAAGCATCACGGGAGGGCCGACGCTCTCCTCATCGCCGAGTGGCGCCGGAGGCAGGGGTGACGCAGCAGAGGACGATCGAGAAGCTGCTCCACGCTCGCGAGATGCAGGACCGGGCCGCGAGGCGCCTGAAGCTCGCCATGACGACCTGGGAGAAGTGGGGGAAGCGCGTGAACTACTACTCGAAGCGGCTCGCAGTCGGATCAAGGTAGACCAGCACTCAACAACCGAGAAGAGGAACCCGACCATGAACTACGCAGGCATCAGCGGCAACCTGACCGCCGACCCGATCGTGAGGACGACGGCAGGGGGCAAGAAGGTCGCGAACGGGCGGCTCGCCCACAACGAGAAGTGGAAGGACGCCGAGGGCAACTGGAAGGAGGAGGTCACCTACATCGACTTCGATGTGTGGGGTGGGTGGGCCGACTCCGTCGGGGCGCTCTCGAAGGGCGACCCGGTCGCCGTCGTCGGAAAGCTCAAGTTCGAGGAGTGGGAGGACAAGGCCGGGGGCGGCAAGCGCACGAAGATCAAGATCAGCGCCCAGGAGGTCTACCGCCTCCCGAAGAAGAGCGAGAACGAGGCCCGCCAGGGCGGCGGGGGCGGCGACGAGGAGCCCTCCCCGGCCCCGAGCGCGAGGCAGGCCCCGGCGCAGCGGCAGGCCCCGGCGCAGCGCGGGGCGCCCCCTCAGAAGCAGGATATGTTCACGGCGGACCTGTAGGGGTCCGCGACGGGGGCGCGACGAGGACCGGGCTCGTCGCGCCCCCGGTCCATGCAACCGGAGGAGGTGACGATGACCACGACCACGAAGATCAGGAAGAAGGCGAAGGTGCGCGAGCCGCTGCTGGACCCCGAGCTGGTCCTGCGGCTCTGCAAGAAGTTCTCGGGGTACGACGGGGCCATGAAGGCGCTCCGCGACGAGGGGTTCGTGAACCCCTCGACGAACAAGCCCTTCACGAAGCACGCTCTGATCTACGCCTCGAAGAAGGCGAACGGCTACGATGATTGGAGGATCGAGCGCGAGAAGGAGCGCGCGAACGTCGTCTCCGAGTTCAAGAGGATCGCCAAGGTGGCCCTCGCGAACCGGAAGGAGAAGGCAGCCGAAACCAAGTAGCCCGAGGGACCGAACCATGAGCGCCACGCTCTCACTCGACGGGGACTTCCTGCGTCCATACCAGAAGGCGGCGATCGTCCGCTTCCTCGAAGGGGCACAGGAGGGCCACCGTCGGCAGATCATCCAGAAGCCGACCGGAACGGGCAAGACGATCACGGGGCTCGCCCTGGCGAAGAAGGTGGGCCGAACGCTCTGGCTCGCGCACCGTGAGGAGCTGATCGACCAGCCGATCGAGACGCTATCGGACCTCTGGCCCGAGGCGCGGCACGGCATCGTGAAGCAGCAGCGCGACCAGAAGAAGGCGAAGGACATCGTCTTCGCGAGCGTGCAGAGCGCCGTGGGGCGGCTCGACGGAGGGTGGGGAGGCTTTGACCTCTGCGTCGTAGACGAGGCGCACCACGCCGCGAGCGCGAGCTACCGGAAGACGATCGACCACTTCGCCGCCGCCAACCCCTCCATGCTCGTCGCGGGCCTCACGGCGACGCCGATCCGGGGCGACAAGAAGAACCTCTCCCTGGCGGGCTTCACCGCGTTCGCGTACCGCATGAGCATCACCGAAGCGATCCGGCATGGCTTCCTGGTCCCGTTCGTGGCCGAGCGCGTGATCCTCCCGAAGTTCGACGACTCGCGCGTCAAGATCGCGTCGAACGGCGACTACAACGGGGAGTCGCTCGCAGAGGAGCTGGAGCGGTCCCACGCGGCGGAAGTGACGGCGAAGGCGGTCGTCGAGAAGTGCGAGGGCCGGAAGACGATCATCTTCGCCGCGAGCGTCGCCCTGGCGAAGAAGACCTACGAAGAGCTGCGGCGCCTCGGCGTCGCCGCCGGGTGGGTCTGCGGCGAGACGCCGACCGAGGAGCGCAAGAAGACTCTTCGCGATCTCAAGAGCGGCGTGATCCAGGTGATCTCGAACGCGATGGTCCTCACCGAGGGCTTCGACTGCCCGACGCTCTCGGCGGCGGTGATCGCGAGGCCGACCAGAAGCAAGGGCCTGTACATCCAGATGGTGGGGCGCATCCTCCGCGTCCACCCAACGAAGGACCACGCCCTCATCCTCGACACCGTCGGCGCCCACAAGGCGCACGGGCTTCAACTGGCCTCGCGCCTCACCAGCCCCACGACCGAGCGGGACCGAGAGCTGGAGACGGGCGGGCTCAAGGTGTTTGAGGAGTTCGGCACGCCCGACGAGGAGCCGCCGGAGCCGGAGAGCAAGGCCGGGGTGATCGTCTCGCGCTTCCTCGACGAGGCGACGACGGGCGAGAGCTACAAGGTCATGAGCGGTCGCGCGAACTGGATCGAGGCCGCGCCGGGGCTGTTCGCCCTCCCGCTCGGGGAGGAGAGCCGCTCGATCGTCCTCTTCCAGAGGAACGGGAAGTGGGTGGCCGAGGTCGGCTCCATGAAGATCATGGAGGCGAACGACCTGTCGCTCGTGCAGGGAGCAGCCGAGGACTACGCGCGTGGAGTGGACGCGATCGGGCTCTCGTGGAAGGCGGCGGTCTGGCGCTCGCGTGAGCCCACCGGAGAGCAGATCGGGATCATGAAGCGCCTCTGCACCTTCTACGCGGACGGCACGCTCACCCAAGGCGAGGCGGCGGACCTCATCTCGCTGGCGCTGGTCCGCAAGAAGTACAACCGGATGGTGAAGGAGGCGCTCCTGTGAACGAAGACCTCTTCGAGTGGTTCAAGTGCGCGTGCGGCACCCCTGTGCGGTCGAAGTACAAGGCGCCGCCGGGGCAGAAGCTGACGTACTTTTGCGATCCATGCGGCGTGAAGGCATACGCAGCGCGGATGAACAGAAGCCCTGTTGACCCGGCGCCCGTCGCGCCGGTAAAGTAGGGGACTGCCCCCCATGTCGATACTGAGCAGAGACGGGTTCTTCCTCACCTGGATGGTCGCCTCCCCGTACCTCTCAAGGGAAGCGTGCCCCCTGGACGGGACAGACCACAGGGACTGCGGCTTGACGTGGACGGCGATCCCAGGCGTGCCAGAGGGGCGGATCGAGATTCGACCGGCCCGACCGCACCGCCAGGATGGAGGGTGGGAGTACCAGATCATCGCCCCTCCCTCCGAGGTGATCGTCGGCACGGGGTTGACGGGGCTCGTCGGCACGCAGCACGCGATGCTCTGGCGCGTCCCGCACGTCGTGAAAGCTCTCCCGTGGGTCCGAGCAGAGATCGCCGTGGCGGGCGACTTCTCGTGGACCGCGACGCTGTCGTTCAACGGGAAGAAGAAGGTTCTCTCGTGGAGTGCGGAGGACGCTGATCGCGCCGTCCTGCACGCCACGCGGGCGCTCCTCATGGCGCTCAAGAAGCCCGTGAAGCTCGCGATCAGCGAGCCGACCGGGCGTCTTCGTGCGCTTTACGATGAGGGGTTCTGGCCCGGATGCGGGGAGCTTGGCACGCTCATGGACGAGGTCGAGAAGCTCTCGACGGACCACATCGTTCGCGTGCTGAAGCAGGAAAAAGCGGAGGCGCCTGCCGCCACAGCAGGCGCCTCCAACCGAACCATGAGCTGACGACCGACTACCTGACTGCCCTGAAGCACGCTCCAGCCGCGCTCGTAACGCGGTGAGGAGCAGGAGAACTTCCCCGATGGACCTCAAGATACCCGCCGCGTGGGCGTTCCGCAAGCCCCTCTCACTTCATCCAGTAACTGTTGGCCCTTGAACACGCCCCCAACCAGGGCGCGAGGAGGTTCTTTATGTCTATGCTCTCAACCAGTTTGCGACAAGAGGAGGCGTAGCTATGGGGCGCCAGATTGACCCCGTCCAGGTAGCACGAAATATGATCGCCCTCGGCTTCGTGCCGATTCCCCTCGGGGGAGACGACACCGGCAAGAAGCCGCTCTTGAAGTGGCAGAGCTTCCAGTACAACGACACGCGCCCTTCAGACGCCGACATCATCGCAGAGTTCCAGCGGCTGGCGTCGCGCTCAGACGCCGTCGCGGTCCTGCACGGCGAGACGAACGGCACGATCTGCATCGACGCCGACACCACGGCTGCACGCGACCAGCTCTTCGCCGCCTTCCCTGACGCGCCCTGGAAGGTTCTGTCGGGGAAGGGCGGGCACGTCTTCTTCGCCCCTCCGCCAGAGCTGGATCAGAAGAACGTCCGGCAGGGGATTGGCGTCGAGATGCAGCTCCCCTCCGGGGAGTGGCTCAAGGTGGACATCAAGCCGCAGGGCGGCTACTCGATCGCCCCAGGATCGTGGCACAAGGGGAAGGCGAAGCTCTACGAAGCGACGGACACCTGGACCGAGGAGGGCAAGAAGTGTCTTCCCGTCCTCGGTGCCGACGTTCTGATCCGCGAGGCGAACGGGACCGTCCGGTCGATCCGCGAGCGGGCCGAGAACTACGAGCGGCAGCTCGGGGAGTCGCAGCGGGTGATCCAGCCCGGAGTGACGCTCCGGCCCGCGATCTACCTGCCGACCGGGGGAACGAGCGACGTGACGGCGCTGAAGCGCGCCACGGCGTACATGAAGAAGGTCGAGGGGGCGTCCGAGGGCGCGAGAGGCGACGTATGCTTCAAGCTCGCGTGCAACCTCGTGCGAGGGTTCACCCTTGCCGACGGCGACGCGCTCGCGCTCCTCGCACAATGGAACCTCTGCTGCGTCCCACCGCTGCCCGAGCGCGAGCTGAACGAGAAGATCGGGAACGCCCGCCGCTACGGGAAGCACGCCCTCGGCTCGAAGCTCACCGAGCGGAAGAGGGCCGATCGCCCCGTGAGCGACGACGACGAGCCGCACCATCACCACGAGGGCTGCGGCTGCGACGAGCCCACGAAGAAGAAGCCGAGGGACTTCCACCTGTCAGAGAGCGAGCGCATCAACCTGCGCTCGTCTGCCCGGAGCCCGGTCGTGGACGTGACCGATCACCGGCTCACCAAGCTCATCGACGAGTGCGCGATGTGCTGCGAGACGTACACGAGGGGGATGTGTCTCCCAGGAGCGAACGGAGAACCGGGGCACGGGCAGCGGTCGCTGCGTCCCGACAGGTGCTACGATCAGAAGCTCTGCCCGAACTGCGCTCGCGTTCTGTGGCGGACCACGCACCAGCCGACGATCGAGGAGAAGTGGCCCGAGGAGGCATACGTCTGCGAGGTGCCGATCCTGACACCAGAATCCGCCAGGGACGAGGTCCGACGGATGGGCAAGCTCTACCGGAAGAACCTCGACGAGAAGGGGCGCTGGTTCACCGGCTGGAAGAGCGTCCTCTACGTCTTCGACCCCGAGGTCGCCGAGTACGCCGAGGGCTTCGGCCTCCTGGGCAAGATCATGAGGAAGTCCGAGTACCTCCCGATCGTGGAGCGCGTCTGGCTCTCGCAGACGAACGGGCTCATCGCCGAGTACCGCTCCGGGTTCGACATGGTCACCGTCGTCCAGAAGCACGCCGCGATCCTCGGGAAGCATACGAAGCGGACCTCCGCCGGGAAGAAGGCGCAGAAGCTCTTCCCCTGGCTCTCAACGACGGGCGCCCGTGAGCTGGCCCGCGAGGTCTGGAAGAAGAACCATCCCGGCCTTGAGCGCGGCGAGTGCGACTTCGTCACCGGCCACAACCCCGACGGCTCGCCGATCTACTGCAAGCGGCTCCAGCACGACAAGAAGCAGCACAAGCGGACCGGAGAGGTCATCGGCATGAAGCGCGGCGGCTGGAAGCCCGCCGAGATCGCGCCTCGCATCTTGGACGCCGACAACCGCTACATCGCCGACTACACCGCCAAGCTCTTCACCGCCGACATCGCCGACACCGCCAACCTCTTCACCGCCGACACCCCTTGACGCCGGACTGCCCGTAGGCGCTCGCGCGGCTGACGACGACGCAGACGTGGCAGACCAAGGCGACCCCCGACTGCGGGGGAGGGGGGCGGTGCGCCCCGAGATCGCCGGGAGAGCCTACTTTCGCCGAAAGTTGGGGTGCGGGGCGCGTGTTGCGTTAGGACGTATGGTTGCCATACGTCCTAACGCAACGTGAGGTTGGCGAGCCTCAACGTAGCCTCGCGAAGGCCCCCTACGACCTCCTGGGCGCTTGATCTTGCCGTGGAGGGCTTCTGGATCGTCTGCGAGCTTCCAGGGGCTTGCAGGGCCTCCTGGTGAAGCGGAGGAGGCGAGAGGGGCGCCTCCGGGCCTGCAAGGGCTCCGATGGCGCTGGCGGCGAAGAGGAGGCCCGTGCGCGCCTCCTTGATCTTCTTGAGGGCTTCCTTCACAGGGCTCATGGCTTACGCGCCTCCAGCTCACGTTCGAGGCGCTCGACGATCTTCATGAGCCCCTCGACGGTCTTCTGCAAGAGCGTCGCGACGGGGATGACCTCCTTCGCGAGGTCGAGCGCCTCCCGCTTGGCGGCGATGAGCTGCCAGAAGAGGACGCCGCAGGCGGACGTGAGCCCGCCGATCGCGACGAGAAGGTAGCCGATGGGAACGGCCCCACCGTTCGTAGGGTCGGGCGGCACTTCGGGCTACCGAGTGAGAGCGCCGACGACGATGTAGCCGAGGAGCCCGCACATGATCGGCGTGGCGAAGTCCATCGCGCCGGTAGGCGCCTGAACCTGCTGCCGGTCCGTCTCGTTGCCGAGGCCCGTGAGGTGGCCCCACCGATCCGTCACGACGGGCGTCTGACTGATCCGCGACGCAGGGGGCGGCAGAGGGCGCAGCTCCTTGCGGACGGTCGCCGTGTCGGTCCTCTGTCTCGTCGGAGCTGCGATCCACCGCGCCTGCTGGACGGGCGGCGGAGGGACGGGCATGGGCATCATGATGTGGGCTCCTCCTTCTTGAAGTCGGGCCAGCCCCCGATGAACGAGGACTTACCCGAGGACTGCGGGTAGCGCCCGGTCTGCGCGACGGTCTGCATGAACGCCGCCGGTACGACGCGCGCCTGCGCCTCTGCGTCCGTCATGGGCCTTCCCTGGATGTGCTGGAACGACGGGTCGCTTGTGCTTCGGGTGAGCCCCGTGATGGGCACGAGGTTCCCCTCCTTCACCTCGCGGCTCCAATCGGTGTTGTCCTTCGAGGCGTCCACCACTTTGCTTGGATCGCGCTTCATGGTTCTGGCCCTTCTTTCTGGTCGCCAAGATCGCACCGACAAGGACTCCGGGCAGCGCGCACAAGAGCGCGAAGAACAACACGATCATCTCGGTCCGAAGCTCCCGTCTTCCTTCTTCACCAGCTCGATCACGTCGTCGCCAGAAGACTCTTCCGGCGTTGGTTCCGTCCAGCGTCGCTTCGGCTTCCTGGTCTTCTTCTCTGCGACCTCTTCGTCGGGCTCGCGCTCGTGCCTCTTCCGGGGCATCGCGTGCGTGAACCCGAAGGCGTTCGCGAGCTGGCGGACCTCCGGGTTCTGCTCCCACAAGTGGTCACCGAAGGCCGCGAGCGCGCTCATCGCGACCTTCTCCCCGAGCGACTTTTGCTTCCTCGCCATCCGGGCGCCTCCGCGAGCCACAGGGGAACCTCGGCCCACTCCAGCCGATCCTCTCCCCGGTATCTTACCATCCCGCCCAGGATTCCGGCCCCGAGCCGGTTCGCGTCCGTCTCGCTGTGCTTACGCCAGAAGCCGAGAAGCTCCGCAGCCGCGTGACCAAGCTCGTGCGCGATGAGCCCGACCTTGTACTCGTCGTCGAGTTCTTCCGTCGCCCCGGCGTAGCAGACCGTCCTGAACTTGTGGTTGTAGTGCATGAACTGCCGCCAGCGGGCGTCGTGTTCCTGATCGGCCAGCTTGCACCTGCGGAGGCCGATCTCCGATAGCGAGGGGATCAGCGACGCCCCACGGGCGCGGATGAGCGTGAAGAGCTTGGGGACGGAGCTACTCATCCTCGTCGGGCTCCTCCTCGTCCTCGTCGGGCTCGTCCTCGTCGGGCTCGTCCTCGTCCTCGTCGGGCTCGTCCTCGTCCTCGCCAGGGTTCTCCTCCTCCACGGCGGCGAACGGGGACGGGGCCTCGGGCTCCTCCTCCTCGATCGCCTCGGGCTCTTCGGGAGGAGCCCACATCTTCTTCCGCTTCGGCTTCTTGTCGAGCCCTATGTAGTCCCACGCCCAGGAGGCAGCTTTGCCGCCGAACCACATGATGCCGCCGAGGGCGACGTAGTTCAGGATGTTCCTCGGCGTGATCGAAGGGCCGACCTGTTCCGTCGGCGTCTGTGGCGGCGCCGCCATGATCGCGGCGCGGTCTACGATGTTGCTCATGGTCTACACGACCCCCAGGATTGCTGCCTTGAGGGCGATGTCGATCGCCCGGTTGAAGACCGCCTTCGCAAAGTCGGCGGCGTCCTTGCGCTTCTGGACCTCGCCAGCGAGCTTCGCGTCGAGCTTGTCGGCCCGCGCGAGCGCGGAGTCGAGGTCACTCGCGGGCTCGACGACGGGAGGTGACGGCAGCGGAGCGCCCTCGAAGAAACGGATGCCGAGGTCGATCGCCCGTAGGAACGCCTCCTTCCCGAGCTTTCGTAGCTCGGGAGACGCCGCGTCCCATGCGGCTTGTGGGTCGAACGGGATCGCGCTCATGGAGCCCCCTATGCTTTGCCGGTGCCCTTGCACGTCTCGCAGGAAGCATACCTCGCCGATCCCTGTTCTTCGAGCCCCACGCCCCCGCAGGTGCCGCATCGATCCGCCGGAAGGGTGTTCTTCTCGACCCAATCCTGCGCCTTCTCGAAGCTCTCCTGCTCGATCTCGGCGCGCTTCTTCTCCGTCTTCTGCGCCTTGACGATTGCTTCGATCTCGCTCGCGCTCACTTGGTCAGCTCCTCCATGTGGCCGAAGACGCTGTCGATCTTCTGACCGAGCGCCTCGACTTTCGCCGTGTCGGTGGGGTTCTTCGGGACCGTGTTGTCGCGGTAGACCTTGTGGAGCGCCCGCAGCTCCACCACATCCGCGTTCGCCTCGGGCCACCCTCGGCAGCCGCTCAAGAGCGGCAGCGCGAGGGCCAGGACGAGAAGTGTCTTCTTCACGGCTTCGGCTCCTCCTTCTTCGCGTCGTCCTGCTTCGCACCGAGCCGTGCCGTCACGAGCCCCAAGGCGACGAGGGCCTCGTTGACGGCAGAGCTTGGCGTGATGTCCCCGTTGAGGTAGCGCGCCAGGATGGCGATGAGCGCCGCCGCCGCGAGGAGGTAGGTCCGCTTGCCCTTGAGCCATTCCACGGGTTACTCCTCCTCCTTCAGACGCTTCAGAGCGTCCTCTCTCGTGTTGCAGCCGCAGGCGAAGAGGAACGTCTCCAGCCAGCTCTCTCCCTCGGGCGCGCTGCCGAAGGTCATGAGGAACTCGCTCGGCATGACGCAGCCGCGCGACACGAGGAGCCCCGCGACCTTGGCGAGGATGCCCTTCAGCTCTTCGCCGTCTTCGGCGTCCTCGTAGAGCCGCCCGATCATCAGCTTCGCGTCGGGGCTGATCTTCCCCTGCTGCATGGAGAGGAAGAGGAAGTCGATCGGGTTCTGCCGCGCCTGGAAGGCGTCGATCGCGTACTGGAGGAAGCCCCTGTGCATCCAGGGGATCGAGATCGAGCCGGGAGCTGCGATCGGACCCGGCTGTACGACGGCAGTCGCCGTCTGCACGGGCGGGGCGATCGGTCCCGGCTGGATCGCAGCCGCTGCGGCGACGGCTGCCGGAGCGGGCTGTGGAGCTGGCGCCGACGGCTGCTGGATCGCAGCCGCTGCGGCGACGGCTGCCGGAGCGGGAACGGGCTGCGCGGGCTGCTGCGGTTCCGGCGCGGGCTGCGCTGCGGGCTGCGCTGCGGGCTGCGCTGCGGGCTGCTGCCCGCCCGCCATGAGCTGGCGGAGGTACATGACCGCCTGCTGCGCGGCCTGCTTCGCCGCCATCTGCACCTCCTCCGTCGTCTTGCCAGCCCTGGTAGCCTCCTCGGCAGCCTTCTGCTGAGAGCGCCGAACGAACTCCTCGGCCTGCTCCTGCGTGATCTGCTGGACCGGCTGCTGCGGCTGCTGTTGCACCGGACCGGCGATCTGTTGAGGCGCCGCCCCCTGCGCCGCCTCCTGGTTCATGATCTCGACGAAGGCCGCGATGCAGACCTCCATCGAAGGATTCACGCCGTGGAGCTGACGGTAGCGCGCCAGGAACTTCGCGCAGACATCCGGCGGAACGACGCGACCGTCGGGAAGCTGGAACGCGCTTCCCTCGGGCAGAGCCTGCGGCACAGCGGCGGGCTTCGGCTTCCCGAGCGTGGTGACGATCTGCATGAGGAGGCCGTCCCCGGCCTTGTCCCACAGGCCCGTGACGCCCTTCTCGATCATGTCGAGGACGCGCGTGCCTGTGGTCCTGTTGTCCTCGCCGCCCATGCTGTCCTTGAGGATCGCGAACATCTGTCCGAAGTTGCTGTTCTGGACCTTCATCATCTCGCCCATGCCCTGCATCATGGGCAGCAGGAACTTCTCGGTGCCGCTCCCGCCCTCGTCCTTCTTCGTGACGAGCGCCTGCATGAGCGTCGTGTTCACGCCGCTCTGCGACATGACGATCGTCTTCATGAACTCCATCTGCTGCGCGGCTGCCGCCGAGGCTGCTTGAGACGCGGAGTTCAGGCGTGCCTGCTCCTTCGCGCTGTTCGCCTCCATCTCGGCCTTGATCTCCTGCATCCGGCGGTCGTGGCGCTTCTGCTCCTGCTCCTCCTTCGCGTCCATCTCGCGCTTGTAGCGGTCGAGCTTGTCCTCGTCGGAGGCGGGCCTGTGCTGCCCGTTGTACTGCGCCTCGATGAGGGCTTCGAGGCGCTCCATCCGCTTCTCCTGGCCCTCCATGTAGACCCGGTACTGCGCCGGAACGTCGTCTGCTTCCCTCTGGAAGATCGACGTGATGCGGCCCTGTCCGTTACCGTTGCCGCCGTGCAGCTCTTCCTCGGTCGGCGTGTAGAGCTTCGCGCGACCGCTGATCGTGAAGTCGCCGGAGCGGATCACGCGACCGCGCGAGTCCTTCGCCACGGCGCGGTACTTCCCGCCGCCGTGGTTCACGCGGATCGCGTCCTCGGAGAACTCGTCGAAGCTCATGCTCTGGAGGTAGCCGGGAGTCACGCCGCGATGCTCCGGCATATCGGAGGGGAGCCGGTAGACCGCGACGCTCGCGACGCCCTCGGGCTGCGCGACGCTGCCGAAGATCGGATGGTTGTAGAGATCGTCGCGCGATGCCGTGGGTTCTGCGTAGTTCTGGACCGGCGGCGGGGCCTCGTAAGCCCTCGGCGCCGGGGGAGGCGGCGCTCCCGCGTTCGTGTAGCTGTGCGTCTGCTGCGCCCCCGTGTTAGGGTTGGAGGCCACGCCAGCCGCCGCCCGGAGGTTGGTCGTGGCGATCTTCTGCTGCCGCTTCTGCTCACGCATCGCGGAGTTCGCCTGCCGTGAGGCGCGCTGGGCTTCACGGATGTAGTTGTCGAGCTGATCGAGAGGAGCAGCAGGACCGAGGGCCGCACGCGCGGCTGCCTCGGCCTGCTCTCGCCTCTGCCGCTTGGCGTCATTCATCTTGTTCTTCCAGGCTTCGGCAGCCTGCGTGCCCTTGTGGATTCCATTGAACGGCATCGGCGGGTTCTCCTCTTACCAGGGCTTCTTCGGCTTCTTCCGACGGGGCGTGTCGTCCTCGTCCTCGTCCTCGTCATCGTCTTCGAGCGAGTCGTCGAGGAGGTCTTCCTCTGCGGGCCAGTTCGCGACGACTGCTTCGATCGAGTTCTCTTCGCCAGGACCGACGCCGAGAGTTGCTTCGGGGAAGTGGTAGTACGTCACGACTCCCGTCGGCGTGCTGACGGGCGTGAAGTCGAGAAGACTCTTCTTCGCCTCATCGTCGGTGCCCGGAGGCGTGACGATGCGTGAGAACAGCTCCTTCGTGCTTCTCGCGTCGCTCGTGATCGGGTAGTAGTTCCCGTTGCGGAGCATGATCGTGTAGCGGTACGGCTTCGAGTTGACGTGCGGCTTCACGCTCGGAAAGCCCTCCGGCAGCGTGTCGGGCACGACTGAGCCCTCTGTCTTCTTCTCGGCCATGTTTACTCCTCGTCCTCGGTTTTCCACTTGCCCGTGAGCAGAGCGACAGGCGGGATCATCAGATCGAGCTGCTCACGGACGGCCTTCCCGTTTCGTCCTGTCGCGATGTGTGAGAGCTGGAGGTTCCCGGCATCGACCTCCTGCTTGACGTAGTTGATGGCGTGGTAGAACTCGATCGCCTCCGGCGCTTCGGCGAACGCCGTGCGCGCCGTCTCGGCGTACTTCAACGCGAGCTGGAGATCGCCGTCGCGCTTCAGGGCGATCATGCCCTTCGCGACCACGACGCTCGGCTTGTACTTGCCGCCCTCCGCGTTGAAGCGGTGCGCCTGCGTCGAGCTGGCAGAGCTGTCGGTGAGGACCGCGAGCAGCCGCTCGGCGCTCGTGATGTCGCCGATCGCCATGCAGGCCGCGATCCACTCACGCCAGAGCCAGTAGGCGTGGTCGCACGAGCTGTAGAGGTACTCCAGCACGGGGCCAGCCGACCTCTGCTTACCCTCCTTCGTGTACGCCTTCGTGAAGCGCAGGAGGAAGTTGTACATCTGCTGCGGCGTCTCGGCAGCGGAGCGCGGGTAGGTGTCCTCGGTGAGCCGCGACAACTCGTCGGCGATCCGCCCGCTGATGTCGCGGACCTTGAGCCGCGCCTCTTCGA
>Ga0315273_10008705_pt1 | contig 12828 bp, 9 predicted proteins | sample YL17G02_0_MG_FD_205753 | JGI IMG/M metagenome (GOLD analysis project Ga0315273, IMG submission 205753) | Sediment microbial communities from Yellowstone Lake, YNP, Wyoming, USA - YL17G02_0 | ecosystem: Environmental > Aquatic > Freshwater > Lake > Sediment | place: USA: Wyoming | collected...
AAGTTCATGTTCGTGGGGAACTTGCTCGCGACCTCGCCGCGAGAGGTCCTGGAACTCGTCGCGCTCTACGCCGTGATCGGGTTCCTCCACTTCATCTGGCGGAAACCGTTCTTCGCGATTTCGACCGACAAGCGCGAGGGGATGAGCGCCGGCCGCGCCCGGATGTGGGACTTTCTCTTCTACCTCACGTTTGGGCTCGTCGTGACCCAGTCGGTCGCCGTGGCGGGGGTGCTCTTGGTCTTCTCGTACCTGATCGTGCCATCTGTGATCGGTATGCTCGTCGCGGACGGCGACCGGTCGAGGCTCGCCGTGGGGTGGATCGTTGGGGCACTTGTCAGCATCGCAGGCATGTTTATCTCGTATCAGTTCGACTTCCCCACCGGGGCGACGGTGGTGACGACCTTCGGGTTGGCGCTCGCGCTCGCCATGGCCTGGCGCGGGGCCAGGGGCGCGCGGGAGGGTTGAAGCCCCCGTGGTGCCCCCGTATCCTTTCCTGAAACTCGGCGTCGCGGGCGGGCGTAAGGAGAGCGCTGAGGCTCCTTTGGTCCCCCCGGAGAGGTGAGCATGGCGGTTTCCAGACGCGGCATCGTCCTGATTTCTCTCCTGATCGTGTTCTCTCTCGCGATCGGGATCTTCTGGACGATCCGGCTTTCGCCCCCCAGCCCGACGCCGTGGTGGTGGGGCAAGAATCCCAACATCCACGCCGAGGTCTGGGAGCCGGGCCAGGACATGGCGACCGTGGCCATGCGCATGCCCAAGAGCTTCTTCGACACGGTCGTGGCGCTGGGCCTCCCCGCCAAGATCAAGGTGCACTCGGCACACGAGATCCGCCTCAACGCGATCTGGAAACAGCTCGAGCGCCTACCCAGGGGGCAGAAGCTCAAGCTCGAGCAGGAAGGCGCGACCGTCTACCTTTGGATCGACGTCGGGGGCTGACCCGCGCCGAGCCGGGACGTTCCGGCACTCGTCTCCGGAACGCCCCGCAACGCCCCTACGGCAGGAATTTCTCGGGGTGCGCGATCTTCTCGGGAAGGTAAGTGTCGATCACGTAGTTCAGGCCGTGCGCCGCGAGCGCCTGCTGCTCCGCGCGAACGCCCATCGACACGAGATGCTCGATCGCCTTCGACCACTGCTTGTGGTGTAGGAAGAACGGATCGTTCTTCAGAGCATCCTTGGCCCGCTTGATGTCCACTTCCTTCAAGGGGTGCGTCGGGAGCTTGTAGTCGAGAATGTCCTGCGGTGTGATGCCGAGGAAGCGCGCCTGCGGCACGCAGAAGAATTCGTTGATGTGCGCGGCGTTCCCCGAACCCACCTTGAACGTCCGGTAGATGTTGCTGATGCCGTAGGGATCGCCGTCGACGAAGACATAGACCGGAATCTTCTTCGCGTCGGCCAGACGCCGGATGAACCGGCGGCACGCCCGCGTCGGAACGCCCCCCATCGAGACCAGGATGCAGTTGGCCGTCTTCCAGTAGCCGTGCTTCACCAGTCGTTGAAACATCCCCGCCGTCTCGATGACGAGGATGAACTTTGCACTCGTCTCGAACTTCAGAATCTCCACGGAAATGGGGATCGAATAGGCGCCCGACCCGAACTTGGTGCAGTCGATCCTGATCGCCTTGCCGGTATTGGGATCCTTGTCGATGACGATCAGGTTTCCCGCGACGTCCCCCCCTTTTTCCTCGGGGACGAATCCCAGCTGCTCGCGATTCACCTCGAAGAGCGCCTCCACGTCGTCCATGACCGTGTCCGACTCGGTCTGTTCCAGGAAGCGCGCCTCGTCCCAGTTCTTGGAAACGTAGTAGGCCTCCCGCTTCGTCGCGATGTCGTCGGTCTCCACCAGGGTCTTGGAGAGCGCCATCATCCGGAGCGTCTGCGCGAAGGTCTTGACGGTGTTCACCGTCAGCGTGCGCTCCTTCTTGAGCCCACGGATCTCGAAGTAACCCTCCTTTACCAGATATCGCACGTTCTGGAGGGAGCGCACCGGAAACTTGAGCGAGGGTTTCTTCCGCTTGAGAATGGTGGCTTCGACGTTCTTGGCTTCCTGCTTGATCCTTCCGACGACGCTCTCGCTCATGGCGTGCGGCTCCGCTCGAGGGTTTCCTTCAAGGTTGCGCAGACCTTCTCCTTCTGCTTCTCGTTGATGCCAAGGATTTCCTGGAGCGCGATGCCGATGTGCGGAATGTACTTCTCGATGTAGGAGCGCTTCTTCTCCGCGTCGGCCTCGCGCATTCCGCGCCGGATGAACAACCCCAGCTTGCGCCCCACGTCCTGCAGGGCGAGCCGGATCTCCTTCATGATTTCCGGATAGGAGGCCACCGATTCCTTGCTTTCCGAGGTGAACGGCACCCAGACCGACGCGATGTGCACCATCAGCACCATCGGCGCCGCCGGGAGCGCCCCGCGGGATTGCTGGATTCCGTAGCTCTTCCACGTCGTCTGGATCGCCGACTTGGTGATCGAGCAGGCCGACTGCTGGTACAGGAGGGGCACGCGGTTCGCGAACCGGAGCAGCGTGACCAGCTCGTCGCCGGGCAAGTGGCCGCCGCCGAACGCAAGCGCGGCCTCCACCAGGAACGGATTGCCGCGGTAGACCGCCGGCGAGCGCGACGTGGCCGCGTAGAAGTCGGCCTCGACTTGCTTTCGCAGCCCTTCGATCAGAAGTTCCTCGCCGATCGGAGAGAGCACGTTCGACGGCGGCGCCATGATCTTGGTGGCCTGGATTGCCTTGAAGAGCGCCTCCGCCTGTTCGCGAGCCGCCTTGTGCGGCGAGAACGAGGGGCTGATGCCGGCCGTCCGGCAGATTTCCTCCGCCAGGGCGGAACTCACGCGGGAAAACTCGAGATGGAGGAACGAAGCCACGTTTCGGGCTTTCGTGTCCTGGAGCATCTTGAGCAGAATACCCAGCTCCACACCGTGCGGGTGCGGCTTGATCTCCAGCGGCTCCTTGGGAAGCTCCGGGGTAACGCGCGGGAACTCGCGCCGCTCTCCGTCGGGCGCCACGTACGCGATCTGGGCATGCGGATTTGCGATCGAAGTTTGCTCGACGTAACCGTCCACCGAGTGACGCCCCTTCTTGTAGGTCGCCTCGATCTCCAATTCCACGCGTGTGCCGTGGTTCACGTCCCATTCCCGTTCGCGGTCGGCGACGACCACTGGCTGGTTGCGCTTGGTGTCGATCTGGATCTCGAACTGGTGCGCCGGCTTCGACGGCCCGACCTTGGAGAGAACCACGATCGGTTTGCCCGTGGTGAGCTGACCGTACATTCCCGCCGCGGAAATCCCGATTCCCTGCTGGCCGCGCGACTGGCGCATTCGGTGGAACTTGGAGCCGTACAGGAGTTGCCCGAAGATTCGCGGGATCTGCGCCTTCACGATTCCGGGGCCGTTGTCCTGCACCGCGACGCGGTAGCGTGTCTCGGAGATCTCGGTGATCTCGATCACGAGGTCGGGCAGGATCCCGGCCTCCTCGCACGCGTCGAGAGCGTTGTCGACCGCCTCCTTTACCGTGGTGAGGAGCGCCTTCGCCGGGCTGTCGAATCCGAGCAGGTGCCGGTTCTTCGTGAAGAATTCGCTGACCGAGATCTCGCGCTGTTTCGTCGCAAGATCGGCGGCCGTCAGGCGGACGATCGTTTTCGCCACGGGTTTCTTGGCGCCCGCGACGGCCATTTCCTTCTTGGGGACGCGCTTCAGCTGTGCTTGTGCCATAGCCTCCCAACCCATGCGCTGCTGGATGAATTGTATCGGGACCGCCGAGAATCTACCCGGTCTTACGGCGCGGCGGCTACCAATTTACTACCTCCGTCGACTTGAGCGTCGTATTGGCCGCGCCGGATGGCGTCGGGCACGCCCGCCGACCGTCGCCACTAACGGACAATACCGCAGTGCTTTCCGCGCTAACCCCGGCCGCCCGCAGGACACCCGCCGCCGCACCGGCGAAATCGGACGGGCCCTTGGCACATGGTTTGCGATCTTCATTTCCGTCCGAACCATGTCTTGCCACTCTGGATGCGAGGTGATCGCCGTGCCGATGCCGAATAGCCCCACGCGAACGCTGACGTCGATTCTCGTGGAATGTGGAATCGTGAGCGAGGAGCAAGTGAGCCAGGGCCTGTCCCGCCAGCGGGAGACCGGCGGCTTGATCGGAGAGACTTTGGTCACGCTCGGCTTTACTTCCGAGGAGAGCATCGGCTGGGCGCTCTCGAAGCGGCTGGGCATCCCCTATGTGGACGTCCTGCCGGAGACGATCGACGCGGCGCAAGTGAAGCGCTTCCCCGAGACGCTCTTGCGCCGGATCTCCGCGATTCCTCTCTTTGGCTTGCGGAACGAGCTGATCCTCGCGATGGCCGATCCGACCGATCAGGACGCGATCCAGGACCTCAAGACGGCCGTCGGCGGCCCCATCTCGATCGTGATCGGTTCGCACGGCGCCATCCGTCGCGCGATCGATCGCGCTTGCGGCGCGAAACCGGATGCCGTCTGGGACCCCGCGCCCCTCGGAGGCCTGCCCGCACCGGGACAAGCCGCCGGTCCCCGGATCGATGGCGCGCCGGATGTCGCCGCTACGAATCTCCTCCTGTTCCATGTTCGCTCGGCGCGCGCGAAGGGAGCCTCCGAGATCCACTTCGTTCCGAGTCACGACCGGATCGCCATCCTCTACCGCACGGACGCCGGGCTGGAAGCGCAGGAGCCCGAGCGTGCCGAGAGCGCCGGCCAGCTCCGGGGTGGGCTGGCGACGCTTGGAGTCCCCGATATCGATGGCCGGGATGCGCTCGTCCGTAGCGGCTCGCTCCCGTTCGAGGTCGAAGGGGAGCGCATGTCGCTCGATGTCTCGCATTGCGCCACGATCCTGGGCATCTCGACCGTGATCCGCATGCGACCGCGCGCGGGCGCCGCGCCCGAACTCACCGATCTCGGCGTGTCCCCGATCGCGGAAGCGGAGATCCGCGAAATGGTCGAGGGACCCGAAGGGCTCGTGATCGTGTACGGCGCGCCGCGCTCGGGCGGATCTCTCGTCCTTGCCGCGCTCGCCACGCTGGCCGCGCGCGCCGACCGCCGGACGCTGGTCCTCGAGCCGGCCGCGACCGCGCCGCACCCGAGCGACGCGACACGCGTACGCTTCACCAGCCGCGACGCCGCAGCCGCGCAATGGGAGGAACTGATCGTCGGCCAGGGCGCCGACGTGGTCGTCCTCGACGACGTCCTTCGCGGCGATTCGATCCGCAGCGCGCTGTCGGGCGCTTCGATGGGGCGACTTCTCTTCGTGCGCACCGACTGGCTGGACGGACAGGCGCTGCTGCATCACCTCTCCTCGGACAGAAACGGCCGCTCTGTGCTCGCGTATCGCCCGTTCGCGATGCTCGGACTGCCCACCGCGCGGCGGGAGGGGTCGGCCGCGTGGAGCGACTCCGGAGAACGCGAGGGAAGCCTCGCGGCCACGGTGCTCACTGACGAGGATCGCGACAGAATATCGAGTGAGGTCGCGCGTCCTTGACGCGCTTGCCCGACGGATGTTACGAATGGAGGTTGCCATGAGGCTCTTGACCGCGCTCCTCTCTATCTTCCTGCTCTCCACCCCCGTTCTCGCGGATACGGAGCCGACCGAGATCCGTCTCGGCAAGGCTCCGGCACCGCCCCCGGCGGTCGATTCCAACAAGATCCGTGCCGTCGAACGCTTCCTCGCGGCTCGCCAGACCGCCAGCATCGATCGGAGCCGCGGATCGGATCCCCGCCGTTTCCTGGACGGGTCGGCCAAGGTGGACGACGAGACTCTCACCGGCGCCAAGGGACAGCGGTTGGTCGCGTTCGATTTCAATGACGCCGCCATCGAGGCGGCCGGCGCGGGACGGTTCCGCGTGCGGATCTATCTCCTCTTCGCAGACAGCGATGGCCGCGTCGTGGAGAGCCGCGACGAGACACTGCTCTTCTCGGGCGAGAAGAGCGCCTACGTCTGCGTCTCGGTCAAGCCGACCAGCGTGATGCACTGGGAATCCTCCGAGGTCGAGAAGAGCGCGGATGCGCTATCGGCCAAGGATGCGCTGGCGCAGGTGCAGGACTTTCTTCGGTCCTGGGCTAGCCGCCAGACGGGTATTTCGGCCTACTCGGTCGAGGAGATCTACCCGGCCGGCGAGGCGAAGCTATTGGTCCCCTGTCTCCGCTTCACCGCGGAACACGGAAAGCGCGGTTACGACGTCCTCGATTCGCCTCTGGTCTTGAGCAGGAGCGCTTCCGGCTATCACGTTGAATCGAACTGAGCCTCCTCCCGGCTGCGCTCAGACCGCCATGCGCCTGATCCTCTTCGACATCGATGGAACGCTCCTCCGCGAGGGCCTCGCGCCCAAACTCGCCTTCGCGCGCGCGCTCCGCGAGACGTACGGCACCGCCGGTCCGCTCGGTTCCTTCAAGTTCGCGGGCATGACCGATCCCGAATGCGTCGTGGAGATCATGCGTCTGGCGGGCCTGCCGGAGGACGCGATCCGAGAGCGCGTCGACGATTGCCTTCGCCGCTACGTGGAGCACCTGGCCGTCGAGATGCGGAACCACGACGGCGCGAAGCTCTTCCCCGGCGTGCGCGAGTTGCTCGAGCAGCTGAGCGGCCGCGACGACGTGCTCGTCGGTCTTCTGACGGGAAACATCTCGCGTGGCGCCCAGCTCAAGCTGAGCCGCTTCAGCCTGGGTCCCTACTTTCGGTTCGGAGCGTTCGGCGACGACCACCACGACCGCTGCGAGCTGGCCAGGATCGCGCTGACCAAGGCCGAATCGCTGCTCGGCCGACCCATAGGCGGCGAGGAGACCACCGTCGTCGGCGACACGCCGCGTGACGTGTGGTGCGCGCGGGCCATAGGCGCGCGGGCGGTGATCGTGGCGACCGGCCAGGTATCGCGCGACGACATTCTCGCCTCGGAGCCCGACGCGCTGCTTCCATCCTTCGCGGATTGCACGGCCGCCGTCAGCGCCCTCCTCCCCTAGCGCCCACGAACGGGAGTCCACCCATGCCCATGACGCTCGGCTTGATCGTCTCGCTCTGTCTTCTGCTCACGGGATCCGGTTCGGCGCGCTCGGACCCCGGCCGAGGCGGCGCGTACGTCCAGGCGCGCGGCGACAGCTTCGAGATCGTCGCGGGCGCGAAGACATACCCCTTCTTCATTCGAGGCGTGAACCTCGGGGCGGGATCGCCGGGGCACTTCCCCGGCGAGTTCGCCATCACGAAGGCGGACTATCGGCGCTGGCTCCGCTTCGCGCGGACTTTGCGCGCGAACGCGGTCCGCGTTTACGCGCTCCACCCGCCGGAATTTTACGAGGCGCTCAAGGAGGAGAACGACGCCCATCCCAAGGATCCGCTCTGGCTCTTCCAGGAGGTGTGGACCGAGCTCCCCGAACGGAACGATTTCATGAGCCCGGCCTTCACGCGGGGGTTCGATTTCGAGATCAAGACGGCGATCGATGCCGTGCACGGAAACGCGCTCGTGGCGCCCCGCCCGGGACACGCCTCCGGCCGGTACACCGCGGACGTGTCCCCCTACCTCGCGGGCTGGCTCCTGGGCCGCGAGTGGGAGCCCTACGCCGTCCGCGTCACGCAGCAGAGACACCCCGAGGCGACCACCTTCAAAGGAAGCTACTTCGTCGTCGACGAGGGGACCGCGATGGAGGTCTGGCTGGCGAAGGAACTCGACCTGGCCGCGGGCTACGAGGCGGGGCGTTACGGCGTCGCGCACGCGCTGTCGTTCGTCAACTGGCCGACGCTCGACCCGATGCGTCATCCGACGGAGTACGAGCGCGGGGGCAAGGAGTCCGAGCACGACGAGGACGCCTATTCGGTCGACCCGACCCGCATCCGGCTCCTGAAGCCGCGCGCTCAGGGCGGCCGCTCGCTGGGGTACTTCGCGAACTATCACGTCTATCCCTACTACCCCGACTTCATGAATCTCGACCCGGGGTACAGCGCATTCCGCGATCAGCACGGACCCTGCAACTACGCCGGATATCTCACGGCCTTGAAGGCGATCACGAGAGGACTCCCGCTCCTCATCGGCGAGTTTGGCACACCGAACAGCCGCGGCGTGGCGCACCAGCAGCCGCAGGGGATCGACCACGGCGGAATGTCCGAGGCGGAGCAGGGCCGCCAGGACGCGCGCCTCCTCGAAGACATCCAGAGCACGGGCTGCGCGGGCTCGCTTCTCTTCGCTCTCTTCGACGAGTGGTTCAAGGTGAACTGGCTCGTGAGGCGGATGGAGCAGCCGGCCGACCGCGATCCCCTCTGGCACAACCTGCTCGACCCGGAGGAGAACTACGGCCTGATGGGCTTCGATCCGACACCCTCGATCCGCGTGGACGGAGGGACCGACGATTGGGCCGGGATCAAGCCCTACGCGGCCGACACGACGGGCCAGGCGCTCCGGGCCATCTTCGTCTCATCGGACCAGAACCGTTTCTATCTGCGCCTGGATCTCGCGGCGCCCTCGAGCGCGAACAAGCATGGCCGCGACGGAAAGAACCGGGAGCAGGGCCCGCCGCAGGTGGGCGTCGCGCTCGACGTGCTCGACGCCGCGCGGGGGGACCGGAGGCTTCCGGCACCTCTCTCGGCGACATGGTCCCGGGGAGCCGAGTTCGTGCTTCTGGTGGACCCGGGGGACCCCGAGCATCGAGGCGAGCGTCCTCCCAAGGCGGAACTCTTCATCGATCGCTCGATGAACTGGTCTTCGTGGTCGCGGCTCCTGACCGACGGGCGCTTCGAAGCCAACCGCGCGCCGTTCCGCCCGGTGGCGAACGGGGACGGCGCTTACGCGCCACTGCTCGTGGAGACCAACCGGGAGCGCGTGGCGCGGAACGGGAAAGTGTTCGCCGCAAAGCACCTCGATTGGGGCCGTTTGCAATTTGGCCGCGAGCCTGCCCCCGCCTCGGCGTGGCCGGGCGCGGACACGAGCTATGTCTACGATCCTCATGCGGAGTGGGCGGTGGACGACGCGGGGCGGACGATCGAGATCGCGATCCCCTGGGGTCTCCTGAACGTCGGGGATCCGTCGAGCCTGGCGGTCGTGGACGACAGGGACGGAACGCGCGAAGTCGAGTCCACCCGGACCGAGGGCATCGGTCTCCTCGCGTGGAGCGTGCACGTCCCAGGTTTTCGACCCGATTCGCTCGGACCGGCGCTCCCGGGCTGGAAGGGACGGATCGCGGCGAAGGATGTCCAGTTTCTCGGCCCGTACGGCACCCGGCAAGTTATTGTGGGCCAAGACGTTCAGGTGACAACGCCCGCGAGTCAGGTATTTATGTGGAAGGGCTGGGAAATGCCGATGACTGTGGAGCGGATCAAGCAATCGGCCGCGACGGTGCGGCAGGTCTTCGAGGGAATGGAAGCCCGTGATCAACGTCACCAAACAGCTCTCGACGCGCAGCGCAAGTAGCCTCCGCTGGGGCACCGCCCTGCCCGCGCTCTTGGGCAGCGCCGCGATCCTTCTTCTCGTCGCCGGCACCGCCTTCGCCGAATCCGATTCCGTCCCGACAGACTCGATCCCCACGGCCGAGCTTGCGCCAGCATCCGATGAGCCCGTGGTCGAGGCACCGACCGAGGCGGAGCCATCCGAGTCCGACGTCGCGATCCGCACGGCGCGCGAGTTGAGCGACGAGAAGCGTTTCGACGAGGCCGCCGCGACGCTCTCCTCGGCGTTGGAGAAGGATCCCAGCAGCGCAGACCTGCTCTCGTGGCTCGCGCGGGTTCAAGCGTGGGGGCGCCATTTCGACGAGTCCATCGCCACATACGGCAAACTGCTCGATCTGACTCCCGATGACGCGCAGACGCGCGCAGGCTACGCGCGCGTCCTGGGCTGGTCGGGCCGCTACAGCGAATCGGCGCGCGAGTTTCGCCGCGCCATCGCTCAGGACTCGACGAATCTCGAGACGCGGCTGGGATACGCGCGCGTTCTCTCGTGGAGCGGTGATCTCGCGGGAGCATCCAAGGAGTACTTCCAAGTCCTCGATGCCGACTCGGGCTATGGCGACGCCTGGCTGGGACTCGCCTCGGTGTCGCGCTGGCGGCGGGCGGCGACGGCGGCCGACGCGTTCGTGGAAAAAGCGGCGGCGCGGGGTGGTGATCCGGGAGGCGTCACAGAGGAGCGCGCCGCGGTGAGGCTCGCGCTCCGCCCCACCACGGGAATCGGCTGGACGCGGAGCCACGAGGAGCAAATCGTCACCGACAGCACGACGTTCCAGCTCGAATCGGTCGGCGGCTTCGTCTTCGGCCGGGCGACGCTGGGCCGGTCGGTCGGTGTCGGGGCGCGGGCCTCGCAGAGACACCTCTGGGAGAAGAACGGGGGCGCTTCGCCCGACACGACGCTCAACTACGACCTGCGGAGCACGGGGGTGTCGGGGGATCTGGACCTCCTCCGCTACTACCCGATCCAGCTCTCGGCCGGGCTCGCCTACGAGAGGTTCGAGGGCCGCAGCCCGGACGTCCTCTTCCCGCTTCGCGAGGATGATGACTTCCTGGGGTTTTCGTCGCGGGCCTGGGGCTACGTCGGGCGCGTGACCCCCAGCCTGAGCGTCCGGCGCGATTTCATCCCGATCAAGGAGACCGATCCGACGACGGGCGCGAAGACGCTCGTCCCGGGTAGCGTGCTCAACGCGGAACTCGCCGCGACGTGGGACTGGAACGCGCACGGCTCGACCACCGGATCGTTCTCGAAGGGCTCCTACTCCGACGACAACGACCGATCGACCCTGGCCGGCGCCGTGGCCTATCGCGTCCACCTGAACCAGCCGCGCGTCGCGCTGGACTACGGTCTGACCTGGAACGATTTCGCCCGGGCGTCGTCCAGCTACTTCACCCCGCTCGAGAGCGTGCGGCACATGATCGGGATCTCGGCCAACGGATACAGCGAACGATCCGCGACCGATTACGGCGCGCGTTACCAATTCTCGATGCTCAAGTCCGCGAACTTCGACGACATCTTCACGAACATGGGTGCGCTCTACGGCGGCGCGACGATCCTGGACTGCATCCCGATCGGCGTGGAGGCGTTCTACTCCATCGACAACAACCGGTACGAGACGTGGGGAGTCACGCTCACGGGCTCGGTGCGATGGTGAGGGGGCGGCTATGATCGACTTTCAGGCGCTTCTCGTCACGCTGACACTGCTTCTATCCATCGTGGCGCTCACGACGATCGCGGCCATCGCGAACAAGATCTACTCGAACCGCGAGGATGCCTCGAAACACGAGTTCCTGGACCGTCTGCGCAGGGCGTTCCTGCTCCTCGGGACCGGCGTCCCCGACGACCGCTCCGAGGGTCTGCGGGAAATCGAGCGCGCGATGACGGACCGCTGGTCCGAGGTCGCCGCCGATGAGGTTTGCCAGCTGGAGCTGACGACGCGACTGGACGTGATCCGTCATCTGGAGGATCGGGGCGTCGTGGCCCGCTACCTCAAGGACGCGAGAAGTCGGATGAAGTGGACGCGGGCCCACGCGCTTCGGATCCTCGGGGAGCTCAAGGTGCCGACGTCGGTGCCCACGCTGCTCAATGCCCTCGAAGACAAGGATCCGGACGTGCGCAACGTGGCCGCGCGCTCGCTCGGACGGATGAAGCTCCAAGCCGCCGAGGAGGCGCTCGTCGGTCTTCTGGGCAAGCACGAACAGTCGGTCTCGGCGCGCATCGCGGCGATCTGTATCGAGATGGGCCCCCGGACGGCGCCGCTCCTGATCCGCGCGCTCCGCGAGGGGTCCCCCAAGGCGCGCTTCTGGGCGGCCCGCATCCTCGGCGAAATTCGCGACGGCCGCGCCACGCGCTCGCTGGGCGACGCGCTCGTGGACTCGGACGCGGATGTCCGCTCCTCCGCGGTGTGGGCGCTGGGGATGATCGGTGATCGCGCGAGCGCGACATTGGCCGAGCCCTTGCTGCGCGACCCGGTGTGGTACGTGAGGGCGCACGCGGCCGAGGCGCTGGGCCGCGTCGGAGACCCGACCGTCGTCTCCCCGCTGGCCGACTCGCTGAAGGACCAATCGTGGTGGGTCCGCAAGAACGCGCTCGACGCGCTGGTGCGACTTGGGGAGCCCGCCAAGGCGGTGCTCCTGCGCACGATGGCGGGCGACGATCGGTTCGCGCGGGACTGCGCGACCGAGGCCCTGACGACACTGGGCATTCCGGTCCCGGCGTCCGGACTAGGAGGCGACTGAAATGCCCGCGATGATGCCCCCCGGATGGCTCATGGACGCGATCAACGTCATCAGCTTCGTGATTCTGATCTATTTCAGCGCGCTCCAGCTCGTCCTGTTCGGGCTCCTGATCCTGTCGTTCTTCGACATGCGCCGGCGTCTGGCGCAGAACTTCTACGCCGATTACGAGGCGGTGGCCAAGTCGCACTTCACCTTCCCGATCAGCGTGCTCGTGCCCTCGTACAACGAAGCGACCAACGTCGTGGTGTCGGTGCGGTCTGTACTCTCGCTGGATTACCCGCAGCATGAAGTCATCGTCATCAACGACGGCTCCACCGACGATACGCTGGCGCGGCTCCGTCGCGAATTCGCGCTGGAGCGGAGGGATATTGTCTACCGGAAGAGCCTCCCCGCCGCCGGCGCGATCCTCGGCATCTACCGGTCCGCGACGCACGCGAATCTCCTGGTGATCGACAAGGAGCATGCGGGCAAGAGCGCGGCCTTGAACGCGGGAATCAATCTCTCCCGCTACCCGCTCTTCTGCACGATCGACGCCGATTCGCTGTTCCAGGAAAACGCCCTGCTGCGCGTCGTGCGCCCATTCCTCGAGGATCCCGATCGCGTGATCGCGGTCGGTGGACAGGTCCGCGTCGCGAACGGCTGCCGCGTCGAGCGCGGGA
>Ga0315273_10008706_pt1 | contig 12828 bp, 31 predicted proteins | sample YL17G02_0_MG_FD_205753 | JGI IMG/M metagenome (GOLD analysis project Ga0315273, IMG submission 205753) | Sediment microbial communities from Yellowstone Lake, YNP, Wyoming, USA - YL17G02_0 | ecosystem: Environmental > Aquatic > Freshwater > Lake > Sediment | place: USA: Wyoming | collected...
GCAGCCTCCGCGATACGAGCGGCCCGATTACCGGCCCGATAGTGACGACAAGGGAACAGGCTGATGCTGCGCTACATAGCACGAGCGCTAGTCGGCTCCGTTCTCGGCATGGCACTAATCGCGGCCGGTATTGTCGGCATAGCCGATCACCTTATGACGGGTAGATACCGGGGCGGGGCCGGTTCCCAGGATTCTGACGACTGATTAGTAGTTAGGGTGCGAGGAGCTTGATATTGACCCGGCCTTGTGCCGGGTCTTTTTTTCTGATAAGCTTCTGGGTGTGCCGTGCTGCGGTCGGCCCCATCCTCACCCGAGGAGAATAGTTGCAGCGAACCTAGTCCGGGCAATGACTAACCCTTGTCAACCCGGCCCGATGATGCAGGCACTAGCCTGTAGCGTAGGATCGGATTATCTAGTACGAGCGGCCCATGTTGTGCCGTGGCAGCGCGACGGGGAAACACCGACTAATCACCGGCCCCGAAATGCGGGCCTGCTAACCCGGCTCGCGGAGCGGGTTATCATCGGATAGAAGGGTAACTATGCCTGGAATACGGGCATAGACGCGGCCCTTGCTACTCGGTCTTTCCTATGCTAGTGTATCCGACGGAAACACTCAAAAGGATTAAAGCCTATGCCTACTGCCAAAATCCCTAGCGCCACCGCGCGCAAGCTTGCTGGTCGGCGTCGATGGATGCGCTACCCTATAGTACCCGGTGGCCTGCTCACCCATTACCCTAACCCGGAAGCACAGAATACTAAACCCCTGGATTTTGAGGATAGGGATAACGTGGATTGGTCCGGGTATTACCAGAATGAAGAAAAGGCTACAGACAATGAGTAGCGCTAATTAACGCCCATAAGCGGCAAGGCCGCGCCTTACTAGCTGCAATCGCGGCCGAATCTTCTGCTGGGTCTTTACGCATGGATTGCCCATTCTGCAATTCCCAGGAAAGTAGCCTTGTGCTGACCATGCGGCAAGAAGGCGCGTTTTACTGCTGCCATCGAGCTAGCTGCGGAGAGGTGGGAATGCTAGGTCCTCGGGGAGCCGGCGCTATGCGTGCGCGCGATCCTATGCCTATATCGCAGATATTCGCAGCAGAATACCGGCTCGCCCGGCCCGGCGATTACTGGCACAGCAGGCTAGAAGCAGCCACCGACGGCCTAGTATCCCCTGCACTAGCCGGGTTGCACGTTCTAGCGCATGACCCGGATACCTGCGTATGGAAGTGCCACAGCCTATCCGGGGAAATTCGCGGGTACCAGACTCGCAGGCAGGAGGCGGGAGGGGGTAAGCGGGTACGTACTTACAGAGAGTCTATGGAGCCTATGTATCACGTTGTTCCGCCCACCAGTATCCCGACGGTCTCCTATGCGGTAATCGTTGAAGATGCTCTTAGCGCCGCCTGCGTAGCAAGCCACCAGCACTACGGCATCGCTCTGCTAGGCACGTACCTATCGAAGGAACTTGCCGAAGAAATAGCAGCCTATGATTTCCAGGCAATTCAGGTAGCTCTTGATCCGGGGGCTGAGGAAGCCTCAAGTAAAGCCGCCGCGCGGCTGCGGGCCTATGTAGCGTGTCCGGTCTATCAAATCTTCTTACCAGAGGACCTGAAAGACTTGCCTGTACAAGAGCAGCGTTCTATGATAAACTGCCGGTACTAACTAACAGGTACCTATGACCCCCCTATCCCTTGTTGCGGCTGCGCTACAAAATCGCGCGGCCTTCGAATCTATCAAAGAATCCGGCGAAGCCGCGGTTCTGCCCGAAGAACTCATTTCCTCGTGGCACGCTATCGAGCGATTCTATGAAACTGATCCCGCAGCAAAGCGGGCTGATCCCGAGGTGGTGACTGCCTATGCAATTGAAGGACTATCCAATCCGAAGCACCAACAGGCAATTGCGGGCATTGTTCGCAGACTTGCGGAAGTTGAGGCATCCGGAGCAAATATCAGTGCAATGCTTAGGATGGTCGGTCGAACCCGGTGCGGAGACAGTCTGGCTCAGGCTTTGGCTTCCCGAAAAAGTCCTGACACAGTTAGAGCCCTTATCCAGGAATACGAGCGCCTTAGCGAGGACTCGCCCAACGAAACGGAGTCGGGAGAAATTGATTGGCGAGCGATCCTCGCGGAAAGACTCAACCCGGAAGGTCGCCTTAAAGTCGCCCCCAAAGCACTGAACGAATTCTTGGGAGGGGGCCTACTACCCGGTCACAACGTGACACTTTTTGCGCGGCCCGAGGCCGGAAAAACGGCGCTGGCCGTAACTATGGCTTGCGGGTTCGCCCGGAGAGGCCACAGGGTACTCTATGTAATCAATGAGGATCCGGTTAAGGACCTGATGGTGCGCGCCCTGTCGTGCGCCACAGGGAGGGGCAGGGACGCCATTCTAGCGGATACGGATGGGACTATCGCCCTCGGGTTGAAGCGCGGCCTAGGCAACCTGTCTATGCGGGAGCTATCGCCCGGTTCTATGGGAGAGGTGGAACAACTGGTCAAGTTGCACAAGCCAGCCGTGCTTATCGTAGACCAGATACGCAACATGCGTATTGCTAAGCAAGACAACTATACGCAAGGCCTAGACCATATCGCGCAAGGACTGCGCGCACTAGGGAAGAAGCACGGACTAGTCACTATCGGCACAACGCAGGCCGGGGATTCTGCCAGCAACCGACCTGTCCTGGAAATGGGGGATATAGACTCTTCCAATACGGGAATTCCGGGAGCCGCTGATGTATTGATTGGCATGGGTATCACTGATACACTGCGCAACGCCGGTCAGAGAGTCTTGTCCATCAGTAAAAACAAGGTCTCAGGCCGCCACGGATATTTTACCGTTCGTATTGACGAACAAACATCGAGGATTGCCAGCCATGAGTAACGTACCATTGTCTTATACTGCCGTCCTGCGAGCGATATTCGCGGACGACGAAGCCGCGGGCCTTGCCAACATCGTTGAGCAGCACAAAAATTGGGGAGCGTTCCCTGCGCGCTTGCCCAGCCATATCGTAGTATTGCTGATTGACGAGATTAAGAGCCTCAAGGAAGCCGCATTAGGGGACCTCCCTGAGCCCGAGGATTTCCAGGAATGAAGCGCCTATTCGACAACCCGACAAAGGCCGTCTATGTAATTGTGGCTTTTGTCGTGCTACTTCTCCTGCTATTCTCCATCACAAGCCGCGGGTCCGAGCTATCCGTGGAGGGCGGCTCTGCCGTCGGCAGGGGAGAGACCCCTACGATTGGTCTGGATATACGCTGGCCTACTGCTGGCCCGGCTCGCACAGACTATGAGCTAGGGTTCAATCTCATTGGGGAGTCTGTCTATAAGGACAAACCCGTATCCAATCAGATTGCTTGGCACGGGATGCTCTGGGATGGGTACAAGAATTTCGAAATGGGCATAGGGGCTGCGTACTTTAACGTACCGTCACCCTATACGTGCGATTTGAACTTTGCCCTAGGAGCCCGCTACCGCTTAGGTCGCGTAGCCGTAACGTGGCGCCACTTTTCCTCGGCTGGTTCCTGCCACCCCAATATCGGCAGGGATCTGCTCACCGCAGCTTGGAGCTTCTAGAGTGAGTAAAGTAAAGCGGTACGGCAAGCGAGTTGGGTTTAAGTGGACCTACACGGATATGGTCCTTGCCTCCGACTACGACTTGCTCTCTGACCAGAATTCGTCCCTACTCGCTACTAACTACGACCTACGCAAAGAGCGTGACCGCATGACGGACGAGATAGCCGCTCTACGGGCCGTAATCAGGAAGGCTGCGCTCAACCGGGAGGCCGCGATGGACTGGATCGTGCTGGCAACGGACGAACCGTACTGCACCTGCCCCGACGATTACATGCCCGGTGACCACCACCCCGACTGCATTTCGCAGAAGGGCGACAGCACCACGGAGCAGCCATGAGCATAAACGCTGAGTGGGTACGCGACGAGATACAGGCATTACAGGCCGACAACGCCGCTCTGAGGAAGAGACTGGGCGAGGCTGGTTCCAGCAACTCATGGAAGCTCTCCCGCAACGCATGGAAGCGCGAAGCCGAATTTCTTGAGGCCGAGAACGAACGGCTGCGGGAGTTGCTGCGGGAGTGGGTTATCGGGTGGGGCGGATTTAACTCCGCTGATCTAAAGCCGGGAGGGCTAGTGATACGCACTCGCGCCGCCCTCAAGGGAGAGAAGCATGAGTGATCTAGCTACTGATATGGACGCAGACATTGCTGAACTTTGGGCAGAGGCCGCCGCGCTGCGGGAGAGGCTGCGGGAGGCGGAGCGAATCGTGCGCGAGTTCTTGCTATCGGACGATGGCAGTGATGATCCGTTCCAAAATGACTGTCGTGCATTCGTGTGGGCCGCAGCCCTCGCACCCGCGAAGGACCCAGACGAAATAGTGAACGCGCAGCACGACGAGACGGGGCGACTGTGGCAGGGAAAACGTAGCCAGATACCGCCGCGATTCTATGAGTGCATCGCACCCGCGAAGGATCAGCCATGACGCACATTCGCATCTTTCCACGGCCAATGATGTTCCCTAATTTCCTGCTCTATCCAATACATGCGGAGTCAGATCAGTCAATTAGTGTCGGCGCGTTATCCCAAGCGGACGCTGCGGCACTGTGGGACGAGTGGAAGCCGCTGTGGTTGGAACACGTCGCCAAGAAGCGCCGCTACCTCAAGGATCAGCCATGACTGACCGCTGCCAATACTGCAAGACCCCACTCGGCTCGTACGGCGCGACGCCGTGTTGTGCGTGGGCCGAGATCGACTCGCTCAAGGCGCGGCTGGCCGAAATGGACACGCGCTGCATGGACTTCATGCAGCTGAACGAGCAGCAGGCCATACGGTTTGCGGCGTGTGAGGCTAACTACGAACAGTTGCAGGCGCGGTGCTTCGATAGGGGCGGGTCGCAGTCGGTATTTGACCGATGCGCGGAACTTGAACGAGACAACGTCGCGCTCGCGGAGTTCGCGCTCCGGCTTTTACGATGAAGAAATCCGCGCTAAAGACCGCCGCCATCGTTACTATTTTTGACGCGCCGAATATGACGCTGGCCTGCCGTAAGCGTATAGCAAAGTGGCTGCGCTCTCGGGCTGACCACCTAGAGAAGCCCGTGTACGACCTGTATTCCGTCAGCGTGCTGCCGCGAAGGACAAGCCATGAGTGACCTAGTGGAAAGGCTGCGACAGATGACGGGGCGGCATGACATTGAAGCCGCCGACGAGATCGAGCGGCTACGCAGGGAAGTGGTGAGCCGCAACCGGCGCGCGCTGGATCTTACCGCCGACAACGCCGCGCTGCGGGAGTTGCTGCGGGAATGGCGGCGAGTCTACGGCATAAGGTCGAACATCTATTATGCGACCGACGCCGCCCTCAAGGGAGAGAAGTATGAGTGACCCCCCTAAACCCCCTTCTTACTGGTTCCGGGAGGATCCAGAAGAAATGGCTAAGCACCGCAAAGAGATTGCATTTCGAGAGCAAGCGCACAAAGCGTACGAGTTACAACGTCAACAACAGGAGAAGGGTAAATGCGTAAATTCATCGCCGGCTTAGTGCTGGCACTGTTCGCGGTACCGGCTATGGCTACCATCACGTTAACATGGGTTGCGCCCACGCAGCGAGAGGATGGAACGGCCCTGCTGGCTACCGAGATTGCCAGCTATCAGGTGTCGTACACACTTGGCGGCGTGGCACAGACCGGGTTCAATGTTCCTGGAAACGTGGTAACCTATGCCTTTGCGGATACGGTCAAAGGTAAGTACTGCTTCACCATGCATACGGTAGACACTGACGGTCTAGTTAGCGCCCCCAGCGCGACGGTATGCAAGAACGCTAACCCGAAGGCGCCCGGTAGCCCGAACGCCAAGTAAGGTAACCCACAAGAGGGGCCCGCAGGGTAGGCTTGCGGGCCCTTTTCTTTTGGTATAGACTACGCACCTATGCTGCCATTCTACCTGCAAGACATGAACCCCGGTGCGTACTTCACCGAGCGGTTCTTCGTCCTCGATCTGGAGACTACCAATCTAGACAAGGGCGACTCCCGAACTTCCGCCAACCACGTTGTTATGGCTTCCGTCATGGAGCAGGGGCGCTACACGCCACGGCTGATTGACCCGCGGCTACTGCGCAAAGACATACCCAAGAGGGGAATCCTAGTCGCGCATAATGCCAAGTTCGAACTCGGCTGGATGATTCGGGCGGGGCTGGACGTCACAGACTTGCTGGTCTGGGACACAATGATAGCGGAGTACGTTCTAGCGGGTAACAGGACCGTCCCGCTAGACCTGGATTCTGTGGCCCGATCTTGGGGCATGGAGGGCAAGGAACGGGTAATCGACGCACTTATGAAAGGGGGCGTCTGCCCGTCCGAAATGCCGGAGCATTTACTAGCGCGCCGAGCTAATCAAGACGTCCTGACTACCCGCGACTTATTCCTGAAACAACGGGCACTGCTCCAAGAGACGGGCCTGCTACCGGTCATGTTCACCCGTTGCGCCCTTACTCCGGTACTAGCTTACATCGAGCGGGAAGGTATGCACCTAGACGCTAGGAGGGTTTCCAAAGAAATCCACAAGCAACGCACGATTAAGGCGCAGGCCGAGGCCGCGCTGGCTATCATGTCGGGTGGCATCAACATGAACTCGGGACCGCAGGTAGCCAAGTTCCTCTATGAGACCTTGGAATTCGCGGAACCGGTGGACCGGCGCGGAAACGTTCAGCGTACACCGGCCGGTAAAGCCAAGACTGACAAGAATACGCTCGCCTCGCTTAAGGCTACGACCGAACTACAGCGTTCGTTTGTACGTTTACGGGGAGAGTACGGCAAGGCAGAGGCGGCCCTCAGTAAGGCTCTGGAGTTCTTCTACGGGGTCTGCGAGCAGTATGGCGGCCGGTTCATGGGCAACTTCAACCAGACCCGCACAAAGACGCACAGGACGTCTAGCAGTGGCCGCCGACTGCTGTTTGCTGACGGAAAGACCCGCGGCGTGCAGTTCCAGAACCTAGCCCGCGAATACAAGCCGCTATTCTGCCCGGCAGAAAAGGGCCGGGTAATCGTAGAAGCCGACGGCGCAGGGCTGGAGTTCGTTATTGCGTGCGATCTAGCCGAGGACCCGGTAGCTAAAGCCGACCTTATGGATCCGACGCACGACGTTCACTCGTTCACAGCCTCGGTCATCAAGAACAAGGCCGCAGAGGACGTAACCAAAGCCGAGCGAACGGACGCCAAAAAGCATACGTTCAAGCCCTTGTTCAGTACGGGCAAGTCCGGCACGCCGTCCGAAGTCCGGTACTATCAAGCGTTCAAAGAGCGCTACCGAGCTATCACAGAGACCCAAGAAGCCTGGATTAGCGAGGTCATGCGGACCGGCCAGCTACGCCTCCCGTCAGGCCTGATTGTGTATTGGGATTTGACAATGAGCCGCACCGGCTATATCGAGGGTGGAAATCAGGTGCGGAACCTGCCTATACAATCATTCGCCACGGCAGATATTATCCCCATATCACTCGTGTATACCTTCTGGCGCGCCCGACACTCGGTTGACGCCAAGCTAGTCAATACGGTACATGACTCGGTAGTAGCTGATGTAGCTGCTAAAGATGTTGACAAGTACAAGGAACTCGTAGTAAGCTGTTTCCTCGATGACACGTATGCGTATCTGGATCGCGTGTATGGTCACAAAATGTTCGTTCCCTTGGGAGTAGGCCTAACAGTGGGCTCTCATTGGGGAGAGGGTGAAGAATCCAAGTTCACTAGGGAGCCCGCATATGGCTAAAGTCACAGGTCAGGTTTTCAAGGTCTACGAAAAACAGTGGGCCGGTAAGATCCTCTTTACAGCCAAGCTGGAAGGGGACCCCATCTACTACCGCATGAACGAAAACCGGGGTGCCGGAATCGTGGAATCCGGTAATTACGTCGAGTTCGACGCCGAGCCCAACGCCGACGGCAAGAGCGCTACGGTCAAGTCAAAGCCGACCCTGCTCCCTCGTCCGGCGGCGGCCCCGCCCTTGGCGGCGGCCACCGGTGCGGCCAACGTCTACGCTGGGGGTGGTGGTGGGGCTCGTGAGACCTCCATCCACTACCAGAGCGCCCGTAAGGATGCCCTGCAGTTCGTCGCTCTGGCGGTATCCAATGGAGCCATCGCGCTTCCGGCCAAGGTAGCGGCCAAATTGAAGGCTCTGGATGCTCTCGTGGACTTCTACACGGCCCTCTATTTCGAGGATATCGGCACTGGTGGAGCAGTTACACGCGCAACACAGGCTGCCTATGCCGAGGACGAGCAACCGGCCAAAAAGAAGGCCAAAGCGGCGGCTGTAGAGGCGGATAGCGAGGCTGACGACGAAGAGGATGACGAATAGAATCATCGCCAAGGAAGAGAGACAATGCGCATTCTATTTGACGCGGACAGCCTAGTCTACGGGTGCGGGTTCGCCGCGCAAAAGACCTTGTATGACTGGACCGCCACAAATGGGCGCGCGATCGAAGAGGGGATAGCTCCGGGGGCAGAGGCACTTGCGGAGGTCAGGGCTCTGCTGCCCGAGGGCTGGACGCTGGAGGCTTTCCCGGTAGTCGAGGCTGAGCCACGGGAGAACGCTCTCGCGCTAGCTAAGCGTCAACTCTACCGAGTGGAGGAGGACCTGGAAAAGGCCGGGTTGAAATTTGAGCGTCTGGCGCTCTATTTGACAGGTAAGGGGAATTGGCGTGATGAAGTCGCTAAGGTTAGGCCGTATAAGGGAAACCGTATCGGCATGGAAAAGCCGATCCACTACCCGGCGCTTCGCCGCTACCTGCGGACCCGTTGGGGGGCGACCGTTATCCACGGTCGCGAGGCTGACGACCAAGTTGCCATTGAGTCCTACGCACTCGGCCACGACCCTGCCAAAGTAATCATCGTGTCGCAGGATAAGGATTTACGTACGGTTCCGGGGCTGCTTTACAACTACCGCAAACGGGAGTTTGAGCTAATCACGGAACGGGCGGCCAGCTTCAACTTCTACACACAGTTGCTTGTAGGGGACTTGACGGACAACATCGTAGGGTGCTATAAAGTGGGCGCGGCTGGCGCAGCTAAGCTGCTCTCTACGGAAATGACGGACCGGCAGATGTACGAGGTGGTGCTAGAGCAGTACCGCCTTTCCCAAGCTAAGAAGGGCTGCGAATACGCATATTTGCCGGCTGAGGACGTAATCCTGGAATTTGGTAAGCTGCTCCATATGGAGCGGTACGAGGGGGATAGATGGCAAGTGCCCGCGTAAAAAGGGAAATAGCTGCGGCGCGCCGCCGGGGGCGGTTGGCGCGTAAGGTCTATGTCAACCGGCTGGACAAAGGCAAGTGCCAAGTGTGGACCGGGTACGTTAAGCCTTGCGATTCTGGACAGGGGTGGTATGAATACGGCATTGTATCTCGCAAATTGGCACACCGAGTATTCTGGGAACTTGCTAACGGCCCTATCCCCGTTGGCCGCAGGCTCTACAACGTGTGCGGGAATACCCGCTGTGTCAAACCCGCACACTGGAAGCTACGGGTACCCCTCAATGCGTCTTAACAACGTACATAGGGATATTCTCATAGATGCCGTGTGCGGCCGGGAAGTGCCCCAGCCGTACGCCGAATTGTGGGTCCGTGCCGGACTCTGTTTCGAAATTGACGGCAAGGACCCCTTACATAGGCTTGCCTACTTTATCCGCTCCGCTCTCGCCAAGCTCACGCACGACGAGCTTGCGCAACTCTACTGTGAAACTCACCAGAGGCAAGACTAATATGTACAGGTTCAATCCGCTAGGTATTACTCTTCTGCTGTTTCTAGCTCTCGGGTCCGGCCTTATCTGGGGATTACGCGGAGCCGCGTGGGCCGTGTTCTTCTACTCCGGAGCTACTCTAGCTTCCGCATGGATCAAGACTCCGCGTGGCTAAGAAGCGCACGCTCAAGTCCCAGCCGCCCGCCAAGTGGCGGTCTGGGTACGAGCGCCGGCTACGGGAGGACCTGGATTCCAAGGAAGTCCTCTACACCTACGAAGAGGCCACGTACCGCATCAAGCTGGACATAGTGGGATGCTACTGCGCTCGCTGCGGGGAAAGGGACATAGTGCGGGTGGCTAACTACACGCCTGACTTCTACTTTCCGGAGAAGGATCTTACGGTAGAGGCTAAGGGTAAGTTCGACGCCAAGGCGCGTAAGGTGGCCTTGGCCTTCACTTCGCAGTATCCGCAGAAGGACTATGCCCTGCTGTTCCAGCGTAACAACTGGATCAGCGGAAAGAAGGCCAGCCGATACGGCGATTGGTGTGACAAGCACGGCATCCGCTGGGCTGTCGGCAACAAGATTCCTACGGAGTGGCGGACCCCATGAAGGAAGGACCGGAGACCCGCAGCTACGACAGAGACCCTATCCTGAGCGAATACTTCGCCGGTTACCGTGTCGTATTTTACTCCCACGACAAAGAAATGTACGTGCGACTGTACCGCCCCGGCGATAAGGCACGGGCGGAAGCCGACGGAGACGAGTGGGTGAAAGATGGTCAGATGCCGTGAGAGTCCTAGTAGGCTGCGAAGTATCGGGCGTCGTCCGTTGGTTGAAAGGCTTGCCCAAGCTGATCCCTACGAACGTGGTAACTACCCGCTCGCAGGAGGTATGGCTTATGCCGCCGTCGCCGGAGCGATCGAGACTGCGCTCTGTTACATATCCAGGAATAGCCCGCGCGATGGCTGCGCAATGGGGGACGAGTGAGCCTAAACTATCCGGATCGAGAGACATGGCTGGCCGTCCGAGCCACCCCGCGGAAGAGAGCAGACAAGATGTTCTTTGTCAGCACCGACCTTCGCAAGGTGGCCGATGGCCCGGACGCGGGGCAAGTCATCATGTTCGGTAAGGGCAGGTCCTACTTTCCCCTAAAGGATAAGCCTGTTCGACCGGGACGGGCACGCCGAGAGCGCTTAAGAGCGGAGCGGGAGGTAGGGTGATTCCCTACTATCCAAGACCGGATGTATCCCCAGAGGAACGGGATGAATGGCACCGGCAGCAGATGCTAATCCTAGCACAAGAGAGGCGGCTGAGGGCAGAACTGTGGCGCGAGCAGAAAAAACTTGAAATGCTACGAGACAGGCCTTACCGATGGGAGAAAAAAGTGAAGTTCATTCTGGAAAAAAGACGTCTGCGTCGGTGGCGCCCCGTCGAGCAGGCTGGGTGGATCCTAGGTTGGAGCTTGGGCTCGCTAGTGGCGTTCGTGGCTTTCGTCATGACGGTCAAGGCCGCCCTGTACGTGGTGCTGGGATGAGCATCCTTCCTGGAATTGTGGGCATCACCGGAGTAGCCGGTAGCGGTAAGGATACCCTTGCTAACTACCTAGTCAGGGTAGCGGGCTACAAGCGCTATGCGCTGGCCGACCCTATCAAGGAAGAACTCAATCGGATGTTCCGCTGGAGCCCGGCACAGTGGGAAGATCGGGTCTGGAAAGAGACCTATCTAGAGGCTGGGCGCACTCCGCGGGAGTGGGCTCAGTGGCTTGGAACCCGTATTAGAGTGGTGGATCCCGACTGGTGGATAGACGAGTTACTTGAGCGGTCCTACGATGACGGCAACCTAAACCGCACGGTAATCTCTGACGTCAGGTACAACAACGAGGCAAAGATCATTGGTAACCTTGGTGGGGTAGTGTTACAGGTAACACGCCACGAGGCAGGGCCGGTAACTGCGCACGAATCTGAGAATGGTGTAGCTACAAATCTTATCCACGAAGTCCTGGATAATAACGGCTCTCCCGGTAGCACGGGAGACACGGCCTTGCGCCGGCTAGCGGCGTGGGGGGAAGCCTTCCGGCTGCTTCCTAATGGACCCTAGTCCTCACGCACTCGCGATAGCTGCGGGAGTCAGCTTCTTCTACGTAGGGCTGCGCTCGTTCCAGCAGTTGAACGTCACGCAATACCACTACAAATCTGTGTTCGCTACCTCGCAGATGATGGCAGCTGCGGATATTTTCCTCATTGCCAAATGGGCACAGTGGGGCCTTACTTGGACAACTTGGCTGCTCTACGGGACAGCCTCGGGACTAGGGTGCCTAGTTGCCATGTACCTAAAGCGGAGATTCTACAAGTGAACCTGTCCAAAGACCAGCTTCTCCTGATTTACGAGGCTCTTGCGGGAGCCTATGTAGAACTAGCTGCTATCGAGGAGGTTAGTGAGGACTATGTAACGGCCGGGCACTTGATGGAGCAGATGGAGGAAGCTATCGCTACCTTGGAGGGCTGGATAGATGCTACCCCGTGATATTGTGACTGTCCCGGGTGCGTACTTCGCCGCGCAGAACGAGCGTTCCCCTCTGGAAGAGGCTAAGCAGGACGCTAAGGAATGGATGACTCGATACCGCATCGAGAATGAGCTTGCTGAGAAACTGCGCGAAGAGATAAAGGGCCTGCTACGAGAGCGGGACGTTAACAGCACGCAACTTAGAACCAATGACCGAGAGCGCGACCGCGCGCAGAGACTCAGCCGTACTTTGGCCCGCGTCCTAATGGAAGTGCTGGACATAGGAGACTCGGATGACCGCTAGTGTTACAGCACTCCCTCCCCCCTTCCGACTGACGGCAGAAATGATCGTCCGGTACTATCTGGCCAACATAGACCGGCTGGAGCATGTAGTGGTCATGGCTACGTTTAAGGATACCCCGCGGCCTATGGTGTCCATGACAGAGGTAGACCCCACTATGACGGCGTGGCTCGGGGCCACGTTGCTAAGGATGGCTACGGAACCCCCCACGAAAAAGGCCCCTGCGGAGGGGCCTTCTGAACCGATCAAAGCATGAACGGGTTACGTATCGGACTGACTTCTGCGCCAGT
>Ga0315273_10008707_pt1 | contig 12828 bp, 8 predicted proteins | sample YL17G02_0_MG_FD_205753 | JGI IMG/M metagenome (GOLD analysis project Ga0315273, IMG submission 205753) | Sediment microbial communities from Yellowstone Lake, YNP, Wyoming, USA - YL17G02_0 | ecosystem: Environmental > Aquatic > Freshwater > Lake > Sediment | place: USA: Wyoming | collected...
GGCAGGCGGGAAGCTTACTCTCCCGGACGGGAAATTTATAGAGCGTTCATTTGAGCATCAGCGGGAGTGGACAGCAGGTCTTCTTACCAGGAATATCTGGGATGATGAATGTCTTATCACAGGTTCTGCAAATGGTATAAATATCGACGGTATTGCCTACACTAATACAATAATGACTGCATTGCACTGGAAACGTGTCTGTTTTTTCATTGTCAGCGGAGTAGTAAAGATTGAAAGGGAAGGTTCAGGGAGTATTGAGATAAATTATGGATCAGGTGAATGTGATGCAAAAGCGGTGGTTACAAAAGGAGGAGAGTCGAAAGAGATACTTCTCAGGCATAAGCACCGTAATATGGGTCAATAATATTTTGGAACGGAGTAGGGACATGCCATGGCATGTCCCTATTTATTTATGATGCCTTCAGCACCTTCAGGTTTATTCTTTCAAGTTTGTGGCTCGCGTAGTCGATTGTAATTTCAAGTTCCTTGTCTTCGACGGAAGGCATTTCGAACATTGCATCCAGCATTATAGCCTCGCAAATAGATCTCAGTCCGCGCGCTCCGAGTTTGAATTCAATGGCTTTATCAACGATATAATCAAGAACCCCTTCAGCAAATGTGAGATCAGCATTATCCATTTTAAACAGTTTGATATACTGTTTCACCAGGGCATTTTTTGGTTCTGTAAGTATTGCTCTCAGAGCTGCCCTGTCAAGCGGATTAAGATGTGTAAGGACTGGCAGCCTTCCGATTATTTCGGGGATGAGCCCATAAGCTCTGAGGTCTTGTGGTGCTATATATTGAAGCAGATTGTCTTTATCCACTTTATCTCTTATTTTTGATGCGCCGAAACCAACTATCTGTGTATTTAGCCTTTGTGCAATTTTCTTTTCGATCCCTTCGAAGGCACCTCCACAGATAAACAGTATATTTTTTGTGTCAACGGGGATCATTTTCTGTTCCGGATGTTTCCGTCCTCCCTGCGGCGGTACATTTACTATTGAGCCTTCGAGTAATTTAAGAAGCCCTTGCTGGACACCCTCCCCCGATACATCACGGGTTATTGATGGATTGTCTCCTTTTCTTGCAATTTTGTCAATCTCATCAATAAATACTATTCCTTTTTCAGCTGCTTTCACATCATAATCTGCATTTTGCAGCAGCCGGGTCAGGAGGCTTTCAATATCTTCGCCCACATAACCTGCCTCAGTAAGCACAGTTGCATCAACAATTGTGAAAGGGACGTGCAGCATTTTCGCAACAGTTCTTGCAAGAAGGGTTTTCCCTGTTCCTGTTTCACCAACAAGAATGATGTTTGATTTTTCTATTTCAATGTCATCGGTATCAGGCTTTTGCATCAACCTTTTGTAATGGTTATATACAGCAACGGATATTATCTTCTTTGCCATATCCTGTCCAATGACATACAGGTCGAGAAAATTCTTTATTTCAGCAGGTTTAAGAAGGGTTATAGTATCAAACTTGGTATTCTTCTTATTCCCAAGTTCTTCTTTCATAATGCTGTTAGCCTGTTCGATACAGTGATCGCAGATATGGCCTTCAAGGCCGGCAACAAGCATATTGGCTTCTTTCTTTGTTCTGCCGCAAAATGAACATTTATCCATAGCACACTATTTTTGTGTTTTCTGGAGAATTTCATCAATCATCCCATAGTCTTTAGCCTCCTGGGATGTCATCCAGTAATCCCTGTCAGAATCTTTTTCAACTTTCTCAATTGGATTTCCCGTATGAAGAGCAATTATTTCGTAAAGCTCTTTCTTGAGTTTTACAATTTCACGAACTGTAATTTCAATATCTGAAGCTTGACCTTCTGCCCCTCCCATTGGCTGATGGATCATTATTCTTGAATGCTTGAGAGCTGATCTTTTACCTTTTTTACCGGCAGTGAGCAGAACAGCGCCCATAGAAGCTGCCATCCCCGTACAGATTGTAGCAATGTCGGCTGATATATACTGCATGGTATCATAAATTCCAAGACCTGCATTTACTGAACCTCCGGGGGTATTGAAATATATCTGGATGTCTTTTCCCGGATCAGATGAATCGAGATAAAGGAGCTGTGCCTGGATAATATTTGCAACATAATCATCTATAGGCAGCCCCAGGAAAATTATCCTGTCCATCATCAGACGTGAAAAGACATCCATGGAGGCGACATTTAATTGTCTCTCTTCAATAATTGTAGGTGATATATAGCTTCCGTAAACGGAAGTGTACTTGTGCAGGACAAGACTACTTACTCCGCGGTTGCTTCTTGCATATTTTCCAAAATCGTCAAGGATACTCATATATTCAGGATTAAATATTAATGAACAAAGATAGTAAAATAAAAATATATCATTGCAAAGCGTTGATTACTATTCAAAAAGCTTATTGAATTCTTCTATTGACACACTCTTGTTTTCAAGTTTCACAAGATCTTTCAGAAGCAGAATGACCTTTTCTTCAAGTATTTTATCTGCAATTCTCTTTGCGTCTTCCTCCCGTTTGAGAGTCTCTTTTGCATAATTGTTAATCTGCTCTTCGGTGGCATAGAATAATCCATATTGCTGGAACTGAGACCTGGTTATGTTTGAAGCTTCTTTGAGCAGCTCTTCCTCGCTTATTTTCACTTCGTTGTCGCGTGCTGCTTTATTCCTCATTAGTTGCCACTTAAGATCTTTCCTGAAGTTGTCGAATTCTTTCTCTATCTGCTCCGGGGTAGTATTTTCGTTAACCTTCAGAAGCCATTTTTTCAGGAACTCTTCAGGGAGATTAAAATCTGTTTTTTCAATCGCGAGATTTTTAATATCCATCATGAGTTTGAAATCAGTTTCCCGTTTCAGGTTTATTGAGATCTCATCTTCGATTTTCTTCATGAATTCCTCTTCAGAGTTCACAACTCCTTCACCAAAGATCCTGTTAAAAAGCTCTGTCCCTAATTCAGCAGGGTGAAAACGGCTTATCTCATTAATCGTAAACCTGAAGTTCCCCTGGAGGTCTGCAATCTCTTCCTTCTTCTTATGAAGTAATCCGGCTACTTCTGTATCATTTGGAAAGGCTTTTTTAAGGTCAAAATCGATACTGGCGTTCAGGCTTTTGCCTATAAACTGTTTTTTGATTTTCTTCTCCCTGATTATATCGATACCAAGTGAGGTCTCTTCTATTGAAGGACCTTCCGGTAGTACAGTACCATCTTTATCAATAGCTTCAAGTTTACCCTTAATTACATCTTTATCTTCTGTGGTATCAGCTTTTCTTAATTCACCATAGCGTCTTGTATAGTTATCAAGATAGTCGTTCTTCATCTTATTATCGATGATGATATCATACTGGGTTATTTTGTTCTTTTTAGTCAGATTAAGATCAATTGCAGGGGTCAGACCAAGTTCGAACGAGAAAGTAAAGTCCTCCCGGGTATCAAAATCAATTTTTTCCTGCTCGTCTGCTTTAGGAATCGGATCGCCAAGGATTTCAAGTTTTTCGTCAGTAATATATTTCTGTATATTTTCTGTTACAATTTTGTTGATTTCATCAATCTGGACAGCTCTTCCGTACATTTTTTTTACAAGCCCGATGGGAACCATCCCAGGACGAAATCCTTTGATATTTGCTTTTTTCCTGTGATCTTTCAATATATTTTCAACCTTATCTTCATAATCTGGCTTACTGATCTCAACTTTTAACACAACATTCAGCTCGTCGATGTTTTCTCTGGTGATATTCATTTTAATAATTGTTTATTGCATAGTTAAAAAACCGCCAAAACGCATTAATGAAGATCGTTACAGGCGGTTTGACACGTTGTGCGGATGAAGGGACTCGAACCCCCACGTCACGAAGACACAAGATCCTAAGTCTTGCTCGGCTACCAATTACGACACATCCGCGGTTAAATTCCCCGCAAAAGTATAATAAATTATTATCAAAACAAATTGATTGATTTACCTTCGCAGTTCAAAGTTCTTTCCGAGATAGACCTTTCTTACATGCTCATCATCTGCCAGTTGCGAAGATGTCCCCGACATAAGTATCCGTCCTTCAAACAGGAGGTAAGCCCGATCGGTAATAGAAAGAGTCTCATGAACGTTATGATCGGTTATCAGTATGCCTATTTGTTTATCCCTTAATTTTGAAACAATCTCCTGTATATCTTCAACAGCAATTGGATCGACACCGGCGAACGGTTCGTCAAGTAAAATGAATTTTGGCTTAAGGGCAAGAGCTCTTGCGATTTCGGTACGTCTTCTTTCACCACCCGACAGTTGTATGCCCATGCTTCTTCTAATTTTTTGCAGTCCAAACTCATTCAGGAGGATCTCAAGTCTTTCTCTTTGTTCCTCCAAAGGAAATCCCGACATTTCAAGCACAGCCCGGATATTGTCTTCAACAGACATGTTTCTGAAAACTGAAGCTTCCTGTGCAAGATACCCGATACCTTTCCTGGCACGTTTATAAACAGGAAGAGTAGTTATTTCTTCTTCATCAAGGAATATTTTTCCCTCTCTTGGTCTGATCAAACCGACAATCATATAGAATGTTGTTGTTTTACCGGCACCATTAGGTCCAAGTAAACCGACTATCTCACCCTGTTCAACCTCGACTGAAACATGATCAACAACCGTCCTGCTGTGGTATTTTTTTACAAGATTCTCAGTATAGAGTTTCATACCTGATACTATGAGGTAGCAGTTTCAGCCTTGTTATCATCATCCTTCAGGAAATCTTCATGATCTTTTTCTTTCTGCCTCATTACCCTTGCAGAGATTAAAATACTTACCTCATAAAGAATCAGTAGCGGAATAGCAACAAGTGTCTGTGAAAAAACATCAGGAGGAGTGATTATGGCTGCAATAACAAATATTACAACAATAGCATGTTTCCTGTATTTTCTCATGAAGGAGGGTGTAATAATGCCAATTTTTGTGAGGAAGAAAGCTATTATCGGGAGTTCGAATACTAGTCCTGTAGCCAGGCAGATTGATGTTAAAGTGCCTATATATGATCTGATATTAATCTGATTGACAACATCCTCACTTATTTCGTAGGAAGAAAGAAAATGGATTGAGAGGGGTGCGAGCATAAAAAATCCAAAGAGAACCCCTGTAAAAAAAAGCATTAAAGCTGCAAAGACAGCTCCCTGTGCATATCTTGCCTCATTGGCACGGAGGGCAGGCTTAAAGAACTTCCAGAACTCCCAGAGAATTATGGGAAAAGCCAGTATAAGACCGGCAACCATAGATACAGTAATATGTGTTGTTAGCTGCCCCGACATTTTAATGTTAATGAGATTTAAAGGCTTGGTGTTAATACATAATGCCGTGGTATTGAGATATTCCCCCAACTGGCAAAGTAACCGGTTTGTAATAAATCCAGGGCTTTTGGGGCCAAGAATGATCTTTCCGAAGATGACATTTTTAAAAATAAATGCCAGTATCATAAAGAATAAAACTGCTAAAACTGAGCGGATAATATGCCACCTTAACTCTTCGAGATGTTCAAGAAATGACATTTCTTTTTCTCCCTTCTTCCCTTTATTCCAAAACATAGTCATGAGCACCTGTATAGATTGGTTTGAAATCAGCCTGTAAAGATGATAAATCTTCTTATGCAAAACAATATCAAAATCTCTGACTCATTAAAAATCTCTCGTTAATATTTATCATGCCATTTTTGTTAATAATAATTAAAAACTGTTATTTGATTAGGAAATTTATTAACTTTATATAACCTGTAAAATCATTTTTTACAGTTACTTGATTTTATCATTTTTGGGAAGGATATGTTGAATGATTCTACGATACACGATTACCTGAAAAAGTATTTTGGGTTTAACACTTTTAAAGGCAATCAGGAGCCAATAATAAGGAATGTCCTGGCTGGCAGGGATACTTTTGTACTTATGCCAACCGGAGGAGGCAAATCGCTTTGCTACCAGTTGCCGGCTGTAATGAAAAAGGGGACAGCAATAGTCATATCTCCTCTTATAGCGCTCATGAAAAACCAGGTTGATGCAATGAGGAACTTCAGCACCGACGATAATGTTGCACACTTTCTAAACTCATCACTCACAAAGACGGAGATTGCCAGGGTAAAGAAAGATGTGTTGTCCGGTAGTGCAAAACTTCTTTATGTTGCTCCCGAGTCATTGACAAAAGAAGAAAATATTGAATTTCTTAAGAATATCGGGATCTCTTTTTACGCTATTGATGAAGCGCATTGCATATCGGAATGGGGTCACGACTTCAGGCCTGAATACAGGCGCATCAGACCTATTATTGATACAATTGGACGGTCACCTATTATTGCCCTTACTGCAACAGCTACTCCAAAAGTTCAGCACGATATTCAGAAAAACCTGGGCATCCTGGAGGCCGATATTTTTAAATCCTCATTTAACAGACCCAACCTCTACTATGAGGTAAAATCTAAGCAGGATGTCACAAAAGAGATCATAAAATATATTAAAAACAACTCCGGGAAATCAGGGATAATATATTGTCTGAGCCGCAAAAAGGTTGAAGAAATTGCCGAAGTGCTCAAGGTAAATGGTATTAAAGCGCTTCCATATCATGCAGGAATGGATTCTACCACACGCACAAATAACCAGGATAAATTCCTGATGGAAGAGGCTGATATCATTGTTGCTACAATAGCATTTGGGATGGGAATTGATAAACCCGATGTTAGGTTTGTGATTCACTATGATATACCCAAAAGCCTTGAAGGATATTATCAGGAGACAGGACGGGCAGGTCGCGATGGAGGTGAAGGGAATTGTATAGCATATTACAGTTACAACGATATTCTGAAACTTGAGAAATTCATGCATGGTAAACCGATCGCCGAACAGGAGATAGGGAAACAACTTCTTCTGGAAACAGTTTCTTATGCGGAGTCATCTGTCTGCAGGAGGAAGTTGTTGCTTCACTACTTTGGCGAAGAGTATCTGAAGGAGAACTGTGAAGCCTGCGATAACTGCCTTCATCCCAAATCGCAATTTGAAGGTAATGAGGCAGTTGTAAGCATTCTGGAGACAATTCTTGCTGTAAAGGAAAAGTTTAAAGCCGATCATATTTCAAATATACTTTCGGGGAAAGTTACCTCGGCAATTAAATCATACAGGCACCATAAACTGGAATTTTTCGGCATAGGGGAAGACAAGGATGAAAAATTCTGGAACATGGTTATCAGGCAGGCTCTTATTGCAAAGTTTCTAACTAAAGACATAGAAAACTATGGTCTTTTGAAACTTACACAGAAAGGTATGGAATTCCTCGAAAAGCCTGCCTCTTTTATGCTTGCTGAGGATCACGATTATGCCGATACAACAGACGAGGAAAATGCTTTCGGAGCAAGAACAGCAGTAGTTGATGAGGAACTTTTCAGCATACTGAAGGATTTGCGGAAAAAACTATCCAAGATAAAGGATGTTCCCCCATTTGTTATTTTCCAGGATCCATCCCTTGAAGATATGGCTATACAGTATCCTATTACCATTGATGAACTTCAGAATATTTCGGGCGTGGGTGCAGGCAAGGCACAGCGGTACGGGGAAGAATTTGTGGATATCATTAGTAAATATGTTGAGGAAAAAGAGATAATCAGGCCTCTCGATATGGTTGTAAAATCGGTTGTCAATAAATCGGGGATTAAAGTTTATATTATACAGAGCATTGATATGAAGAGGCCCCTTGAGGATATTGCTGAAGCAAAAGGGATGGACATGCGTGAGCTGATATCAGAGATCGAAGCTATAGTAAATTCAGGAACCCGGATAAACCTTGATTATTATATCAATTCAATGATAGATGAAGAACGTCAGCATGATATCTATTTGTATTTCAGAGAAGAGGCTGAATCTGACTCTCTTACAGACGCAATTAAGGAGTTGGGCAATGAGTTTGAAGAGGAGGAGATAAGGTTGATGAGAATTAAATTTCTTTCTGAAATGGGCAACTAGTTTTTCTTCCCCGCGACAGGCATTAATGAGCTAAGGCCAACACTAAGAATATAAAAGGGATAAACGAATTGTGCAGGGTAGAACCAGCGCATCAGAGATTTTTTCCCATATCTCACGGAAGTATTCACCAGGATCAATAAATCGGGAATTGATTTCAATAGAAAGATGGTTATAAATGGCATAATAAAAGCCGGGTTAATGAATGCGGAAACAATAACAGAGAGCTGCAGCAGAGCTGTAACAAATGTTATAATTCCAATCAATATGGTATATCCGTCATTATAAGCTTTCCCTTTGGAGATCCACCTTTTCCTCTGTTTAAGCAACCTCCATATAGTTGAAGATGAAGCGGTAGTAACTACTGCATCAGCCGATTCGAGCCACAGGATTTTTGAATGCATCTCTTTTTTAAGGCTGTGCAGCATGAATATATCATCCCCGGAAACCAATTCGAAATGCAGTTTATCCATATTATTAATATATGTCTCCCTTGGAAATGAGAGGTTAGCACCGTTGCACATAATTCCGTTTCCGGAGAGTGCCGAACCGGCAGTTATCCCCTGCAGACTCAGAAACTCCAGTTCCTGGAACCTTCCGAAAAATCCCGGGTGGTTTTCAAGCTGAACAGGACATATTAGCATATCAGGTTTGCACTTCTCATAGAATGCAGCAATTGTTTTTATCCAGCTGTCTCCCATCCTGCAATCGGCATCGGTTGTAATTATGAGCAAACCTGATGAAGTATTGATTCCGGTTCTGATAGCCTGTTTCTTCCCCTTCCCTTTATTCTTTATTACTGTTAAATTGGTTGATACGGCATTTCCTGAAGCTATTTCAAATGTTTTGTCAGTGGAATTATCATCAATAATTATTACTTCAAATAACTCTTTCGGATAATCCTGCCTGGCAATACAGTCAAGCAGCCGGGGAAGTTTTTCCTCCTCGTTTCGACATGCTACTATCACCGATACGTATGTTGACGGGTCGGTTGACACGTTGAAAGTTTGAACTTTCAGAAGGCCTCTGTATATTTTAAGAAGCAGAAAAAAATAGGGGAGTATCAGTATAACCGGAAGCCAGTGCATCACTTATTCCTTCATCCATTCATACATTGTATAATGCTCGCTCTTCATTCCAAGGGCTTCGTATGTCTTCTGCGCCCGTGAATTTTTTGTTTCAACATAAACTGACTGGAACCACCAGACATTGGTATTTCTCCAATCGCTACATTCATATGTTATCAATAATGAAGCAATAACCTGGCCAATCTCTTCTGCAACCCAATACTGTCCAAGAACGGGATTAGAGAAAACTGCATTTACCCCGTGGGTGATAATTTCCGGTGCAAGGAACATCTGTTCTGTTTCCCATGCCATTTTTTGCTGAAAATCAATTATTGCTTTGGTGTCTTCAGGTATTGCTTTACGGATGATTATCATTTTGTCTAATTGTCTTACTTTTGTCTTTTGTCTATTGCCTTTTATCTTTGTTCCTCACGAACTCACCCCAGGCCCCTCTTCTTTGAAATCCGCCTCACCCCAGCCCCTCTCCCAGGGGAGAGGGGCTTAAGACACTGATTATCATTTTCTTACTCCCCTTCTCCCTTGGGAGAAGGGGCTGGGGGATGAGGTCAATCCTCCCTATTTGTACTCATCCCAGCTCTTTATAGCCAGGTCGTCCATACTCAATTTGCAGCAAGCCAGAATAAAGGCACTGGCCAGCCGCGCATTGGTAATGAGAGGAACATTATAGTCCACGGCACTTCTTCTGATCGTATAATCGTTATTGAGTTCTGTAGCGCTAAGGTCCTTTGGAATGTTTACAACAAGGTCTACTTCACGTGATTTAATCAGATCGATGGTGTTAGGTGATTTATTTTCATCGGGCCAGTATGCTACATGGGCTTCAACACCTGCGTTTTTAAGGAACTGCTGGGTTCCTCTTGTGGCGTATAGCTTATGTCCTTTTTCACGAAGGGCTTTAGCGCTGTTGAGGAGCTCGACTTTTGAACGTGCCGGACCAGTTGAAAGCAGGATGCTTTTTTTCGGAACTCTGTAACCTACTGAAAACATGGCCTTGAGGATTGCTTCATAAAATCCTTCACCTATACAGCCCACTTCTCCGGTTGACGACATGTCGACTCCAAGAACCGGGTCAGCTTTGGCGAGTCGTGAAAAACTGAACTGTGGAGCTTTAACGCCGACATAATCGAGTTCGAATACGGTTTTAGACGGCTTTTCTGCCGGGACACCCAGCATTACTTTTGTAGCAAGCTCTATAAGATTTACTTTCAGTACTTTTGAGACAAAGGGCATGCTGCGGCTTGCTCTGAGATTGCATTCGATAACCTTTATATCATTGTCTTTTGCAAGAAACTGAATATTAAATGGTCCTGAGATGTTGAGTTCGTGTGCAATCTGACGTGAAATTCGTTTAATACGCCTGGCTGTTTCGAAATATATCTTCTGGGCGGGGAAGACCATTGTTGCATCTCCGGAATGAACTCCCGCAAACTCTACATGCTCACTGATCGCGTATGCAATCATCTCCCCGTTGCGGGCAACTGCATCAATCTCTATCTCCTTGGCATTTTCGATAAATTCGGAGACAACCACCGGATATTGCTTTGAAACCTTGGCTGCAAGCTCGAGGTAATGTGTAAGTTCATTTTTGTTTGAGACCACGTTCATGGCAGCCCCTGATAAAACGTAAGAAGGTCTTATAAGTACAGGAAAACCTATCCGGTCTACAAATTCATAAATATCATTAATTGAGGAGAGCTCCTTCCAGCGCGGCTGGTCAACGGACAGATTATCAAGCATCTCGGAAAACTTATGTCTGTTTTCAGCCTGGTCGATTGATACGGGTGAGGTGCCAAGCACCGGCACTTTCTCATTATATAATCTCATTGCCAGGTTATTAGGGATCTGACCCCCGACAGATACTATCACTCCTCCCGGATTTTCGAGGTCAATAATATCCATGACCCTTTCAAATGTAAGTTCATCGAAGTAGAGCCTGTCGCAGATATCATAATCAGTGCTCACGGTTTCAGGATTATAATTAATCATTATAGATCTGAAACCCTCTTTTTTTATTGTATCAATTGCATTAACAGAGCACCAGTCGAATTCAACGCTCGAGCCGATCCTGTAGGCTCCAGACCCAAGGACAATAACTGATTTTTTGTCGTTTTCGCATATTATATCATGTTCTGAACCGCTGTAAGTCAAATATAGATAATTGGTTACAGCAGGGTATTCAGCAGCAAGAGTATCAATTTGTTTAATAAATGGAACGATCCCTAACGATTTCCTGTAACTTCTCACTATCATAAGATCATCGTTGATGCTGGCCGGACCGGATTTGAGCACATGCCGGGCTATCTGAAAATCACTGAATCCGTTTATCTTGGAATGAGAAAGCAGATCTGCCGGGATGGATTCCAGTGTGCGGTATTTACATAGCTCATCTTTAATGGTTATAATATTCTTCAGTTTGAAGAGGAACCATTTATCAATTTTTGTAAGTTCATAAATTCTATCAACCGATATCCCTGACTCAAGGGCTTCCGCAATTGAAAAGATTCTCATATCGGTTGGCTCAGCGAGCTCCTTTTCAATATCTTCAAATGCAAGGTTGCGGTTACCTGTAAACCCGTGCATCCCCTGACCAATCATTCTCAATCCTTTCTGAATTACCTCCTCAAAGGTTCTTCCTATAGCCATAACCTCGCCGACACTTTTCATACTGCTGCCGATCAGGTGAGAGACTCCTTCGAATTTATTCAGGTCCCATCGTGGAATTTTGCATACTATATAATCAAGTGCCGGTTCAAAGCAGGCTGTTGTATTTTTGGTAACAGAATTTTTCAGCTGGTGAAGACCGTATCCCATACCAAGCTTTGCAGCAATGAATGCAAGAGGATAACCTGTTGCTTTTGAAGCAAGTGCACTGGAGCGCGACAGACGCGCATTTACCTCGATAACCCTGTACTCTTCAGAATCAGGAGCAAGGGCATATTGGACATTGCATTCACCCACTATGCCTATATGTCTGATAATCCTTATCGATAGCTCTCTTAACTTATGGTATTCACTGTTGGTAAGTGTCTGGGAAGGAGCGACAACTATACTTTCTCCTGTATGGATGCCAAGCGGATCAAAATTTTCCATATTACACACAGTGATGCAATTGTCAAACTTATCCCTTACAACTTCATATTCAACCTCTTTCCATCCCTTAAGAGATTCTTCAACAAGTATCTGATTTGTATAAGAGAATGCCTTGGATGCAAGTGCCCTGAGTTCATCAGCATTTGATGCAAACCCACTGCCCTGTCCGCCCAGGGTGTATGCCGCCCTTATTATAACGGGGAATCCGAGTTTCCCGGCCGCTTCAATAGCTTCCTCAACTCCTTGTACAGCAATGCTTCTGGGTGTCTTAACAGCTATTTCATCGAGTTTTTTTACGAAAAGCTCGCGGTCTTCAGTTTCTATTATTGCGGAAACAGGCGTCCCAAGTACCCTGATATTATATTTTTCAAAAACCCCCGCTTTATAAAGCTCGGTTCCACAGTTCAGAGCTGTCTGACCACCAAAGGATAGAAGAATCCCATCAGGCTTCTCCCTGGCAATCACCTTTTCCACAAAATAAGGGGTAACCGGAAGAAAGTATATCCTGTCGGCCAGCTCTTCTGAGGTCTGTACAGTTGCAATATTGGGATTAATCAGAACTGTTTCAACATCTTCCTCTTTTAATGCTTTAAGAGCCTGGGAGCCGGAGTAGTCAAACTCACCGGCTTCACCGATTTTAAGTGCTCCCGACCCAAGGATGATCACCTTTTTAATAACATCTTTCATTGT
>Ga0315273_10008708_pt1 | contig 12827 bp, 10 predicted proteins | sample YL17G02_0_MG_FD_205753 | JGI IMG/M metagenome (GOLD analysis project Ga0315273, IMG submission 205753) | Sediment microbial communities from Yellowstone Lake, YNP, Wyoming, USA - YL17G02_0 | ecosystem: Environmental > Aquatic > Freshwater > Lake > Sediment | place: USA: Wyoming | collected...
TATACTGGCAACCCAAAGCTTGCTGCGAGTGGGATGAAGATATCGGCGGGTATTACGCGTGGATTGAAGCAGGAACGAAGAAACATCCGAACAAAGTTAAATATTATATTAAAGGAGACCCGAACAAATTTGTATTAATAACCGCGGAAGAACATGGAATGATCGCAAAGGACAAGATCAAATGGATTAAGGTTTTTGAAGAGTTAATCGAAACAAAGCTCGCCGGGGTGTGTTATTTTCCGCAACCGGTGGTTTCTGAAAACGATTAGAACACCGACGTTACTGGCTTTACAAATGCCAGAGATGACTCCATCTGACCAGTTCGTTCGAGCAAGATACCCTTATAACTCTCATTGCCTTTCGCGAGGCGTGTTATAGTATCGGTATCAGTCCACACTTCGTGGTCGTCTTCGTCGTCCAACAAACCAGCTTCGGAAAGATAATGATAACAATCGAAATCTTCATTTACATTATCACAATTATTATCGCACTCGTCTTTACATTCTGTGATTTTCTCGTCAAGGAGATTGTTTTCCAAGTTCTCGCGTACCTCTTGTTCAATATCCTCTATAATAGACTCCCATTTAGATTCCGATATTGTTAATTCTCCCTCATCATCAATATGTTCTTTACGGGCGTCTGCAACACGGTCGTTGATTTCGCCTTGGACTTCGTCGGATATATCCTCTAAATAACTCTCAATACGATGATCGCTTCCACAATCGTTTTCACATTCACCTATACACTCACTTCTTCGCTCATCCATCTCCTCATCACACCGGGGATCCCCATTTTCCTCTATATTCTCGCGTACATTCTCCCCCCAGGCGAACTCACACCCGCGGGTACCCGAAATGTTATTTATCCCCTTATCCGCGAGAGCTATTTTTACCGCATCGTAAAGAATGTGCCAATTGGGGTAGTTTCTACCTTCTCCCCGATTAATTTCATAATATCTTAGTCTATCCTGTATGGACACGCAGTTGCAGTTATCACATTTGTGCATGAATAACCGAGCTAACCATTGCGGCTCATATTCGCTATTTTTTGTCAAGTATGCAATATAACTTCCACTATTGAGATAATCCCTCAGCGATTCGTTATGACTTCCTCCAAATATTGTCATACATGAAACGGTATCCCACCCCTGACACGCGGAACTTCGTATAATATCGGTTGGTTTATTACTGATTACCAGCTTGTATGTATCAAGTTTTCGCGATGCTTCAGATGAAATCTCATCTCCAGCTTCTTTAGCGAGCACAGCGTCGAGCTGCCCGAAGAGATATGGGTATTTTATTTGTATTTTCGTTTTGAGTTTTTTGGGTAACTTTTGCAAGGCATCCAACATTTTAAATTGCGACATGTTTTGGTCAATTATAAACCCGTTTTCATCTCTATAATGTAGCATAACGGTGAAATCGGTATTATCACCGGATCTGAATTTCCGCACAACGGCGTTGTCTGAGTCGGTGATCCCAAATTGATCTCTATTAAATTTTGGATAAACTTCAATTCCCAACTTACCCTTTACATTATCTGTGCGCTTTCCGATGAATTCGAACTCGGATACGTTATTTACTGCTTCGATCAATCCAACCGGAACCGGGCGCATATTTTCACTTCTGATAATATATGGCTCACCGATCGGTTGTGAGGATCCGTATAGTATTCTACTTATTGCATTCGCGTATTGCAGAATGTGGTCGTCCCCCCACAATCCAGTGTCCCCAACAGATACATCGTATACTCCAACAATATTTTTTGTATCGGTTTGGAGTGTAGAATTGCTGGAAACATCGTCGTAAATCTCTTCTAAGAAATCATGATTGTCCGCTTTTGGATTGCTGAAACACAATTCGTCGTATAATATCCTGGATTCGAGAGACGGCTTGAAGAATTCAACCATCGGTTTTTTATAGACATGTTCGAACAATCTCTCTATTTGTGGAGTGAGTTCGAGTTTTTCTTCCCCGCGCCCGGGGCGTGGCTTCTCACGCGGTAAATTGTTAAATGCCTTGAAAAACGCCATGAGCGTTTGTTTACGTGTTCTCTCTATTACCCACTCAATAGATTCTACAATTTCTGGAGAATCCCCATATTCATCGAACCATTGAGATAAAACATCGATGGAACTCTTTACTTTCCCGTATTCAAACAATCCAGATCGTATGGCTTTGTTTACATCTTCTTTTGTGCGAGTGAAACAATTGTTGATGAAATACTTTACATCAGACGGTTTCTCGAATTTTTGGGAATACGCGGAGACCCCGCCCCACCTTCGCGGAGCTTCTTCAATTATATCGAGAATCCTCCCCAATCGTGGATAGGTATCGCTTTTAAATCGTTTTCCAGTTTCTGCAAAGTGGACACCCATTCGGTTAATCATATGTTCGAGTATCCCGATAGCACTTTTCGACACATCGGGTTTTACCGTTATCGCATGGAATAGTGATTCTGTGAGATAATCGGTGAAGTATGTTTCTCCTTCCGGGTATATGTATTTATATGCGTTTGGATCGCTGGAATCGAGTATATAGTTTATAATACTCACACTTCGTGGGTTTACAACCGGATCGGTGTCAGAAATACTATAATCTACCAACAATTCTTTTGTGAGTTTTTCAAGACATGATATATTTTCTCCGGTTCGGATGCTCGTGCACGGTTCTTTTGTTATAATTGCGAGAAAATCGGTTGTGTTCATATCATTTGCATATGTCTGATATGTTATCGGGGATCCAAGTTCTAGAGCATAATCAATCCCACCAACTTTGTGTAGATTTCCACCAACGTCGCTCATACATTCCAATGTTCGTAATGGTTCGAGGTATTGATTGTCAGACATTGCGACGTTGGATAGTTTATTTATATATGCTGAATAAATATCACCCGCATTAAAAAACTTTCCATCCGTTGGAGCAACAAGTGATAACAATTTGAGAGAACTGCATTTGTCAGAGAATTGTAGTTGATCGGCAATATGATTTAGAAGTTCTATAGCATTTTCTTGAACGGAAATCTTGTATGATAAAAACAGTTTGGATGCGCTTTTTGTAACGGTATTTATACAACTTTCATAATTATTATCACTACTGGCGTCAACCATACACTTTTTACCGCTGAACGGTGACGATTCCCCCACCAAATCCAAAACCCCGTCGCTATCAGAATATGTATCGAGTAATGTTTTTAAGACTTTGTATCCATGTGGAGTTTGTTCAGGATGAAACAGTCGTTCGATGCACCCAGGATTGCCACATGTACCTTGTGCACTGTATAGATGGTACTCAAATTTTTTCGAACGGATCATATCGTAAAGTAATGTTTTTGCGTTGCTGGAGAATAAAGTAGACGATGACGTTGATGCAGCTTCCATTATTATTTTTTTATAACACTTTACAAGTCCGCCACGGGTTTCGTTGTCTAGGCACATCGGGACATCGAAAAAATCGTCTGGGAGTTGAGTTGTATCGATGAAGTCGACATCGACTCCAAAACGCATGATTTTTTCGAAGCAAGTGAGATAATCACGGCTATCCCCGAACTTTCGGGATGCGGGTGGAGTGCGGCACGATGTATCTTGGAAATGGTGGGGATACTTTGTTACTATTTTTCGCATTGCATTGGATGCTACTTTTTGTCCTTCCCGTTCATTGAGAAGTCGATTTCCACTGGGATCATTTTGATTGGTAAAACGATACCCATTTTGAGATATGGTGATATAACTGTCTACGATTTTTGGAATGCAGGTGGATATCGTATCGGTTTCTCCTGGGATATGACATAGATTCTGGTCAAGATCGATTGTTGGATGCGCTAGGTTTTCGAATAGCTCAGAATCGATGTAGGTTAATAAACCTGTGGATGAAACTGCGTCGAGGATATATTCGAGACAAGTTATTTCGAGATCTGGATCACCCACATAATATCCATGCACGTTAACAATAAGTGGATTTCCCTCTCGTATCGAATCGAAGCAGGTTTCCTGGAAGTTGTGGTTTGCAGTAATTTCCGAAAGTTCGGACTTAACATCGAATTTGTACTTTACCATTGATCCACCGATATAATCAAGTAATATGTCTATGCTCATTATATATTAACATATCGGGTGCATAGATTTTTTAACCAGTGTAACCAATATATATAGGTAATATGTCACTGCCAAAGGATCCGAAAAAGAGAGCGGAATATATAAGAAAACAATCATTGGCGCATCTCGGGAAAAAAGCATCGGATGAAACACGTAGAAGCTTGGCGGAGTTTGTTATATTCCAAAGTAATAACAAAGTTTAAATACTTATTTCACATATATTCATATATCACAGAGCGTGAGATATTTATGGAGAGTGTTAAAAAATGAGCGGAGTTGTAGATCGCTACGGACTTGTACGTGACAACGAATTATTGACTGTATATTTTCCCAACACAAACAAAGCGATGGTATACAGGGTAATTACTAGAGCCAACGCAGAATTTGAAACCTTTTCCTACGGAACCCTGCCAACAAGTGTAGGCGATGTTCTCAATACGTACGATGCGGGAACAGCTACCGTTGGGATATCCGGGGAACTTCCGGCTCGATCATATACCACTGGAAAACAATTCGCGTTATCGGATGTATGGGATTCAACCGATATGTGGTTTGTTCCGTATACATGGAATGATCGTGTGTTCCACGTAAAAACGCGCGTGACCCCAGGGTTCGTTCGCGTTGGTTTACAAATTCCGCAGGGTGTTAATCAGACGCGCTTCCAAAAGGAACGTGTTGTTGGTGGGGTGAACACCCAAACTGGTTTTGGATACAATTTCGGAGAAATTGAAACCGTTCATTTCCCAGAAATGCATTATGGATACGTGTTTGGGAACGATACGAATCTTAACCTCAGGACTGGAGTAGAATTTGTATATGCGGAATATATTGTGAAGATCCCGAACAATGCATCACTGATCTTCGATGTTCTTTCAAAGAACTATCCGTGCCACTGGGTTGGGCTTCCAGTTACAACCGCAGATTCAACGATTACCCAGGGACTTAAAAAGACATGGGGATTTGATGGATTCTCGGTGTATCCTAACCTCAAGCGCGATCAGGCTATCAAGGAGTACAGCTCGATCCTTTCAAGTACAGACGTTGTATCCAAGGGGGTGTTGATGTAATGACATCAGAACTTTTCACAGTTGTGGCGCAGACATCAAATACAGCATACAATAAACAGGCTACAACTGAAACAAGTGGAGCTTGTTCTCTCACAAGCACGTTGTGGAGCGGAAATACAACATCGATCCGAATACCAAAGGGATGTGCGTTCAAGATTTGGGAATCAAAGATATGTTCACACAATCCAGCATCGGTGTTTGTTCAGGTTGCAATGAGTGGAACCGGAACCGTATTCCACACTGTTCAAACGGACACCGTGTGGACTTCTGGAGCCGAACAGCGTACGAGCAGATCTGGAAGACCGCTTGTTGTTGAAAGCCACGATGGGCAGAAAAATGTAAGATTCCAGTTTGATGGAAGCATATTTGGAAACACTTTCGTTTCAAGCGTTATCGTAGCCACATACAATTGTGAGATCGTTGAACTCAACGTTGATTAATCTTCTCTCTTTTTTTTTTAATTATAAACATTATCTTTAAATACTCAGCAGATAAACGAATAATTAATGACTACTATTACGATAGATGACGACACTCTTAAAAGTGTGGATAAATTACAATCGCTGTTGAAACTCCGATTTGATACGTTCTCCGGTGATAATATCACGCGCGGGGGCACGGTGAACTGGGCGGTCAACCAACAGATTTCTGCAATGACCACTCCGATTACTTTTATGGACGGGTTTATTGAAGGAACTTCGTTTAATACAAATCAACCAACTTCTACTACGACTTCTATGAATTACACCGGGCAACCAATTATGGTTGCGTATATGGCTCAATCGCCAGCTCCCACGGTATCTACAACCCAGACCAAAACAAAAACGCGCGGTGATGAATAATGCCAGCAGCATGGGAAATGATTCAGCAGCAGCCCGCACCCACACAGAGTGGCTCGGAGATTATCGGAAGACCAACCGTTGTTGGACAATCGAGCGCGGCGCAACCAGTATCTACTCCAAACAACCAGAAAAAACTCGCTATTCTCGTTCCACACACCGGGGAGGTTTCGAGCGAATGGTGTCTCATGTTCAGGGAAATCCCACTTCCGCCGGGTTCGCAGATATTCATGTCGCGCGGGATGCCCATTGACGTGACGCGCGAGAGTATGGTGAAGGCAGCTCTTGATAATGGATTCGAGTGGATATTTTTCCTGGATTCGGACGTCATACTTCCAAAAGACGCATTACAGAAGCTCTTCTCGCACAACCAGCCGTTCATTTGTGGGCTTTACAAGGCGAAGAAGCCCAATGGGTTCTTCTGGGGGGCGTGGATGAAGGGAAAGGCACCAGATGGAAAGGATGCCTTTGTTCCGGTCGCCAACTGGAGCGGGCGCTTATTCGAAGTGGACGTAATTGGAACCGGGTGTATGCTTATTCATCGGAGTGTATTCGAGGGGATACGTGCGAAGACCGATCTTCCGTTCTTCCTGTGGACAAAAGAGAGGCAGCCCGCACTACTCGATAAGATGAATATCCCAGAACCAATGATGCGCGAAGTATCAGAGGACTTCTGGTTCTGCATGCTCGCAAAGCACTGTGGGTTCAAAGTCGTTGTTGATGGAGAAGTGAAATGTGGTCACATCACAGTAACAAAAATTACTGAGAATTCTCTCACCCTTCCCGGGGTGTAAATGACAACGGATCGACAGTATTTTGAGGCGGATGATCAGACCCGGGGGTACCGCGCCGAGGGGTATCGTGATTTCGCCGCGCATTTTGCCGCAGTAGATCGCATACTGAAGCGCAATCCAACAAGTGTGCTGGAACTTGGTGGCGCGCGCGGATATGTTGCTAAGAAGCTTATAGCTACTGGAATTCCGACTACCATACTGGATAACAGTGAACATTGTTATCACACGCGCGCGGTCGATTCGTTCGTACTCCACGATATAGAAAAACTACCATATCCATTTGCCGACAAGCAATTTGATCTCGTGTTCAGCGATTCAACGTTGGAGCATCTACACTACGAACACATCGATGAGGTCGTAAAAGAGATCACCAGAGTGAGCAGGGGAAGTCTCCACGGGGTTCCCATAACGGACAGTGGACAATCACGCGGAGAGTTTATGAAAGGAGATGATACTCATGTTATCTTCGAATCCAAAGCGTGGTGGGAAGAGAAGTTCGCAAAGGCAGATCCAGATCACAAGGTTGAAATCAGTGGGAATATCGCCGGTGACGCTAATTATATGTTCAATGCTCCAGGACTATCATTTGATGGTTCCGATTTGGTCAAACTTAATATCGGATCATTCATAAATATGTTCTACCGCGGATGGTCGAACACCGATATACTCGATCTGTCAGACTTTGCACGGCATAACGCGTATATATTCAAGCAACATGATGCTAGTACACCGTTCCCGGTGGAAGACGGACGCGTGAATCTTATATTCTCGTCTCACGTGTTGGAACATCTTGTGCGCGAGGATGCATTGAAGTTTTTGAAGGAATGTTATAGGATGTTGTGTATTGGTGGGCATATACGTATTGCGGTTCCAAACGTAGGGTTGCTTATGCAGAACTATATAGATCACGATCTTGATTACCTAAAACACATTAGTCCCGGTGCAGAGAATTCAAAATGTGATATTGATAAGTTTTATGAAGTTGCACTTGCAAATCACGCACATATATATGATCAATGTAATCTGAGCGCGCTTATGGAGTCCGTTGGTTTTAAAGATGTCGCGGCAACCGATCCATTCCATTCGAGATCCAAAATTATGGAGAATGAAACAATAGTGAGTCATCCGACGATTTCGATTGTAACGGAGGGTACAAAATGAAAATCGCTTTAGTTGTTCCACCACTACTTAAAACCCCGCCCACCGGATATGGGGGATTGGAACAAGTTGTTTACGATTTGGGGTGCGCGCTTGTTTCGGGCGGAGACGATGTAACGTTGTTTGCGCCGCCAGGAAGTCATATCGACGGGGGGAAATTATTCGAAACAATCGTCGCGCCGGAGCGCACCGACGTGAATTGGGTTCAGCTTGAAGGAGACGCTTATAATAAGTATTCACGTGAACTTCTGAATTATGACATAGTACACGACCACAGCTGGTTTGGCTTTCCATATCTTATAAAGATGAGCAATCCGGGATTACCGGGATTAAAAGTGTGCCACACGCACCACGGGCACTGTGATTGGAATCCGTCTAAGATACCCCCACAAATCGGGAAGGTAAACCTCATAGGGATTTCACCTTTTATGAAGCGTGAATATGCGGCGCAGGGATGGAAATCTGAGTATGTTTACAACGGGATTGATATCAACAAGTATGCATACTCGAAGACGAAAGGAGACCGCCTCGTATTCGTAGGGCGCATCAGCAAACTCAAGCACCCGGATATCGCGATCCGCGCGGCTATCGCAACAAAAACCCCGATAGACATTATCGGTGGTTCATTCGTCGATGACAAGGAATATCTTGAGAGTATCAAAACAATGTGTGATACGAGCAATGGCATCGCCACACTTCACCTCGATCTTCCAATGGACAAGAAGATAGAATTTGTCCGAAGTGCAAAAGCAAATCTCGTTCCGAGTGCCTTTGGAGAACCTTTTGGGCTTTGTTTGCATCCATATACCAAAATAGTAACAGAATACGGGATAAAATCTATATTGGATGTCAACGAAAGCGATAGTGTGATGACACACGCCGGTAGATTTAGAAAAGTTTTAAAAACAATGCGAAGAGAATACGACGGGGACTTGGTAACGATAAAATCGTATGGTTCGGTTCCGTCGGTGACCACTCCGGAACACCCGTATTTGGTTATGAAACGAATTGGAGCTAAGGGTTTTTTCGACAAACCAGTATGGACGATGGCAAGAGATATAAACAAAGGCGATGTGATGTTATCCCCGGTGATTACAGATATTATTGACGTGGAGGACATATCGGTTAATATTGATAACTACGATGTCGAAGATGGGTATATTATACCATCGTCTACAAATCAATATGGTGTATCACATAGGATACTCAATGCAAACCCAATCCCGGAAAAAATATCGATAACCCCCGATGTAATGAGATTGTTTGGGTATTATCTGGCAGAAGGTTCGTGCAAAAATTCGGTTGAATTTGATTTCCATAGAGACGAGACCGATTATATCAATGACGTTTGTCAAATTCTCTCTAATACCTTTAACGTAACACCAACCGTAGAATTTAGGAAATCGGCGAAAGTGGGTCGAATCACGGTTTCGTCTCGTATTTTATGCAGATTTTTTAGGAGCTTGTTTGGTTCGGGAGCCCACGCCAAGCACATCCCAACGTGGATGATATATCTCCCGCATCAAAAACAGATCGAGCTTGTAAAGGGGATGTGGAGGGGCGATGGATACCGTGATAAATATTCGTTCAGATATCACACCGTCTCCCCATCTTTATCATGGGGATATTGTGAGATCTTAATGAGGAATGGTATATCTGTATCTGTAACGAAAACACTTACCAACGGGTTCGGGAGAAAACATCTTGGGAAATCGAGGGATATATATTGCAATACCATATCCGGAAGGTGCGCAGATCGATTTTCAGAGTTGGCTGGGGAAGAAAAATGCAAACCAACGCAACGCAAATCGATGTTCAAGAGAAGGACTTCCGGAGACACTGTGTACTCTATGGTTGCAGATGTATCAAAAATTCATTATGTTGGAACAGTTTACAACTTATCTGTAGAAGAAGATGAAACATATTGTACAGAATCACATCTGGTTCACAATTGTGCCGTGGAAGCACTGGCGTGCGGCACTCCGGTTGTCGTGTTTGACGATGGCGCACTGAAAGATATAGTGGGTGAAAACGGGGATATCGGGTATGTGTGCAAGACAGAAGAGGAAATGATTAAGATTGTGGGAGACATCGATAAAATTAAAATACAACCATCGCGTTGCAGGAGCCGAGCAGAATACTTTAGCCGTGAGAATATGGCGAAGCGATATAAATCTCTCTACGAGAAAATTATAAAGGGAGAGGAGTGGTAATACGAAAACCGTAAATCTGATTAACCCGCCCGCAATCGAACTTTACGATCCATCAGCATACTCACCGCTGGGTTTACTCTATCTCGGGGGTGCGTTGAAACGCGAAGGGTTCGATTGTAAACTCATTGATTTATCCGATCAGGAGACGTACACGATACCCGACGCGGATTATCACCTTATATCGGTTTTGTATTCCACTTATAAAACCGCGCTGGAAGTCAGGAATTCCATCGCGCGCGGGATGGTTGTTGTTGGCGGTATACAGGCTACCATAAGTCCGCAGCAGACCTTTCACGATTTCCACCCGGATACGCTTGTTACCGGTGAAGCTGACAATATCATCGCGGGTGTTCTCTCCAACAACATGCGTGGGATTATAGATGCTGGTGTTGTAAAGAATTTGGACGTGATTGCATTTCCCGACAGGGATCTTATTCCAATCGACAAACTTAGAAATTGTGGAGTTATGGATCGATATACCGGAGACGGCGCTTCAACTACGATGATGTCATCGCGCGGTTGTGCTTATAATTGCAATTTCTGTTGTAAAACTCCTCAAACATCATATTTCCGGTGGAGAAGTCCGGCAAATATCGTACGGGAAGTGCAGGAATTGCAGGAGAAGTATGGTATTAATCAGGTGCGATTTTTTGACGATTGTTTTACTTTAAATAAAACCCGGGCATACGATCTCTGTAACTTGTTGAAGGGCAGGGAGTTTTACTGGTCGTGTATGACGAGAACCGATGCGGTGCCCGAACGAATGTTGAGAGAAATGTATAACGGGGGGTGCCGCGAGATACAGTTTGGTATAGAATCCGGAAGTCAGAAAGTTCTCAACGACATGAACAAGAAAACAAACGTGGAAATAAATAAAAAATCTATATCACTGGTGAAATCTGCCGGAATGAAAGTAAAAATATTCCTGATTGAAACCTACCCAACGGAGACAGATGAAGACATTGAACTCACCAAACAATTCGTAATAGATACACAACCAGATTGGATCACGATTTCAACGTTTCTTCCTCTCCCGGGAAGCAATATATATACCGCATATAAGGAAGATCCGCGTTACAGGGGGAGGGTATATTATCACCTAGAACAAGATTCTGATTTAAAAAAGTGGATAAAGTCAGAAGTGTGGAGAAACTGATGAAACTGAGTGTCATCTACCCAACCAATCGACTGGGGGGATTTGATATGATGGTTGATTGTCTTAAGAACCAGACGTATCAAGACTGGGAACTTATTGTGATAGATGATTATCCCGGGAGAAATTTGCGGGATTACATTGAAGAACAGGGAATTCCCGTTACGCACTATGGGAAATCAAAGGAGAAATTCTACAAGGACACCCCGTTCCCCTTTTCAAACGTGTTTAACTCCGGGCTTTTACAAGCGACAGGGGATATCGCAGTGTTCTTCCAGGATTACCAATGGATCCCCCCGAACTCGCTTGAGCGGTGGAATGCCATATATATGGGGAGGATGGATACTCTCATAACCGCGATAGGCAAGGAGATATCGTATATTGGTAATTTCAAACCCGGAGAAATATCTATATTTGATCCTCCGTTCGACGGGTGGAAAGTTTTCACCGAACCAGATTCGGGAAGATTTATACGAACAGCAATGACTACCCCGGGGTATGCAGATGGGCTGTTCATTCCGGGGCGAGATTTGATTGCACGCGCACATACTAACGTTTTCAATAGTGGATTTTCTCCAGAAACATCCCGCGGAATGGATTTACCCTATGAATTTTTCTACGGGGCATTCCCTATGGAATTCCTTGAAAAGATCAATGGGTTCGACGAGCGGTGCGATTATAGTGGTGAATTCACCCACCGCGTGGTAATACAGCAGGCATTAAATCTCGGATATAAGTTTATAGTAGATTTTGAGAACTATTGTTATTATATAAATCATCGCGGGTGGAAAATGTTCGACGAGGGGAAAAACGGCAATATGTGGTATGCTATGGAAGGGGAAGGTAGTAGAGATAAACTTAAATGGAACGAAGTCGACTGGGGCAAACCAAATCTGAACAATTTTGATCTTAAACGGGATCGTAGGAGAACTAATGGCACCAGTTAATTTACATCTCGGGTGCGGAGAACGGTCTATCCCTGGGTTTATTCATGTCGATGTTAGGGCATTTGATAACGTGGATATGGTGTGTCAACTCAACAAGCTGGACACATTTAAAGACAGTTCGGTAGATTTGATTTACTGCTCTCACGCGTTGGAGCATTTCAAAAGATATGATTGTGAGGGGGTGCTGAAAGAGTGGCATAGAGTTTTAAAACCCGGAGGAATACTTCGGGTCGCCGTTCCCGATTTTGAAGCAATTGTCAAGATATACCAGGAGTATAAGGACGTGGAGTTGCTTATCGGTTTACTTTACGGGGGTCAAGATTATCAGTACAATTATCACCACGTCGTGTTCGATTTTAATTCTTTGTCCGAGTTGCTAACCAACGTTGGATTTACTCAGATTCGCAGGTATAACTGGAAATTAACTATCCACAAGGATTATGATGATTATTCACAAGCTTACATTCCGCATATGGACAAAGAAAATGGTGTGTTGATGAGCTTAAATGTAGAATGTGTAAAATAGAGAAGAATGGAGTTCCGCGCACCTGCGCGCACCACAT
>Ga0315273_10008709_pt1 | contig 12827 bp, 11 predicted proteins | sample YL17G02_0_MG_FD_205753 | JGI IMG/M metagenome (GOLD analysis project Ga0315273, IMG submission 205753) | Sediment microbial communities from Yellowstone Lake, YNP, Wyoming, USA - YL17G02_0 | ecosystem: Environmental > Aquatic > Freshwater > Lake > Sediment | place: USA: Wyoming | collected...
GGTGGTGAAAAGTTGACTGCCGTTGTTGAAGCCGGCGATACTGGTGAAGACCGAGTATGTTCGCGGCGCGAACCAGTTGATTCGCTGAATACTGAAATTGACCTTTTTACCATTGAGATTAAGCGTCCCTGCTGTCGGCACAAGCGAAAAGTAAATGTGCTCATTGTCCCTTATCGCATCAGTGAGATTGCTGTCGGTGCTACCGGCGCTTATATAGAACGCAAGGGCGTTGTTGACGCCGGAAGTTGGTATCGCGCCTTGGCCGAGCCGCCAGCCGGAATAAGAAATGTTCGGGTCGAGATACGAAACGGGCGTCCAGGGCGTATGCAGGGCTGGTTCAGTGCCGTTGAAGTCGGAAACGAGGATTGACTGGGCATAGACGGGTATTGCCGCGACAAGACAGGCAATAAAAACGAGCCGACCTTTCATCATGCCCCCGAATCAGCAGTGCGGTGTGTGTTATCTTACGAATTGCCAGCAACTGAACATTATCATACCAGAAAATCGCCGAAAAACCAAGCCGTTTTGACAGCGGGATGAAGGAAAGACGTCAGGCGGTTTTTGGAACTCGGCGGAGGCGAGCGAAAAGGAAACCTGCGCCAACAAGTAAAGCGGAGGCGGGTTCGGGAATCGTGTAGATAAAGCCGTGGTATTTATTCGAGTAGTCCTTATAGCTGCCGACAATGTTGTCGCCCGAGATACCGTACATCATTGTCTCTTTGGCGCCGGGAAAGTTCAAGGAGGTCCATGTTGAACCGTCATAGAGAAAACCGTTTTGCAAACTGTTTTCTTCGGTGTAACAACCAACAATGTTACTGCCGTCGATACCGTATGCGTATGTGCTGATTGCTCCCGGCGCATTGAGAGCAGTCAAGATTGAGCCGTCATAAATAAAGCCGCGTGTGGTTTCGTGTTCAACATAAAATCCAACAATATTGTTACCGGAAATGCCTTGTGTTGAGTTATAGTAAAACATAGAAGGATTAATATCAGTCCATGTTGCGCCGTCATAGACAAAGCTATGGTAAGAATCATAAGTTCCGACAATCTTGTTTCCTGAGATGCCGTTTAGTCGAGTATCTCTTGCTCCGGGTGCGCTGAGAGAGGTCCAGTTTGTTCCGTCATAAATAAAACCTAATATTTGTCTGCTGCCATGATAGTAGCCGACAATATTGTTGCCTGAAATGCCGCGTGGAATTCCTGGTATATCGAGAGTAGTCCAGTTGGTCCCATCATAGAGAAAATAATAGCCATCGTAGGAACCGACAACACTACTGCCATCGACGCCAAAGGCCTGTGTGTCCGAAACGGCTCCGGGTGCATCAAGTGTTTTCCATGTTCCGGCGAGAGCGTAAGATGAAAAGAGAATTACTATTGCTGCGCAGATTGAGATGTGATTTTTCATAATCTTATACTTGAAATTTTATTTCTTTTGACGGCTATCACCCAGCCGAGGCCGAGAAGCAATAAAGTGCAGGGTTCAGGAATTGTGTAAATAAAGCCGTGTCCATAACTGGCGGCAGTAAAGTAAGAACCAACGATATTGCTGCCGTCTATTCCTTGTGGTTGTGTGTTCCTTGCCCCAGGCATATCGAGTGTGGTCCAGCCGTACCCGTTATGTAGAAAACCATGGTCTATCCATTGGGCGTCCCGGTAGTGGCCAACAATATTCTCGCCGTCGATTCCTATTGATTCTGTACTCTGCGCCATGGGCATATCAAGTGTGGTCCATGTTCCTTCGTCATAAAGAAAACCATGGGCAAAAGAGGAGTTGCCATACCAGCCAACAACATTACCGCTGTCTGTGCCAGTCGCTATTACATCAACCGTTCCGGGCATTTTGAGGGTAGTCCAGGTTTTTCCGTCGCAAATAAAACTATGGCGATTCCCGGAGGTATCCGAGTAACCACCAATAAAGTTGTCACCGTCGATGTCATATATTTGTGTTTTAGTTGCCCCGGGCTTGTCGAGTGTGGTCCATGTTGAGTTGTTATAAAGAAAACCGTGGTTCTTCAGGGAGGAATCCAAATAAACGCCAGCAACGGTATTTCCGGAAATGTCAAAGGGGTATGTTCCAGTTGCGCCCGGCTTATCAATATTAGTCCATGTTCCGGCCAAGGCGTAAGATGAAAAGAGAATCGCTATGACAGCGCAGATTAAGATGTGCTTTTTCATCATCAAATCCTTTTCTCTACTGTCCTTGTTATTATCTCCCGAAAACGCCTTATATTATACTCTTTTTCCTGTGACATTCAAGGGAATTTCCACATTCTTCCGGCAGCCATTACTCTACCGAGGCAGGCCAATTGTACGCCGTGGGACAAGTTTGACATTAGCGGCTGATTTTGGTCAACAAATCTTTCCTGGCCTGGACACGCAGCTTGGCGTTTTCGTAGCGTCTTTTTTCATCCGCTGTCTGGGGTAATATCGGCGGCACGGGACAGGGGTGTTTATCTTTATCAAGCGCAACAAAAGTCAGATGAGCCGTGGTAGCTATAACCTGTTTGGCGTCGTAAGGGTCTTCCCGAATGACCCGAACGCCGACTTCCATTGAAGTATGGCCGACATAATTAACAGAGGCCTTCAGCACAACGTGGTCGCCGACGCGAATCGGCTCTCTAAACGAGAGCGAATCGATACTTGCCGTTACGACCTCTTTGCCGCAATGCCTTTGGGCGGCCATTGACGCAACCATGTCTATCCACGCCACAATCGCCCCGCCAAAAGCGGTCCCGTGAGGGTTGGCCTGATTAGGCATCAGCAGATACCTGCTCTCGACGGCGCTGTCGGATGGTTTTTTGCCTTCCATATTATTCTGCCCTCGCCATTTCTAAAAACCGCAAAGTTCCTTAGCCACAGAGATTTTAACCACTCCCGTTAGGGATGCCAAGTGGCAAGAGGTCACAGAGGCCACAGAGAATTAAAAGTTTTTTAGATACCTTCTATGGGGGAGGCAGGTAAGCGGATACAAACAGAATGCTACCTCTATTATGGCTGCCAGGCAAGAGGGATGTGCGAATATTATGTGTATATACTGGCGAGCAGGAAGAACGGGACGCTGTATGTCGGGCTATGCCGGATAAATTTCGCGTTCGATTGTGCCGAGGTAGAACCGGCCGTCGTTACGCATAAAATTGGCGACGGTTTCAAGCTGGCTTTCGATAAAGGATTTGTCGTTGCCGACGACGGCGACACCGAGAGTGGCGATGATTTTGCTGTCGTTGTGGTCAACTTCGGAAATGGATATATTGAACCGGCTTTGCAATCGTCCGATTACGCTTTTGACGATGCTGCGTTTTTCTTTCAGCGAGCCGATACCGTGAAGATGCAGATTGGCTGTCATCACGCCGACTATCATAAACAATCGTCCGTCGTCCAGGCAGATGCTGTTGGAAACCCTCTACTTTTTGAGTTTCAGTTCGGCGGCTTTGTGTTTCACAACTGACGGCGTTTTATTCAGCCGATTGGCGATTTCCCATGTTGCGGTTTCCTTGTAGTTTCTTCGCAGATACCCCAGTTGGGCGGCCGTCCAACCGGATTCTTTTCTTCTGCCGATGTGCATCTCGCGGAGTTGTCTCTGCACCGAAACAAGCGAACGTTTGAGCTTGCCCGCCAGCACCACTGCGCTTGTGGCCGGATACCCCTTTTTCAAAAGCGCAATATCCGCTTTCGAGTACGGCCCCTGAATGTATGGTCTCTTTGCGATTTTAGTGCCCTGCCATTACTTGTCCGCCACAGGCGGAACGGTTTCCAATATTGGTTCTGCCCCGGCGTGCCGGGGCCTGATATCACGTTTTAAATTGTCAACTTATCATCCGCACAAGTAGCAAAACCCCCAGATGGCGGCACTTTATAATTTGCAATCGGAAAAGTCAACCATTAAAATAAAAATTTTTCGATTAGCGGATAACGTATAGCGAATAGGGATAGAAGATGAAAGATGCACAAAACGGGACGCATTACGCCGACACGGGACGAAACTCAGGCGTCACACACTCGTCGGCAAAGCAACCGGGCTGGCTGCCTGGCCGCCCACGCGCTGTGCGACCGCAGTCCAATTTCCTGCGGGAACAGCACAAGTGCTTCTATAGAGGAACAGTCGATAGGATTTGAATTTGCTGAAGTCCTCGCCGGCCCGGTTCCCGTTGAAATACTTTTGATAAACTTTGTTGATTCGCTTTTTGTACAACCAGCGAATAACCCTGCTCATAAGCGGATACCTGCCTGCCAGAAAGTTCAGCGACGAGTCGATAATCGGACGGACGACGTTTTTCATCGCGTCATCCATCAGGTCCATATTGGGAGTCGTTTGGTCGGTTATATCAACATCTTCGACCAGCTCGAATGGATAGCTTGCGATGTGTTTGTAGAACCTGCTCAGCGAATAACCGCCGCCGACGCCTTTGGCGTCGGGCGCTACCTCGACGTCTTTTCTGAAGATATCGCAGATGAGCATATAGCCGGCCGGATTGAGAAGTTCAAACGTCTTGGCCATTGCCTTTTGCATCTTGATGTACTGAAAGCTCTCGCTGAACAGCACCAAATCGTACCTGTCTTCGGTCTGCAAATCTTCGTACTTACACTCGAATACATGGCAGGAGTCGCCCATCAGCTCCCGTACCCGTCCGCTCAGCACCGGACTTGGCGAGACGCAGGCGACCTTATAGCCCATATCGACGAGTCGTTTTGACGTATGCCCGGCACCGCAGCCGACGTCCAGAATCGTGCGAACGCCGGATGGAATGTGCGAAACGAGAAAGTTCGTGTAGTTCTCCTGCGCAATGTGCAGGTTGCTTACATTCACCGGCAGACCTTCGGGCCAGTAGCCGTAATGCAGATGCTCAAGCCCGATGAAATGCTTGCCGCAGAGCGCCGCGAATTCCAGGCCGAGGTCGCGTGATGTTATTGCCGGCCGCTTTTTCATAAACCAACTCCCACTCCAAAAGATTATTCGTCATATACGCTGACTCCTCGGCGAAATATTTACGCGAAGCAATCGACGTGCCCTTCACGACTCAACCAAGTCGGAACGAGGCCCTCAAGACGGGCTCGTTGAAACAGGGCGTGACTAAAACAACACGATGGATGTGACTATCACACCGACCACCCATCCGCCAAAATATAAACAACAATATGTCAATATTATCTTCGACTTGACAGATTATTCTTCTTGAGCATAATTTTTATAGGACTGGGCCTCGCAGAGGCATAAGTTCCCGGAGCAACTTAAGTTTTCATTATAGTAGTATAAATAATTTTTTAGTTGCCATTACTTGCCTGCCCTCGACTCCAGCTTCTTGGAATCGCAATCGGGGGTCCATTCTTTGTCATTGGTTTTTGTGTGTGTCAAATGGAGGGCAAGTTAGTTTTTGAGCTAAAAATGAGCAACGATTACCAAAGAAAGATGAAGATAAACAGAAATTGCCCAAGTTGACCCCGTTAGGATTGTCGTTCGCCGACCCTTTTGCTTTCACCTGGGTTGATTCTCCTGTTATATCACTGGGTTGACTCCTCAAGGTCGTTTCTGAAATCCAGATACTCCTCTTCGCTCATCGTAAGCTCGCCGGCCTGCCAAATCTCGTCAAGCCAGTCAACCAACTCTTCTATAGTTATCGGCTGCGGTTCAGTCGGCTCTTCGCTTGCCACAGGTTTTTCAACAGCAGCCAACCCGAGTGTTTCGCTATCTACGCTCATACTCATACTGGCTAATGTTACAGGAACCGATGCGATTGGAGTTATCTCATAGAACTTTTGACTTCTCGCCCTCAATCTTGCTGGTTGAGCCAGCAAACTTGCCTTCACGTCCAACAACATCAGGGTATCGCCGGCTTGAGCTTGAGCAACGTCCGCCTCAAGCAAACTTATTGATTCCATCGCTGCTGCCGACATATCGGCGCCTCCATCGCCTGCCATGGCCATCATCCACTGTCCCTGCGTCCAGCCGGCCTCCCACAGCCAGTCGTTACAGAACAAATCAAGGTCGTATATGTCAACATCACTGTCTGTGTCCAAACTAATGCCGGCATCCTGCATTTTCCATTCATTTGCAAGAGCAGCGAAGTCATTGAAATCGACAATCTCATCTTTGTTGTAATCGGCCTTGCTCCAGTAGTATTCATCGCCGCCTATATCGACTCTGCCGTAACAAACACGCAACTCACCGTCAATGTCGGTCTCACTGCCATAGCTGCCGTTTTGGTCGCCTGCATTTTTGCATTGCGATGTATCGGCGATGTGTAAATCGTTTATATCCGCAGGATTCATAAAGCCGGGACTGCCCGCAATAAGGCAGTAATTGACCTTGCTGAAACTCCCGTTTTCCCTGCAAAGGTCTGTATCGTTGCCCGAAATTATGCAGTTGACGATATTCGGTTCCTCGCCCTGCTGGCTCGACCATATTCCGTAAGTATGGTTGCCATAAATTGTATTGTTCCTGACAAGCGGTTCAGAGGATTGATTTGTAAAAGATATACCGGCGGCCCCGTTGTTGTGAATCCAGTTGTTTTTAATCGTGGTTGCAAGATTGCCGGACAATTCCACGCCGTTGTTCCCGCAATGACGAATAATAGAGTTTTTCAAAGTCAAATTGCAGCCGCCGGCCCACAAACCGGTGCTGTAGTCATTGCCGGAAATAATACTGTGGTCGATTGTCAAATCGCCATTCGAGCAACTCACGCTGTAGTAGTTAAAACTATTTACGGAACAATCAGTCATTGTCGTTGCTGCATCTGATAGAGATACACTCTCATAATCACTGTCAAAAGTGGACCCGGTTAGAGTTACAGTGCCGCCGCTGACACTGAGAGAATAACCGTGCCTCTTAACTGTGCTGTCAACAACGGAAATGGAACTATCATGGTCCATAGATATACCATAAGTCGTTAGGTTGTTACCGTCGAAAATGCAATTTGATATTTTGGGCCGGCAATGGTTGAAGTACGCACCTATCCATGAGTTATTGCTAAATGTGCAATTATGGATATCCGGAGATGAATTCACATCATAAATTCCATAATCTATATTGTTTTTGATTTTGCAGTTCACAATAGATGCTTCTGGGACATTATTCAGATAAATACCTGCTCCTGCTTCACCTCCAAGGCAACCTCCTTTTATCGTAAAGCCGTCAACAAGAGCGTTATTGATGGATTGTCCCTTAACAATATAATTCACCGCGTCCCAAGTACTCTGTCCGATTTGACCTTCGAGAATCGTTTCGTTGGCTGCGTTAGCGAAGTTTCGCTGGTCGGGGCTTGTCTCAATGCCGCCGAAATGACCTATTAAAGCAACGTTATCCGGAAGTTCAAAACTCTTATTTTTGTAACCAGAGATATTTACATCATTCACCGGCTTATATGTCCCCGCTGCAACCCAGATGGCTGTTATGTAACCAGATGAATTTCTTGCTGCCGTTAGGGCGTCCTGAATATCCTTGTAGGCATCATTCCAGTTTGTGCCGTTTTTATATCCGTTTGCATCCCAGTCCACGTAGATGATTTTGCCGCCCCAGTTACAAACAGGAACTGTATTGGTTGCGGAGTAATAGTACCCGTCGGCAGTCATTTCTATAAAATTGCTTATCTGGCCCCCCGGCCGGGCATAACTGTTGACCCTGGTTGTGAGAGTACGATAACCTTCACCGCCGGGTGCGAGATTTCCAATTGTCCATTTCACAGTGCGGGTATTGGCGTCATATATCCCATTGCCGTCTGCTGAGTAAAAATTAACCTCAGCCGGAAGATGGTCAATAATTTCAATATTGTAAGCGGTACCATTTTGCAGATTGCCGTATGTAAGGTTATACGTAATGATGTCACCGGGGCAAACACATTCACCCACAAAACCGGCGGTACTTGTCAGACTCAAAGTTCCGAAGGTTCGGGCGACCGTTACATTAGCATCACCGTTACTGCCGCCAAGTTCAAATGGCACAAAGTCCGAACCCTGGTTAATGGTGAATGTATCGTGATAGGATTGTTGCCAACCGCACATATCACAAGGGTCCAGTCCGTCAAAAACACCGCTATCCAGTCCTTCCGGCGTGAATTCGTTAATGTCTTCGCTGCCACCAGTTACCGCGTTGACGTCCCATTCTTCGGGAAGATAAGGAAAGCCGTTTGTGTAAGGATAGTTGCCTGTGCATCCGAGGGTAATCATTCCCGTGCCGCCGCCTTCCAGAACGTAGTTAATGGCCTGAATCAACATTTTCTCGGCGCCCGGCCAATGTCCTCCATAATAATTAGCAGTATGGAAATCCAAATCATGGCCGGTCAGGATAACCCTGCCGGTGATGCCTGCTGCCAAGTCATTAGAATGCAATCCGCTGGTGTCACCGCCGGCATTCCATCCGACAATCAGAATATCGTGCGTTGCCAGATCTTCCGGTGTAACCTCATTACCAGGACCTCGCAAATCGTAAGGGATTCCCAAGTATATCATTGCAGCTTCAATGCTGCGCTGATACTCGTCGCCTTCACTTTCATAAATAAGGAAAGTGTAATCGTTGGGGTCAAAAGGCAAGTCAATGTTTTCCAGTGACGACATACCCATCATCATATTCGCATCGGGGAGTACATTGCCATAATTTTCGTCGGCAGTAACAGGCGAAGTGAGAACTGTCAAAAAGAACAAACTCAAAAAAACAGATACAAATTTAACAGATAGAGATTTGTTTGCTTTATACATAACGACTCCTTTCGAAAGATTAGTGATTGTTTGTAATTCTCAATAGACACAGCACGACCCTCTCCGCTTTTTTTATGCGTAGCTCGAGTTCCGAGAACCTATCGTCTGCGCCGCAAGAAAAACACACCCATCATCATGAGAATACTTGTCAACGGCTCCGGGATCAAGACTGCTTGTGTCACTGTTCCATAAATTGACAAACCATGACCGTCAGGTCCGTAGTAGCCGGATATCGTTAAGACATTACCGCCCCAGTCTGTCAGCACGGGCGCTGTTACAGGCAAGGCGTCGGAAGAAAGTGCGGTGTGCGTAGTGTCCCCGAGAACCCAAGAAATATAATTAATTGTAAAGCCAACAGGAGGATTAGAAACATTTTCATCGCTGAGTACCGAATAATAGTCATGCACTCCATTTGTCGGGTCATCGTTCGTAATCCCAATTTTAAACTGCCCCACATGATTTGGGGCTGTCTTGAACTCATATCCGCCCAAAGACAAGTTGATACCATAGGGCGAATTATGCAGATACTTTCCCCGCTGGGATGAAGCGTCCGAATCCGGTGTCAAACTATCGTAAGTGTAGGTTCCGGTAAAGGGAACATCTGCGTGAATCGTATCGGGAATTGCTTCCGTGTATCCTCCTACGGATGTTACATTACCAGTGATTTGGATGGTGATAGGCGCTGCCTGCGCCATCCCTCCGCAGGACAACAAAACCACCATTACTCCAATAGCAATTTTGTTTCTCATTTTTAACCTCCTTTATGAATAATGACTTCTCTTTTCGTTTCTCCTCAACGCAAATCGCCTCCGCAGCCCCGATTTAACCGTCATCGGCGGACTTTATCGTGGCTCAGGTGCGTCGTGCTTTATTATACCATATTACCCCCCCCCATCACCAGACAGTCAAGATAAAAATTGGCAAATTAGTAGAGAACTTTTAACAAGGCATCCTTGCATCTGAACGAAGTAGGCATAGCGTAACCCTATAGTAAATAGGCACTTATGAACTGTCTGAAAAACGCGGAATTCACGGTGCGGGGTATAAATAATCGGCTGGCTCAGGTCATTGTCTCGCTGCTAACTTGGGTTTGAACAGGGGACACATTTTTAGCCGCTGTCCGCACTACGTTTGACGACACGGAGCGACCTGTCCGGCATAGTGAAACGACGACGGAAGCGACGAGCCCGCTTCGGAAACTGTTTTCTCCCCTCCTCCGGCGGCATCCTCATCCCCAAACTCAACACTCAACCCTTAAAACTAAAAACTCTCTTCCCCCGCCTTCGGCGGATGAGCATCGAGTATCCAGCATCGCGCATCCAGTATCTAAAAACCCCACAAAATTCCCGAAAAAACCCGTAAAATCCCTTAAAATTCCCGTAAATTCCCGAAAAAACCCGAAAATTCCCCAAAAATCCCCATTTACCAACTTTGGCCTATAACGCATCCGGCTGCCCGTTTTAACCGCTTATAAGCCATTTAGACCCCCCGTATTTCCCTTCAAATACCCCCGGTTCGAAAAATCCGCCTTTTTTCAATTTTAAAAAATCGCAACACGAAGCGGAGCGAAGCCCCCCGCGCTTCGAGCGGGTGCAAAACGCTTGACATTGGGACAAAGGAAAGCTACCTTCAATTGTGTGGTAGTTCTGTATTTTTCTTTGTAAGGAGATTTGTTTTGAGAGTATTTTCGGGCATTCAGCCATCGGGTCGGCTGCATATAGGCAACTATTTCGGGGCGATGCGCCAGCATATACAGATGCAGCAGGGCAACGACTGCTTCTTCTTCATTGCCGACTATCACGCCCTGACGAGCAACCCCTCGCCGAAAGACGTCTCCGAATTCACCCTCAGCGTCGCTATGGATTATATAGCCCTGGGTCTTGATACTGAAAAGACGATATTCTGGCGTCAGTCGGACGTGCCGGAGGTTACCGAACTGACGTGGCTATTGTCATGCATTACACCGATGGGGCTTTTACATCGGTGCACCAGCTACAAGGACAAGGTTGCCCAGGGTATCAGCCCCAATCACGGGCTGTTCGCGTATCCTGTTTTGCAGGCGGCGGACATCCTTATATATAAGAGTGATGTTGTGCCCGTGGGGGCCGACCAGAAGCAGCATATTGAGGTAACACGGGATATCGCGGGGTATTTCAATAATACATACGGTGAAATTTTCGTTCTGCCGAAGGACTTTATTATAGAATCAGTGGCCGTTGTGCCGGGCATTGACGGGCGGAAAATGAGCAAGAGCTACGGCAACACGATAGAGATGTTCGAGCCGGAAAAGAGCATCAAAAACAAGGTGATGAAAATCGTTACCGACTCCACGCCGGTTGAGGCGCCCAAGAACCCGGACAATTGCAACGTCTTTGCATTGTTGAAGCTGTTTGCGCCGCCGGAAGAGCTCAAACAATGGCAAGACAGGTATCGTAAAGGCCCAATGGGATACGGCGAGGCAAAGAAACGCTTAGCCGAACTCATCGTTGAATACTTCCGCCCCTTTAGGCAAAAACGAACCGAGCTTGAAAGCAATCCCGATTATGTAAAACAGTTACTCGCAAAAGGCGCACAACGGGCAAGGGCGGTCGCGATAAAAACGCTGACTGAGGCACGAAAAGTAGTAGGATTGGGTGAGTATTATGGCAGGTGAGCTTGTTACTATTGCTGAGTATATGAATTCGATTCAGGCGGAGATGGCCAAGCAGGTTCTTGAGGACTTTGATATACGGGCCATAATTGTCGGTCCCAACGCTGGAGATGGACGAATCGGGTTTTTTGAAACGGTTAAGCTTCAGGTCAAACAAAACGACGCCGATGAGGCCAAACAGATACTTGAGGTGCAGGAGCAAAGCTACGAGCCGGGTGAATCTCCGGAATTTGAAGAGCTGGGCGGCTATGAAGAACCGGAGGAGCCGTAAGTGGCTGATTATCGGGTAAATCTTGAAATCTTCGCGGGGCCGATGGACCTGCTTTTATACCTTGTCCGCAAGGAAGAGGTTGACATCTACGACATACCCCTTGCGAAAATCACCGACCAGTACATTCGTTATATCGACATACTCAAGCAGCTCGATATCGACGTGGCGGGAGATTTTCTGGTAATGGCGGCGACGCTGATGCAGATAAAGTCGGCGATGCTTCTGCCAAAGACGCAGGGAGAGGAAATTGGGGCGGAGGACTTGTCGGACCCGCGTGCGGAGCTTATCAGGCAACTTTTGGAATATAAGAGATTCAAAGACGCGGCGAATATGCTCGCGGCGTCGGCTGAGGAACAGGGCGACCGGTTTGCCAGACCCGATACGGTCATCGAGCAGTTTAAGCCGAACGCGGAGCCGGCGATTGACCTCGACCAAGTCAGCATCTGGAACCTGCTTGAGGCCTTCGACGCGATTATGGAGGCGACGGGCGCCAAATTCGATATAAGTCACATTACGGACGACACACCGATAGACCTGTATCAGATAGAGATTTTGCACCGGCTGCAAAAGGAAGGGCCGATGAACTTTGAGCGTATTTTCGAGCCGCGAGGCAGCCGGCTGGTGTTCATAGGACTGTTTTTGGCCATATTGGAGCTTATCAGGTCGCAGTTAGTCTGGGCGGAACAAAACCTGGAGATGGGCAAGATATCCCTGCGTGCGCTAACCGATGTGCCCGCGGAAGAGGCGGTGCGAAAAGCGATAATGAGAATCGAAGAAGCGGAAGCGGCCAACCAGCAGGCAGAGGCGGCGCTGGAACAGCAGCCGATACCTGCCCCGGCTGAGAAATTACCCGCTGAGCCGGATTTAACTACCGAGAAAAGAGTCGAAACAGGGCAGGAGCCACAACTGCCGATACCGATTGCAGAGATACCGTCGGCGGACAATTCAACAATCGAGCAGCCGGTCGAAGAAGCTCAAACGGACTCCCGTCTGCCTATACCTATTTCTGAATTGCCTCCCAAAGGCAAGTCAAAACAGACAGCCGACGAGCCCGAGCTGCTGGAAGGCCAAACAAAAGAACAATCATAAACAGAAAAACGTAATAAGCGTTTGACAGTTATTGGCCAACCCTATAGAATCCAAATATATGTAAGGCCAATTTTGGAAAGGAGTCAGTAATGGCTGGCAATGTGATTGAGCTTACCGACGCGGATTTCGACG
>Ga0315273_10008710_pt1 | contig 12827 bp, 23 predicted proteins | sample YL17G02_0_MG_FD_205753 | JGI IMG/M metagenome (GOLD analysis project Ga0315273, IMG submission 205753) | Sediment microbial communities from Yellowstone Lake, YNP, Wyoming, USA - YL17G02_0 | ecosystem: Environmental > Aquatic > Freshwater > Lake > Sediment | place: USA: Wyoming | collected...
CCGTTGCTGCGGGTGCAGCGGGAGCGGCCTCGGGTGGTTGTGCCGCTGGCGGGGCCGGTGGAGGCGGCGCCAGCGTGTTCTCGTCGAGCGTCCCTCGACGCATGGCCTCGACGACCTTCTTCGCGCTCTCGTTCGAGGGAGCCGCGTCGTCATCCTCTTCTGCTGCAAGGTTCTCTTCGGGCGAAGACGCATCGCCGTGGAGCGGAGGCAAGAAGACCTGCCTCATGATGTTCTTCTCGGCGTCGGTGAGCTGCGCCCAGCCTTCGAGCGTCCCTTCGAGGACGCCCTTGCCCATGAGCACGCGGTGCTCCGGAGTCATGCTCTTCGAGCCGTCGAGGAGTGAGCGCTGGAAGAGGACAAGATACTCCTCCTCGGTGAGGGCCGGCTGAGGCTCGGGCTCAGGGGGTGCGGCTTGACTCTGAGGAGGGGGCGTTGCCAGAGGCGGCTGAGCCGCCTGAGGCTGGAGGTGCTGGAGAGCCTGGTCCGAGCCGTCCTTCGCAGCTTGCGCGTAAGCCCTCATGAAGAGAGCGGCGTAGTTGGCGTCCGTGTTGAAGGGGGGACCCGCCAGCCACATCGCGCGCGGGACCACCCTCTCCATCACGAAGCGAAGGCAGACGACGCAGGGCACCACGCCCGAGCACGAGGGAAGACCGGAGAGGCAGAGGTGCTGCTGTGTGTTGGTGTTCATCGTCTCTACCCCTCAACGTTGCAGAGCGGAGGCGACTTGCCTGACGATCGAGGGCTTCTCGTGCTCCGAGATAGCGGTACCACCCGACAGGCTCGCCAGGAGCCTCTCGCACTCCCCGCGCTGGATGAGGATGCACACCTCGTTGGTCCCCGGCGTCACGGCCCGGGACGCGGGGATGTTGGGCATGGGCATGTTCAGACCGTAGCCCTGCGAGGCGCCGTCGTGGAAGAGAGGAGCTGCCGCTGAAACAGGCGGCGCAGCCGGCGCTGGGCGCGGAGCCTGCGTCGCCTGAGAGGGATGAACGCTCGCGCCGTCCCCCGTGACGTACCACGTCGCGCGAGCGACGAGGTGCTCCTGCGTCATGTTCTGCACGAGCAGGATGAGGAAGGACTGGTTCGGCACGACCTTGCCGATGCACTCCTCCCAGGAGCCTGAGCTTCCGGGTGCGGGGAAGACCGAGCGACCGACCATGACGGCCGACACCTTCAGACCGTCGGAGACCTTGAGCCCCCGGAGGACCGAGTTGGGCGGAAGCTGGGTGATGACCTGGACGATCTCGTTCGGCTTGGCCGCGACAGGATCGCACTCGATGGGCTTGCCAGGCGGCAGGACGATCTTGACGGGTTCCGGCGCGACGACCTTGACGGGTTCCGGCGCGACGTGGGCGGGGGCGGCGAGGAGCACGACCCTCGCCTTGAGCGCCGCGAGCCGCGCCTCGGTCTCCGCGATGAGCTTGTCGGTGTCCTCGTCCACCACGGGAGGAGCCGCGTCCTCGTTCTTCGTGGCGAGCGTGTTCGGGTCGATGTTTTCCATCACGGTGTCTCCTCTGTCTCTTCGCCTTCGCTGTCGTCGTCCTCGTCGGGCTCGCCGTCGCCGTTCTCCTCGTCCTCGTCCTCGTCGTCCTCGTCATCAAGCATGTCGTCGGGATCGCAGCCCTCGGGGCAGTCGCCGTCCTCGTCGAGGGACTCCGAGCACATCGAGCAGTAGCGCGTCATGATCTCGTCGATGAGCGCCGTACGGACCTCGGGCGTGAGCTTGTCGATCGCCTCGATCTCCTTCGAGACCAGGGCCCTGTCCTCGTCCGAGAGGACGACCGGCTCCATGCCCTCCAGATCGTCGAGATCGTCCACGGGCTTCGCAGGCTCCGTCTTCACGGGCTCCACAGCCGCCTTCGGCTTGGACCCTTTTGCACCCTTGATGTAAGGCATCTTCAGTCTCTCCTAGTTTCCGCTGCGGTCTTCGTCAGGCGTGCTTCCGCACGTGCATATATGATCCGGGTCTCCGCGCTTGGCGCACTCGATGAGGTGGAGGTCTCCACGGATCTCGACCCTGCCGAACATCTGGGCGAGCGTGATCGCCTCCAGGGCCGCCAGTCGCTTGCGGAGGTTCTTGTTCTCGTAGGAGAGCTGAGCAAGACCCGTGAGGAAGGCGTCCGAGACCACGTCGATCCCCTTGGTCATCTTGGCCCACTCCGCCTTGTACCAGGCGATGCTCTCAGGCTTCAGCTTCTTGTCCTTACGTGCAAGCCCTATCACCTTGGAGGTCCTGAGTTTCTTGTCTCTATGCGCAAGCTTGACCGCCTTGACGAGCCTCTTGGTTAGATCCTTCTTCACGTCCCCGTCTCCTTCTGCTCGTCGTGGTCCTGCATCTCGCGAGCCCCGTCCACGCTCGCGCTGATGAGCATCTGCTTCGCGGTCGTCAGCTCCGTGACCCGCTCGTCGAGCGGGTGGTCCGCGACCAGGATGGTGATGAGCACCGGACGATCCTGACCGATACGGCTGATCCGGTCCTCGGCCTGAACGTTCAGGGCGGGCGTCCACTCTCGGTCTACGAAGACCATGTTGCACGAGCGCGTCAGCGTCACGGCGACGCCGCCCGCCCGGATGGTGCATCCCATCCCCTTCAGCTCGCCCGCCTGGAAGCTCTCGACGAGCCTCCCGCGCTCCTCGTTCGTGGTGTCTCCCGTGATGACGCCCCATCCTGCGCGCTTCGCGAGGACGTCGATGGGAGCACGGTGGGCGGAGAACACCACGAGTGGCTCCTCCTGCTCCTCGTAGCTGTCGACCAGATCCAGCATCGCGGGGATCTTGGCCGCCGCCAGCGCCGAGGCCACCATCGACATGGTCTTGAAGTCGAGGGTCTTGTCGAGGGTCTCCGCGATCTTGTCGACACCCCCGAACTTCGCCACGTAGGCGTCGCACGCCTTGAGGGCCTTCTGGTCGACCTCGACCGTGACCGTACGCCAGTCCTTCGGCGGAAGCTCCTGGAGGACGTCTTTCTTCATGCGGCGGAGCATGACCCGCTGCATGCGCTCGGCGATCTCCTCGGTCTCGGGCGTCCCGAACAGATAGCCCCCGAACTCCGAGGCGGCCTTGGCGTTGAAGAGGCGGAGGAACGTCTTGAAGTCCCCGAAGACCTCCTGCGCGATGAGCGCCGCCTGGAAGACCGACCACAGCTCGACAGGGTGGTTCATGAGCGGAGTCGCCGTGAGGAGCCACACGCGGCCTCCCTTGGCCCGAACCGCGCCCGAGATCCCGCGAGCGCGCACGGTGCGCTGGGCGTTGCCGTTCTTGAGGTTGTGGGCCTCGTCGAAGACCACGACCATGTTGTCCGGGACCTCCTTGAGGAAGGGGAGGCAGCCCGTACACTCCTTCGCCACGTCGCAGCGCTTGAGACAGCCCTTGCATGTCTTGGCGAGCGCCTGGAGAGCGGGAACGAAGATGTTGCCCTGGGCCTTGAGACAGTTCTTGTCGTGCCGACCTTCAAGCTTGGTCTTCTTGTCCTTGCGAGCCGCGAGACACTCCTCGGTGTGGGTGTTCGGGAGGATGTCGTAGTTTGTGATGACGACCTCGCCGGCCTTGGGCCAACGGAAGGTGCCTCGTCCCGACAGGACGCTTACGCGCAAGTGCGGGCGCCAGTCCCCCAGCTCCTTGCGCCACACGCTCTTCGCCACGGCCGGGCCGATGACCAGGACCGCCGCGTTCGCCGGCATCGCGGCGATCGTCTGGATGGTCTTTCCGAGCCCCATGTCATCCGCGAGCAGTGCCCCGAACTTCATGCTCAGCCAGGAGATCCCGGAGTGCTGGAAGGGATAGAGGTAGAAGGGCTTGCCCGTCTTCGGGTTGACCTTCTCCTGCATCGCCTCGTCGAACGCCTTCGCGCGCTCCTTGGCGGCCTGGACGTCGTTCCAGAGCTGGGTCGTGTGCTCCGCGAGGGCCCGCGTCAGCGCCTCGTCGCAGTCGACCGAGAAGTCGGCCTCCCTCAGACGAACGATGATGCCCGGGACCTTGTCGATGGTCGCGTAGTTCGCCTTGGCCTTCGTGTTGTAGATCGCGCCCTCGACAGCCTTGCGGTAGTCGCCGAAGCGCTCCCCGAGGAAGCCTCGGATGCGTATGACCGCGAACGCTCCTTCCAGGCTGAGGGTGATCTTGAGGGCCATGGTTTCATTCTGACGAGACGTGGATAAAGAGAGCCCTCGACCGCCCTCGAACTGGGGGGTAGGCCGAAGGTGACGATCTCAGGCTCTCAGGGGGACGCGAGGGATCGAACCTCACTTGGCGCCAACCAGGCGCGTCCCTTCATGGACGCGAAGATCGCCTCCCGCCGCTTGCGGCATCGCGGGAGGCGTCTACGCTGCGAGGCTCACTCTTCCTCGCCGTCCTCTTCCTCGACCTCTTCCGTCTCGACGTCCTTCATGGCCGCCTTGTACGCCTTGGCGTCCTCGGCCGAGAAAATCTCGGCCGGGAAGCGCTTGTGCCCCTCGACCCCGAGGACAAAGCCGAGCACCTCGGCAGCGGCTTGAGCGATCTCGCCGCCCTTGCCCTTGACGTTCTCACCCTTCCAGGCGAGCTGCTCGTACTTCTCCATGAGGATCTTCTTGCCCGGAGAGGAGGACCCGCCGCCGCCGTCCTTCGACTTGGCCTTGCGCGTCTTGCCGCTCTTGGCGAGCTGGTCCTGGTCCTTGACCCAGGCCGTCGCCGCTTCGAGCTGCTTGGGCGCGCTCATCGCGGCCCACGCGAAGAGGACGCGGGCGCTCGGCTCGTGAGCCGCGACGAGAGCCTTGACCTCGTTGGTCACGTCGTTGTGGACGCGGACGAAGTTTTGGACGTGGCTCGCGGACTTCGAGAGGATGCCCGCGATCTCCGCCTTCGTGTACTTCTTCGCCTCGACCCCCTCCGGGACGTAGTACGAGCCGGCGATCATCGCGCAGATGCGCTCCGCGAGGTCGAGCGCCGGGAGATCCGCGCGCTGGACGTTCTCGATGAGGTTCGCGTCGGGGGCCGTGTCGACGATGATGATGTTGACGGGCTTGTTCCCCCAGCCGAGGACGTTGAGCGCGGCGGCCCGGCGAAAGCCTGCGCAGAGCGTGTAGGGGTGCTTGTCGTCACCGCCGTTCGTCACGGTGAGCGCCGACTGGAGACCGTTCTGGTCGATGTTCTTCGCCAGCTCGGGGATGCCCTTGAGCTTCTTCCGGCTGTTGACCTTGGGGTCGATGAAGATCTGGGTGAACGGGACCGTCTTGGCGACCCCGATCTGGTGTGCGTGGCTGCGGCTCGTCATGTTCTTTTTCTCCGTGACAGGTGGGGTCGTACCCCGGTGAAGGTTAGGTCGCAAGCAAAAAGTCTTATCGGGAGGTTCTTTTCTAAGGGGTACGGCGTAAGTACCTAATATCAGGTCAAGGGTGCTCCGTCTACCGACTCTTGCGCGTAAGGGCTTGACAGGAGACGCGCGTTCAGTCCTGTTCAGCGCCCGGCGTCGGGCGGCTGCGGCAGCGTTCGAGGGTCGGGTAGCTCGACGTCAGGCTCACCAGGGGCCAGCGTCCTCGTGCCCGCCGTAGCGACCGTGCAGGCGGAGAGCACGACGAGGAACGTAGTGAGGAGGATGCGCACCGTCAACCTTCTTTCTTGCGGGCAGAGACCTTCGCGTCGACCGCCACGGAAACCTTGACGTAACTCCCCACACAAGACGAGCAGAGACGCATTTCGATGCTCGACGACAGGGTCTTGTAGCTGGTCGTCCAGTAAGCCCTCGACCCAACCCCGGAGTCTCGATCCAAGATGAGGTCCCTCACGTCGAGGGACATCACGCATGTCGCAGGCTCGCCGCACATCGCGCACGGCGGACGCTCGGGACCCTCGGACTCCTTCATCCTCGTAGACCTCATGACTCGTCCTCCTTCTTGGAAAGCGCGTGCTCTACGTGCATCCGGATCCTCGTCGCGAGGGTCGAGTCTACTCCGACCGCGTCACTGCCACAGCTCCTCAGCGCCGCACGCAGGCGCTCGATCTCCTCGTTCGTATCGGACGACCAGCTACAAGACCCTCGGACGCTGACGTCACCCTCGACGTTTTCAAGATCGACGATGAGCTTGCCATCCCGCTCGCTCTCGGTCACTCGAACCGTGACCTTGTTCTCGCTCGGAGCGTGCGACTTGAAACGAAAGAACCACTCGTCCGTCCCTCCTTTCACGTCGCTCTTGAGCGGGCGCCTCACGTCTCTTCTCCCTCGGCCGTCAAGGGCTCTCCCTCGCGTACCCGCTTGTAGAGCTGGAAGTCATCGCGAACGTCGACCACCCTCCCCAGAAGCTCATCGAGAACCGAGATCTCAGCCTCGACGACCGAGTCCCCGGGAGGCTTGTCCTTCAGCTCTGTCAGGCTCATCCTGAGCCCCTCCACCGCCGTCTCCAGGCCAACCTCGACCCGGACCATGGGAGCGATCAACATCCTGCGTCCTCCTTCGTGTACTCCTCGAACTCCGCCTCTGTCCACACGACGACGCGGCGGTCGTCGAAGAGGTCCTTGAACACGTCACGAAGATACCCTCGAACCATCTCCAGGTGCTCCTTGTCCTCGCCCGAGTCCAGCGTGGTCTCGACCGTGGCCGAGTTACCGCCGATCCCTACGGAGGGGTCCCCCTTGGACTCGATGATCCACTTCATGACTGCTCCTCTCTCGAAAGGTGAAGGTCGCGCGTGAAGAGCGTGTGCAGGAAGATCATGCGACAGCACCACGAGCAACAGTGGATCTTGCGGCGTCGGTTACGCCGGATCTCTTCGGTGTGACCCACCGGAGCCCACACCCTCGTGGCTCCTGGTCTTACGGACGTGAGACCCCCTTGAACAAGCGCGACCCTCACCACGAACCAGGCCATGTCCCCGTTGCGAGGCTCATACCTCTCGTAGAGGTCTCTCACCCGTACACCACCTTGCCCAGGAGACCCTCCTGGATGGCGACCTCGTAGTCCTCGCCGTCTCCGTCCTCGTAGAAGCCCACGCCCTTGCGCTGGACGCCCGCGATCCAGGACCTGGTCGCCGCTTCGAGGTTCAGGGCGTGGAAGTTCTCGGGGAGGGGCATGCCCTTGCGCCAGGCCGCCTTCGCCTTCGCCTTCTCCTCGTCGGTCGAGTGCCGGTCCTCCGCTCCGTGCTCGTAGGCGAGCCAGCCCAGCTTGGGGTCCGGGCTGTGCTCGATCCCTTCGAGCCAGTAGCCGGTGTAGCCGTTGCGGAAGAAGACGTCCACGAACCCCTCGGGACCGCCCGTCACGAACTCGATCCAGTCGGGGTCGACCTCGACCTTGACCTCGACGCTGACCACAATCTGCTTCTTCGTTGCTGCTTTCATTGGCATTCTCCGTCGTGTCCCCACGCCAGCTCACACCGGAGAAAGCCGGTGGGGAGAGGCTTGCTCACGATTCGCTTGTTGCACGCGATCCGCTTGTTGCACGAGCCCGGGTTACCGACCGGCTCGGACGGCGCAAGAAGACCCTCGATGATGCGCGGGTCTTCTCCCGAGTGGACGGGCGGCGGGGAGTAGTCCGTGTCCTTGTCCGGACACTGCTCGTCGTAGTGGTCTCCGTAGGGACGCTTGCACGAGGTGCAGATGTCCTGCCTCGGCACGTCGTCGAACCCCTCGGAACAGTCGAGGCAGTACGCCGCGTAGCCGTTCAGCTCCCCCTTACGCGTAACTCGGTGACCGTCGTGAGAGTCATCTTGCGGTAGCCGCCTGCCCCACTCCATGCTTCCGCGCGGGAGTCGGAACCTGTTGAGCGCGTAGTCGATCTCGAACAGGCTTAGCGCCTCGCCACGCTTCAAGTGGGGTCTCGCATCCGAGCCGAAGTTGTGCCAGCCCGGGTATCGGATGGCGAACCGCAGGAGGCGGAACAGCTCTGCGTTGGGCTTCTTAGTAGTCATCGGGCTCGATCCTCTCCTCGACCGCGTCCTCGTAGCGACCCCGTAGGCCGAGGACCTCGGGCTTGTAGCGACGCTTGACGGCCTCGACGCAAGCCTCGCAGACGCGAGACAGCGGGATCCCCTTGGCATCCTTCATCCACCAGGAGTTACCCTTGGTGTGGGTCTGCATGTGCTCACGCAGGTTCTCGGCGGTGATCTTCATTCCCTCGCCTCCAGGTCATCGCACTCGTGGAACTTGTCGTCGATGTCCGCGTCGCTCGGCACGGGGCGCCCCGCCTCAGCGAAGATCTCCCGGACCTTGGCGAGGACGTCGTTGTACCGCTTGCCCTGGGACCGCATCAGGTCCGAGAGCTGACCGTAGGCGCGGGGCTCGCCCGCAAGGATCGCTTCTCCCAGCTTCATGACTTTCTCCTTTGTGGTGGTGGATTCTTCCGCGAGACGAAGTCCTCGATGGTGTGCTGGATCTCGTTCGCAAGCTTGCGCACGTCCGTCTCGGTGAAGGTGACCCTGATCCCGGTCGCGTTGGCGTTCTGATCATCGAGCCAGAAGCGTGCGAGGTCTTCGCACTGCTGGTCGTAGTTACGATCGTCGTCGCTCATGAACCCTCTCCTTCTTCCCTGCGCTTACGCGCAAGGATTCATTCCGGCTCAGCTATCTACGCACACCTCGGGCAGCTCCCCTCCGGGTGCGCAAGGCTGGGCATCTTGCCCCATGGTTCGCAGCCGCTCTCGCCCGTGAGCAGCCTCACGATCGTCGTCTCCAGCTCCTCTCGCTTCATCCACGAGCAGGTCAGAGACTCGACCTGCTTGCCGATCTTCTCGTCGAAGACGGCGAACTCCTGCGAGCCGTCCTCGCTCGTCGCGTCGTTCAGGAAGACGAGGCGTCCGATGCGGAAGCCGTTGCAGAGGCACCACGAGTGCTCGGTGAGCGCGCGGGCCAGGCTCGCGGGTGAGAGCGACTCTCCACGGTAGACGTCCGAGACACGGAAGACACGGGACTTGTGCATCATGGCTTGTTCTCCTTCTCACTCAGGCTTCGCGCCGCGTTGAGCGCGCTCGACACCGCCACTTGCGCGTAAGCGCAGAGCGTGATGAGGTCCGCGCAGTCGACCTCGCCCGAGCGGTAGGCCAGGGCCTGACGCGCATCCTCCAGGCAGATGCGCGCCTCGTTGAGCGCGGCCTTCGCCTCGCCCACGCCGGGGCTGGGGACCTGCTGGCGGCGCGGAACGAAACCCCGCTCCTCCATCCCCTTCTTCGTCGCCTCGGCCCGCTCCGCGCTCGCGAGGACCTGGCGCCCGGCGATGTCCTCGGCCTCGGCGTCTCTCTGCTGCTTACCGCTCATCGGGACCTCTCTTCTTGCTTCGGATCTTCGCCACCGCTTCGTCGACCTGGCAGAAGGCGCACTGCGCCTCTGCTCCGTCGCTCTTGGGACCGCACGAGCATCCCCCAGCGTCCTCCACGAACACGAGATCCTCGTCGTCGATGTCATCGACGGGGCGCAGGATCTCCCAGGCGTCGTCCAGTCGCCCCTCCTCGACCTGAAGGATGGGTGCGTGAAACGACGACCCATCGCGACGATTCGGTATGCCCGCCGCGTCGAGCTTACGCTCAAGCCACGTCAGCTTTGGATCGTCAGTACGCTTGGTAAACCTCGCCCAGCTCACGACGCCTTCTTGTCCTCGCGGATCGTCTCCACGAAGACAACGACCGCACGCTTGATCGCGTCGTCGTCCCCACCTGCGCTCGCCGCCGCACGACCCGCCGCGAACACCTTCTCGATGTTCATGATGTCGATCATGATGTTTTGGCAGTTGGCGTAGTAGATGCGCTCGATCTTCTTGTCGAGCGCCTTTTCTTCCTTCGTCTGCTTCTTAGCCATCGTAGACCTCCTCTTGCTTTTGACTCTCTCGGCACGCCGAGCAGTTCTTGATGTGACGGAGGAGCGCGTCCTCCCACGACATGACACGCCAGCACGAGTCCTCGTGGTCTCGCACCAACGTCCACGCGTACTGGTCGCCCGTATTGACGTAGCTGTACGCCGGGCACATGCGGATCCCCTCGTCGTAGTGCTGGGGATCGCACGCAGGCCGGATAGCCTCGACCCCGCACCCGCCCAAGAGATCGTCGCACGCCTCCAGGACAAGCTCGTGGCTCTTCTCCCGAGGACGATGGTGACACGAGGCCGCCCACTTGGCCGCCGCCTCGCTTGCGTCGGAGGGCTTGAGGCGTCCGTCGAGGACGCGCCGCACCTTGAGCGCGAGCGCCCGGTCGCCGCCCGTGATCTTCTCCAGCGTCGTCGCGGACGGGATACTCACCGCAGCACCGTTGCGGGCAAGGCGATGATGCAGTCTCTCGCAAGCGAGTCCCTCTTGAGGATCCCCGCCACACGCCGGATGGCGCGGACGGTCTCCCTCTCGGCGCAGTGGGCGCCCAACGCATCGACCAGGAAGCCGGCGAGGGTGGGCTCGAAGCCTGCGTACTGTCCCCCGTTGCCCGCCTCCTGCCAGCCGTACACGAGCCGGCGTCCATCGGCGTGCTCCCGCACACACATCGTCCACTCGGTGGCGGCCTGGCACTTCAGCGCACCATCGTGTGCGTCGATCTGCGCAATGAGCGGCCAGTCCCGCGTATCGATCCGGACGGGGGCGGTCTCGGACATCTTGATCGTGATCTCGTGACTCATGGTCTCTCCTCGTTGTGGTGGGTGGTTCAGCTTGCGCGTAAGTCGCGAGACAGAAGACAGGGGCGGGTCTAGGCTTTCCCGTTCTTCGGACCCACGTTCACGCCGGTTTGCCGAGCGCTCGGCGCCTGTCGTACCCGCTTGGGCCCCTGTCTTATGGCTCGCGACCGTGAGGTCACAAGGGCATCGACTTGACGCCCAGCTCCGCGAGGATGAGGTCGAGCTTGGCCTCGATGCGCGCCAGAGCGTCCCCGTCCTCCTTCTGAGCCGGGGAGGGCTTGTCGACCTTGACCCTCTCGGGCCTCCGGACTCGCGGCACGGGGGTTCCCTTGACGTACCGCTTGAGGAAGCTCACGAGGTGCATCCCGCGAGAGCGCCCTCGCTCTCCGGTCGCGGGTCCTATCGAGACCTGCCACTCCTCGCCCACGAGCCCCACCGCGAGGAGCGTCTTGGGGGTCTTGTCGATGAGGTTGCCTGCCGGCTCGTAGACCTCTCCGATCGTGGCATGCCAGACCATGCGCTTGCTGGACGCATGGACGATCTTGCCCTCACACTCCACCTTCAGGGGCGCTGCTCGCCTCATCGGTTCTCTCCTCTCTTCCGGGTCCTCGCTTGAGGACGCCTTCGCTTCTTCAGCCGCTTTCTCGAACAGCGGCAGGACCAGTCCGATCCCCCTCTTCCTCATTTCCCGACTCCCTTCTCCGCGAACTCGCCAGGCGGGATGACCCTCGCCTCCACGACCTGGTCGCCCATGACCTTGACGTACTTGACGCCCTCTCCCGTCAGCGCCGAGGAGGCGACCGTCGCCGCCTGGAGACCACGCTTCATGGCCTCGGAGACGGACGGCCCGTTCACCTCCTCACGCGTAAGCGGCTCAGCCAGCGGCGTCCAGTCACACTCCCCACACTTCTCGCACTCCAGCTCGTCGCAGTCGTCGCCGGCCTGGTCGTGCCCGCATCCCTTGCAGTGCCAGCGCTTGGCGCCCACTTTGCCCCGCTCGTCCTCGTGGACGTAGACGGAGAACTTCATATCGAACTGGCCGATGTCGTCGATGTGGAACAGGAACCGCTCGATCCCGCGCTTGTCCATGGCCTTCGCGATCACCTCGGGGCTCGCGTCCTGGCCCGGGTGCCAGCCGTGCTCCAGCCCGCTCTCGAAGAGGAAGTAACCGTGCTCGGCCGGGTCGACGTGTGCGAGGTTGTTCGCGCTCCGAAAGTTGCCCTCCAGCCCCTCCAGGTGCTGGACGGGGTCCAGGCACTCCATACAGCACGTCCCGTGCTCCGTAGACACGTAGCGGGGCTGCCAGCCGTAGCTGTGGGGGTTCGTGTTGAGGAGCTTATTGCAGTCGTCGCACGTGTCGACGCAGTCCGACGAGGCCAGCTCGACCCCGATCTTCTCCAGCGCGCGAGCGAGCCGCTTGGGTGTGACGTCGAGGGTCTCGTGGTGACCGCCTCCCGTGGCCCCGGTGACCTGTCGGTAGACGCTGATCTCGTTCCAGTTGCCCACCGCGACCACGGGCTCGTCGAAGTCGAAGTCGTCCACGTGGTCGCGGACGTCCATCTCCTCGATCCGCTCCTTCGCGCGCGGCTCCGTCGCCGTGCTCGCGGCGGCTCGGATGAGGCGCCATGCGTCTCGGATCTTGTTGTCGCTCATGGATGGGTCACTCCTTCAGGTGGTGGGTGGTCGTGAGTCGTGGGCTTCAGCGTCCGCCGAACATCAGGCGGAACTCGGCAAACGCCATGGGACGGGAAGACCTGAAGTACCGCCCCGCCTCACGCTTGAAGCACGAGAAGCGTGGACGACCCGTCAGGGCGTGGTGGTCGTAGGGCTCGCCCACGAGGAACGCGTACCCGAGCTGGGCTGCGGGTGGTAGAACTTCGAGCATCTCGTAGTAGCGAGCCTCGCTCGTCCCGACCCATGCGAGAGGTGTGTCCTGGCGCGCGGCCTTCGCCGCGCAGTGGGCATCGAGGGTCATGATCTCAGCGCCGGGGCTCTCGGCGCGGACCTCGTCGAGCGTTCGTCCGTAGCAGCGGCTGCGGCCGGTCTCCGGGTCGATGACATCGACGATGGAGTCCGCGCCGGGCACGGCGAAGCATAGCTCGGGCTTGTTGTTCATGGCTTCTGGTTCTCCACGTACTTGGCAAGGCTGAGGTCGCGGACGATCTGCGCGCACCTGTCGATGACAGGCCGAAGCGCCTCGGTGTCCACGCTCCACGCCTCGCGGTTGCCGCCGTCCAGGCAGAGGCCCGTGGGAGGCAGCACGACGTTGTGCTT
>Ga0315273_10008711_pt1 | contig 12827 bp, 8 predicted proteins | sample YL17G02_0_MG_FD_205753 | JGI IMG/M metagenome (GOLD analysis project Ga0315273, IMG submission 205753) | Sediment microbial communities from Yellowstone Lake, YNP, Wyoming, USA - YL17G02_0 | ecosystem: Environmental > Aquatic > Freshwater > Lake > Sediment | place: USA: Wyoming | collected...
GGTCGCCTTGCCGTACTCGAACCGGTAATCCCCTGCAAATAGCGGCGACCCGTCGGGCGCGGCGACGGGGGCGAGTTTGGAGCGCCCCATGGCGATCACGAAATTCCCTTCGTGGCTTGCGGCGTAACGCACCGCGCGGTCGGTCTCGTTCGGGTCGGCGGGGACGATAACGTGGCAGCCGTAAAGGTTTCTGAATGTGCCGATGTAGTCGATGCACTGGTGGGTCTTGCCGTCTTCGCCGACGTCAGTGCCGCAGTGCGTGATGACGGTCTTGAGGTTCGCGCCGTTAATGTCGTTGAGGCGATGCTGGTTATACGATTCGTCCGTGCCGAAGACGGCGAAGTCCGCCCAGAAGGCGAGGACCCCCTGGGTCGACACTGCGCCAGCCATCGTCGCGGAGCTGTGCTCGGTTATGCCGGCCTGGATGAAGTTGTCAGGGAGGATTTTGGCGAACCCCTCGGTGCGCACGGACGACGCGAGGTCGCAGTCGAAGACCGCTATCGGCGACGATTCGGGGCCCTTGTTGGCCTCGGCGAGGTCAGCGATCGCCGCGCCCCAGGCGCCGCGGTTGTCGCTTTTCTTGTCACACGGATAGGTCCTCGGCGTGCCGGCGTTGATCTTTACCGGCGGCGAGTCCGGCTCCGGGCGCGCGCCGGGCACGAGCGCCGCGCGCATCGCCTTGTACCTATCGAGGTCGTCGGGAAGTCCGAGTATCGCGAGGGCTTTCCTGCATTCGTCCTCGGGGAGCGCCTTGCCGTGCCACTCTTCCTTATTTTCCATGAACGGCACGCCCTTCGACATCACGGTCCGGGCGATGACGGCGCTGGGGGCCTTGCCGTAACGGACGGCCTTTCGGAGGCCGGCGTAAAGCTCGTCGAGGTCGTTGCCGTCCTCGACTTCGAAGACCTTCCAGCCGGAGGCCTTATACTGCGCGGCGATGTCCATCGGCATCACAAGGCGCGTGTCGCCCGAGATCTGGAGGTAATTCCGGTCGATGATGGCGGTGATGTTATTCAGTTTGTATTTCACGGCAAAGCGCTGGGCCTCGACTATCTGCCCCTTTTGCTGTTCGCCGTCGCCCATCACAACGAAGACGTGGAAGTCCTTCTTCAAGAACCGCGACGCGAGGGCGAATCCGCAGCCAGCCGAGAGCCCCTGGCCGAGGTTGCCCGTCGACCATTCGACGCCGGGAATCGTCCTCTCCACGTGCCCCTCGAAGAGGGACCCCGCTTGTCTATCGTGCGCGACGGCCTCGTCGATATTGAAATAGCCCATCCGCCCGAGGACGCTGTAGACGCCGGGGCTCGTGTGGCCATGCGAAATGACGATCCGGTCGCGGCCGGGGTCGTTCGTGCGGCCGGGGGCGACGTTTGCGAGGTTCCACAGAAGTACGAAAATCTCCATGGACGACATCGACCCGCCGGGATGTCCGCAGCCCGCCAGCGTCGTCATCTTCAAGACGTCGCCGCGGCACACGCGCGCGAGCTCGGCGAATCCTGCCTTCGTCTGGGGAGATAGCTTCGCGGCCTTGAAACCCTTCTCTCTCATGATCGCGCTCCGAGCGATAAGCCCATACCACTGGGGAAACCTGACAGGAAAAAGTATTGTATGTTGGGGGCGCATGGAGTCAACGAACGAGAAGAGGCGCTGTTATCGGCTCAACGGGCACCCTCTGCGGCAGCGGCGGCCGCGGGGGTGGCCTGCGGCGGGCGCGGAGCGAACTGCGTTTATCACTGCGAAGCCGCGCCGAACTGGGCCCAGACCGCCCTGTGGTCGGAGCCGCCGAAGCCTTTGACGGCGGACTTGAGGCACTTCAGCGGCGGCGAATAGAGCATGTGGTCAATTCTTCTCGTCGGGAGCTTCACTATTCTCGTCGGCGACCACGTCTTGGAAAGATGGTCGAATTCGGGCAGGGCGTTGGTGAAGCCCAGTGACTTCACGTACCGCACCGCGGGCCCGGTCTCGCCTTCGTTAAAGTCCCCGAGGACTATTCGCGGCACTTCAGGGCGCATCCCGGACGTGTACGCGGTTATCTCCGCGAGCCTGTCGGCGGCGCGGGATCGCAGAGTGAAATGCCCTTCGCCGTCAACCTGTGCATGGAGGTGAACGACGAGGAACTCAACCGCCCCCACTGGCGTCTCTATCCACACTATCCACCCGGGATACTTGCCCGCCGGTGACTGGATGTACTGGCGCTCGGCCACGGGGAACTTCGACAGGAGCGCAAGCCCCCCGCCCTTCTCGAAGTGGCGGAATTCCATGTGGGGGTACTGCCCGCCGAGGCGCGCTCGGACGGCGCTCTCCCATTCGGCGTTTGTTTCCTCGAGGGCCACGACGTCCGCGTCGGCCTCGGCGATCGTGTCGAGGGTCCTTTCGGAGCCGGGCTTGTCGCGGTCGACGTTATACGTCATGACAGAGAAACGCGGCCCTTCGTACAGGGGAGCGCTCTGCTGGCAGCCCGTCGTGGTGAGTGCGAACACCGCGAAGATGACGGCCGCCAGGACTCGAGTCCGCAACGCGCGCATCGGATACCCTTGTCCCAAGGCTACCACCCCGGCAGGAGTTTTTTGTGCGCCCTGACCAGATCGTCTGCAAGTCTGGCCGCCTCGGCAAGCGATTTCACCGCGCCGTCGACGACGAGGGCCTGGACGAGTTTCTTTCTGTCGCGTTCGAGCGCGGCTTCGACGGTAAGCTCGACGGCGAGAAGCGCTTTTTCGACGGTTGCGCGCACGCCGGTCGGGACTTCGCCGAGGGGAACCGGAATAATGCCCTTCTTCGATATTCGCGCCGGGCACTCGATTACGAAATCACGCGGGAGGTTTGCGACCTGGCCGGTATTGGGCAGGTTTACGGAGAAGGTTTTCGCGCGCGCCCCCTTGAGCGTGTCCAATATCTCCACGAGTTTCTCGTGTTCGCCGGATGTCCGCTTGAAGACCGACTGGTCAAGGGGGGACCGTCCGAACGCCTGGTCGGCCATGGCGCGAAAGCGCCGGTCGCCGCCCGCGATCGTCTTTTCGAAACTGAACCTGTTGACGCCGAGCTTCTTGCCATAATGCGCGCCGTCGCGGAAGAACTGCGGGAAGAACTCCGTGACGTGCCGGTCCCTGACCGCCGGAAACGCCCCAAAGACGTCGAGCATCTCCAAGCTGAAGGCGTCCTCGGCGCGTTCGCCCGACACGCTGCCGCCGGATCTCGGCCTGCCGATCCGTTTCCGCAGGATTTCCCAACCGTCGCGCCCGTCCGCCCTGAACTCTATGACCCACGTCAGATGGTTTATGCCGACGGAGGTAAACCGGCATTTCTCCAGCGGCACTCCGGCCATCCGCGCCAGGTGGCCTTCCACGTACGGCACTCCGTGGCAGAGTCCCACGACCGGAGCGCCCGTCGCCTTTCGGATCGCCCGGCAATTGGCCGACATCGGATTGGAGTAGTTGAAGAAGTGGGCGCGCGGCGCGAGTCGTTTCACGTCCCGCGCGATTTCGACAAGCGGCGGGATCATCCGCAGCGCGCGCGAGATTCCTCCCGGCATTATCGTGTCGCCGACGGGTTGGAATATGCCGTACTTCCGCGGGATGAACACATCCTTTTCCCAGGCGCGGCGGCCGCCGACCGCGATCGTCGTGACGACGGCGTCGGCGCCGGGGAGCGCGTCATCGCGGCCGGTCGTGCGCGAGAGCGTCACATCGGCGGACTTTAGCTCTATCATGCGGGCGGCCAGGCCGTGCGCGACGGCAAGGTTTGCCTCGCTTATGTCGACGAGGCGCACGTCCCAGGGGCTTCCTTCGAGGATGATGTCCGCGACGAGGCCCCTTGTGAAGACCGCGCTTCCCGCGCCGATGAGTACGATTGATCGCCTGCTCATATTGCCTCCGGAGTACGCCTTTTTGATTTCCCGCCGCCTCGCAAGACGCAGCTGCCGTTCATCATACGCGCGGCCCTGGAATGCGAAAGATGGATTTCACTCGACGCCTTTCCCCCGCGCATTCACGCAGGGCATGGATTCAAACGGCCGCGGCGTGTATCATGGGAGCCTTCAACGGGGGCGGTGACGCGATTGCCGCCGCCGTTGCCGGACGCCTCGAACCAACGGAGACTTGTCATGCCGCTTTGCACGGTCAACTTCTTCAGCGAGTCGCTGGCCAAATCGGCCGAGATGAAAGTCATCCTTCCCGATTCCACGGTGAAGGGCCCCTACTCTACCCTCTACCAACTCCACGGCCTTTCCGACGACCATACCGCGTGGACGCGCTGGACCTCGATAGAGCGGTACGTGCACGGGCTGCCGCTGGTCGTGGTGATGCCCGACGGCGGAAGGGGCTGGTACACGGACGCGGTCGAGGGATTCGCGTACGAGTCGCACATAATGAAGGACACCATCGGCTTCGTCGAGAAGTTCTTCCCGGTCAGGAGATCGCGGGAAGCACGGGCAATCGGCGGGCTGTCGATGGGCGGCTACGGCGCGATGAAACTGGCGCTTAAGTACCCGAAGGTCTTCGGCTCAGTCGCGGCCCATTCGAGCGCTTTTCTTCTCGGCCACGAAGAGCCGAAAAGGGACTGGCCGGAGGTGACGCGCATATTCGGCACCGATTTGGCCGGCGGGCCCAACGACGTCTTCGCGCTCGCGGAGAAACTGCCGCGGGTTTTCAGGCCCGCCATCCGCTTCGACTGCGGCACAGAAGACGCTCTTCTCGACCAGAACCGCCGCTTTCACAAGCACCTCGCGGCGCTCGGCATCAAACACACCTACCGGGAGTACCCCGGCATACACGGATGGAACTACTGGGACGCCCATTTCCCCGAGGCGCTCAAGTTCCACAAGAAGCATCTCGGCCTGAAATAGGCCCCCACCACCGAACGCGGGAATTTCCTTGACCGGATGTTTGTCTTGACGTATGATGTTAGGAGTGCCTAACATTACGGCAAATGTCCGCGTATGAGGAGAATCCAAGGTGCCGACCGATACAGCATTAAGCGCAAGCCTTGAGGACTACCTCGAGACGATATCGCAACTCGAAGCGAGTAAACGAGTTGCGCGCGCAAAGGAGATAGCCTCGACCCTCGGCGTAACGAGGCCGTCAGTAACGGGGGCGCTCAGGGCCCTGGCTGCCAAGGGTCTGGTCAACTACGACCCTTACAGCCTCGTGACGCTCACGGCCGACGGCCAGAGGGCGGCAAGGCGCGTGATCGGCCGCCACAAGGCCCTCGCGCGTTTCCTCGGCGACGTCCTGGGCCTCGATGAGGACGTCGCGCAGGCCAACGCCTGCCGCCTCGAGCACTCCCTCGACGGAGAGGTCCTGGCGAGGCTTAAGAAGTTCGTTGAATTCATCGATGCCTGCCCCCTTGGCGGGGACAAATTCAAGCAGGGCTTCAAGCAGTTCTGCGGTTCATGCGACGCGTGCCGCTGCATGGACTGCGCGAAGGCGGCGGTTTCGAAAGCAAGGAACGTGAGCGGAAGACACCCATAGGCGGAGCGCTTGCCCGCCGGAGGCAGCGACGTGGACGAAGCGAGAACTTACACGGCCGAGAGGACCCTCCCCCTCTCTGATGCGCATAAGGACATGCCGGTCACTTTCGTGAGCGCCCGGTGCGGCAGGACGCTTATGGCACGGCTCGCGGCGATGGGCATCCGGCGCGGCGCCGAGCTCGTCGTCGTGCGAAAGTCCGGCACCGGGCCGCTCATCATCGCGGTCGGCGGCAGCCGGATGGCGTTGGGAAATTCCGTGGCCCACCAGATAACGGTCGCCGAGGCCCGCGGCTGAGGTCTTCACTGACAGCCCGGCTCGGCGGCGCGATAAGGTGAATCGATGCCAGAGATACTTCGCATAGGAATCGTCGGAAATCCGAACTCCGGGAAGAGCACGATCTTTAATGCACTGACGGGGGCGCGACAGCACGTCGCCAATTACCCCGGCGTGACGGTCGAGGGCAAGGAAGGCCTCGTCCGCCGTGACGGCGTCTCGGCAGTTGTTGTGGACCTGCCCGGCATTTACAGCCTGTCGGCGGCCGCGTCCGAAGACGAGATAGTCGCCAGGGAGTACCTCCTGGGCGGCAAGGCGGACGTTGTAATCGACGTCGTGGACGCTTCCAACCTCGAGAGGAACCTGTACCTGGCCGTCGAGCTCATGGAGCTCGGCGCGCCGCTCGTCGTCGCGCTTAATATGATGGACGCCGCGGCAGCGCGCGGTGTCACAATCGACGTGACACGCCTTTCAGGGTTATTGGGCGTGCCGGTCGTGCCCACCGTGGGAACGCGCGGTGAAGGCCTCGCGGCGCTCGTCGACACGGCGCTCGGCGTCGCGACAAAACGGCTTACTTCCGCCCCGGCCCTCATTCCCTATGGCGCGGAAATCGAAGACGAGATAAGCGCGATCGAGTCATCGCTCGACGGCGAGGCGAGCCTCCTGGCGGCTCATTCGGCGCGGTGGCTCGCCACGAAGCTCCTCGAAGATGACACGACCGTCGCCGCGCGTCTGGCGCGCGTCTCTGGCCGTGCCGACGGGATACTCGCCCAGGTCGAGAATAGCCGCCGGCACGTCCGGAGCATCGGCGGCGACGAAGCGGAGACGCTTTTGGCCGAGAGGCGCTACGGGTTCATCGCCGGCGCGTGCCAGGAGGCCGTGACTACCGTCGCCCAGGCGCGCCGAACGCTCTCCGACAGAATCGACGCGGTCATGACGCATCGCGCGCTGGGTCTGCCCATACTCATGGCGCTTATGTATCTTGTGTTCTACGCAGCTTTCAGAGTTGCCAACGCTCCCGGCCAATGGATCGCGGATTTGCTGGGCGTTCTCGCTGCGGGCGTGACGCAGCTTCTGTCTGCGGACGGCGGCTCCACTCTCACGCTGAGGTCGCTCCTTTTGGACGGCGTTATCGGCGGGGTCGGCGGCGTGGTGATGTTTCTTCCGAACGTGATGGTACTGTTTTTGGCCATAGCCGTCCTCGAGGACTCCGGCTACATGGCCCGGGCGGCCTTTGTGACGGACGGCCTGATGCACAAGATGGGCCTCCACGGCAAGAGCTTCATCCCGATGGTGATCGGTTTCGGCTGCAGCGTGCCGGCAATCATGGCGACCCGCATCATCGAAAACCGCAAGGGGCGGCTCGCGACGATGATGGTGATCCCGCTTGTGAGTTGCGGGGCGAGGCTGCCGGTGTACGCCCTCCTCATACCGGCGTTTTTCGCGCCCGAGTGGCGCGCCGCGGTGCTATGGTCGGTCTACGCGTTCGGCGTCGTGCTCGCGGTCGTCATTGCGCGGATGCTGAGAAACACCGTTCTTGCAGGGGAGTCGCAGCCGCTCGTCATGGAGCTGCCCCCCTACCGGATCCCCACCGTGAAAGGGCTGCTCATCCACGCGTGGCAGCGTTCGTGGATGTACGTAAGAAAGGCCGGAACGGTGATCCTCACCGTGTCGATAGTCCTGTGGTTCGCGGCGAACTGGCCGTCGCCGCCGCAGGCCGCACTTGACGCCGCCCGGAGCCCGGCGGAAGCGCACAGCGTAGTCCTCGCGAATTCACTGATCGGGCGCATCGGTCATGCGATCGAGCCGGGGCTTCGGCCGATCGGGTTTGACTGGCGCGCAGGAACCGCATTTCTCGGAGCCGTAGCCGCCAAAGAAGTCTTTGTGTCGCAGATGGGAATCGTCTTCGCCGCGAACGACGGCTCGACCTCCGGGCTGGGGGAGCGCCTGCGCGCCCAGTATGGCGCTCGAAGCGGCATTGCGATGATACTCTTCATGCTCATCGCCAACCCCTGCGCGGCAACCCTCGCCGTGACGCGCCGGGAGAGCGGGTCATGGAAGTGGGCCGCCGCTCAATGGCTGGGCCTGACGGTTCTCGGCTATATGATCGCTCTGGTTGCCTACCAGGGCCTGAGTCTGGCCGGCCTTGGAGGGTGAGTGATTGCCCTTGAAGGACTCCTCGCCGGGGCACGAAATATGATGTCGCCATGCCACAGATCGTGACGCAACAAGGAGTTACGTTCATTGCCACCTCTTCTTGAAGCCAAGACAGATGAAGGGGCGACACTCGGCGCGGCACCGGCCGTTCGATTCGCAATCTCCCAAAAGTGGTGTATACTTTACGTGCAGGATCGTCAAGTTTCGGGGGAATGCGCCTCCGTGTGAGCCGTGCAGCCAGTTGGTTTGCAGAAGGGCGCTCACAATTGGGGAGCCTGTGCCCATGACGCCTGTATCCGAAGCGTCGAAAGTCCGTGACGTATTCCTCAACTCCATCCGGGCCCTGGCCGAGGCTCTTGAGGCAAAGGACCCCTACACCGCCGGCCACTCCATGAGGGTCACCGAGTTTTCAGTCGAAATCGCGCTTGCGATGAACCTCCCGAAAGACGACGTTGCGCAGATTCGCCTGGCAGCGATGCTCCACGACGTCGGCAAGATCGGCGTCAGGGAATCGGTCCTCAACAAGGAAGGCAAGCTCACCGCCGAGGAATACGACCACGTCATGCAGCACCCGCAGATCGGAAGGAGGATACTCGAGCCGATATTTCACGGATCGGCCGTGCTGGAAATCGTCCTGCATCATCACGAGCGGTTCGACGGCAAAGGGCGGCCGGACGGGCTGGCCGGCCTGGAAGCGCCGCTGGGGGCGAGGATCATCGCGCTTGCGGACGCCATTGACGCGATGTCAAGCGTGAGGCCGTACCGTCCGGGGCTGACGAGCGCAGAGGTTGCACAGGAACTGCGTAAGAACTCGGGCACCCAGTTCGACCCGGAGGTGATTGCGGGATACTTCAGGACAAATCACGGCGAAGAACTCCTCCGCAGCGCCCGGGAGGCGCCCGTACGTTCCGCCTCGGATCGATCCCCGTCCGCTCCGGCGTCCGCCGGGACCCCTGCGGCCGCTGCCGCCGAGCCGATGGTCGAGGCGCCGGCCGAGCCCCTTGTCACGCGGCACGAGATGGTCGAGGCGATACGTAACCAGATGGACGCGAAGGCGCTCCCCCCTGTCACCGCAGAGATACTGCAGCTGACGTCGCGTCCGAACAGCAGCGTCGATGCCCTCACAAAGACGATCCTGGGCGACGCGTCCCTTGCCGCGAAGGTCCTCAAGGCCGCCAACGCGTCCTTTTACGGGGCGAAAGGCCCCGTCGGGACAATCGAGCGCGCGGTCGCCAACATCGGTTACAGGGAAATCCGCGAGCTCGTGATGGGCATCGCGGTCGTTAACCTCTTCGAGCATAAGGGCGCATCGGCGGGCCCGGATCGTTTCGGCCTGTGGCGGCACAACCTCGCCTGCGCGGCCCTCTGCCGCGCGTTTGCCGCCAGAGGCGGCGCGATGCCGGTTGAGGGGGCGTTTGTCGCGGGACTCCTGCATGACCTTGGCATCGCCGCGCTCGACGGCATGTTTCCCAAACAGTACGCCGCCTGCCATGCGTATGCCAGGGCAAAAGGCGCGCGCCTCGTTGACGCCGAGCGTCTTTTCATGGGCATCGACCATGCCGCCGCGGCGGCGGAGATCGCAGCGGCCTGGAACATGGAGGAACGCCTGCGCCTGCCGATGTCGCTCCATCATGAGCCGTGGGACAGGCTCGCCGGCATGGCAAGCGAAACGAGCATGATCGTCGCCGCCGTGAAACTCGGAGACATTCTTGCCCGGGCGGCCGGCGAAGGCAGCGACTGCGATGCGATGCTCGAAGAGGCGCCGCCGTCCGTGATCAGGAATCTCAATCTTGACGCGCGCGCCTTTGACTCCATCTTCGCCGCGCTTCCCTCGGAACTCATGGAATTGGAATCCGTGTTTCTCCTGCATGAGCAGTCAGGCAACTCCGCGCTCACGAAGCCTCAGCCGCCGGAAGAACTCGCGGGGAGAAAGGCTCTGTTTATCGATGCGTCCGACAGGCCGGTCGATCCTGTAAGGATATTCCTCGACAGCCGCAAGATGCGCACGTTCTCCGCCGAATCGGTGCAGAGCGGCGTTGCGCTCGAGCGTCCGGACGTCGTCGTGATACGGACGGCGGACGAGTCGGCGGTTACGGCGAACCTGCGCGAGCTGTCGGAGCTCTCTCTAACTGGCGCCGTCGGCGCGGTGAAGGTGCTTCTCGTGGGCAAAAACAGCCCGAACGGAAACGTCTCTTCCATCTACCCGGCCAATATGACCGCCTTCGTGGCGGAGCCGTACAGCACGGCCGCCGTCGAGCGCAGCCTGCAGACGCTGCTCGCGAAGTAAGTCATTTGTCCGGGCAAGTCATTTGCCCAGGCAGAACCTGCTGAATACGTCGTCGAGCAGGTCTTCGACGTAGTCTTCGCCCGTGACCCGCCCGAGCGCTTCGACCGATTCCCTTGCGAAGAGCGAGACTATCTCGTCCGGCTCGCCGGCTTCGACGGCCAGGGACGCGCGGGAGAGGGCTTCGAGGGCGCACTTGAGGCACTCGGCCTGGCGGGCGGCGAAAAGAAACCTGCCCGTCGACATGTCCACCGCCCCCCGCCGCACGAGGCCGGCGAGGGCGCGCTGTATCTCGGATAGCCCAGCGCCGGTGGCGGCGCTGGCCTCGATGGCGGCGCCGGCGCCATGCGCTCGCCTCCAGCCGGCCGCGTCGACCACGAGCCCCTTGTCCGCCTTGTTGAGCACAACCACGTGCGGCAGCTCCGCCGCGTCCACGTACAGCGCCTCGACGCCGGCGGACAGCGGCTTCGAAGCGTCCACGACAAAGAGCACCGCCTGAGCCTCGCGAACGAAAGAACGCGTGCGCGAGATCGCGACCTGCTCTATCGTTTCCGCGGGGGGGCGGACGCCCGCCGTATCGACGACGACGAACCGCGCGCCGTCGAGAACCACCCTCTTTTCGAGGAGGTCTCGCGTCGTGCCCGGCGTCTCATTGACGATTGCAATCTCCTGGCCGGCAAGCGCGTTAAAGAGGCTGGACTTACCCGCGTTGGCCGGGCCGTATATAACGACAAGCGTTTCCTCGTTGAAGACATGCGCCGAGAGGGCCTCGTCGAGCATCGCCCGAACGGCCTGGGCCGCGGCGGCTATCTCTGTCCTTTTCTTGTCGCGCGTCGCAAAGGTCACGCCGTCTTCCACGAAATCAAGTCCGGCTTCGATGTCGGAGGAAAGCTCGACAAGCTTCGCGCGTATGGCGCGGACTCGCGAACTCACCTGTCCCGAAAGCGCGGAAAGCGCGAGGCGCTCTTCGTTGTCGTTCTGGGCCCTGATGACGGAAAGCACCGCCTCCGCCTGCGCCAGGTCGATCCGGCCGCTCAGAAACGCCCTCCGGGTGAACTCCCCCGGTTGGGCGAGGCGGACGCCCGGGCCCGCGAGGCTCGACAGTATCGCGGCCAAAAGCGGCGGCGAGCCCGGCGCGTGGATCTCGATAACGTCCTCGCGCGTGTATGAGCGCGGCGCGCGCATGACGTACACGGCCACCCCAAACGGCGCGGTGTCCGGCAGGACGAGCCTCGTCTCGTGAACGAGGTACGTCCCGTCCGGGATCGGCGATTCGAGGATCCTCGACGCGGCCTCGACAGCCCGCGGGCCGGAAAGGCGCACGATCCCCCGCGCGCCGCCGCCCTGCGGGCTCGCTATCGCAATGATTGTGTCGTCGCAGGTCACGTACGGGACTCCGCCACGCCGGCCGCCGCCTTCGACGCGGCGTCTATTTCGCCGGCCGAAACAATCGTGCGGCCCGATTTCAGTTCGCGGTTCAAGCCCGCCGCGAACGCCTTGAGGCTTTCGTACTTCGCGTACGATCCGATGCCGCCGGCGGAGAGCGCGCTGTTATTCTGGAGGAGCGGCTCGGTGATATCGACGGGCGATTCGCGCCGCGCGGTTTCGAAATAGGCCGTGCCCGGAATGGGGCTGTACTCCGCAAGACGCACGAGAACGCCAGCCGCGTGGACGGCCGCGATATTGCGCGCCGCCTCCTCGGGCGTCTCGCCCGGAAGGCCGATCATGACGTACGCGCCGACGTCGCCGGCCGCAAAGCCCGCTCTTTTCAGGCATCCGGCGGCCGCGAGGAAATCCTCGTAACACACCTTTTCGGCCCAGTCCGCCTGCCGCCCGCGCGCGACGGTCTCCAGCGACAGCCGGAGCGTCACGAACCCGGCGCGCTTCATGAGCGCGGCAAGCTCGCCGTCGATCATGCGGGCATGGAGCCCGTTGGGCGTGTGAAACCTGAGATCGAGGCCCCTGGCTATGATCTCGCGCAGAATGGGCTTTATGTGGCGCTCGGGCTCCCACAAAAGCGCGTCGTCGTGGAACGCGACGTCTCGAATCCCAAATCGCGCCTTGTACCCGGATATTTCGTCGACGACGGCGCCGGGCTCGCGACGCTCGATCACCGGCGCAAGTATTTTCGACGCGCAGTAGGCGCAGGCAAAGGGGCAGCCGCGGCCGGTCAGGACCGACACGGAATCTATCTTTCGCAGGAGGTGGTACGCCGGGTTCGCCGCGTCGCAGAACTTTGCACCGGCGCATCGCGCGGCGGCCCGCGCGTTCGCCGCGGCGTCTGCGCGTTCGTCTGCGCGGTCTCCGCCGGCGCCGCCGCCTCCGTCGAGGCCGCGAATGATATCCGCCATCCGGGCCTCGCCCGGCCCCGCGACGAGAAAGTCAGGCTGCACGGTCTCGCGCGCGTGCTCGCTCGAGAGGGTGGCGTATATGCCGCCGAGGACTATTTTCGCGCGGGGAAAGACTTCGCGAAGCGTGCGAACAATTTCGACGACGCCCGGATACCAGTACGTCATCCCTGAGGTGACGCCGATGATATCGGGGGCGGGGACGGCCGCGAGCTCTTCTCTGGCGACCTCGTCCGGCAGGCCAAAACGCTTGTACAGGCGAGGCACGTGGCTGTAACAGGCGGGTTTGGCCGCCGGGCG
>Ga0315273_10008712_pt1 | contig 12826 bp, 8 predicted proteins | sample YL17G02_0_MG_FD_205753 | JGI IMG/M metagenome (GOLD analysis project Ga0315273, IMG submission 205753) | Sediment microbial communities from Yellowstone Lake, YNP, Wyoming, USA - YL17G02_0 | ecosystem: Environmental > Aquatic > Freshwater > Lake > Sediment | place: USA: Wyoming | collected...
GCCCCTCTGTGACGATCGACACCGGGAACTGGTGTGCCAGCTTGGCTCCGGCGAAGTACAGCGGCTGACGGGGGCCGGGAACATTGGAGATCGTCACGTTGAACGGCTGGACACCCAGATCGGCCACCTTCAGCTGCGACGCCAGCCGGACGGCGGCGGTGGCGAGCAGCGGCGTGGAGTAATGGGTGAGGTCCATGAGTTCCGCGGCCGGGACGAGGTCGAAGGTGCGCTTGGCGCTCAGCATCGCCTCGCGGCAGCGGGCGATGCGTTCGAGCGGGTCTTCGCAGTTGGTCGGTATCTCGGGGAAGATGTCGGACACCCGGTTGGTCCACGGGTCTTCTTCCTTGCCGGTGCGCAGCGACACCGGGACCATCGCCCGCAGCGGGCGGTCGGGCAGGGCGTCGTGGGCGATCAGGTACTCGCGCAACCCGCCGGCGCAGATGGCCATGACGATGTCGTTGACCGTGCCACCGGTGATCTGCTTGAGGCGCTTGATGTTCTCCAGGGACACGCTGCGCATCGCGAACCGGCGGTGCGGGCTGATCGACTTGTTCCACGGTGTCCGTGGAGCCGGCGCCGTCGGCATCGGGAGTTTGGGGCCGCCTTTGGTACCCAACTTGCCGAGCCGCTTGACCGTGGAGCCGACCACCCCCGCCACGCTGGCCACGCTGTCGATCCCGGCCGCCCCCGCGAGACTCTGCAGCATGCGGGTCTGAAGCAGCACCGCCTTCAGGGGGTTGGCGGCGAGATTGCCCAGCGCTCGCACCAGCAACTCAGGGCCGGACGGTAGCTCCTCGAGCTCCCACGGCGGGCTGTCACCCGGCGGCGTCGTGTCGGGGCTGGTGCTGGTGATGGCCTGCAACATAAGCTGCCCGGCCGCGCCGTCGAGGGTGGCGTGGTGGTACTTCGTCAGAAGCCCCCAGCGGCCGTCCTGGAGGCCGTCGATGACGTGGGCCTCCCACAGTGGCCGGGTGCGGTCCATCTGCCCCTCGACAATGCGGCAGACCTGTTCGGCCAGCTGATCGGCGAGGCCAGGCCGGGCCAGGTGCACCTCGCGGATGTGGTAGTCGAGGTCGAGTTTGCCGTCGGCCGCCCAGTACGGATGGTCGAGTCCGAACGGCACTTCGACGACTCGCCGGCGCAGCGGCTCCAGCGCGCCGACGAGCGAGGCGAACTTGGCGTACACCGCCGGGTACGGCTCGAAGTCGGGTTCCGGCCGTTCGAAGATCAACAGCAGGTTGACGTGTCCGAACGTCGTCGGGGTCTCCGCGTAGAGGAAAGCGGCGTCCAGGCCGGAGAGTTGCTTCATCGGATTGCTCGTCGTCGCCGGTCGCTCAGCCGAAGATCGGGAAGCTGCGGCGTTTGGCCAGTCGGTCCATGCCGTCCTGGATCGCGCCCTGAACTTCTTCGTAAATCTTGTTCAGGTAGTCGTCGTCATCCATGAGCGCGGGGTCGCTCTCGACATAAATGGGCTCCAGGATCTCGGTGCGGATCTTGGCCGGCAGCGGGATGTGCGCCGGCAGGATTTCAATGGCGAGCGGGAACGGGAACCCGGAGATGATCGGGATGGTCGCACCGCGCAGGCGCTTGCCCAAACCCGTCCACTTAGCGATGAAGCGGCCTTCGGACAGCACGAAGACGGTGTCGTGGCCGCCGATCGTGGCTACCGGGACGATCGGAACCCCGGAGCGCATCGCCTGGCGGATGAAGCCCTTGCGGCCGGCCAGGATTGCCTTGTCGCGGTCGCGCCAGTTACGCATCGCGTCCTGCTCGCCGCCCGGCCACACGATGACGTCGTGACCGGCGGCCAGAGCGTCGGTCACGCCCTGCCGGGACGCATTGATCACGCCCATCGCCTTGAAATAGTCACCGATGACCGGGGCGCCCATCAGCACGTCATGGGCGATGCCGTGCAAGATCCGGCGGCCCTCGAAATGGCGGTACCAGGAATGCACCAAGGTCCACGCGTCGATCGTCAGCGAGCCACCGGAGTGGATACCGATCAACAGCGACGGTTCATCGGGGATCCGGTGCCACCCGTCGATCTCCACTCGAAAGTAGTGGTCGCACAGAAAGTTCCAGACAGGACTCTGCACGTAGCGCATGAATGTCTCGTTGGGGCCGGCCGGCTCTGTCGTTTCTGGGTGTTGCGCCGGTGTCATCTCGGGGTCTCCTTTGTCAGTGGTACGAGTGTCAGTGGTACGAGCTGGGGCCATCAGATGGCGCGGTCGCGGTTCTCCCAGTAGGGCTTGCGCAGATCCTTCTTGAGCAGCTTGCCGGTGGGGTTGCGCGGCAGGACTTCCATGATGTCGACACTGCGCGGGCACTTGTAACCCGCGAGTTTGTCCTTGCACCAGGCGATGAGTTCCTCCGGGCTGGCCTGCTGGCCGGGGGACAACTCGATGACGGCCTTCACCGACTCACCCCACTTGTCGTCGGGGATGCCGAACACCGCGGCGTCCCCCACAGCCGGGTGATCGGTGAGCGCACGCTCCACCTCGACGGAGTAGATGTTCTCTCCGCCGGAGATGATCATGTCCTTGAGCCGGTCCTCGACGAAGACGAACCCGCCATCGTCAACGCGACCAATGTCACCGGTGCGGAACCACCCGCCTTCGGTGACCGCCTCCGCGGTGGCCTCCGGCTTGTTGTGGTAGCCCTCCATCAACTGCGGTGTGCGGAACCACAATTCGCCGGCCTCGCCCTGCTGGACATCTTCGAGGGTATCGGGGTTGACCACCCGCACCTCGACCTGGCGCGAGGGTCGGCCGGCGCTGGTCAAGCGCTCCGGGCGGGACTCGTCGCGGTGGGCCTCCGGGGACAGTTGGGTCACCGCGCCGCACACCTCGGTCAGTCCGTACAACTGGACGAAGTCAGTGTCGGGAAAGTCCACCAGGGCCTGGCGCAGCAGGGCCGGCGGCATCGGCGAGGCGCCGTAGACGAATGTCCGCAGACGGGTGAACAGCGTGATGGTGTCGGGACCCATCTCCATCACCTTGGCCAGCACCGCCGGAACCAGGAAGGTCCGGGTGGCCCCGGCCAGCATCGCCCCGGCCAGCGACGCACCATCGACCTCCCGGGTCATGTAGCTGGGGACGCCGGCGTGGATGCCTAACTGCATGTAGGACGTACCACCGACGTGGAACAGTGGCATGGACACCATGCTCTTGTCATCGGCGTCGAACTCGAAGGGGTTGGAGTTGACGGTGTGGGCCACCAGGGCGGCCTGGGACAGCCTGATGCCCTTGGGGCTTCCGGTCGTGCCCGAGGAGTACATGATCACGCACACGTCATCGGGGCTGACGTCGGCGCCGCGCCCGCGCGGGGTCGCGGCGGCCAGCATGGCTTCGTACTCGTCGCCGTCGTCGCCCTCGGGCGTGAGCGCAATGACGTGCTCGACATGGGTGAGCTGATCCCGGATCGCGTCGATCGATCCCTTGAGTTCGGCGCCGACGATCACCACCTTGGCGGCGCAGTCGTTGAGGACGTAGTCGATCTCGTCGCCGGCGAGCCGGAAGTTGATGATCGCCGTCGCCGCACCCAAGCTGGCGGCTGCCAGGGTGGTCTCGACACAGGCGGGGTGGTTCTTGTCTAGGAACGCCACCACGTCGCCGCGGCTCACGCCGCGCTCGGACAACGCCCCGGCCAGCCGGCGCACCCGGTCATCGAACTGCGACCAGGTGAAGGTGCGGCTCAAATACGTGATCGCTTCGCCGTCGGGCCTGTGCTGCGCCCAATAGGCCAGCCGGTCGTCGAGGAACCGTGGTTGTTCGGGAGCATCAGCCATAGCCACAGGGTGCCATCCACCACGGACCGTCTTTGCCGTCTTTGCTATCTTCCGCAAAAATCACGGGCCCAACCGAAGTCGGTAGCTGCGCCACCATCGCCGAAATCAACGCCCGCGGCGGCTAAAACTAGACTAAGTACCGCTGGGCTGTCAGCCGTCCAGCTGCTGCGGTGGTGCGGTATGCCCAGGCTCGGTGTGCGTCGTAGAGGTCTACTGGTCGGGGGGGGCGGCGATCTGGTGTGGTTCGGCGTCACCAAGTGGTCTGGGGGCGGTCACCCCCGTCGAGCGTGAGGCCAATGGGACGTTCGCGTCAGGTGGAAACCGGGAGTCTGCTCGATCGGGAGTCTCAGCGGCGTGGGCGGCTTTCCTCTTCCACTCATCGGAATCCTCGGGGTCGGCGCCGGAGTCACCGGGCAAGTCGGCGTCAACCTCCAAGCCAGGCATCATAAAAGGTTCCACAAAGGTTCCACGACTTGCCGCGATTGGTCTTTTCGGCGGAATAGAATTTGCGCAATTTCCCGCGGGCGAAGAAGCCCAGGTGGAAATCTGTGGGTTCCGGCGTGACCGGCGTGCCGAAGGAGTAGCGAATGACAACCCCACTCACTGACAACCAGCGTGCCGTGCTGCGCGCCCTGGCCGACACCGTGGTCCCGTCGATGCCGCGCGACGACGACCCGACCGGGTTCTGGGCGGCCAGCGGGAGCACCATGGGCGCCGATGTGGCTGTCGCGCAGGTGATCTCCACACTCCCCGAGGAGCAGCGCCATGGCCTGCTCAGCCTGCTCGACGGTATGCACGTGTTCGGATTCGCCACCGGCTCGCAGCGCTCCCGCGAGCAGGTGATTCGCAACGTCGCGCTGATGGGTGCCGCCCCGGCCGCGGGGATGAAGGCCCTGACCTCGCTGACCGAGGCCATGGCCTACGCCGTCCCGGACCCGAACACCGGCGTCAATCTGGCCTGGACGGCGTTCGGCTACGACGGGCCGCCCCGGATTGCACCCGGCGGACCCGCGCCGCTGCCGATCTTCACGCCCACCGAGTCCACCCTGTCGGCCGACGTCTGCATCGTGGGCTCCGGCGCGGGCGGCGGTCTGATCGCCGGTGTCCTGGCGAAGGCGGGGCTGAACGTCGTCGTGCTGGAAGCCGGCGAGGCGCGCAACGAGGCCGACTTCATGGGTTACGAGATGCTCGCGTACCAGCAACTGTTCTGGCGCGGCGGCGTCAACGCCACCGCCGACGGGAACGTCAGCATGCTCGCCGGCGGGACTCTGGGCGGCGGCCCCACGATCAACTGGACCAACTGCCTGCGCACGCCCCAATGGGTACGCGACAACTGGGCCGAGGAATTCGGGCTCAAGGATGTCGCGACGCCCGACTTCGACGTGCACATCGACGCCGTGTTCGAGCGACTGGGTGTCAACGGCGACTGCTCGGACCTCAACGGTCCGCACTTGCGGATGCGCGATGGCGCGGAAGCATTGGGCTGGTCGTTCAAGACCCTGGTCCGCAACGCCGACAAGGAATTTTATTCGCCGGACACCGCCGGTCACATGGGTTTCGGCGACCGGTCCGGGGGCAAGCGCGACATGCGCCATACCTATCTGCGCGACCTCGCCGAGGCCGGTGGGAAGGTGATCGTCAGCTGTACGGCGAAGCGGGTGCTGGTGGAGAACGGCCGCGCCGCCGGTGTGGAAGCCACCTACACCGACCCCGCGACCGGAGCCACGAAGGAGCTGACCATCGAGGCGCCCCGCGTGGTCGTCGCGTGTGGCTCGCTGGAATCTCCCGCCCTGCTGCTGCGCTCCGGCATCGGCGGCCCGGCGGTCGGCAAGTACCTGCACCTCCATCCGGTGGTGCCCTTCGTCGCCATCTACCCGGAGGAGACCACCCCGTGGCGGGGTGCACCGATGACGGCCATGGTGGACGAGTTCGCCGACATCAAGGACGGGTACGGGTTCCTGATTCAGAACGCGCAATGGTCGCCGTCGGTCATCGTCGCGGGAATGGCCCGGGCCTCCGGCGCTGAGCACAAGGAAACCGTCGCCAAACTCGGCCATGCGGCGCTCTCGATCGCGTTCCCCCGCGACCGCGGGCACGGCACGGTCACCATCGACGCCCACGGCAACGCGGTGATCAACTACGCGATGACCGACGAGATCGACATACTGGTCGCTCACACCTCTATCGAGAAGCAGATCAGGCTGCTATACGCCGCCGGCGCCGAGCAGATCGTTCCCATGGGGTCGGTCCCGTTCCGTTGGCGCCGCGGCGACGACCTGGAGGCGTTCATCACGGCGGTACAGAACGTGCCGCTGCGGGCCGGGGGCTTGCTCCTCGTCTCGGCGCACCAGATGAGCAGTTGCCGGCTGGGCAGCGATCCGCAAACCTCGGTGGCCAACCCGTCGGGCGAATTGCACGACACCCCGGGGGTTTACATCGGCGACGCCAGTGGCATGCCGACCGCCAGCGGTACCAATCCGATGATCTCGGCGATGGCGCTGGCTCACCGCACCGCCACGAACATCGCCAACGAAGCCACGTCCACCGTCGACGCCTGAGGAGCGCCATGACCACAACAATTCCGATGCCGGTCCACGACCGTCTCTACATCAATGGGCAGTGGACCGCTGCCAGCGGGTCCGAGACCATCCCGGTCGAGAACCCCTACACCGAGCAGGTCATTGCCGACATCCCGGTCGGCGATGCCTCCGACGTGGACCGCGCGGTCACCGCCGCGCGCGATGCTTTCCCCGGTTGGGCGGCAACTCCGATCGCCGACCGCGTCGACATGATCGACGCGATCGCCGGGCGGCTGTCGGATCGTGGCGACGAGTTGGCCGCCCTCATCACCACCGAGGTCGGCACCCCGATCACGCTGGCACGCCTGATTCAGGTCGGTCTTCCCACTATGTCGTTCTCGGCCATCCGGGGCCTGGCGGAGGACCTCCACCTCGAGGAGGAGATCGGCAACTCCCTGGTGGTGCGCGAGCCACTCGGTGTCGTCGCGGCGATCGCGCCGTGGAACTACCCGTTGCACCAGATGGCCGCCAAGGTCGCCCCAGCCCTGGCCGCTGGCTGCACGGTGGTCCTCAAGCCCTCCGAGGTCACCCCGCTCTCGACGTTCGCGCTGATGGAGATCTTCGACGAGGTCGGTCTGCCGCCCGGTGTGGTCAACATGGTGACCGGCTGGGGCAATGTCATCGGCGAGGCGATGATCACCAACCCCGGCGTCAACATGGTCACTTTCACCGGCTCCGAGGGCGTCGGTCGCCACATCGGTCAAGTCACCGGAAACAACCTGGTGCCCGCGGCCCTGGAGTTGGGCGGCAAGTCGGCCTGCGTGGTACTCGATGACGCCGACATGGAGTTGGCGATCACCGCCGGTGTCACCCGCTGCATGCTGAACTCCGGCCAGACCTGCATCGCGCAGACCCGGCTGGTTGTGCCCCGCTCCCGGTTGGCAGAAGCCGAGGCCATCGCCGCCGCAGTGGCCCAAGCCCACACCATGGGTGACCCGTTCGACCAGGCAACTCTGATGGGGCCGCTGGTCTCGGCGTTGCAGCGGGACCGGGTGCGCGAGCACATCCGCAGCGCCATGGCCAACGGCGCCCGGTTGGTCACCGGCGGACCGGACACCCCGGCGGGACTGGATCAGGGTTACTTCGTGGCCCCGACGGTGTTCTCCGACGTCACCAGCGATATGACCATCGCGCAGGAAGAGGTCTTCGGGCCAGTGCTCGTCATCATCGCCTACGACGACGAGGACGACGCGGTCCGCATCGCCAACGACTCCCGCTTCGGATTGTCCGGTGCGGTGTGGTCCGGCGATGAGGACCGGGCGATGCGGGTGGCACGCCGGATCCACACCGGTCAGATCGACGTCAACGGCGGCGCCTTCAACCCCTGTGCACCGTTCGGCGGGGTCGGCGCGTCCGGGCACGGCCGCGAGTTGGGCGCCCACGGGTTAGAGGAGTTCTTCTACCTCAAGTCGATTCAGCGCTGAACGAACAGACCCGCTCAATGCTGGCCCAAGTTATCTGACCATCAGAACTTATCTTCCAGAACGTCTATGACAGGGCGGCGCGCCTCTCTCGCTCGGTGTGGTGGACCGATTATCTTGCTGTGTCTATGACAACGGTTCAGGTGCGGGTTCAGCGTGTGGTGATGCCGTCGGGTGTGGAGTCGGCGACGGTGCTGCTGAGCGATGGCTCGGTGGTGGAGCCGGTCGAGCGGTTTTTGGCGCATCTGACGGCGATTGAAAGGTCTCCAAACACGGTCAAGGCGTACGCGCACGATCTGCGGGACTATTTCGAATTCCTTGAATGTTTTGGCCTGCAATGGGATCGGTTGGTGTTGGAAGATCTCGGACGGTTCGTGGGCTGGCTGCGGCTGCCGGGTGAGGCCCGCGGCGGGCGGGTGGCGATGTTGCCGTGGGTCGATTCTGATCTGTGCGCCGCGACGGTGAATCGCAAGCTGTCGGCGTTGGCGTCGTTCTACGAGTTTCACCAGCGCCATGGGGTCGAGTTGGGTGAGCTGTTGATCCGATGGCGTCCGGGGCGCCGTGGCGGGTCGTGGCAGCCGTTTCTGGCGCACCTGGGAACTCGGCCGGAGCGGCATCGCACGATCGGTTTGAAAGCGCAACGCCGCCCGCCGCGGGAACTGAGCCAGGTGGAGATGACCACGCTGATCGACGGGTGTGATCGGTTGCGTGACAAGTTCTTGCTGACCCTGCTGGGATCGACCGGCCTGCGGATCGGTGAAGCGTTGGGGCTGCGCCACGAGGACATCGATCCGCGTCGCGGACTGATCGTGGTGCGTCTACGGCGCAACGTCAACCGGGCCCGGGCCAAGACCTGGTCGCGCGAGGTTCCTGCCGGCGCGGGGGTGTTTCGCCTCTACAGCGACTACCTGCACGAGGAGTACGGGCCGTTGGACTGCGACTACGTGTTCGTGAACCTGTGGGGTGAGCCGGTCGGGCATCCGATGAGCTACGCCAGCGTCTATCGGCTGGTGCGACGGCTGCGTACCCGAACCGGAATCGCGTTCTCGGTGCACATGTTTCGACACAGCTACGCGACCGGGCTGCTTCGTCGCGGTGTCCGGCCGGAGATCGTGCAGCGGCTATTAGGCCATTCGAGCATCAGCGTCACCACCGATACCTACAGTCATCTCGATGTCGAGGACGCCCGCCGCGCCTTGGTCGCCGCTGGGGTGCTGGCTGAAGCGGAGGCGTTGGTATGACCAGTCCGCATCGGGTTGCTCCTGCTCGTAGCGAAGATCTGACCGCGCTGTTGACGGCGCGACTGCGACCTGAGTTCGCCGTCGCGGTGATCCTGGTCGACCCGGGCGATCCGGTGATCGGTGGTCCCCAATGCCTGGTTCCTGCCTGCGAGCGGCTGGCGGTTCTACGCGGCAAATGTTCTGCGCACCATCAGAACTGGGTCGAGGATGGGCGTCCCGGCAATGTCGAGTCGTGGGCGACGACGGTGCCGGCGCTGCGGCGTTGGCTGCAGCAGCCGGTCAAGTGCGCGGTCGAGACCTGTCGCCGTGGGCGCCGCGACTTCGGGCTGTGCCACTCGCATGCGTCGCGTTGGCGCCGGCAGGGTCGCGCCGATCTGACGCGCTGGATCGCCGAAGGTGGAGGCGGCCCGCTGCCGCGCGGGCAGGTATGTCGTTTTCCCGGCTGTGAACTCGACGCCGAGGGCACAGCCGGACTGTGTCTGCACCACCGCGGTCGGTGGATTCACGGTGGCCGCCCACCGGTCGAGTCCTGGCTGGTCACCTGCGAGATATTCGGGCGGGATCGGTTCGACCTGCGGCTGTTGCCGATGCCGATGCGCCTGGAGATCGCCTACGCGATCCAGTGCCGTGTCGATGAGCGTCGTACCAAGACACGCCCACACACGATCCGCCGGCTACTGCGTCGCCTGCCCGGCGGTGGGGTGGCGTCGCTGCTGGACCGCAGCCCGGATTCCTGGATCGACTATCTCGGGTTCTGCACCGAACGCGGCTCGGTCGAGCGGAGATTCCTGCTCGACGCGATCGGCCACCTGCGGGATTTGGTAGACGGAACTGGTTGGGACACGGAGTATCCCCGCGATGAGTGGCTGCTGCGCCGGCTTGGCTATCCGGGCCGCGATAATGTGCTGCGGTTCACCGGGATTGCCCCGATCTGGCTGCGGCAGTTGACCAAACGCTGGGCACGCTGGCGGCTGTCGACAGGGACGTCACTGACCACCGTCGCCGCGGACGTGCGGGCGATCACCACCTTCGCGCAGTCGTTCCCCCCGCTGCAGCGAGGACCCGAAGCGCTGACCCGGGAACTGATCGAGGCGCACCTGGCGCATCTGATGATGCGGTGTTCGAACCCGAAAACCCGCACCGGACAGATCGGCAGCCTCGCCGGGTTGCTGCGTGCGGCCCGCCAACACGGCTGGGAGCCGGGCCTATCCCCGCGTGCCGATCTGTATGCAGAGGACTATCCTCGCCGGATCGCCGGGCCGCCACGCGCATTGTCGGAGGCGGTGATGGCTCAACTGGAACGTGAGGAGAACCTGGCCCGCTTCGCCGATCCCCGCGGGCGGCTGCTAGCGCGGATCCTGATGAACACCGGGCTGCGTGTCGGTGACGCCAGCCGGTTGCGCGTCGACTGCCTGGTCCACGACGGCCAGGGCGCCCCCTACCTGCGTTACACCAACCACAAGATGCGCCGGGAGGCGTTCGTCCCGATCGACACCGATCTGGCTGAGGCGATCACCACCCAACAGCGTGCCGTGCTCACCGAGTTCGCCGAACCCTCCTACCTGCTGCCCCGGCCCACCCGTAACCCAGACGCAAGGCTGCCGTTCAGCACCTCCACGTTTCGTGGTGAGTTGCAGGAATGGTTGCGTGAGTGCGATATTCGCGACGAACTCGACCGGACCGTCCATGTCACACCTCACCAGTGGAGGCATACGTGGGGCACCAGACTGATTAACAATGACGTCCCGCAGGAAACGGTGCGTCGGCTACTCGACCACGATTCTCACCAGATGACAAGCCACTATGCGCGACTGTCGGATAAGACAATCCGCGAACAATGGGAAAGCGCCCGCAAGGTCAACATCGCCGGTGAACAGCTCACCACCGACACCGGCCCGCTTGCCGATGCGGTCTGGATGAAGAACAACCTGGCCCGGGCGAAAATGGCACTGCCCAACGGATACTGCGCCTTGCCGCTGCAGCAGCGCTGCGAATACGCCAACGCCTGCCTGACTTGCCCGATGTTCGTCACGACCGCCGAATTCCTACCCCAACACCGCCGCCAACTCGACCAGACCCGCGTGTTGATCGATCAAGCCGACCGCGACGGCCACCAGCGCATCGCCGAGATGAACCGCACCGTGGAGAAGAACCTGCTCACCATCATCGACGGCCTCGCCGAACCATGCGGCGGCCAATGCCGCCAGTCAGGCTGCTGCACAACACAACCCGACGCAACAGGATAACGCCGATGCCAGCTGCGAACACCCACCGCCTTGTCGAGCACGCCCGCCTGCGTCACGCCCGCACGCTGCAGCGAGCCCGCGAAGCGCTTACCGCCCTCGCCGAGGGAGGGAAGCCGGTGACCATCGCCATGTTGGCCACCCAGGCCGGGGTATCGCGATCCTGGATCTACACCCAACCCGAACTACGCGAGCGGATCGAAAAACTCCAGCAAGCCGCACCCGCCGGCCGCGGCGGGGACAACCCGCACCGCGCCAGCGACGAGTCACTGCGTCACCGCCTCGATCTGGCACATCAACGAATCACCCAGCTACGCAGCGAGAACCACCAACTACGCGAGGCGCTGGCCCGCGCCCACGGTCAACTGCGCGCAACTGGCACCCAGACAGGCCTAGCAGCGCCGTCATAGACAACGGTCCACGACATAAACGACCAGCTCAAGCCGCAATTCGCAGCAGCGGGGGTGAGATAAATTGGGCGACGACTTGGTCGCCGAAGACATCGCCCCAGCGGGCGAAGGGCAGGTTCGAGGTCAAGATCAGCGAGGCGTGTTCGTAGCGGCTGGAGACCAGTTGGAAGAACAGGTTCGCGGCGTCTTGTTCGAACGGGATGTAGCCCACTTCGTCGACAACGAGCAGACCGATGCGGCGCAGCTTGATCAGCTCGGCGGGTAGGCGCCCGGCGTTGTGGGCGGCCTTGAGGCGGGCCACCCAGTCCACGGCGGTGGCGAAGGCGATGCGCTGCCCGGCTTGGGCGGCTTTGATCGCCAGGCCGGTCGCGAGGTGGGTCTTGCCGGTGCCTGGTGGGCCGAGCAGGACGACGTTGCGGGCCTTGGCCAGGAACGCCCCGGTGCCCAGATGGGCGATCATGTCCCTGTTCAGTGCTGGCTGGTGATCGAAGTTGAAGTCCTCCAGAGATTTTCGGGTGGGAAACCCGGCGGAGCGGATACGGATGGCCGCCCCTGAGGATTCGCGGGCGCAGACCTCGCGGGAGAGCACTGCGGCGAGGTATTCCTCGTGGCTCCAGCCGTCGTCTCGGGCTTGCTCGGCCAGCCGGGCCGCCGAATCCCGGATGCGCGGCGCTTTGAGGGCCTGGGCGTAGTGCAGGACAGCTTTGATCGGATCCTCAGCCATGATCAGGCCACCTCACCCTCAGAGCCGGCGCCGGAGCCGGCGGTGAAGTCGACGCCGAAGGCGCGGTCGTAATCACCGAGGTCTCGGATCGGGTGCTCACCGGCAGTCGGCGGGGGGCCCTGTTGGAACCGGCGGCGCAGCATCGCCGCGATGGCCACGTGGGCCGGATCGGTCAGGGTCTGGCGCATGGCCCAGCAGCGGTCATGCACAGCCAGCACGCTGCTGGCCCGCGATACCGTGATCCGGCTCAGGCTGGTGGCCACCTCGACGAGCTGGCCGATCGCGTGGGGATCGACCGAGTAGTCGTTGCCGGCGGCACGCACGTAGTAATCCCGCCCGAGCCGCACGGAGTTGACGGTCTCGACCATCGGCGTCACCGGCGGCAGGACCAGCATCCCCGCCCGATCCGCGGCCAGGAAAT